>ENA-ORBV01005623-ORBV01005623.1-microbial-mat-metagenome-genome-assembly--contig:-NODE-5623-length-22872-cov-7.581180_pt1 | contig 22872 bp, 16 predicted proteins | sample MGYA00237777_ERZ505514 | MGnify/ENA primary metagenome ERZ505514 (study PRJEB26160, sample SAMN06269048) | microbial mat metagenome | isolation source: Oligotrophic lake microbial mat | place... | reverse complement strand
CAAGCTGGCCCCTCCCGCCGCCCGCAGCGAGGCCCTGCTGCGCCCCGACCTTCAGGCGCTCCTGGCCGAGGTGCGCCTGCTCCCTGCCACGCTCGTGGTGGCCCCCGCTGGCTACGGCAAGTCTACGCTGCTCACCCAGTGGGCGGATGAGCTGCAGCGCACCGGCGCCAGCGTGGCCTGGCTTAGCCTCGATGCCGCCGATCAGGCGCCCTCGCTGCTACTCGCCTACCTTGTGCGCGCCTTCCAGCGCCACCTCCCCGCGGTCGGCGAGGAGTCCTGGCGCATTCTGCACTCCGCCGCCGACCTTGAGCGCGATTGGCCGGTGGTGGCGGGCGCCCTGCTGAGCGAGCTCCAGAGCGCTCTCGTAGCACCCACGTTCTTAATCATCGACGATTTTCACCTGATCGCCGACGGCCCGATTACCACCGCACTGCTCGGCTATCTGTTGCGCGCCGCCCCCCCCGCCCTGCATATCGTGGTGGCCTCGCGTCGCCCCGTAGACGTGCCGCCCCTGCCGCGCATGCGCGCCGACGGCGACCTTGTGGAGCTAGAGGCCGGCGACCTTACGCTTACCCGCGTCGAGGCTTCCGAGCTGATCGCCCGCGCCGGCGTGACCCTCAGCGACCCTGAGCTCGACCTGCTGCTGGAGCGCACCGAGGGCTGGGTGCTCAGCGTGCAGCTCGCCGCCCGCGCCCTCGCTCGTCAGGCCCCCGCCCAGCGCCGCGCCTACCTGGAGACGCTCGACAGCAGCCAGCGCAGCCTCTTCGATTATCTCGCCTCTGAGGTGCTCGCCGACCTGCCCGCCGACCTGCTTGATTTTCTCTCGCGCGCCGCGCTCGCCGACCAGCTCGACGCGCCCCTGCTCGCGGAGGCCCTGGGCCGCCCCGACGCCGAGACCCTGCTTGGGCGCACGCTCCAGCTCGGCCTGCCGATCTCGCCAGTAGACGCGGGCGAAGGCCAGCCCCAGAGCTATCGCTTCCACCCGCTCTGGAGCCGCGTGCTGCGCGAGCGGGCCAGCCTGCTGTTCGGCGGCCCCGAGCTGGCCGGGCTGCACCTGCGCTATGGCCAGGCCTTTGAGCGGCGCGGGCGCTTGGAGGCGGCCATGGCCCATTATGGCGCCGCCGGCGACGACGAGGCCCTCGCGGGCGCGCTGCGCCGACGCGCCTGGCCCCTGATCGACACCCCCCAGCGCGATAGCATCCGCGCCTGGATCGAGCGCCTGCCTAGCGCCATCCGTGAAAGCGACCCCGAGCTGCTGCATATGTGGGGCTGGAGCCTTGCGGCGGCGAATCGCGACCAGGCCCACCAGGCGATCAGCCAGGCCGCCGAGCTGTACCGCCGCGAGGGCAACCATCAGCGCGAGCTACGCGCCCTCAGCGATATGGCCGCCCTGGCTTTCTGGGAGGATCGCCCCGCCGACTTTGCCGATGTCTGCATTCGCGCTGTGCGCGCCGCCAAACGTGTGCGCGATCCATGGGCGCGCGGCGCGGCCCTCGCCTCCACCACGGCGCTGCTCTACACCCGTGGGCGCTACGCCGCCGCCCTGCGCGTGGCCGCCTACGCCAGCCGCCACCCCCGCAGCCCCTTCTGGCAATGGCTGCTCGCCATGATCGTCAGCTCGATTCACGCTCAGCAGGGCTACCCCGAGGCCGCGCTCGCCGCGGTGGCCGAGGCCCTGGAGATGCCTCAGGTGGATCGCGACGACCGCTTGCACCAGAATCTGTTGCTCATCCAGGCGCTCGCGCTCTACGAGCAGGGTAAGCTCTCCGAGGCCGTCAGCACCGCCCTAGACGCCCACCGCCGCCTGAATGTCTACGCTCAGTCCAGCGTCACTGGCGTGAGCGCCGCCTTCCTCAGCCTGCTGCTGGTGGAGCAGGGTGCCCCCGAGGAGGCCAGCGGCTACGTGGCCCGCGCCCGCCAGGCCGCAAACGCCAGCGGCGGCGCGGCGCTGCTGGCCCGCGTCCAGGTGATCGACGCCTACAGCGAACTGCGCGCCGGCCAGGGCGCCCAGGCCGCAGCGTCTGCCCTCGATCTGGTGCGCCACTCGCGGGCCGTAGGCGGCGATCAGCTTGGCCACCCGCGCCGCACCGGCGAGCTCGCCCCGCCCGCCCTTGGTACCCACGACCTCTGGCTCCAGGTCTTTCTGCTGATCGCGCTCGGCGAGGGCGGCGAGCTTGCGCGCGCCACTACGCTCGCCGACGAGCTCGTACACGCGATGAGCGCCCGCGGCGATGGCCTGTTCCTCGCCACGGCGCAGATCTATCGCGCGTCGCTCGCCGCCCGTCGCGGCGACGCGGCCACCCGCCTGGCTGCACTCACCGTCGGCTGGCAGATCTGCGAGGCTAATGGGCTACGCTTCTTGCCCGGTCTGCCGCAGACGGTGGTGGAGGAGGCCGTCGCGGTCGCCCTGGAGCACGATCTGGCGCCGAACGCGGTGCGCGGGGTGCTGCGCAACCAGATCCCCGAGGCCGCGCCCGCCCTGCTGCTACGCCTGCTCGATGTGCTGGAGGAGCCGAATGTGCGCGCTCGCATCGCCGGGCTGCTGGGCGATCTCGGCGCTGCCAAAGCCTACCCGGCGCTGCGCGCTATGCTCAAGGATCTGCACCCAAACGTGCGTTCAGCCGCCGAGAGCGCCCTGGAGCGGCTCGTCTACCGCCCCGCCTATCGGCTGAATGTGCGCACCCTCGGCGCCTTTGGCGTCTGGCGCGGCGAGGTCGAGATCCGCGACCGCGACTGGCGCAGCGTGAAGGCGCGCCAGCTGCTCCAGCTGCTGCTCGTGGAGCGGGGCCGCATGATCCCGCGTGACCGGATCATGGATATGCTCTGGCCAGGGCTGGAGGCCGACGCGGCGGCCAACAATCTGCGCGTCACGCTCAGCCGGCTCACTAAGGCGATTGAGCCCACGCGGCCTGAAGGTGCGCCCACCTACTACGTGATGCAGCAGGGCGACACCTACGGCTTCAATGTGGGGTCGGACCATCAGTACGACACCGCCACGTTCTCGACAGCGGTCGATCAGGGGCGCAACGCGCTGATGAAGGACGAGCGGCCCGAGGCGATCACCCATTTTCGCCGCGCCATCGGCCTCTACGGCGGCACCTTCCTGCCCGACTGCCTCTACGAGGATTGGTCGGTGGTGGAGCGTGAGCGCCTGAGCCTGCTCTTCACAGAGGCGTCGCTGAAGCTCGGCAGCCTGCTGCTAGAGGACGGCCACCCTCACGAGGCGATCGGCCTTTCCTGGCGCGTGCTGGAGTACGACCAGGCCCAGGAAGAGGCCTACCAGCTGCTGATGCGCGCCTACGGCGGGCTCGGCGAGCGCAGCACGGCCCTGCGGCTCTACGCGCGCTGCGTGCAGGCCCTCGAGCAAGAGTTGGGCGTGGAGCCCATGCCCGAGACGGAGGAGATCTATGAGCATATTCGTGGAGGCTAGCGGGGATGGGGTGGGCTAGGGCTGGGTTGGGTTGATCGCCTCAACCTCGAGCGTCACATCGTAGACGCCCGCAAGATGCGCGCTGATGAACGCGATCGCCTCGGCGAGCTCATCGATCTGCTGCTCGACGCCGCTCGCAACATGCTGGATCCGGCCGCGCCACTGCTCCGGGCTCTGCGCTTCGTCGTCGGAGATGACGATGCGCAACAAGAAGGACTCGACCCTGCGAACAGTCATGGCTCAGCCTCTCTCGCTCGGCGCCGGCCACCCGCTCGCGCCGAGCTCTTGTGTGATTGTGGCGCCAGCATACGCACCAGCGATAACCGCGCTGTTACCATAGATACGCTGTAGTAAATGAGGATTGAGTGAACTATACAATCGTAGTCCTGGCGGGCGACGGGATCGGACCCGAGGTTGTGGACGAGGGTTTGAAGCTCCTAAGAGCGGTGGGCGCCCGCTTCGGCCACGAGTTTGATGCCCGCGCGGCCCTGATCGGCGGCATCGCCATCGATACCACCGGCGTGGCACTCCCCCCCGAGACGGTGGAGCTTTGCCAGTCTGCCGACGCTGTGCTGCTCGGCGCGGTTGGTGGGCCCAAGTGGGATGACCCAACAGCGAAAGTGCGCCCCGAGCAAGGCCTGCTCGGCATCCGCAAAGCGCTCGGCCTGTTCGCCAACCTGCGCCCTGTAACAGTCCACCCGCTGCTGGTCGACGCCTCGCCCCTGCGCCGCGAGCGCCTGGAGGGCGTGGATCTGCTGGTGGTGCGCGAGCTGACGGGCGGGATCTATTTTGGCGAGAAGCGCCGCGACCGCGACGCGGCCGGCGAGTGGGCCAGCGACCTGTGTATCTATACCGAGGCCGAGATTGTGCGCGTGGTGCGCATGGCCGCCGAGCTCGCCCGCACGCGCAATGGCAAGCTCACCCTGGTGGACAAAGCCAACGTGCTGGAGACGAGCCGCCTGTGGCGCAGCGTGACAACGCGGCTGATCCACGCGGAGTTCGCCGACCTTACCTACGACTGGATGCTGGTGGACGCCTGCGCGATGCATCTGCTGCGCCGCCCCAGCGACTTTGACGTGATTGTCACCGAGAACATGTTTGGCGACATCCTCACGGACGAGGCCTCGATGCTGGCGGGGTCGCTGGGCATGCTGCCCTCAGCGTCGCTCGGCGCGGGGCGCATCGGGCTGTACGAGCCGATCCACGGCTCCGCCCCAGACATCGCGGGCCAGGGTAAGGCCAACCCGCTGGCGACCATCCTGAGCGTCGCGCTGCTGCTGCGCCACTCGCTTGGCCTGGAGGCCGAGGCCCAGGCAGTGGAGGCGGCGGTGAGCGCGACGCTGGAGGCCGGCATCGTCACCGGCGATATTGCGCGGGCCGGGCAGCGCGCCAGGCGCACGGACGAAGTGGGGGACGCTGTGGCGAGCAGGATCTAATATGTCGTGGCAGCAATACAACGTGGTGCATCGGGGCGAGGTCCATACCGTGGTCGGAGACTTGCAGGTCTGGGAGGGGCTGGAGAGCCCGCAGCTCGGCAACAGCCGCGACATCCTTGTCTACCTGCCGCCCTCGTACTGGACGCGGCAGGCCCGGCGCTACCCCGTGATCTACATGCACGACGGCCAGAATCTCTTCGACGCGGGCACCAGCTTTGCAGGCGAGTGGCGCGTAGACGAGACGCTGGAGGCGCTGGCGAAGGAGGGCGTGGAGGCGATAGTGGTGGGCCTACCGAACGCGGGCGAGGCGCGCCGCGACGAGTACAGCCCTTACCGCGACGCACGCATCGGCGGCGGCAAGGGCGACACCTACCTGCGCTTCCTGCTTAACACCGTGAAGCCGCTGGTGGACCGCAGCTTTCGCAGCGACCCGTCGCGCGCGGCCACGGGGCTGATGGGCTCGTCCATGGGCGGCCTGATCAGCCTCTACGGCTTCTTCGCCATCCCCGAGGCCTTTGGCTTTATCGGCGCGATGAGCCCGGCGCTCTGGTTTGCCAGGGGCCGGATTATGGGCGCGATCGCGCGCCGCCCGCCCATCCTTGGGCGGATCTACATGGACATGGGCACCGGCGAGGGCGCCGAGCCAGCCAAGATGGAGCCCTGGCGTCGCGCGCTCCTGGCCCGCTCCACCACACTAGACGGCGAGCTGTACGAGCTGCTGGTGGCGAAGGGCTACCGGCCCGGCCGCGACATCCGCTACGTGGTGGAAGAGGGCGCGCCGCACCACGAGTCGGCGTGGGCGGCGCGGTTGCCGGGGGCGCTGCGGTTTTTACTTGGGGATCGGTGACCCGGTGACAGGGAGCATCGCTCGCTACGCTCGCTCGGGAGACAAGGAGACAAGGAGCGCCTAGCGGAGTACGAGGGGCGCCTCCTAGTCTCCTAGTCTCCTAGTCTCCTAGTCTCCTTGTCTCCTTGTCTCCTTGTCTCCTTGTCTCCTGGTCTACACGAACCCGCGCCCAGCGCTCTTGGAGAGCCGCGCGTCGAGCTTGCCGGCGAAGGCCTTCATGCTCTCCTGGTCGAGGGCCTCGAGGGCGTCGAGCTCGTCGTCGGTAAGCTCGTAGCCGGCGCAGGCGGCGCGGGCGTTGTCGATCAGCTGCTGGCGAAACTCCGCGTCGGTGATGGCGCGGCCGATGATCTGCTGCACGACTTGCTGTGACATGGCTAGCTGCTCCTCTCGATGGTGGTGGTGGCCAGGCGGCGAAGCTCGCCGTCGGCCCCGATGCTACGAAATATCTCCTCGGCCCGGCTTAGATACGCAGCGGCGGCAGAATCGTTGCACGCGGCGAGCGCGGCCCCGTAGCGCGCCGCCGTGCGGGCCTGCTCGAACGCGCTGTGCGTAGACTCGCAGCGCTCCAGCGCGGCCGTGAACTGCTCGGTGAAGGGCTCGCCATGGGCGGCGGCGGCCTCGCCCTGGAGCCGCAGGGCCACGCCTTCGTCGAGCCGGCTGCCGAGCCGCACAGCGACGGCGACAGCCATGGCCGCGTCCTCGGCGGCGGCGGCAAGCAGCTCCTGGCGCTCGGCGGGCGGGAGGCCCGGTGCGGCGGCGGCGCACAGCTCGGCCTCGGCGCGTGCGCTGAGCGCCTCCACCTCCAGCTGGGGCACCTGGGTGCGCTGGGCCACCTGGAGCGCCTCGTCGGCCAGGGAGCGGGCGTGCGCGGGGTTTGCGGCGGCGGTGTAGGCCGATGCCAGCATCGCAAGCGTGTTGCCCTCCTGGTAACTATTGGCCTGCTCGCGGTAGATCGTCAGGGCGGACTCGAAGGCGGCCACGGCGGCGGGGTAGTCGCCTCGGCTGTAGGCGATCAGGCCGAGCGTGTCGTCGGCCTGGGCCACGCCAAGCTGGTCGCCCATCTCCTCGCAGAGAATAAGCGCGTCGCGGCAGGCGGCGTCGGCCTGAGGGTAGCGGTCGAGCCGGTAGTAGCCGTAGGCGGCATTCAGCAGCACGCTGCCGAGCATATACTTCGCGCTCATCTTGCGCGCCAGGGTCTCGGCCTGGGCGTAGTGGCGCACGGCGCGCACATAGTCGCTCTGAAGCTGGGCGAGGTAGCCGAGGTTGTTGTGGGAGCGGGCGCAGCCGTACAGGTCGTCGATCGCCTCCTGGGCGGCGAGGCCGTTCTCGAAGTGGAAGCGGGCAATCTCGTAATCGCCGCGCATGGCGTAGAGCGCGCCCATAAGCATCTGGAGGTCGGCCTCGATCCGCTCGTCCTCGGCGCTGCGCTGGTCGTCGCGGATCATGGCCAGGCCAGTCTTGCAGATCTCCAGGGCGGCGTCGAACTCGCTCTGGCGGCGCAGTGTCTGGCCCATGTCGGCGTAGATGGCGGCGAGCAGCAGGGGCGGCACCTGGCTGAGGTTGGCTCGGCAGAGCGCCTCGGCCTGCCGCAGTTGCTCCAGCGCCTCGGCGTAGCGCCCCTGTTTCTCCAGCGCGTCGCCCCAGCTGCGCAGCACCTCGGCGGCCACAGCAGGCGGCAGACGGTGGACGGTGGACGGTGGACGGTGGGCGGGCAGACGGTGGACGGTGGACGGTGGACGGTGGGCGTCAGAAGGCTCAAGATTGGGTTCAGCCTCGTCTGCGTCAGGCTGGAGCAGGGTTTTGTACTCGCTGATCGCTTCGTCGTAGCGACCAAGGGTGGAGAGCACGTCGCCGAGCGCCTCGCGGGCCTCCCAGGTGCGGCTGTCGGTGGTGGGGAGCGCCTCCAGCGCCCAGCGATAGTGCTGCATCGCCTGGTCGTTGGCGTAGTCGTCGCGGGCCAGGTGGCCGGCGAGAATCAGATAGGGCACGGCGCGCTCGGGCGCATCGCTGAGCCGCATGTGATGGGCGAGCAGGAAGGTTGGGGCGCTGTTGGCGCGGGCGTCCTGGCGTAGCAGCGCGCCGTTGCGTCCGATCTGCACCAGGGGCTGGTCGGCGCCGGGGGCGTACTGGGCGCGCACCTCGGCCAGATCGGCGGCGTAGCGCTCCTCCAGATGCTCGCCGATGCGCCGGTGCAGCTCGCGGCGCCGGGCGTAGAGCAGGCTCTGGTAGGCGACCTCTTGTAGCAGGGCGTGGCGAAATAGATGGATGCGCTCGGGCTGCTCGCGCTCCACCAGCGTGATATCCTCGGCGTCGAGCTGGGTGAGGCTGCGCACCAGGGTCTCGTAGTCGCGCTCGTGGACGGACTGCACCACGCCGATCGGGAAGCGCTGGCCCACCACGGAGGCCACGCGCAGCAACGCGCGCGAGCGCTCGTCCAGGCGGTCGATGCGCGCCAGCAGCAGCCCGCTCAGGCTGTCGGGCAGGGTGTCGATGGCCTCGCCGCCGTCCTCCACGGCGCGCAGCAGTTCTTCCAAAAAGAGCGGGTTGCCGACGGCGCGGGCCACTAGGCGCTCGCGCAGCTCGGCGTCGAGGAGCGCGGGCGCGGCCAGGGCGTCGAGCAGTGCGCCGCTCGCCGTGCTGTCTAGCGGGCCGAGCTCCAGCAGCTCGGCGCCGTCGGTCTGCGGGCCGCTGCCCCAGGTGAGCGTGCCGCGATGCAGTCCGAGCAGCAAGATCGGCGTATCGTCGCTATGGCCCGCCACATACTGCCAGAGATCAAGCGAGACCTGATCGGCCCACTGGAGATTGTCGAACAGCACGACAAGTGGACGGTGGACGGTGGACGGTGGACGGTTGTCGACAGTAGCTGAGCGGTCGTCGGTCGTCGGTCGTCGGTCGTCGGCAGTAGCTGAGCGGTCGTCGGTCGTCGGTCGTCGGTCGTCCTTTGCAGCTGCGCGCAGCAGCGCAAGCACAATCTCGAAGCGGCGCTCCTGGCGCTGCTGGGGGTCGAGGGCGCGTGTGACGGCGCTCTCGTCGGCTTCCAGGCGCACGAGGTCGGCGATCAGGGGCAGCCAATCGTCGGCGGCAACTCCGGCGGCGGCGAGTGTGGCGGCGAGCTTATGCTGCCTGGCGGGCTGCTCGTCGGCCCCGTCGATGCCGCAGAGATCGCGCACCAGGCTGCCCCAGGGCGTGTAGGGCGTGGCGCTGTTGTAGGCGAGGCAGCGCACGCTGAAGCTGGCCGATCCGGCGGCGCGGGCCTCGGCGAGCAGGGCGGCCGCCAGGCGCGACTTGCCGACGCCAGCCTCGCCGAGCACGCGGGCGGCCCGACCGTTGCCGGCTGCGGCCTTGGCGAGCTGCGCGCGAAGCCAGGCCAGCTCGCCGTCCCGTCCGATCAGGGGCTCGTCGCTGTGGGCGGCGGGCGCGGCCCGCTCGCGCTCGCCCACCAGGCGTAGCAACTCCAGCGGCTCGCTCTTGCCGCGCACGCGCACCAGGAGCGGGTCGACGACCGTAAGGGTGTGGCCGATCAGGGCGGCTGTGGCGCGCGAGCAGCGCAGCTCGCCCCAGGCGCTGTGGGCCATCACGCGGGCGGCCACATTCACGGCGTCGCCCATCACGGTATATTCTTTGCGCTCTGCCGTGCCCACATTCCCCGCAAAGACGTTGCCGGTGTTCAGGCCGATGCGGAGCCTGAGCGACGGTGGGCGGTGGACGGTGGACGGTTGGGGCGAGGCAGCATCGACTTCGTCTGGGATCGGGCCACCGTCTACCGTCCACGGTCCGGCCCGCAGGGCCGCCAGCATCGCCAGCGCAGCGCGGGCCGCGCGCTCGGCGTGGTCTTCGAGCGCCACCGGGGCGCCGAAGACAGCCATCAGCTTGTCGCCCTCGTCGGCTAGGTCGAGCTTGTTCACAAAGCCGCCGAACTGCTCGACTGCGGCCTGCATGGGGCGCAGAAAGGCGTCCACGGCGGCGGCGGCCTGCTCAGGCGGCAGCTCGGCCACCAGTGGCCCCAGGCCAACCACCTGGGCGAAAAGCACCGTGACAGGGCGCAGGTCGGCCTCCACGCGGGGGCGGTTGGGGTCGGCTACGATGCGGGCGAGCAGATCGGCGGGCAGGTAGGGGCTCACGCGGTCGATCTGGTAGGCCACTTGGTCGAGCGCGGCGAGCGAGAGGACGGGCACGGCGGGCTCGGCGGCGGGCGGCGGCGGCTCAGGCGCGGGGCCGTGCAGGGCGCGCACGCGCGCGAAGCCGCCCGTCTCCGGGAGGAGCTCGCCCTCGGCGTCGGCGGCGACGGCGGCCCAGGCGCGCGGGCCGAGCACCAGCTCGCCTTTGCCGCCGTAACCCTCGGCGCGGGCCACATCGTTGACGGTGCGGCCCATGGCGCTGTAGCGCAGGGCGTGGGGCTGCCCGGCGCTCACCAGGGCTACGCGGCCCACCTCCACGCCGATATGCATGCGCAGCGGGAAGGTGCCGATGCCGGGCACAGTTCGCTCGAAGTCGGCCAGGTCGTGGAGCAGGGTGAGCGCGGTGGCGGTGGCGGCCCTGGCGTGCTCGGGGCCCTCGAAGAGCACCAGGAGCGCGTCGCCGCCGAAGCCCAGCAGGTCGCCGCCGGCCGCCTGGATCGTCTGGATCAGGGCGCCGAAATAGCTATTCAGCGTCTCGGTGACGATCTCGGTGCCCTCGCGGCCCACGGCGCCGAGCCGCTCGGCCAGGGCAGTAGAGCCGCTCACGTCGGTGAAGAGCAGCGCGCCCTCCACCCACTCCAGCCAGGGCCGGCTATCGGTGGCGCTCAGCTGCCGCGCCAGCAGGCGGCCAGGCAAGTAGGTGGAGATCGCGTAGCGCGTGCCCACAAGCTGCGAGGCGGCCAGGAAGAGCTCCTGCTCACGCGGGCGCCCGCCGACGATGCGGGCTGCTAGCTCGGGGCCGAGGTAGCGTGCCAGGCGCGTCAGGCGCTCACTTTGCTCTGGTGGCTGGCTCTGGGGCTGGTTAAACTGACGCATCAGGCTCCACGTAAGTACAGGGCCGCTTGCACGGCTTATTGTACCGCTCCCTGGGACGCTCCGGCGTGCGGTTTCTGGCCTGCGCTGATTGAACGGCACCAAGATGACAATTCGATGACAGTCGGACTAGCTTCCAGGCGAGGATCGTGCGCCCGTGCTGATGGTATACTCGGCGTACGAACTATTCAGTACCAGTAGAAGGAAGGGGCATGTTCAACGGGTTCCGTGACTTTTTGCTGCGCGGGAACGTGGTGGAGCTGGCGGTGGCGGTGGTGATCGGCGCAGCCTTCAACGAGGTGGTGAACGGCTTCATCACCGCGTTCGTGGATCCGCTGATCGCGATTGCGCTAGGCGCCTCCGGCACCGATAGCCTGGCGACGATCGGCTACGCAGGCTTTCCCATTGGCGTCTTTGTGTCCGCCCTGATCACGTTCGTGATCAAGGCGTTTGTGATCTATTACTTCGTGGTGCGGCCATTCGCGAGCATAGCGGCACGCTTCAGCCCGGCCGCCGCCGCCCCCGTCATGCCCGACGACGTGAAGCTGCTCTCCGAGATCCGCGATCTGCTTCAGGACGGCGGACGGCGGACGGTAGACGGTAGACGGTAGACGGTAGACGGTAGACGGTAGACGGTAGGGTCTAGCACCGTCCACCGTCCACCTAGGGCTACGTCATGGTTGGGAGGCGGGCGCGTGAACGCGCGCGTTGGTGGCGCGGTGCGCCGGGCGGGTCCGGACGCGTCGGCGCAGGCCGACGCGCGGTCGCAGGCCCTGCCGCTGCGGTTTCAACCGCCGGGTTCTGGCAACCGCGCCAACCCTGAAGTAGCCCTACCGTCCACCGTCCACCGTCCACCGTCCAATTGCCCTACAGCCGCCCCTGCGCTTTGAGCCGCAGGTAGGTGTTGATCACGCCGGCGCTGAGCTTGTCGGCGGGCACATCCACGGTGAGCACCCCGGCGCGATGGAGGCGGTCGAGCAGGGCGCGGCGCTCGTCGAGCAGGCCCTCGGCCACGGCGCGCCGGTAGAGCTGGGCGCTGTCGCCAGCAGGCTTGTCGGCTGCCCCGCTGAGAAAGGGGTCGCTCACGGTGACGCAAAGCGGCAGGTGGTGGCGTGCGAGGCGGCTAAGGTGCAGCACAAGCGGGCCAGCGGCCTCTGGCGTGGCCAAGTCGGTGAAGAGCACGATCAGCGTGCGGCGGCGCTGGCGGCGGGCCAGGTAGCTTAGCGCCTCGCCGTGATCCGACTCCACTGGCTCGGGCTGGAGGTTGTACAGCGTCTCCAGGAGCAGCTGAAACTGCGGCTTGCCCCGGCGTGGCGCCACATAGGCCCGCACGCTGTCCGCGAAGGCCAGCACGCCCACCTGATCGCCGCGCAGCCCGGCCACATAGCTGAGCATCAGCGCGGTGTTCACGGCGTAGTCGAGCCGCATCAGGTCGCCCACGGGGGGCGCCATCAGGCGGCCGCAGTCGATCGCGCAGAGCACATGCTGGCTGCGCTCGGTCTCGAAGTCGGCGGCGATCAGCTTGCCCCGGCGGGCCGTTGCCTTCCAGCTGATCCGGCGAAACTCGTCGTCTGGCGTGTAGTCGCGCAGGCGCTCGAACTCGCCGCCGGGGCCGTAGACGCGGGCGGGGCGCAGCCCCAGCTCGTGGAGCAGCCCCTTGCGCGCCAGCAGATCGTACTTGCGCAGCTCTAGCACATTTGGGTAAACCTTGACGGGCGTGGCGGCGGGGTAGCGGGCCTGGCGCACGATGGCGCCCAGCGGGCCACGGTAGCGCAGCACCAGATCGCCGAAGGCGTAGTCGCCGCGGCGCAAGGGGCGCACGTGGTAGCGAGCCTCATACACCTCGTAGGGCGCAATGGTGCCAGCAAGCAGGCTGGCGTCGGCAGGAAACTCGTGGGGGTGCTCGTCGCGCAGCGTGAAGGCCACGGGGCGCGGGCTGGCGTTCGCCAGAATCACGGTGATCAGATTCTCGGCGCCCAGCGAGAGGCGCTGATCGTGAACGCGCTCGAGCTCGAGCTGGGCTGGGCGCGGAGCGAGCAGCGCATCGCTCACGGCCAGGGCCGCCACCGCACCCAGGTAGACGACGGCGATCCAGACGAGCCCCGGCACAAAGGCCGAGAGTGCGATCAGCGGCGCGGCCAGCAGCAGCAGCCAGAGCAGGCGCGGTGTGGGAAGCATTTGAGGGTATTGTACCGCATTGGGGGGGCAGCTAACAGGATCATTGTACAGTGTCAGTCGGCAGCGACAGGGTGCAGTCGTCAGTTCCAGTCGTCAGTGACGTGGGAATTGCCAACTGAAACGGACGACTGGTCGTGTGAACTGTGAACTGACGCTTGACTCCTGCAAACTGGAATGTGCCTCGGACCGCCAACGAGCGTGGACGATTGCAGAGGCGGCTTCGCGCCGTTCGCCGCTCTCGCGCCGTTCGTGGTCCAAACCGTCCGGCTGCCCGGCCGGTAGGAGGGGGGCGACGCCCCGCCTGCGAAAGCCGCCCACCGCATAGATGTTGAAATCATACCCTGCGCGTGTCATAATGCCGGGCGCCCCCCCGACGCAAAGCTGAAAGGAGGCTCGCCATGACCCGACCTGAGCTTGCCCCTGGCGCCGTCCCGCACGGCGGGATGCTGCTCCCCCACGATGCGGCCCTGCCCCCTGTGCCCCTGGAGCATACCAGCATCGAGGTCGAGTTGCTTGGCCCCCTGGCCGAGACGACGCTGGCCCAGCGCTTCCGCAGCAGCCACAGCGCCCCTCTGGACGCGCTCTACATCTTTCCGCTGCCCGTCGCGGCCGCCGTAAGCGAGCTGGAGCTGCGCGTCGGCGCGCGCCTGATCCGCGGCGAGCTGCGCGAGCGCGCCGAGGCCGCCGCCAGCTTCCGCGCAGCCGCCGAGCGCGGCGCCAGCGCGGCCCTGCTTGGCCAGGAGCGCCCCAACCTTTTCAGCGTCGAGCTCGCCAATCTCCAGCCTGGCGAGGAAGTGCAGGTGCGCCTGCGCTTCTTCGAGCGCGTAGCGTACGATGATGGCTGGTTCACGCTCGCTATTCCCAGCGTGGTGATGCCGCGCTACGTCCCCGAGAGTCAGCCCGCCAGCCCCCGCGACGGCGTGCTCCCCTTGCTCCCTCAGGGCGAGCCTGGCCACACGCTCGCCGTGCGCGTCATCGTCGATCTTGGCCGCCTCGCGGAGCTCGCCAGCCCAAGCCACGAGATTGACATAACAGAAGATCGCTCGCGCCGCATTGTCACGCTGCGCAACCTGGCGGCTGTGCCCGACCGCGACTTCGTGCTGCGCTACCGGCCGGCGGGCGAGGGCTACGCCGCAGCGGCCTTCACCTACCGCGCCCCCGGCCAGCCCGGCGCACTGCTGCTCACGCTCACGCCGCGCGCCGTGCCCCCGCCCGAGGAGGTGCTGCCGCGCGAGCTACTGTTTGTGTTCGACCGCAGCGGCTCGATGGGCGGCGCGAGCATCGCCCAGGCCCGCAACGCGCTGCGGGCCTGCCTGCGCGCGCTCAATCCCGACGACACGTTCAACATTTTACCGTTCGATGACAAGGTCGAGCGCCTGGCCGCCGCGCCGCTGCCCTTCACGCAGAGCAGCGTCGACGCCGCCGATAGCTTCATCGCCGGGATCGACGCTCGCGGCGGCACCGAGATCGTTGGCGCACTGAAGGCGGCCATGGAGCAGCCACGCGACCCCGCCCGGCTGCGCGTGATCGTGTTCCTCACCGATGGCGCCGTGGGCAACGAGGCCGCCGTGCTGCGCGAGCTTGCGGCTGGCCTCAACGAGGCCCGCGTCTTCGCCTTCGGCGTCGGCTCCGCCGTAAACCGCTTCCTGCTGGATAAGCTCGCCGAGCTTGGGCGTGGCAGTGTGGAGTACATCCTCCCCGGCGAGTCAATCAATCCCGCCGTTGAGCGCTTCCAGCGCCGCGCCGCCCTGCCGCTCGTGCGCGACCTCAGTGTGGACTGGGGCGGCGCCACTGTGGCCGACGCGCTGCCCGCGCCGCTGCCCGACCTCTACGCCGGCCAGCCCCTCACCTTGCTTGCCCGCTACAATGCGCCACGCGAGCAGCGCGCCCTTGTTACAGTGAAGGGCCGCACGGCCACGGGCAGCTTTGAGGAGCGCCTGACGGTGGATCTGCCCCTCGCCACGCCGGAGCGCGGTGGCGCCTGGGCCGCCCTACCGCGCCTCTGGGCGCGCGCCCGCCTCGCCGCCCTCGATGACGCCGCCCGCCTCGACCCAGCGCGTGCGCCCGCCCTCGCCAGTGAGGCGCGGCAGCTCGCCCTGGAGCACGGGCTGCTCAGCGCCCACACCAGTTTCGTGGCGGTAGAGGCGCCATCGCCCGATGCGGAGCGGCGGCCAGCTACCGCCCGCGTGCTCGTGCCGGTGCATCTGCCGGCCGGCAGCGAGCGCAGCGCCTTCGAGCCGAGTCAGGCGCCACCGCCGCCTGGCATGCTCTACGCGATGGCGCCACTCGCCGCTGCGCCGCGCGGGCTTGGGCCGAAGACGCCCCAGGGCATGGCGGCGAAGTTCCTTGGCGCTCTGCGCGGCGGCCTTGCCGACGCCAGCTCGCCCGAGAGCGCTGGCTTCCCTGCGCCAGTGATGCGCGCGGCAGATGCCCAGCCGTCCTCGGCCCCAGCTGCCCGCAGTGCCGGTGCGACCGCGCCCCAGGCGCGCCGTGAGCCAACGCCCAGCGAGCGGCGCGACGCAGCCCTACGCTTCCTGGCCCGCACCCAGGCCGTGGATGGGAGCTGGGCGGGCGACGAGGCAGCTACATCTATCGCCGTGCTGGCCTTCGCCCGCGCCGGCCACAGCGCGCAGGCCGGCGCCTTTCGCACGCAGCTGGCCCGCGCCGCCCGCTGGCTGGAGGATCGCGCCGCTACGCCCGACGCTGGCGCTGGCGTTGCCGTCGCCCAGGCGCTCCTGCGCGACGCCGCGCTCACGCCGGAGCAGCTCGTGGCTACGCAGCGCCTTGGGGGCGACGCCGACGGCGCCGCCCTGCTGCCCGGCGCCGACCCGCTGCGCCCCTCGGCGCACACGCTCGCACTCACGGCCGCCCTGGCGATTCTCGCCGCATAGAAGCGCACGCTTTGTCCCCAGATGGCACAGATTAACAGCTCATAGGCCGGAAATCTGTGCCATCTGTGGATAAGCTCTGATCGGTCATTAGGAGTCTTATCTTGAAGACCCAGGCTCTCGCCGAGGCCATCCGCACCGAGGCCCGCAAGGTGATCGTCGGCCAGGACGAGCCGTTCACCTTACTGCTCGTGGCCTTGCTGGCCGGCGGCCATGTGCTGCTGGAAGGCCCCCCCGGCACCGCCAAGACCCTGATGGCTAAGACGCTGGCGCTGCTCGTACGGGCCGAGTTCAAGCGCGTGCAGTTCACGCCCGACCTGATGCCATCGGACGTGGTCGGCACGCAGGTCTACGAGCCCAGCACGGGCGAGTTCCGCCTGCGGCGCGGCCCGATCTTCACCCAGCTGCTGCTCGGCGACGAGATCAACCGCGCCCCGGCGAAAACCCAGAGCGCATTGCTAGAGGCGATGGAGGAGCGCCAGGTGACGATCGAGGGCGAGCGGCTGCCCCTGCCCGAGCCCTTCTTCGTGGTTGCCACCCAGAACCCAATCGAGTACGAGGGCACCTACCCGCTGCCGGAGGCCCAGCTCGACCGCTTTCTCTTCAAGCTGCTGATCGATTACCCTCAGGCCGAGGTGGAGCTGGAGGTGCTGCGGCGCTACCATCGCGGCTTCGACGCGCGCCACCTGGAGCAAGCTGGCCTGCGCGCAGTGGTGACGCCCGAGCAGCTCGCGGAATGCCGCACCGAGATCGCCGCGATCACCGTGGAGGACGGCGTGATCCGCTACATCGGCGCGATCACGCAGGAGAGCCGGCGCAGCCCCGACCTTGTGCTCGGCGGCTCGACGCGGGCAGCCGTGGCTATGCTGCTCGGGGCAAAGGCGAACGCCGCCATCGAGGGGCGCACCTACATCACCCCGGACGACGTAAAGGCCCTTGTGCGCCCTGTGCTGCGCCACCGCATCATCCTGCGCCCCGAAGCCGAGATCGAGGGCCTCACCGCCGACACCGCCCTTGGGCGAATTCTTGCGCGGGTGGAGGTGCCCAGGTAGGGAACAAGGGACAGGGCACAGAGGACAGGGGCGAAACAGCGCTTTCCGGACTCTACGCCCTGTACCCTGTACCCTGTACCCTGTTCCCTAAGCATCCGGGTTCAGCAAAAACTTGAGCGTATCGGCCATCACGGAGGCCTGCACTGGCTCCTCCACAATGGCGATTGTCCAGTCCGAGGCGTAGGGCACCGACTGGAGCTGCACCATCGGCAGGGCGCTCACAATAATGATCGGGACATCGGCTGAGGTCTCGTCGGCCCGCAGCTGCTCGATCAGCTGCTCCTCTGGCGTGTCGAGGCCCGGTAGGGCGATCACAAACAGGTTGGGCAGGGTGGCGGGCACGCCCTCCGGCGCGCTCAGCGTAACCTCAAACCCATCGCTCGGCACCAGCGCCGCCAGCCGCTCACGCGTGCTCACGTCGCTCGCCACGACTGCCACTAATGTAGGCATATACAGCCCTCCCCTTGCCGCGCCAAACACCTCGCGTGACTATTGTAGCACGCGGGCTGGCGCTCACGCCTGTCACCCTACTGGTGTACTAGCGGCACAAACACGCTGTTCGGCCCAAAGCCGGGCTCCTCAGCGGGCTACTCCTGCACGCTGATCCCCATTACATTAAAGCCCGCATCCACATACAGAATCTCCCCAGTGACGGCGGTGCTTAGGTCGCTACAAAGCCAGAGCGCGCTGTTGCCCACGTCCTCGGTCGTCACGTTGCGGCGCAGCGGGGCCTGGTCGGCGAAGCTCTTGTGCAGGTTGCGGAAGCCGGCGATGCCGCTGGCAGCCAGGGTGCGGATCGGCCCCGCGCTGATCGCGTTCACCCGAATGCCGCGCGGCCCGAGATCGGCGGCGAGATAGCGCACGCTGGCCTCCAGCGCTGCCTTGGCCACGCCCATCACGTTGTAGTTGGTGATCACCTTCTGCGCACCGTGGTAGGTGAGCGTAACCACCGAGGCGTTGGGCGCCAGCAGTTCGTCGGCGGCCTTGAGCACGGCGGTAAGCGAGTAGACGCTCACCTCCATCGCCAGCAGAAAGCCTGCGCGTGTCGTCTTCAGGTAGGCGCCGTTCAGCTCGTCTTTGTTGGCGAAGGCCACGGCATGGATCAGGAAGTCGATCTGGCCGAATACCGCGCGCGTGCGCTCCATCAGGGCGGCGATCTCGGCGTCGCTGTTCACGTCGCAGGGCTCGATCAGCGGCGCGCCAAGGCTGGCGGCCAGCGGGCGCACGCGCCGCTCTAGCGCCTCGCCCACGTAAGTGAAGCCCAGCTGCGCGCCCTCGCGGTGCAGCGCCTGCGCGATGCCCCAGGCGATCGAGTGATCATTGGCGACTCCTAGAATCAGCCCCTTTTTGCCATCCATCAGGCCCATAGCACGGCCTCCGTCTCTGCTGTCCTTGCGCGAAAACTCCGCGTATCTTACCATACCCGAACCGAGCAGTCGCAGCAGCTTGACAAACCGCAGTAGCCCTGGTATTGTTTAGCCAGCTAAAAGAAAGACGGCTAAAGATATGCGCTACCAGATCGAAGAGACCGTGGGCTTCGCCCTTGCCCAAGTTTGCAAGACGCACCGCTACGCCATCGATGGCGCCCTGCGCAGCATCAACGACTGCGAGCTGCGGGTTGGCCAGGAGATGCTGCTGCTACAGCTCTGGCGCGAGGATGGCGTCACCCAGTCGCAGCTTGGGGAGCGCCTGATGGTGGAGCCGCCAACCGTCACGAAGATGCTGCAGCGCATGGAGGCTGAAGGCATGGTGGAGCGGCGCTCAGACGCCGGCGACGCCCGCGTCTCGCGTGTCTTTCTCAGCGCTCGTGGCCGCGCCCTGGAGCAAGAAGTCGCTGCAACCTGGCGCACCGTCGAGGAGCAGGCAATCGCTGGCATGAGCGAGGAGGAGCGCCTACTGCTGCGTCGGCTCCTCGTGCAGATGCGCCAGAACCTCTGCCAGCACTAAGCGAGCCTTACGTGCAACAGCGTCCATGTCATTCCGAGCGTCGCGAGGAAGCTTTGATCCTGATGCGCTGGAAGACCCCTCGCTGCGCTCGGGGTGACAAAGATGCAGCAGGCTCAGGGTGATTTCATATAACGAGCCGATCTATTCATATAACGAGCCGATCTAAAGGAGTCTCACCATGTCCACCGCCATCGCCGCCCGCCCCGCCACAAGTGCTCTTGGCCGCACCCTCCTCGTCGGTCTTCTGGCAGGGCTCACCGCCGGCGTCGCGAACGTCGTGGTCTTCTTCCTCTCGCAGGCGATCTTCGGCCTGCCATACCTGATGCCGATGGGCGGCCCTGGCAGCACGCCAGTCCCGCTGCCGTTCGTGGCGGTCATCATCTCATGTGTGATCCCAGCGCTGCTGGCGGCTGTCTTGTACTGGGCTTTGGGGCGCTTCACCCGCCGCGCCACCGCGATCTTCGTTGGTATAGCTGTCGCCTTCACGTTGCTCTCGCTGTTCCCCTCGCTGAGCCTCCCGCCCGATCTTGGCACGCGCCTCGGCCTCAGCTTTATGCACCTCGTGGCCGCCCCGATCATCACTCTTGGCCTCACGCGCTACGCACCCCAGAGCTGACGCAGAATGCAGACGGTAGACGAAGGACGGTGGACGGTAGCCTGGCACCGTCCACCGTCTGCTATTTGGTGGCGCGCTGCGCCGGGCGCCCGCCTACGCGGGCGGGTCCGGACGCGTCGGCGCAGGCCGACGCGCGGCCGCAGGCCTTGCTGCGGCGGTTTCAACCGCCTGGTTCTGGCAACCGCGCCGACCATGACGTAGCCCTAAGCTAGCGCCTTGTCACTTGACGTGGGCCATAAACTCCGCCCGCGTCTTCGGGTCGTCGCGGAAGATGCCGCGCATGGCCGAGGTGACCATGCTGGCGTTGGCCTTCTTCACGCCGCGCATCACTGAGCACATGTGTACGCCCTCGGCCACCACGGCTACCCCCGTCGGCTCCAGGTGCTCGTTGATGAAGTCGGCGATCTGCACCGTCATGCGCTCCTGCACCTGCAGCCGCCGCGCAAACATCTCGACGATGCGCGGGATCTTGCTCAGGCCCACTACTTTGCCGTTGGGGATGTAGGCCACATGCACCTGGCCCATAAATGGGAGCATGTGGTGCTCGCACATGCTATAAAAGTCGATATTCTTCACCACCACCATCTCGTCGTAGCTCACACTGAAGACGGCGTCGTTGATCAGGGCTTCGGGGTCGACGTGGTAGCCGGCGGTAAGCTCGGCGTACATCTTCGCCACGCGCGAGGGCGTTTTGAGCAGCCCCTCACGGTCTGGCTGCTCGCCGATGCCGATCAGGATCTCGCGCACGGCGTCCTCGATGCGCGGGTCGGAGCTGTAGCTCACACCCTCTAGCTTGCCACGGCCGGGCACGATCAGCGCCTCCAGATCCTGCTCATCGATCTCGGCGGTGTGGCTGCTGCTCGCGGCATATACGCCGTTGCCGTTATGTCCGTTGCGGGTTGTCATTGTCTATTCCTATTTCGTTGGTGTTGAAGGCATTCATCGGGATTAATCAGGCGCTTGGGCCGGCGTACGCGAACATATTCTTGCGCATCTCCCAAAGCGTGAACTGGCGTAGTTTGCCCTCGAAGCTTGGAGCGAGCTTGTCCCACAGGTAGACGACGATGTTCTCCGCCGTCGAGGGCTTTGTGGTAAAGGCAGCTATCTCGCGATCAATGTGATGAAAGTCCAGCTGGTCGAGCACGTTGCGAACACTGGCATCCATTGCCACAAGGTCGATCACCATGCCGGTGTCCGCCTCGTCCGGCGTCCAGTCGTTACGCCAGTAGCGGTGCGCGGCCGAGAACTCGAAGCGCCTGGTCGCGTTGACCATAGCCTAATCCTTGGCTTGCAGATGCCTGCTCGTGCAGTCAGTGGCATCTGCAAACTATCTCACTACAGAACAATACTCACTTGCCAATCGTTTGTCAAGGCTTTGCACAGGATATCCGCCCTTAGGCGGAGCCTGCACGGCGGTCGACGTATGCCAGGCCACGCTGTCACGTATTGTGCCACGGTGCAATGGCGAGCACAAGACAACTGCCACCCACAGCGGGCAGCGGTTCGTGGAAGGTAGTGCTGGCGATGTGTGCTAGCGCGCTATGAGGGGCAGCGCAACCTGGTAGCCTACCAGGGCTGTCATGTGCCGTGAGCGGTTACCGGCCGCATCGCGGAAGCGCACGGTGACGCGTTGCGTGGCCGTCATCCCGTCCAGCTGGATGCTCCTGGCATAGGGCATCCAGAGCGGCGCGCCGGCGTCCACTGTTACCTCCACATCGGTTACGGAAGAGCCTGTGTCGCTGGCGTCTAGCAGCAGCAGCGCGGGCTCGGCAGGCAGGCGCATTGCGCTGCCCCGAGGCGGCAGTGTGTCGAAGGCGGTGCGGGCGAGGTAGGGTAGCGAGACAAGGCCGAACTGGTCGCGGAAGCGCACGTAGATGCTGCGCGGCCCGTCGCTTCCGCTCAGGCTGTACACGATCTCGGGCGTGTAGGGCTGCCAGGCCGCGCCATCAAAGCTTGTGCTCTCACTCACCTCCACGGCCTGTGTGGTGGCGGGCGCCTCCAGCTGAAGGTGCAGCTGCGCGGTGGCGCTGGCTGCGGGGGCGGACAGGCTGTAGCGCGGCTGTGGGCCGATCCAGGTTACATCAACCTGTTGCGCCGTGAGGCCAGAGCTGGCGCCTGCGCTGTTCAGGGCGCGTAGCTCCAGGGCGTAGCTGCCGTCGTAGAGCGGCAGCTCGGCGCTGAAGCCTTCCAAGGCACTGTCGAAGGCGCCGTCGGCGGGCGTGGTTGTGATCCAGGGGCCGCCATCGATGCGATACTCCACCGCGCTGATCGTGTTGAGCGTCACATCCTGATGGTAGGTGGAGGGGAAAGCCAGATCGCGGGTGCTGCCGTGGATTACGGGCCGCCCGCTGCCCGATGCGAGCGTGCTGGCCTGAAGCTCTAGGCTGGGGGTGGTATCGAGCGGATCGATCAGGCGATCGGCATCGGAGTCGTGGTAGCCAAGCTGGGCGAGGGCGGAGGCGTCGATCTGGCCGGCGGCAAAGGCGCCCATAGGCTCCAACATGATGCTCGGCAGCGTGGTGCCGCAGCCGCTGTACTGGCTATTATCTGTTGGCGCGTCGAGGTAGCCGCTACGCCTGGTGCAGTCGATGCGAGCCGCCGAGTACTGGTCGAGCGCGCCGAAGGTGTGGCCCAGCTCGTGGGCCGCCACGGGGGCCATGCGGTTGGTGCCGTACGCGCCCACCGTGGAGGTGAGCACCAGGAAGGGGCCATTGATGTAGGCGTAGGCGAAGCGGCCGTCGGCAAAGTGGCCACTGCTGTGGTTGGCGCTGTTGGCCACAAAGAGCACGGTCGCCCAGTCGGCCCCCAACTCGTCGCGCAGATCATCGGCGGCAGCGTAGGCCTGGTCGAAGTGGTTCGTGCCGGGGAAGCCGAGCCGTCCGAGCACGTCGCCAATCCATCTGTCCTCGTCGCTCAGGCCATGGGTGATCGGCTCGTAGGCCGTGGGTACGACCTCCACCCGCAGCTCGAAGCGTAGGCGGGCGAGGGGTAGCTGCGCCGTCCACCAGTCCAGGGCCTGCTGCACCTGGGAACGCACAGCCTCGATCTGGGTGGGGGTCCAGTCCTCGCTGGAGCGGTCAAGCGAGCCGTCGCTCTCGGGGAGCACAAGGCGCACGGCGACTGTGCCGGCCATAAACTGGCTCGGGCCGCGCAAGGTATCGTTGCCAGCGAGTACAGCAGAGCTGCGGGGGGGCGCCACGAAGGCGTGCTCATCGAGGGGTGGCGGGGGTGGCGAGGTGGCAGGCTGAGTCTGGCCTGCGAGCGGGAACATGGTCAATGCAAACACAAGCGCAAGGGCGTAGGCCACGGCGACGGCGCGCATGAGTGTTCCTCGGGTAAGATGGGGGGGAGGAGTGGCTGGAACATCCATCCGCAGGGGCTGCCCGCAGTTGGTCGTTATGTTGTGTTGTCAGTGTAGCGCCCTGGGGAGAGCGCAGCTAGAGGCCTGTCTCTTATACACATCTGACGCTGCCGACGAATAGAGAGG
>ENA-ORBV01005620-ORBV01005620.1-microbial-mat-metagenome-genome-assembly--contig:-NODE-5620-length-22893-cov-5.505259_pt1 | contig 22893 bp, 14 predicted proteins | sample MGYA00237777_ERZ505514 | MGnify/ENA primary metagenome ERZ505514 (study PRJEB26160, sample SAMN06269048) | microbial mat metagenome | isolation source: Oligotrophic lake microbial mat | place... | reverse complement strand
GGTCGGCCCGCAGCAGCAGCGCCGCCGACGCACTCAACAGCGCGCTGGCCAGCGTGGTGAGCCAGAGCGATCTCGGGGCACGCCACGCGAGTAGCGTCGTTACGCGGTCGGCCGCGTCGCGCGGCGTGATCTCGTCGCACACCACCCGCTCGAGCAACCGATGCAGCGCCACCGCGCGCGTAAAGTCAGGGCCCGGTGCGCGCACGCGAATCACCTCGGTCCAGCGCTCACCACCCTTAGCCAGCGTGATGAAAATCGCCGTCGCGGTCGCCGTGCAGTCGGCCGCGAAACCGAACTTCTTGGCCAGAAACTCCAGCCCTTCCTCGATGCGCGCCGGAATCTCGTCCACGGCCGCATACGCCCGAGCGGTGATGATGATAAACCGCACCGTGTCTTCTTCCGAGGCCGGGGCCGCCGATGGCCGGGGCGGCGCCTCGTACAACGCGGTCAAGGAAAGCGATGGGGCTGGGATATCGAGAAGCGAGGTGGTCATGACCGGGGCCAAGGGTTGCTGGACCTTAGCGCGGCACCCGTGTCCAGAGAAGGGGACGCCGGGCGCTACGCCGTGATGTTCTCCGCCATGCCTTGCGACGGCACCGAGGCTGCGGCATATACCGCCATGCTATCAATCGACCTGACTGGACGACGCGCCCTCGTGGCCGGCGTCGCCGACGACGGTGGCTTCGGCTTCGCCATCGCCAAATCGCTGGCCGAGGCGGGGGCGACCGTGTGTGTCGCCACCTGGCCCCCCGCGCTCAACATCTTCCTCAATCTCCTCGAACGTGGAAAGATGGACGCTTCCAGGCGTCTTTCGAACGGCGAACTGCTGCACTTCGAACGCATCTACCCCCTCGACGCCGCATACGATACTCTCGCCGACACACCCGAAGACGTTCGGAGCAACAAGCGCTACAAGGACACGGGCGACTTTTCCATCGATGGACTCGTCCAGCGCCTAACGACCGATTTCGGACCGTCAGGCCTCGACATCCTCGTGCACTCGCTGGCCAACGGCCCCGAAGTCAAGAAACCCCTGCTCGAGACGTCGCGCGCGGGCTATCTGGCGGCTATTGGAGTCAGCGCCTACTCGCTCGTGGGAATGCTTGCCCGCCTCGGGCCCATCATGCGCCCCCACGCATCGGTCCTGTCGCTCACGTACATGGCGAGCGAGAGGGTCATTGCCGGCTACGGCGGCGGCATGTCGTCCGCCAAGGCGGCGCTGGAAAGCGATACGAGGACGCTCGCCTTCGAAGCCGGCCGGAAATGGGGCGTGAGAGTGAACACCATCTCCGCCGGCCCCTACGCGTCGCGCGCGGCGAGTGCCATCGGCATCATCGAACGCATGGTCGAGTACTGCGAAATCAACTCTCCACTGCCGGTAGCCCTTTCGGCCACGGAAGTCGGCCACACCGCCGCGTTCCTCGCCTCGCCCCTCGCGAGCGGGATCACCGGAACCACGGTCTACGTGGACAAAGGATTCCACACCATGGGGATGGCGGTGGCGGTTCCGGGCTGGATGCAGTCGCACATCCAGGCGCCGTAGTCCTCGGCGCCGTTTCCCGAACGTGGGCCGCTACCGACGCCGCCGCGCCGCCGAGTCTGGGACGAAGGTGAAGGGCTGCTGCACGACCTGGCTCACCGCCTGCCCCTTTCGAATAGCCGGAAAGTAGTGCTGATCTGCGACGGCTCGGCGCACCGACTCCGCGAGCGCGGGGTGCGTGGTTGTCACGACATTGAAGGTGTCCATATTCACGTCGCCGCGAGCGTTCACCACGAACTCGGTCAGCACCCGGCCCGGTACCTTGTTTTCGAAGAGCGAATCCGGATAGATCGGTCGTACGAGCGACGTCGAGTCCACGCGGGCCGGCGTGTCTACCTGCTCGGCGGTGAAGAGGGTCAGCTCCTCCACCATCTTCGCGATCTCGGCGGCGGGCGAGAGCGCGTTCTTGTTCCGCTTCTTTGCTCGGAGTTCGCCCTGCCGGGACCAGAGCACCACGGTGCCGCAGGAGCTGCTGATGGAGCGGTTCCCCTGAAATTCTGCAGGCACGCTGGCGGCGCCGCTATACACCTCGATGCCCTCGAACGACCGCGGGTCCACCGAGTCGAGGTCGAACTCGCCGGCGTAGAGAGGGCTCCCGTCCATCCACGTGAGGGGTGAACAGCGGGCGCCACGGAAGCGGATCTGCGTTCGGAAACCGCGCGATTCCACGCGCACACCGGGAATCATCCGGAACATGTCGGTCATATTTCCCGGGTTACGCCTTTCGATTTCGTCGCGCGTAATGAAGTGCCCGATGCCTCGAGACTGGCGCTGATAGAAGCCTGACATCCGCCCCCCCACATCGCGCCGGCCGGTGACCACGACGGGTCGTAGTTCGATGGCAAGGCGACGCAGCACGAGGTTGGCGGGTATCGACTTCCCCGCCAACACGTCGACCGTGACCGAGTCCGGAGCGAAGCCGATGCGTCGGACGCGGATCGTCATGGTGCCGACCGCTGCCTTGGCGAGCACGAACTGACCCCGGTCGTCCGATTCACCCCGCACGGCCGAACCGCCGACCGAGATCTGCGCCCCTTCCACCGGAAGACCGAGCGAGTCACGCACCGTGCCCGTGACTCCTCCCGTTCCCACGGCGCCTTCCTGGGCATTCGCGGCGCTAACCGTTAGGCAGGCCGCCAGCGCGAGACGACTGCACGTACGCACCGAACGGGCGGCGCTCAAGCGACGACAAATGTTCACGGAATCCTCCCCGCTTGCGCGGGTGTGCGTGGCGTCCTGGGGGGGAGCGCGGAGGCGTTGAAGAAATGCTACCATTCTGGACGCAGAAATGCACGCGCTCCAACTCGTCGCGCGCCCCAGGTGCGGCGACTCGACACCGTTCTCTACACCATTCACGCACAATCGAGGCTTTCATGTCAGTTGGCTTCCGCCGCGCGCTCATTCCTGCGTCTCTGCTTGCCCTCTCCCCCGTCGTCCAGCCCCAAACGCCGAGCGATCTGCGCGGTTTCTCGGCCGAATCGGCCCGCGCCCAGCGTGAATGGGAAGGGAAATTCCGCGCCATCCCCGATCGGGCGAGGCTGCGCGAGTACATGCACCGACTGTCGGCTCGTCCCCATCACGTCGGCTCTCCGTATCAGAAACAGAATGCGGAATATTTGCGAGATCTGTTCGCCGCTTGGGGATGGGAAGCGAGAATCGACGAGTATTTCGTGCTTTTCCCGACGCCAAAAACGAGGCGCCTCGAGCTACTGGGGCCCAACCGATACGTGGCCAAGCTGGAAGAACCGACGCTCGCGGCCGATCCCTCCAGCGGCCAGAAGAGCGAGCAGCTTCCGACGTACAACGCCTTTTCGGGGGACGGTGACGTGACCGCCCCCCTGGTCTACGTGAACTACGGCGTTCCGGCCGACTATGAGGAGTTGGAGAAGAAAGGGATCTCGGTGCGTGGGGCGATTGTGATTGCGCGATACGGCGGGTCGTGGCGCGGCATCAAGCCGAAGGTGGCGTACGAACATGGTGCCATTGGTTGTCTCATCTACTCGGATCCGCGCGACGACGGCTATTTCCAGGGCGATGTCTACCCCAAGGGGCCGTGGCGCCCGAAGAACGGGGTGCAGCGCGGCTCGGTGCTCGACATGCCGGTGGCGCCGGGCGACCCGCTCACGGTGGGGACGGGGGCCACCATGGATGCGCGCCGCATCGACCGCAAGGACGCGGCGACGATCATGAAGATTCCGGTGCTTCCCATTTCATACGAGGATGCCCAGCCCCTGCTCGCCGCGTTAGGCGGGCCGATGGCCCCGGAGTCGTGGCGTGGCGCGCTCCCCCTTTCCTATCGTATGGGGCCGAGCGTGGCGCAGGTACACCTGGCGCTGGAACACCACTGGAATCTGACCCCCACCTTCAACGTGATCGCCACGCTCAAGGGGAGCACGGCGCCCGATGAGTGGATCGTGCGCGGCAACCACTTCGACGGGTGGGTGAATGGCGCCGAAGATCCGACGGCCGGCATGATAGCCGAACTGGAAGAAGCGCGTGCGTTAGGCGAACTGGTCAAACAGGGGTGGCGCCCCAGGCGGACCATTGTCTACGCAGCGTGGGACGCTGAAGAACCGGCATTGCTCGGCTCCACCGAATGGGCCGAGGATCACGAAGCCGAGCTTACACGCAAGGCGGCGGTCTACATCAATACCGACGGCAACGGACGCGGCTTCTTCGGCGCCGCCGGATCGCATTCCCTGGAAACGTTCATCAACGATGTCGCGCGCGACATCACCGATCCCGAGACCAAACTCTCGGTCTGGAAGCGGATGCAGGCGGCACAAATCGTGAACGGAGGGCCGGTCCAACGGCGCGAAGCGCGCGAGCGTGGCGACTTACGCATCGGCGCGTTAGGCTCCGGCTCCGACTTCACGCCGTTCATCCAGCACCTGGGCGTGGCCTCGCTCAACGTGGGCTACGGTGGTGAGGACGGCGGAGGCATCTATCACTCCATCTACGACACCTACACCTGGTTCGAGCGCTTCAGCGATACCGACTACGCGTACGGCCGTGCGCTGGCCCAAACGGTGGGCACGGCGGTAATGCGTCTCGCCAATGCCGATGTGCTCCCATACGGCTTTACCAACCTGGCCGAAACCATTCGCGGTTACGCCACCGAGATCAAGGGCGAACGCGATCGAATGGCGTCCGACGTGGCCGAGAAGAATCGGTTGGTCGAAGAAGGGGTCTACAAGGCGACCATGGACCCCAAGGCGCCGCAGCAACTTCCCACCGTTGCGCCGCTGCCGCCCTTCCTCAATTTCGCGCCGCTGGACAACGCGATCGACTCGTTGACCCGAGCCGCCGCGCGCTATGAACGTGCGTTAGGGTCGGCGGTGCGCGGGAGTTTGCCCAACTCCGAAGTGCTGACACGGGCCAACGGCATGCTGCGCGACACGGAGCGTTTGTTCACCTCGAGCGAGGGGCTTCCGCGGCGCCCCTGGTACCGGCACCTGCTGTATGCCCCGGGCTACTACACGGGCTACGGGGTCAAGACGCTTCCTGGCGTGCGGGAAGCGGTGGAGCAGAAGAGCTGGGCCGACGCCGATCGCGAGGTGATGCGGTTGGCGCACGCCATCGAAAATGGTGCGGCGCACATCGGGGCGATCGCGGCGGTACTGGAAGGTCGTTAGGCACGGCGGCCGCAGCGCGCCGTGGCGCTCGGGCCGCACCCTCCGCTCCACATCACTAACGCGCTCCGTAACGTGCGTCGACGCGTGATTGCGTCAGCGCCGAGAAGCGCGGACAAACCCACCGCAGGTTGGTGTAATAGCAATGAAAGGTGCCCAGCGAGTCCGTCACCACCGGCGCCTTGGGCAGCGGATGCCCATCCTTGTATCCCGAATCGCTCGCGGTAAACGCCTGGCCCTCGGTGCGTCCGAGTGAGGAGTCGCTGGAGAAGTAGAGCAGGCGCCACCCCGTCGGTACGCTGTCTATCCAGACAAAGCCCATCATCGACCGTATTGGATAGCGAACCGAGTCGCCAAACCGAAGCCACCGGGCCGCGATGCGACCCCGCTTCAGATCCGCAGTCGTTACGGTGCGCGATCCGATCTCCGGGGAGAATCGAATCAACGCCTGACGAGTCCCCTCCACGATCGTGGCGGTGTCGGCGAAGGAGCGGTCGTCGGTGAACTCGAGCGTGCTGCCGTATCGCAGCACGTCGGTAGACGAGGCGGAATCGACCGAGGCGAACGTCGGTGCCGGCGTCGGGCGCGGTGCCGAGGATGGGAGAGGCCCGCTCGGTGGCTGTTGGGGGACAGGCGTCGCAGTCTGCCCGCACCCCGTCTGCAATGCTGCGGTCGACGCCAAGACCAGCGTCAACCTGCCAAGAGCGCGTACGGCGATCAATCGGCGTGTCATTTGTCCCCCGAGTGTCAGGTGAATGGGCCAGGTCACGAACCCCGGTACGATTTCATGCGGACCAGATGCGGTTGCAGCTCCGCGTCGCCGTCCTTCCAAAGTGTCATTACGGCATCGGCATAGCGAGCCGACGTCTCGCGGTCGCCCTGGTCATGGGCCAGATCGGCGCGCAACATCAGCAACCTGACGAAGCCCCCTGCTCCCGACTGGTTGGCCAGCAGGTAGCGACTGGACGAGGGAAGGGAGGCGAGGTGCTGCGACACCACGTTCAACGCTTCCGCCGTGTCGCCCGCCGCGCGCTGCAGCCAAGCGTACAAAAAGACGAATTCAGGGCCGAGGTCGCCGGGCTGCACGTCGTCAGCCTGGGCGGCGATCACCTGCAGACCCGCACGCATTGCGACTTTGTCGCGACGAATATGTGCTGCTTCGACCGCCAGCAACGAGTTCAGCGCCGGGGCCCTGTGTTCTGGAAGTGCGCCGGTTTCAGGGTAGGCGAACATCAGTGTCTGCGCGAGCAGTAGCTCTTCCGCTTCCTGCATCTCGCGGCCGCGCAGCGCCTGACGAATGGCCCGCCTCGTTTGGTCACTGAGGGAGCGGGTGCGCTCGGCCGGTCCGCCCGACATTACGTTGGCGGTCAGTTCGAACGACACCTCCGCCACGGTCGTCGGCAGCGCGAACGTCCCAACCATCGTATGCAGGGAATCGTACAGCGCGCCGCGTGTGGCGAGTTGCACGCTCAATCCCGTCCGCCCGGTGAGGAGGGCGACCGGCGCAAGTTTTCCGGCATCGAGGGCCGAAACGCTATCGGCGCCGCGCAGCATTGAATCGGCGAGCGCCTTGACCTGCGCCCATCGGCCCAACTTGAGCAGCAATCGAGTCTCGGTGAGCGCGAGTTGTGCGGCACTCACATTTCCCCCCGTTATGCGACGAGCCTCGGCGATCTGGTCCAGCGCCGACGGGACGCCGCGCACCGTATCGATGCGCCCCACATTCTCCAATGCGACGGCGAACGCTTCGTGCGCCCTGGCGCTCTGCGGCGCGTCGGCGGCCCATCGCCCCGTAAGCTGCACCAATATGCCCCGGTTCCGGTCCAGCGCCGCGCGATAGGTGGGCGGCCGCGAACCCGCCACACCCGCCAGCAGGTCGGCCAGCGGCCAGGGTATCGCGCTGAGGGTGTCGGCAATCAGGCCGGGAAAGGCCCCGTACTCGACCGTGTCGGGGGACAGCGCATAGCCACGGATGAACTCGTTAGGCGTGGCGAGCAGGAGTTGCTCCAGCCGCGCGACGGCGGCGCTGCCGAAGGCCAACTGAAACGAGGGAACGATCGTCAGAGCGCGGGCATACGCGTCGACCGACGCGTGACGACTGGTGCGGAACCGCCAGCCGGAGGGACTCGACCTATCCCGTTCGACCACGCGGTCGCGTGCCAGGCACTCCCCCCTCCCGTACCACGCCGCAAAGTCCGCGCTGTCGCGCTGAATGAGATCCCCGTAGGCGGCGCATGCCTGGCTCGGCTCTCCTCGTGCCAGGGACAGCAGCGCCTGCGCGCGCGAGCGATCACGCGCACGAATGCCCGAAGACAACGCGGCCGAAGCATGCGCCGCCGACTGCATGAGGTTCCCGCCTGGTTGCCACGACGCCAACTGCGCGGCCCACAGATGTGCTTCGGCGTAGCGGCCATCAAGCGCCGACGCCCGGGAGAACCCCGCATAGGCCGAATCGAGATCCCACCGGTCCAGGGCACGCTTTGCGTTCACGTACGCGAGCACTGCGTTCAGGTCGCGCGATCCCGCTGCCGGTGCCGGATCCTGCGTCACGTTGGACCGAATGACGAGCGAGTCAGCGATGGCGGCAATAGCCACCATCACGTCACCCCTTGGGTCGACCCGCGCGTTCTCGCGCGCCACCGGCTGCGCGAGGCGCGGTACCACATTGTAGACGGCAGCGCGAATTTCTATGGAATTCGATGCGCTGATCACGTTGCCCCACACCAGCCGTCCGGCCCGCAGCCGACGCGCGACACGAGTGGCCTGCGCTAGGGACGACACCTGCCCCCCTTCTCGCGCCACGGCATCTCGCACGCGCATTTCGTCTACCAGACGCAATCCGGCCCAACGCGCGAATGCGTCAAACAGCAGCCGGGAACAGTCATCGGCACCCATCGCGGCATCGCGTTCGGAGAGCTGATGTGCCAACGGCAGTACCACGAACAACGATTCGTCGAGGTCCTCGGCGCGGCCATATACCGACCAGAGACGGAATCCCGCCACGGCGAGGAGGGTAACCGCTGCGATAGACGACAAAACAATGCGCAGGCTGCGATGTCGTGCTGTTGGCACGATCGCTTTAGCCGCTGACGTGATCCGAAGCTCTCGCCCGAACGCTTCCGCAGTCTCGAACCGCTGTGCCGGATCACGCGCGAGTGCGCGTTGCACTGCCCGATCCACATGTGCGGGCACGCCAGTGCGATGCAACGTTATGGGTTTGGGGTCCGACCGGAATCGCTCGACAAGAATCGCTCCCGGGCTCGCGGCGGCATGCGGTGCCCCCCCGGTGAGCATTTCGTACAACACACATCCGAGCGAATACACGTCGCTCCGGCCATCGAGATCCCGCTCACCGCTCGCCTGCTCGGGGCTCATGTAGGCTGGCGTTCCGACCACCATGCCACTCCCCGTCATGTTTGAACGAGTGGCGACGTGAATGGCGCGGGCGATACCGAAATCGGAGAGGAAGGCGTGGTCTCCCTTGAGCAGGATGTTTTCGGGCTTTACGTCGCGATGAAGAATGTCCTGGTCGTGGGCGTGGGCGAGCGCGTTGCACACTTCCGATGCGATCGCGACCGCACTCTCGACGGAGAGGGGACCTTCGCGACTGAGACGTTGTCGCAGCGTTTCCCCTTCGACAAACGGCATGATGTAGTACAGCAGCCCGTTTGCGGAACCGGAGTCGAAGAGGGGAAGGATGTGGGGGTGCTGCAGGCGAGCGACGAGGCGGATCTCGCGCAGGAACCTGTCGGCACCGATGCCGTCGGCCAAGTCGGCGTGGAGAACCTTGACCGCAACCAAGCGCCCGTGCTTGAGGTCGAGCGCCCGGAAGACGGTGCTCATCCCTCCGCGCGATATGAGACTCTCCACGGAGTACAATTCCCCAAGGGCCGTACTCAGCTGCTCCGACAACCCATCCATAGACTCGCCACCCGTGCTGGGGTCGTGCTTCGAAGATAGGTTACGCAGTGCGCGCCGACCAGACCGGTTTTGCGACGACTCCCTCCACTCTTCCTCAGTTGCCCATGCCCACCCACCGCGCCATTGTGAGAGTTTGCATCCGTTGGTCTCGTGTCTCCGACCTCGTTGCGACGCGTGTTGCCTCACATCGTTCCGCACGTGGTTCCGCACGTGCTGCCGCACGTGGTTCCGCGCTCGTTGCCGCGCTCGTTGCCGCGCTCGGGGTTTCGGCCTGTGCGGGAGCAAGCTCTACCGCCCGCCCCCTCACGCCGGACCGCGGCCCCTACGACGTGATCATCGAGAACGGGCGCATGGTCGATGGATCGGGCAATCCCTGGTTTGGCGGCGACCTGGCGATTCGCGGAGATCGTATTGTCGCCATCACCACCTCCGGGGGGCTCAGGAACTCCTCGTCCCGCGAACGGATCGACGCCCGGGGCCGCGTGGTAGCGCCGGGATTCATCGATATCCAGAGTCACTCGTGGGACGCCCTGCTCTGGCAGGACGGCCGCGTGGTCTCCAAGGTGACGCAGGGCGTCACCAGCGAAATTCTGGGCGAAGCCACCACCCCGGCGCCCTCCAACGACAGGATCGACGCACTCGCGGGGTTGTCTTCCATGGCTCCCAGGCGCGCCGAGTTGCAGCGCACCTTTCGCGGTGAACATGGCTTCGACACCTGGCTCAGGGCCATGGAGCGGAACGGCATGTCGGTGAACGCGGGCTCCTATCTGGGTGCGACAACGGTGCGCGCCTACGCCATGGGGCAGTCGCCCGGCGTGCCGAACAGCTCCCAGCTCGATTCCATGCGCGCGGTGGTGCAGCACAGCATGCGCGATGGCGCGTTCGGCATTTCCTCTGCCCTCATCTATCCGCCAGGTGCATACGCCGGCACGGCCGAGTTGGTGGAGATGGCCCGGGCCATGGCGCCGTACCAGGGCGGGTACATCACGCACATGCGCTCCGAAGACGACTCCCTGTTCCAGGCCATGGACGAGGCGTTTCGCATCGGGCGCGAGGGGGGCGTTCGGGTCACCATCTATCACCTGAAAGCGTCGAACCGCCGCAACTGGAGCAAGGCGCCCGGCATGGTGGCCAAGATCGACTCGGCGCGCGCCGCCGGTTTCGACGTCACTGCCACCATGTACCCGTATCCATTCTCGGGCAACAATGTCGGCGAGTGCATTCCCGACTGGGCGGCCGAAGAGGGGAAGCTGTTCGACAACATCCGAAATGCAGCCACGCGCGAGCGCATCGTGCGCGAGATGACCGACGACAACGGGGCGCCGCTCTGTCAGCTCGAAGGGCCCACGGCCTACCTCATCGCCGGCTTCACCAAACCCGAACATGCCCGGTACGAAGGGAAGTTGCTGAGCGACATCGCCGCCGACCTCAAGCGCCCGTGGGCCGATGCCATCCTCGACCTCATGCTGTCCGAAGGGCACGACCTGGACAAGATCAATTTCACCATGTCCGAGGACAACGTGCGCATGCAGATCCAGTGGCCGTGGGTGAGCATCGGCACCGACGCCGGTGGCGTTGACCCCGACAGCGCCAAAGGCATCGTGCATCCCCGCGCGTACGGTACCTACCCCCGCATTCTCGGCCGCTACGTGCGGGAGCAGAAGCTGTTCACCGTCGAAGATGCCGTGCGCCGCATGACGTCGGCCGTCGCCACACGCCTCGGCCTGCGCGACCGGGGAATGTTGCGCGAAGGCATGTTCGCCGACATCGTCATCTTCGACCCCGCCACCATTATCGACCTCGCGACGCCCGAGAAGCCGCACCAGGTCAGCAGGGGAGTCGAGCAGGTGTGGGTCAACGGAGTGCGGGTGCTCAAGGATGGGCGGCACACCAACGCCAAACCGGGGCGTGCGCTGCGCGGCCCGGGGTACACGGGGAGCAGGTAGCGCTTTCCGTACCAACCTGTCAGGGTCTCCACTCTTTCCGAACGCGCCGTGAAGAAGCTCATTGCTACTGTCCTGTTGCTCGGTGTGGTTGCGTTAGGCGCGATCGGTGTCCTTCGCGCCTCGCGTCTGCAATCGCGCGTACTGACGCCATCGCCGCCAGACGTCTCCATCGCCAACGCGACCGTGAGCGTCGAGCGATTCATCCAGTCTGTACGCTTCCAGACCATCTCCACGCAGGATTCCACGCAGTGGAACGCGGCGCCCTTTCTCGAGTTCCACAGCTGGCTGAGCGGAGCGTTTCCACGAGTCGAGTCCTCGCTTCTCCGCGAGGTGGTCAACGGGTACTCCCTGCTCTACACCTGGAAAGGAAGTGATACCACCCTCGCCCCCATCCTCCTCACTGGTCACTTCGATGTGGTCCCGGTCGAAGCAGGAACCGAGACACTGTGGAAGCACCCCCCGTTCGCCGGTGATACCGCAGATGGTGTGCTGTGGGGGCGCGGGTCGGCAGATGACAAGCTCTCCGTGATCGGCGTCCTCGAAGGGGTGGATCTTCTCCTTGGCCAACACTTTTCCCCTACGCGCACCGTGCTGCTGGCCTTCGGTCACGACGAGGAGGTGAGTGGCAATCGAGGGGCCGGCGAAATTGCCAAGCTGCTCAAAGAGCGCTACGGTGCGGTCGCCTTCCTCGTAGATGAAGGAGGTTTTCTCACGCAGGGAATCGTGCCTGGCGTGCAGCGACCGCTGGCCATGGTGGGCGTGGCCGAGAAGTCGTCCTTGTCGGTGGAACTGTCGGTGATGGGAGCTGGTGGGCACTCGTCGATTCCCCCCGATCACTCCGCGCTCGGCATCCTGGCGCGCGCCCTTACCCGGTTGGAGGATCATCAGATGCCGGCCCGCCTCACGCCGGCTACCCGCGCCTTTTTCACCAACGTGGCGGCAGAAGGTTCGTTCGGTATGAAGTTCGCCTTTGCCAATATCGGGATGCTCGAGCCTGTGGTCGTTAGGGCACTGCTCGGCAATCCGCAAACGGCGTCCACCGTGCGCAGTACAACCGCCGTCACCATGGCCTCCGGCAGTCCAAAAGAGAACGTGCTTCCCATTCGAGCCACTGCCGTGGTCAACTTCAGAATCTTGCCCGGCGATTCGGTCAAAGGTGTGTTGGATCATATCACCGATAGCATAGCAGACTCGGCTATAAAGGTCCGGGTCTTGGGAACGCCGCGTGAGCCCTCGCCTGTCTCAAGCTTCACCTCTCCCGAATTCCGGACCTTGGAGAAAACGATTGGGCAACTGTATCCGAAGGCCCTTCCCACCCCGTACCTGCTCACCGCGGCGACCGACACGCGACATTACGAGGCGCTCACCAACAACATTTATCGCTTTGCCCCAGCGACAGTTACCAGCGAACTGCTGGCGGGCGCGCACGGCACCAACGAGCGCATGGGACTAGCGGACTTCGCCCACGGCGTGAAGTTCTGGGCGCAACTCATCAAGAACGCGCAGTAAGCGTGGCGGCCTTATCTTTGCACCCTGTCGCCGTTCAGCCCGTATAGCGTCTCTGACTCCCCCCGTGCCAGACACCAAGCTCTGCCCCCAGTGCGGCCGTACATACCCGGACGCCGACCGCTTTTGCACGGTCGACGGGGCTGCGCTTATGTCGTCTGGCGGCTCCGACACCCTGATCGGGACGGTGCTGGCCGAGCGTTACCTGGTGCGAGAACGGCTCGGCGAAGGGGGCATGGGCGAGGTGTTTTTGGCCGAACATGTGCGCATGAAGCGCAAAGTGGCGGTCAAGCTCATGCGGAAGTGGATGGCAGGCGACCCGCTGGCGGTATCGCGCTTCCATCGTGAGGCCGAGAACGCGTCGCAGATTACCCACCCCAACGTCGCGCAGGTATACGACTTCGGAGAGACGGCCGACGGGACAATGTACCTGGCCATGGAATATGTGCCGGGTGAACCCCTCTCGAAAATTCTCGATCGCGAAGGGCGGCTCAACGCTGTGCGCGCGGCAGAGATCGTTCGGCAGACGGCCGATGCGCTGGTGGCCGCGCACGCCATGGGCATCCTGCATCGCGACCTCAAGCCCGACAACGTGATGGTGGCACGGGCGCGCAACGGCGCCGACATCGTCAAGTTGGTGGACTTCGGCATCGCCCGGGCCATGAACCGCGGGACCCAGCACTTTACGTCGACCGGAATGATTGTCGGGACGCCGGACTACATGAGTCCCGAGCAGCTGGCGGGCGACACGTTGGATGAACGATCGGACCTCTATGCGCTGGCCCTCATCGCCTTTCGTGCGCTCACCGGGAACAGTGCCTTCCCCGAGGGCGCCTCGGGTGAGGCACTGATCGCCCGACTGACGAACCGGGCCAGAAAACTGCGTCAGGTGCTGGACAGCGTGACGTGGCCCGAGTCGCTGCAGGCGGCGTTTGATCGCGCCCTCGACGCCGACCCCGCCAACCGATACGCCGACGGGCTCGAATTCGCCGCGGAACTGGACGGTGCGGTGTCACAGATGCCGCTCACCGAGGAGGAGCAGGCGTATCTCGTCCTCCTCTCGCAGCGTATGGCGACGCCGACGCGGATCAGCGCGATACACGACACCGCGACGCCGGTGCGTGCGATGGGTGTGTCGCCCACGCCCACGCCCGCCATGGGGCAGCGCTCGGTCGCCCTGCAGACGCCCCCCAGCGAAGAGCGGGCCGTGACGGTGCCGAGCTATCTCGGCCGATCGCAAGTCGACCTGCCGCCGCCCGTGGAGAAGCCGTCAGGTGCACGAGGTCAGTTGGTGGAGTTCCTGAGCGATGGTTCCGACGACGCGACGTACCATGAATCGCCGACGCTCGTGCCGCCATTGGCCGACCGGGCGACCGGTGAAGTGTCGTCAGCGGCTACGTCGGCTGTGGGCACGTCGGCTGTGGGCACGTCGGCTGCGGGCACGCCGGCTGTGGGCACGTCGACTGCGGGCACGCCGTCGACGACGCCGTCAGCAGCAATAGTAGCGGCTGCCGCCGCGCCGTCGACGAAGCCGTCAGCAGCAAATGTAGCGGCAACCGTAGCGACAACGTCTTCGCCAGTGCCAGTGGCAACGCCAGCGGCCGTCACGCAACCCGCCGCCAGATCGTCCCGAGGGGGTCCGCTCCTCGTGATTGGAGCGGTTGCCCTCATCGCCTTCGCATACCTCGCGACGCGGGGACGTGCGCCCACGCCAGCGCAGGACAGCGCGCCAGCGGTCGCGGTGAGCGACTCCATTGTTGCTTCCGACCCATCGGCACTGCGACGCATCGCCGCTCCAGCGGCGGTCGGCAACGGTGCAGCCGTCGAAGGCGCACGCATCGATCGTGCCCGAGGTGGAGTCTTCCAGATACAGTCGAGCGCCGGACGTGGCAGTGCCTTTCTCGTCGATCCGACGGGGATCGTTCTCACGGCGGCGTCGCTGATTCCGAGTGACCGGCGGGTAGATTTCTTTCTCGATGCCGACCACACCGTCCGTGCCTCCGTGCTCTCGGTAGACCAGGCCAACGGAATCGCTGCCCTCCTCATCTCGTCCGCCAGGTGCACGCGCTGCAAGTCCACGCTCGAGCTCGGGGCCGCCGATAGCACACCCGGGGCGGGGCCACCGGGTGACTCGCTGGTCGCCCTTCCAGCCAGCGGTCGTACGAGCGTCGGCATCGTGAGCGCCCCGGTGGCCAAGCGCTCGCCACGCAGCCTCACCCTCGGCGTGTCGCTTGGCCCATCATCGTTGGGTACGCCGTTGCTCGCGCGGAGAACGGGAGGTGTGGTGGGCATTGCCACGTCCCGACGGGGTGGAGCGATAGGTTCGCCGCTCCGAGCCTTGCTCGCGACGGCCAGGGTGGCCGCTCGCACGGTCACACCGAACGATTCTGTGTACCGGTCGTGGCCGGCGATCATGGTCGCCCAGAAAGATCTCGAGGGCGCGGAGTCGCTGAGCGAGGCAGCCGTCACGCCCTATCGCATGGTCCAGGGTGGCTTCAGCGTGATGGCCATGACCCCGCTGGTGCTGGCCTGGCGCGCGTCGCAGTCGGCGTCGGTGTCCGATGTCCCCTCCAATATCTTCGCCATCGAAGCTCCGATCACATCGCACGCCGATCCGCTCAGCGAGTGGAAGGAATGGAACGCGTATAGAGCAGAGCACCGCGCCGTGGTCATCTTCGATATCTCGCCCAAGGACGCCGCATTTCCTGCCCATCCGACCAAGCTCCTCGACTGGAAGAAGGGTGATTTCCATTCGATGACACTCAGGCGCGACGGCGAGATACTGGTGCCCCTCGAGAGCCAGCGCGTTCCAGCCGTGACCAACCAGGACGCCTATCGAAAGGACGGAAAGGCGCGCATCCCTAACAGTGGCGTGTATGTGTTCCACCCGGCCGATTTCGCGCCGGTCACGGCGCACTTCACCATGGAAGTGATCGACGCGGAGAAGCTGCGGCGGGTGAACTTCGTGCTTCCGCCCGCCATGCTGCAGGCCATCGCAAAAGAGCTGGGGCCTTGGCAGAAGTAGGCAGGACTCGGCTATTGCGCCGCCAACGCCTCGCTCGCCACCCGGGCGCACTGGGCCAACACTGCGGCCCCCACGAAGATGACCCCTTCGGCGGCATAGAAACGGGACGAGTGTGCGCCAATGATTTCGCCCCCTGGTTCGCGAGCCCCAAACCGGAGAAAGCAACCGGGTATTGTTTCCTGATAAAAGGCGAAGTCCTCGCCCCCCATGTTGGTGATGCCGAACGGCACAACCGCCTCAGCGCCGAGTACCGACGCCGCAGCCGCATGGGCCCACGCGGACTCGCGCTCGGGATTCACGATGGGAGGCGTTCCCTGTTCCACCGCGACTTTCGCCTGCACACCGTACGCCTCCGCTACCGACGTGACGATTCGTAGCACCTCCGCCGCGAGACGCTTCCGGGTGTGCGGATCCATGGCACGCAGCGTGCCGGTGAGCGTGGCCCGTTCGGGAATGACGTTGGACGCTACGCCGGCGTGAATACTCCCTACCGTGCAGACCGCAGGCGCGGCGGGGTCGAGTCGGCGAGCCACGATGGTTTGCAGGGCGGTAACCACGGCCGCCGCCGCGACAATCGGGTCGGCCGATTCATGTGGACGCGCGCCGTGCGCGCCGCGCCCCATCAGCTCGATAGTAAACGAGTCTGCCGACGCGGCCAGCGGACCCGCTTGGGCAATGACCTGCCCCAGGTCGAATCGCCGGTCGACATGTCCCCCGAAGATTGCCTTCACGCCATCCAACGCGCCACTGGCGAGTATGGCCGTCGCCCCCGCGCCGAGCTCCTCCGCCGGCTGTAAGACCACCAGCACGTCGCCGCGCGCCGGCTCCCGAATGAGTGACATGGCTGCACCCACGGCCCAGGCGGCATGCACGTCATGTCCGCAGGCATGCATGATGCCCGGCACCGCCGACGAGAAATCGAGTCCTGTTTCTTCCTGAATGGGGAGGGCGTCGATGTCGCCTCGCACCGCGACTGCCGGCGCGGTAGGATCGCGACCGGGCACGCGGGCTACCACGCCCGTGTTGGCCACCCGCCTGACCGTCAGACCTAACGACCCGAACACCTCGGCCAGGCGGTCCGAGGTCGCGTATTCCTTCCATGAAAGCTCGGGATGCCGGTGTAGCTGGCGACGAAGCATCACGAGTGTCGTGATGTCGCCGTCGGTGAATCGGGAGAGCGCAGATTCGGGCGCAACCACCGCGCCGCGAGGCGTGATTATCGCCATTGCATGCTTACCATGTAATCATCGTCGTTTGATCACTGCCATGTGAACACCGCCATGTAAATACCGCCATGCGCTGCCGCCCCGCTCAAGCCTATCGCCGGTTCGCTCCGCGTGCTGTCCCTACGCTCCCAACCGTTCCAGGCGCACGGTAAGATCATCGATCCGGTCGTGGTCGATGTCGATGCCGAGGCCTGGCTGATCCAGGGGAACTCTCACCATACCGTCGGTCGCCATGGTCCACTCGGGGGTGACGATATCGCGCGTCCAGTAACGTGCACTGGGACTCAGGTCGCCGGGCTTGAGGAAATTCGAGAGCGAGGCGAGGGCGACATTGTAGGCGCGGCCGATTCCACTCTCCAGCATTCCGCCGCACCAGACGGGGATTCCGGTGGACTCGCAGTAATCGTGGATGGCGAGGGACTGGGCAAACCCACCCACGCGTCCCGGCTTGATGTTGATGAGGCGCCCAGCGCCTAACGTGACCATATCCTGTGCCCGATCGAGAGAGGTAATCGATTCGTCGAGGCAGATGGGGGTCTTGAGACGCTTCTGCAGTTCGGCGTGACGGACGATGTCTTCCCAGGCTAGCGGCTGTTCGAACATCATGAGGTCGAGGTCGTCCATCGCCACCAGCGCGTCCGTGTCGTCGAGCGTGTACGCGTTGTTGGCGTCGGCCATCAGGGGCGCGTCGGGAAAGGCCTCGCGGACGGCGCGCACGTACTCCACGTCCTTGCCGGGCTTGATCTTGATCTTGATCTTCCGGTATCCCTCGGCGAGGGCAGCACCGGCCTTCTCGACCAGCGCGGCGGGCGACGCCTGGATGCCTAACGAAATTCCGACCGGGATATCCTTGCGGGTGCCACCGATGAGCCGGGCGAGCGGCAGGCCAAGGTGCAGCGACTCGACCCCCCACATGCCCATTTCCACGGCGGCCTTGGCCATCTGATGGCCGCGGAAGTCGCGCTCCAGCGCCGCGTGCACGTCGCCCGGCCGATCGAAGTGCTCGCCGAGGACGCGCGGAGCGATCCACTTCGAGATCGCCAGCCAGGCCGTGTCGATTGTTTCCGACGTGTAGTTCGGTGTGGCGTCGGCCACGCACTCGCTCCACGCCACAACGCCACTGGCATCGCGGAGTTCGAGCAAGGCAATGCGCCGCTCGGTCATGGTGCCGGACGAGATCTGGAACGGTTCACGGAGCGGGAGCCGGATTTCACGAAGCGTGATGCTGGAAAGCTGAAGCATGCCGAAGAGGGGCGGTGGGTGAGCGAACGCAGGGTGGATCCGCGCATTCGTCAGGCGCGTAGCGTCACAACGTAGTACGGAAGTCTTCCGGGGGCGCCGCGCACAAAACGGGTGGCAGAAAAGCCGCGATTGTAGAGCGAGATCATCGCGTCACGCACCGTCAGGCGCCACCGCGTGGCGGCTAGGGGACCGGTGTTTTGTATGGCGCTCATCTCGTGTGGAATCTGCACGCGGAACGCGGGGGCGATGTCGGGGAGTGCGAGGACAGGGAGTCCGCCATCGTCCAGCGGATTGGCCATCGGGATTTCTTCGTCGCCGTCCTGCGGGGTGGCGATGGCGGTTTCGTGGCGCTCGGCATTCGACAGATTCCAGCCGATCACGAAGCGGTCGGTGGGCAGGGCGCCGTGCAACGTGCTCCCGGTGTTGTCGCCATACATGTTCTCGACGTATTCCACCGGAAACGCACCGAGTCGGTTGAAGTTGAAGTGTGCGTTGCGCGCCACCAGAGGATCGTAGGTCCACAGCATCAGGTCGACTCCCAGTTCGCGCACGCGTTCGCGCTGGTAGTGCTTGAGTTGATCGCCGATGTGATGACCGCGCGCCTCTTCGCGCACGGCCAGCATATCGGACCAGTGGGCGGGACGGCCGTCGCGTAACCCGGTGAGACCGAAGACGAAGCCGATCATTCGTCCATCAGCGTCGAAGGCGCCGGCCGTGACGCCGCCAATTTTTTGCGACACCCGCAGGATGGCCGCTGGAACGCGTTCGCTGAAGCCGCGTCCCCAGGTTTCGTCCTGTATCTCGCAACATTCGAGATACTCCTCAAGAGTGGCGAGGTCTCGAATCGTGATGGTGCGCAGCGAATCGGTCATTCGATAGATAGGAGGCCGTGATGCGCCGCTCTTGCGTGGCTCACTGGGCGCGGTGTAGATAGCAGTGTCGAAACAGAATTGTATACAAATTTCAGAGCAGAAAATGCGACCACTTCGACCCGCGCGCAAGGCCGTCGCGACGGTCAATCGACCCGTAGCTGTCAGCATTGCCGTCTTGCTTTCGCTCGCAACGGCGTGCTCGTCAGCCAAAAACGAGCCTGCCACATCGGGAAACGGGGGAGGCGGTGACGCCGATGCGTACGACGTGGTGATCGTCGGCGGGCGTGTCGTCGACGGGACAGGCAGCGCGTGGATATACGCCGACATCGGAATACGCGGTGATCGCATTGCCCGCATCACTCCTCCTGGCATGTTGGGCAACGCCAACGCGAAGCAACGCTTCGATGCCACGGGCCGTGTGGTGGCGCCCGGCTTTATCGACATCCAGGGGCAGTCGGTGGTGCAGTTCACGGTAGGCGATGGTCGCGTTGTCTCGAAAGTCACGCAGGGCGTCACCACCGAGATAATGGGCGAGGGCTCATCGCCCGCGCCGGTGAATGACCATATCGCGAACGCGATGGCGGGGATGCTCGACAACTCGATGGACACCGCGTCGCTGGCCGTTTTCCGCACTTTCACCGGATCACGCGGCTTCGACAAATGGCTGACCACCATGGAGAAACACGGAGCGTCGGTCAACATCGGATCATTCCTCGGCGCGGCGACGGTGCGGGTATATGCCAAGGGGTTCGCCCAGGGACCGCCTAACGCCGCCGAACTCGATACCATGCGCGCGGTCACTCGCGAGGCGATGCGCGATGGGGCCTTCGGGGTGGCCAGTGCCCTCATCTACCCGCCGGGCAACTTCGCCACGAGCGAAGAGCTGGTGGAAATCGCCAAGGCGATGTCGCCATCGGGGGGCGTCTATATCACCCACATGCGCTCCGAAGCAGACGGTTATCTGGAAGCGATCGACGAGGCCATGCGGATCGGGCGCGAAGGGCGCGTGCCGGTCGAGATCTACCACCTCAAAGCAGGTGGCGTGCGCAATTGGCCCAAGGCGGCGATGGCGGTGGCCAAAATCGACTCGGCGCGCCGTGCGGGACAGGATGTGGCGGCCAACATGTACCCGTACGTCGCGGGCGGCACCAGTCTCAGCGCCTGTACTCCCCCGTGGGCGAGCGAGGGCGACAGTCTGCTCGCGCGCCTGCGCGATCGGGCGCAACGTGCCAGGATCACGGCCGAGATGAAGGCGGCCAAGTGGAACTGGGAGAATCTGTGCTACCTCGCCACGCCCGGCCGCGTGATGGTCGTCGGCTTCAGCACACCCGATCTCAAGGCGAAGTACGACGCCAAACGGATCGACGAGATAGCCCGTGACATGAAAAAGGACTGGGCCGAGGCTGTGGTGGAACTGCTGCTGGCCGAGAACGGAAAGCTTGGGATGGTTGTCTTCATGATGAAGGAAGACAACGTCGAGATGCAGCTGCAGCAGCCGTGGATGAAGTTTGGCACCGACGCAGACGGATGGGATCCAGACTCGGTGAAGGGGGTGTTGCATCCGCGCACCTACGGCACGTTCCCGCGCATCCTGGGTTACTATGTGCGCGAGCGGAAGTTGCTGTCGCTGGAAGAGGCGATCCGGAAGATGACGTCGGCCACGGCCAATCGCCTGTCTATTCGCGATCGCGGCCAGTTGCGCGAAGGCTTCTTCGCCGACGTCGTTATCTTCGACCCGAATACGATCATCGATCGGGCTACGTTTGTTCAGCCCAACCAGCTGTCGTTAGGCGTGGAGCAGGTGTTGGTAAATGGAGTGCTCGTGCTGCACAATGGCAAACATACAGGCGCCAAGCCGGGACGCGTGGTACGCGGCCCTGGCTGGAGCGGATGGGAGGAGACGAGGTGACAACTGCGGTCAAGAGTGGTCCCGCCAAGCGAGGAGCGCGTCCCGAACTGGTGTATCGCAAGCTGCGTGAGCTGATTGTGCGGGGCCAACTCGCCCCTGGGACGCGCATCGTGGAAACCGACGTGGCGCAGCGACTTGGTGTGAGTCGCACGCCGGTGCGCGGCGCCTTGCAACGGCTGCAACAGGAAGGGTACATCGTTGACTCGCCGGCCTTGCAGCAGTCACGGCCCACGGTGGCCCCGCTCACGCGCGAGGATGCGCATGAACTCTTCTCCATCGTCGCAGAAATCGAAGGACTCGCTGCGCGCTTCGCGGCGCAGCGCTCCCCTGCCGAGCGCGAGAAGCTCGGCACCGAGCTGGCATCGATCAATGACCAATTCAAGAAAGCAGCCGACGCCAAGTCCCAAAATCACAACAAGATCTGGGAGCTCGACGAGAAATTTCACCGCTGTTTCGTCGAAGCAGGTGGAGGCACCCGACTCCTTGCGCTGCACGACGCGGTCAAGCCGCAAGCCGAACGGTACGAACGACTCTACGTCAGCCTGCTGGCGCGAGACCTTATCACCTCGTACGTGGAACACAACGCCATCGTGCGTGCGATCAAGAACGGCAGCGTGGACGCGGCGCAGGGGGCGGTACAGAACAACTGGCGCAACGCTGCCGAGCGGTTGGGCAGCGTGATCGACAATGTGGGGGAACGGGGGAAGTGGTAGATCTTGAGAAGACGAATACTTCAGAAGACGGATACTACAGAAGACGAGAAGACGAGATTTTTGGGACTTTGACTGTGGAGGGTATTTCCTATGACTTCTAGGCGAGCGTTTGTTGGGCGGTTGGGGGTGGCGGCGGTTGGAGCGCCATTCATCAATCTTGGGCGGTTTCGGATATTTGAGGGGAGTGCGGCCGAGTACTCGGCGCGGTGCATTGGACTGGTACAGTCCTCCATTGTCGTGGATATGCTGGGATTGCTTTCGTTAGGCGCCAACGGCGGCAAGTGGATGAAGAATCCCGACACCTTCACCCCGTCTGACTTCCAGCGATTCAAGGAGTCGGGGATCACCGTCTTTCACCCGGCGACGGGGACGGGCGGGCCCGACGTGTATGAGAACACCTTCTGGTTCCTGAGCGCCTTCAACGGCTTCATCGCCGGCCAGAGCGAATCCTTCATGCGCATAGACAGTGCCGACGATTTTTCGCGCGCCAAGCGGAGCGGAAAGATCGGGCTCATGCTCGGGGTGCAGAACTCGGAGCACTTTCGCACGCTCACGGATGTGGAGAGCTTCTACGCGTTAGGCCAGCGGGTGTCGCAGCTCACGTACAATGCGCGCAACATGTTCGGCAACGGATCCACCGAACGCCGCGACGACGGACTGAGCGACTTCGGCGTGCGGCTGGTCGCGAAGATGAATGAGGTCGGAATGACGATCGACGTATCGCACTGCGGTGACAAGACGTCGCTTGATGCCTTCGAGGCGTCCCAAAAGCCCGTGCTCATTACGCACTCCAACGCCCGCGCCCTCAACCCCGGGCACCCGCGATGCAAACCGGATGACGTCATTCGCGCATGCGGCACGTCGGGGGGCGTCATGGGAATCACCGGGGTGCGCAACTTCGTGAAGGGGAGTGAGCCGACCACGGTGGACAGCGTCATGGATCACGTGGACTACATCGCGAAATTGATCGGCATAGAGCACGTCGGCATCGGGAGCGACATAGATCTTGATGGATACGACGACATGCCGCCCGACCAGTACAAGCGCCTGAAGGAGAGCTACAAGGGGAGCTACGCCTTCCGCGAAAAGATCGACATCGAAGGACTGGACCATCCCAAGCGAATGTTCGATTTCACGGAAGGGCTCATCCGCCGGAAGTACAGTGACGCCGACATTACCGGAATTCTGGGCGGCAACTTTGTACGTGTGTTGGGGCAGGTGTGGCAACCGATGGGTGCTCGGCCCCACGCGGACAAACCATCGTAGTTGTCAGGTCAGGGTTTCTGCACCGGCTTGGGCACGGCCGGATACAAGCCGGCCTCCAACAAGCGCGCATAGAATGGCTTGAGCTTGGCCACCAG
>ENA-ORBV01005617-ORBV01005617.1-microbial-mat-metagenome-genome-assembly--contig:-NODE-5617-length-22897-cov-8.883567_pt1 | contig 22897 bp, 17 predicted proteins | sample MGYA00237777_ERZ505514 | MGnify/ENA primary metagenome ERZ505514 (study PRJEB26160, sample SAMN06269048) | microbial mat metagenome | isolation source: Oligotrophic lake microbial mat | place... | reverse complement strand
TTCAAGCAGAAGACGGCATACGAGATTCGCCTTAGTCTCGTGGGCTCGGAGATGTGTATAAGAGACAGCTCCAGGGCGCTGCGCATCTCGCGGGCCTGCTGGTAGCGATTCACCGCTTTCAGCTCGAGCGAGCGCAGCACCAGCTGCTCGGCCAGCACAGAGACGCGGGCGTTGAGCATGCGGGGCGCGTTTAGGGGCGTTCCTGCGTGGCGCTGGGCGGCGGGCGGCGGCGCCCAGCCAGTGAGCAGCTGGTAGAGCACCGCGCCAATCGCGTAGATATCGCTGGCCGTAGTGGGCTCGGCGCTGGCGTCGTGCAGCTCAGGGGCACGGTAGGGCGAGGTGTCGACGGAGAAGTGACGCACCAGTGAGAAGGGCACCAGGAAGAGGCCACCATCGGGCGACGACCAGAGATCGGTGGAGCGCAGATCGCCGATCAGCAAGGGGGGCGTACGGCTGTGGAGCGTGTCGAGGGCACCGAGCAGGCGCTCGACGTAGCCGAGCACCTCGGTCTCCGGCATGGGGCCGCCCCGGTCGCGGGCAACGCGCTCGAGATCCTGGCCGCCGGGGTCGTCGGCGACAAGATAGTAGGTGAGGCCCTGGGCGAAGTGCGCGCGCAGAGCGAGCAGGCCGGGCGACGTAATCCCGACGATCTGCGCGGCGAGGTGGCGCAGATCGCCGATGGCCTGCTCGTTAGGCTGCGGCAGCTCGGCGAGCAGCACGCGGTGGGAATCCTGAACGTCGATCGCGCGATAGATCACACCGTCGGGACGCTCCTCCACGACGTAGGTGATCCGGTAGCGCTCCATCAGCATGGACTCAAGTGCGAGCATCTTCTAACCTCGGCAACAGATAGTGAAACGCGCCGTGCGCTGTGGGCATTCTACCGCACAAGGCACGACGCGTGAGCGAGAGTTTAGATTAGTCCGCCGCGATGACCTGCGGGGCCGACGTGATCGACCCGCTGGCCACAGCCGCCCCAATCCGCTCGACGCAGCGCAGGGCGCTGATCGTGGCGCCCTCGATCGAGGCGAGGAACTGCTGCTGCGTGTAGTCGCCCGCCAGGAACAGGTTCGGCACGGGGCTGGCCTGATCAGGCCGATACTGATCCACACCTGGCAGCGCCTGGTAGACCGAGTTGGGGATACGCACAATCGTATGCTTGAGCAGCTGCGCCTCGCCGGCCACGGGATGCAGGCGCACAAACTCGTCCATCACCACGCGCACCAGCTCGTCGTCGGGCAGCTTGATCAGCTCCTCGGCGGGGGCCACCACGAACTGCATCACGCTCTTGCCGCCGTTATGATACTCGGGCGCCACCATCGCCATATCGGCGTAGACGCTCAGGTGCGTGCCAGCACTGAAGAGCAGGTTGTCCACGCCCGCGATCTGCCGGTCGAAGAAGAGCTGCAGCGTGATCACCGGCGAGCCCTTGAGATGCTTCAGGTTCTCGAAGTACGGAAAGGCGCGCAGGCTGTCGGGGAGAATCTTGCGCAGGCTGTGGACAGGCAGCGCCGACACGTAGACATCGCCTGTGACGATGCTGCCATCCTCAAGCAGGAAGCCGGTCACGCGGTTGTCGATTGCATCGTGCTCGATCCCGATCAGCTTGTGGCAAAGCTCGACCTTGCCGCCAAGCGCCTCGATCTGCTTGATCAGCGGGCGCCAGATATTCGTGTCCGGCGAGCCCTTGACCAGAGCCATCCTGGGGGCGTTCTTCTCGTGGGCGAAGTGCAGCATAGCGGTGAGCGCCAGCTTGGCGGAGACCTTATCGGCGCGCTGGAAGTTCAGCGCGAGTGCCATCGTGTGCATCACTTCGTCCAGCGAGCGCTGGCCCATACCGTGGCGCAGGTGCCACGAGGCGTAGCTCTCGCCGTCCTGCTGATCGACGTAGCGCTGGTCGCCGAAGATCGGGCGCAGCAGGCCAAGGCCCATGCGCAGCTTGTCGCCCAGCGTAAGCGGCTTGAACTTGGCGACGCCAGCGAGGCCGTTGAGCGGCGTGGGCAGCCAGGGCACGAAGCTGATCCCGGCGAGGCCGTGGCGCTCCGAGACAAAGTTCATCTCGGCGGGCTTCCAGTTGAAGGTATTGCCGAGGCCGCAGCGATCCAGAAAGCCGAGCAGGTTATGGTAGGCGCCGAAGAAGACATGCAGGCCCGACTCGATCCAGTCGCCGTCCGCGTCCTGCCAGGCGGAGACCTTGCCGCCAGACACGGCGCGCTTCTCCAGCAGCACCACCTCGTGGCCCTGCTCTACTAAAGTGCGGGCAACAACGAAGCCCGCTGGGCCGGCACCGGCTATAATGACACGCATCGGAGTAGCTCCATATCTGTTAGCTGTTGGTTAAGGGACAGAGGCCTTAACCGTTATAACACGGGAATAGGATGCGGCACAAGCAATGGGCACGCTGGGCGCTGAAGCGCCCAGCTATTTTTGGTCGAAGGGCGCCTGCGCGGCCTCAGGCAGCTCGCGCACGCTGGGCGCTGAAGCGCCCAGCTATTTCTCGTCGAAGGCCGCCTGCGCGGCCTCAGGCAGCTCGCGCAGGCGGGCCTTCGTGAAGATTAGCGGCGCGCTTCAGCGCGGCGCGTGCCTGCTCGCCCTGGTGGCCTTGCTGCTAGAGCAGTTTCTCGCCGTGCGCGTGGCGCGGCCGCTTGTGCTGCCGCCACAGCAGACGGTGACGACGCGCAACCCGCTGATCGGCGTCCACACCCGGCTTAGCGGCGTGGGCGACGAGGCGTACGTGCGCCGCTCGCTAGAGCAGGTGCGCGAGCTGGGCGCGCCCTGGATCGTCGAGCTCTTCCCCTGGGCCTATGTGCAGCCCCGCTCACGCTACGGCTACGACTGGGCCGGCTCCGACATGGTGATCGCCCACGCCCGCCGCCAGGGACTGACCGTGGTGGCGCGGCTGGATCTGGTGCCCGAGTGGGCGCGGCCCGCAGGGACAACCGACCGCTACCTGGACCCGGAGCACTACGCCGACTACGCGGCCTTCGCGGCCGCCTTCGCTGCGCGCTACGGCCCGCAGGGCGTGCGCCATCTGATCATCTGGAACGAGCCCAACCTGCGTTTCGAGTGGGGCGAGCGCCCGCCCGACCCTGGCGCCTACGCGGCGCTGCTCAAAGTCGTCTACCCCGCCATCAGGGCCGCCGCCCCAGACGCCATCGTGGTGGCGGGCGCGCTCTCGCCAGGCAACTCGCTGGACGACGGGGCCACGCGCATGGACGACATGCAATACCTCGCCTCGCTCTACGACGCCGAGGCCGGGCCGTTCTTCGACATGTGGGCCGTCCACGCCTACGGCGGGCAGGCGCCACCAGAGGCCGCGCCCGCGCCGGAACAAGTGAACTTTCGGCGGGTGGAGCTGGTGCGCGCCCTAATGGATCGCTCCGGCGACGCCGCCAAGCGCGTGATCATCACCGAGGGCGGCTACAACGACCACCCGCGCTGGAGCGCGGCGGTGCGCCCTGTCGACCGCATCCGCTGGACGATCGCCACCTACGAGCTAGCGCGGGGCTACCCCTGGCTAGAGGCCGTGGTGCTCTGGCAGTTCTCCACACCCTTCGCGACGCGCTCCTACCCCGACGCCTGGAACTTCGTAGCGCCCGACGGCACTCCGCGCGCGATCTACGCGGCGGTGCAGGCATATACGCGAAGGCTAGACTAAGAGCCGTCTGGACCGCGAACGGCGCGAACCGTTTGGACCACGAACGGCACGAAATGTCGCGAACGGCGCGAACGCGAAGGCGCGAATAGCGCGCTGCGCTGCGTGGTACAGCGCGGCTGATTGCAATTATGTAGTACAGACACACCTGGCTGTATGCTATAGTCGGATCAACCGCGATCTGTGCATGCCGGTATCCCGGCGTGTGCCCTGGTTTGCATGCGATCCTCGGACAACCATTACTCCTTCCTGGTATCTTCAATATGGGTGATTACGAAGCGTTTGCCGCACTCCTGCGGGATCATGTGCGGCAGCGTGCATGGACGGCGAGCAACTTGGCGCGGCTGCTCGGGGTCCATCGGAGTACGACGAACCGCTGGCTGAATGGCGAGAAGCTGCCCAACCCCGAGATTGTCCAACGACTCGGCGATGTGCTGGGGGTGCGTGGCCCGTCACAGCAACAGTTCATCCTCGCGTGGAGCGGCGTGTCAACCGACCCCACTCCGCTCACGGGGGCTCCGCCTGCCCTGGCGCCACTGGCCGACCTGGCGCTCCGGCTTCCGACGCGCTCCGCGCCGCCGCCGCCGTCGCCACTCCCGGCGGGCTCCGCCATGCCCTTTCGCCGCAATCCGCTGTTTGTCGGGCGCGCTTCTTGCCTGCGAGCCATCGCGGCGGCGCTTCGCCCGCCCGACGCGACTGTGGCCCTGAGCGGTATCGGCGGGCTTGGGAAGACGCAGCTCGCCGTGGAGTTCGCCCACCGTTACGGCGCATTTTTCTCTGGCGGGGTCTTCTGGTTGAGCATGGCCGACCCAGGCACGGTGGTGGTTAGAGTTGCCGCGTGCGGTGGCCCCGGCGGGATTCACATGAGCACGGCGTTTGATGCCCTGCCGCTAAGCGATCAGGTGCGGCTTGTGCGTGCCACCTGGCAGCAGCCTATCCCGCGCCTGCTCATCTTTGATAACTGCGAGGAGGAGGCTCTGCTTGATGCCTGGCGTCCAGCCAGCGGGGGATGTCGTGTGCTCCTGACCACGCGGCGGGGGCGCTGGAGCCCTGCGCTGGGGGTCACGCTGCTTCCGCTCGCACCCCTGCACCGCGCCGAGAGTCTGCTGCTGCTGGAGACACTGGTAGCAGATGGACACCCGGTGCCACCGCGTTTGAACAAGGAGATACCTGGCCGCGCCACCGCGCCAGAGCCTCAGCGGGCGCAGATGGAGGCGATCGCCGCCATAGTCGGAGATCTGCCGCTTGCGCTCCACCTTGCAGGGAGCTACCTCGCACGCGCTGTGCCACTACTCGCGCCAAGCATCTATTTGGAGCAGCTACGGGCCAATCTGCTCGGCCACACATCGATGCAGGAGGGCGACTTCTCGCCCACGCACCATCTGACCAGCCTCGAGCGGACGCTGGATCTAAGCTATCACCGCTTGAGCCTGGCGGACCCCGTTGATGGGATGGCGCGCATGCTGCTCATCCATGCAGCCTGGTTCGCCCCAGGCGAGCCGATCCCCGCCTCGCTCTTACTGGCGACCATCCAGCAGTCCACCTCTGACGATGAGACGGGCGACGCGGCGCTCCAACGCCTGATCGGTCTCGGGCTGCTCGAGGAGCCGGCCAATGGCACCCTGCGCGTCCACCGCCTGCTTGTAGCGTACGTCCGGCGTGTCAGCGACAACGAAGGGGCGGCCCAGGCGGTGAGACAGACACTCCTCGCCGAGGCGAATCGGCTGCTGGAGGCCGGGATGCCTGCTCCCATGCGTGTGCTACAGCCACACCTGCACCACGCCGCCGATCATGGCGACGACACGCTCACGGCGGATCTGTGTGCCGCGTTGGGGTGGCACCTGGCTCAACTTCGCGAGCTTGCCGCAGCGAATCACTATATCGAGCGGGCGCTCGGCATCCAGCAGCAGCGGCTGGATGCGCAGCACCCAGATGTTGCCAGCACGCTCAACCTGCTTGGCCTGCTGTGTCAATTCCGCTCCGACTATCTCGGCTCATATGCCTACTTTGTGCGCGCTATCGCGATCTGGACGCACGCCTATGGCCCGCAGCATTGGCACACCGCAACCGGCTACGGCAACCTCGGCTACTCGCAGATGGTACGCGGGGATTATGCCGAGGCGCGAGTCAACTTTGAGCGGGCGTTGGCGATCAGTGCGGCCCACTATGGCTCAGGCGACCCACGTACGATCCGGCTGGTCGGCAATCTCGGGTATCTCTTGCTGCTCCAGCGCGACTACGCTGCCGCGCAGCCATACCTTGAGCGCGCGCTCGCGCTGCGGCTTGAGCTGCTCGGCGAGCAGCACCCAGCAAGCGTACAAAGCCTGAACAACCTTGGCGATCTGTATTTTGCCATCCAAGACTACCCCGCAGCCCGTGCCTGCCACGAACGAGCGCTTGCCGGACGTATGGCGCTCTTTGGCCCCGACCATATTAGCACGCTCGAAAGCCTGTTTAAGCTCGCCCAGCTTGCCGAGGCCGAGGGGGATGTGGCAACGGCCATGCAGCTGTATGCGAACGTGCTGCACGCCCGTGAGCAGCTGGTCGGGCCGCAGCATCTTGAGGTTGCCTGGGCCGCCGAGGCCCTTGGCACGCTGATGGCCCGAACTGGCGACGACGCGGGCGCACGGCCGCAGCTTGCGCGTGCCCTCGCGATCTACCAGCCGTTGCTCCGCCCCGATCACGCTACCATTGCGCGGGTGCAGCACGCGCTCGCAGCACTGGTTAATACCCCTACACCCGCGTTGCCGCTCCCACCTTCCCAGACCTAAAATCCTCACCTCAAGCGCCCTCTCTCGTCTCAATCTGCATACCAGCGCGCCGCGCAAATCAGCGTCGGTGCGTATCGCTGTGCGCGTCGTAGGCGCTGAAGAGTGTTGCCCCGCGTGCAACAGCGGCCCGCTATGATCGGAGGAGTGTCGTCGACGTGGCGAGACGCTCTGCATCTTGTCAATTTTCAGGCTCAACCATGTACCCATCAATCCACACCCCGCACCGCAGCACCGCCATTCGTCGCGCCTTACTCGTGTTGGTCGCCATGCTTGCCGTCTTGAGCACACTGGCGCCCCTGGCACGCGCAGGGAATAATAGCGATCCAACGGTGTTCAGCGGTACGCTCGACGAGGCGGTGCGCGCTGCGACCCTAGCTCAGTCCCCGGCGTTTACCAGCGCTACCTTATTCATCTCGCCAATCTCGCAAGTGGGCGCCTGGGCATTTGGCACAAGCGCTGTCATACCGGTAGATATGGCTGAGACAGAACCGCAGATTCTGCTTTTCCTCGCTGAGCAGCGCATAGGCGGATGGAGCGTGGCGATGGAGTATACTCCCTCGTTCAGCGCCGTGCTCGCACGCGTTCCCAACGGGTTGCTTAGCGCCGAGCAGCGCGCGACCATGAAGACGTCTATACAGTTGCAGGGCAACGGCTCCATGCAGCTCAGCCTGCCCTGGGCGACCGGGGAGACGCAATCTTTTACCGGTGGCCCTCACGACGGTACTCTATCCGCAATTGATTTCTCCGGCGGTTCAGGCATTGTGCGCGCTGCACGTGAGGGCACGGCGTACATACCCTGTGGCGCGGTGTCGCCCTGGGTGCGCGTCGATCACGGCGGTGGCTTAAGCACCAACTACTTCCACCTTGCAAGCATCAGTATTTCGAATGGGCAAGCGGTGGCGCGCGGCGCTGCCCTTGGTCGGCAGAGCACGCTTTCGGGCACCTCGTGTCTCACAGGCTCAGCTGCTGGGGCACACGTCCACTTCTGGATCACACAAAGTGGGACAAGCATTCCGATCCATGGCATTGATATTGGTGGCTGGACGGTAAGCAATGGCTCGGCGCAGTACCAGGGCTGTATGACGCGCGTCAGAGACGGCCTCAGAAAGTGTACGCCTCCCTACCAGGCGATCTTGAATGAAGGTATGGTCGGTAGCGGTATCACTCCTGCGAAAATGGACGTCAACACCCCTGGTGACGGCCAGACAATCGCGGGCCGCTTCGCCATCGGCGGGTGGGCGATCCACGAGGCCGCAGCAAGCGGCACCGGCGTCAATCAGGTCCATATCTACTTTGACGGTGGGCCAGGCAGCGGTGCGCGCGGTGTGGCCGCCACCTACGGTATCCGCCGCGATGATGTTGCCGCGGCCTTCGGCGACCGCTACCGCTATGCAGGCTACCACTTCGAGCTCGAGTCGTCCGAGCTGAGCCTTGGGCAGCATACCATCCACATTTACGCCCACAGCACGGCGGTCGATCAGTGGCAGGAGATGACAAGAACCTTCACAGTAGTGAATATGGCTCCCAATGTTCCCGCGCAGGCGACGCCAACAAATGGCGCCACAGTTAGCGGGCCGACGGTGCAGTTCACATGGCAGGACCCTGGCGACCCCGACAACCGCCCGCGCAGCTCCCGCGACTACACGCTTGAGGTGAGGAATAGCGCAGGGCAGGTCATCGCCCAAATGCCGTGGACGGCGACGACGGCCTGGAGCGCGAATCTTGCTGATGGCGCCTACACCTGGCATCTTCAGTCGGGCGATGGCGCATTCGGCAGCGGATGGTCGGCCAGCTGGGCCTTCACCGTCAGCAGCACGCTCGCGAAGCCAAGCCAGCTCGCCGGTGAGGCCACTGCGGCGGGAGCCCGGCTCACCTGGCAGGATAATGCGACGAACGAGACGGGCTTTCGCATCTACCGCTGGCGTGGTGAGGATCTGACCTGGCCCCTGATCGGCGAGGTGTCGGGGACCGAGTTTACTGACACAACCGCAGTGTGTGGCGTCGCCTACTCCTATCTTGTCAGCGCGTTCAACAGCAGTAACGAGTCCGAGCGTGAGGGTTGGGTTGATGTCAGTATGCCTGACTGCCCTCGCCCTGGGCTACCTGTTAACCCCACTATCACGACTGATGAGAGCTCCGCGACGCTCTCGTGGGACCGCGCAGGCGGCATCGTCGCTGGCTACAACATCTACATGCGTCGTTTCGACTCCCTAGAGAATCGCTGGGAGTATGCCCTCGTGGATCAGACGATGGCCGAGCAGCGATCCTATGTAGCCAGCGGGCTAGCCTGCGAGAGCGCCTACAACTACCAGATCAGCGCCTACAACGCGAACGGTGAGTCAGCGCGCGTCGATCTGCCAGTGGCGCAAACAATGGGCTGCCCGCTGACCACGCCCGGCGGTCTCGCTGTGGTAGCGGCCTTTCAAACCTCTATCATGTTGCGTTGGAACGATGATAACTTGTGGGAGCAGGGCTTCAACGTTTATCGCTGGAATGAGCAGCAGAAAGCGTGGGATCGGATCGAACAGCGCGGGGCGGATACCACAGCCTTCGAGGATAGCAGACTCGCATGCGCCACGACGTATACTTATGAAGTGAGGGCATTCCGCAATGATCGTGAGTCTGCGAGCGCCGGACAGATTACCACGCAGACGCAGGCATGCGATGCAGGTATGAACAAGTATTCTGTCTTTATGCCGCTTGTCACAAGGTAGTTAACTACTTTGCTGTCTCGAAAGAAACCTCCAATGATCGCGTACCTACGCCGCAATCCCGTCTTGGTGACTATGCTCAGCATCGTTCTTATCGTCCTCGCAGCCTCAGTGTTGTCCTCACAGCTACGGGCAGCGCCTCAACTTGCGCAGGAGCAGCAGTTGGTCTATCTACCACTCGTGACGGGACGCCCACCACAGCTCGCATTTCGCTCCTTTAACAGCAGCAAACGTATGTTTGGGTCGGTTGGACTCGACGGGGCGAGTCCAGCAATCTCGCCGAAGACATTAGCCTGCGAACATGCTTCCATCTGGTCAACCAGGGGGACGCATGTGGCGTGCGAGGAGATCTTTTGCGGAAAAACGTCGTGCTCCTCGGGCTTGTTCAACGTAATGAGCCTTGACGGGACGACGGAGTTCAGCATCAGCGACGGGTATTCTAGACCCGAGTGGTCGCCCGATGGAAGTCAGATCGCCTTTGATGACCAGGGTGTGGAGGTCATTCGTACCGACGGCACCGGACGGCAAACAGTTAGCGACGAATCAGGCCGGATTGAGTTCGGCTCCGTCTGGTCGCCTGATGGAACGGCGCTCGCCTACATCTCGCGATCAGACAGCTCCACTGACGGCCCCTTTCAAATTGCCGTTGTATCGGCTGACGGCTCGACTCCGCGCAAGCTCATGTACGAAGACATAGCGATCTCAGCGATTGGTGAAATCGCCTGGTCACCCGATGGTAAGCAGCTCGCATACACAGCAAGCGGAGGTCTTGTCGTACTCAATATCGATGGCACGGGGCAAAGATTCATTGGCTTTTCGGGAACACTTCCCGGACTGCGAGTGTCTCGCGAACTGCGGTGGTCGCCTGATGGCATCCACATTGTGACAGGGTTTTCATATAGAACAGATATCGGCTTGCTGTTAGCACGTGCTGATGGCACGGAGCTGAAATATATTGCCTGGGGGTCTATTTCACGGTTCGAATGGTCGTCGAATGGCGATTTAGCCTATCAATCATTCTATGATACGACATCCTCCGTCACCGTTTTGGACGCCAATGGTCGCGAAAAAGCCTCCTTCGCAGCGCAGAGCTTTTCGTGGTCGCCTGACGGTCAGTTGATCGCGCTCATCACAAGCACGGCGAATACTTCGCGCGTGCTTGTCGCCGCTCCGGATGGTACAATGACACGGACGGTTTTGGAACCTGTGTTGTGGGACGAAGTGGTCTGGATGCGCTAGACAAGCTTTCAGTAAGGCCGATCAGGCTTGACAGCCTGATCCCAGCCGCGAAACCGGCCACGCGCCATGCGCGGTTTCGCGTTCGCGCTGTTCGTACCCGTTCGCGCCGTTCGTGGTCCAGACGGCTTAGGGCATGCCCGCAACCCCGTGCTATAATGCGCCGGTTCTTGCCCCTGTAGCCTTTGCCCTGTCCCCTTGTTTTAGGAGCTTGCCATGTATCGCTCGCAGACCTGCGGCGAGCTGCGCCCGGAGCATGTCGGCCAAGCGGTTACGCTGGCAGGCTGGGTTCATCGGCGCCGCGACCACGGCCCGCTCATCTTTATCGATCTACGCGACCGCTACGGCATAACGCAGGTGGTCTTCGACTCGGCTAGCCAGCCCGAGGCCCACGCCGCCGCCGCCGAGGCCCGCTCCGAGTTCGTGCTCCAGATCGTTGGCCTGGTGCGCGCCCGCCCCGCCGATGCCATCAACCCCGAGCTTGCCACAGGCGGCGTGGAGGTAGTGGGCCAGCGCGTTGTGGTGCTGAACCCTGCCCGCACCACGCCGCTCTACATCTCCAAAGAGGGCGGCGAGGACGAGGCCCTGCGCCTGAAGTATCGCTACCTTGATCTGCGGCGCGAGCGCATGCAGCGCAACATGCTCCTGCGCCACCGTGTCGTCAAGTTCATGCGCGACTTTCTCGATCAGGAGGGTTTCCTAGAGATCGAGACGCCGATCTTGATCAAGTCTACCCCCGAGGGCGCCCGCGATTACCTCGTGCCTTCACGCGTCCACCCCGGCGAGTTCTACGCGCTGCCCCAGAGTCCCCAGCAGCTCAAGCAGCTCCTGATGGTGGCCGGCTACGATAAATATTTCCAGATCGCCCGCTGCTTCCGCGACGAGGATCTGCGCGCCGACCGCCAGCCTGAGTTCACGCAGCTCGACATGGAAATGAGCTTCGTGGAGCAGGAGGACGTGCTCACGCTGATCGAGCGGCTCTTCATCGAGCTTTGCGCCGCCGTCGTGCCGCATAAGCGCGTCGTCGCCCCGTTTCGCCGCCTGAGCTACGCCGAGGCAATGGAGCGCTACGGCTCCGATAAGCCCGACCTGCGCTATGATCTGGAGCTGGTGAACCTGGGCGCAACGCTGGCGAACACGCCCTTCGCGGTCTTCAAAGGCGCCCTGGAGAGCGGCGGCCAGGTGAAGGGCCTACGCGCCCCTGGCTGCGCCAGCTACTCGCGCAAGCAGATCGACGAGCTTACCGACATGGCGCGCGCCAACGGTGCCAAGGGCCTCGCCTGGGCCGCCATGCCCGCCGACGGCGCCGATATCCGCTCCTCGTTCGCCAAGAACCTCGGCGAGGGCGAGCTTCAGGCGATCATCGCCCAGCTGGGCGGGCAGCCCGGCGATCTGCTGCTGATCGTGGCCGACAAGCATGCGGTGGTGGCCGCTGCCCTCGACAAGCTGCGCCGCGAGCTCGCCAGCCGCCTGGGCCTCGCCGACCCCGAGCTGCTCCATTTTTCCTGGGTGCTCGAATTTCCGCTGCTGGACTGGAACGCCGACGAAGGCCGCTGGGACGCTGTGCATCACCCCTTCACCGCCCCCCGCGACGAGGACTTGCCCCTGATGGACAGCGACCCTGGCAAGGTGCTGGCCAAAGCCTACGACCTGGTGCTGAATGGCTACGAGGTTGGCGGCGGCAGCATCCGCATCCACCGCCGCGACGTGCAGCAGAAACTCTTCGACCTGCTCGGCATTAGCCAGGAGACGGCGCTGGCCCAGTTTGGCCACATGCTCGAGGCCTTCGAGTACGGCGCCCCGCCCCACGGCGGCATCGCCCCTGGCATCGACCGCATCGTGATGATCCTGGCCGACGAGAGCACGATCCGCGAGGTGATGGCATTCCCCAAGACCCAGCAGGCCGTGGACCTGATGACCAACGCGCCCTCCACGGTAGACGAGCGTCAGCTCAAGGAGCTGCATATCGCCCTCCGATGATACCCGCAGGCGGCGCCCCTCGTGGGCGCCCTCTTAATTTTTTATTTACCTTTGAAAGATCGTAGCGGGTTTGCGTTATACTACACAGACACACACTAGGTCGCCGTGAGCATCGTTCGGGGGGGCGACGACACGGCAGGGAGCTAAGCGATGGTGAAGCGCATTCTGGTCGTCGATGATGACCCGAACATTCGGCGTCTCGTAAGTTTAGCCCTTACCGAAGACTCGCCCTACGAGGTCTTTGCCGTCTCGTCGGCCGAGGCCGCGCTGCTGTATATCGCGCGGCACCCAGTGGATCTGCTCTTTACCGATATCCGCATGCCTGGCATGAACGGCCTCGACCTGGTGCAGCGCGTGCGCGAGCTGGATCCAACCACCGCCGTGATCGTGTTCACGGTGAGCCCCGAGGATCTGACGCCCGCCCGCGCCGCCCAGCTGAAGATCGACTGCCTGCTGGAGAAGCCGGTCTCCCACGAGCGCATGCGCCTGGCCGTGGATCTCCTGCTCGACCCGATCAAGCTGCTGCCGCGCCCCTCGCAGCGCGGCGATGCCCCCGCCCCTGTCGGCGCCGCGCCCGTGCCAACCGGCAGCACCGGCGCCCGGCAGAGCGGCCCCCTTGGCCAGCGTCTGGCGGCCCTGCGCGCCAAGAAGCAGACCGGGCCACTCCAGACGGTGGAGCAGGGCGCGCCTGTTGCCATGCGCCTCACGCCGCGTAGCCACGGGCCAGGCGAGCGCTACTACTCGGAGCAGCAGATCAACGCCATGCGCCAGGCGCTCAAAGATTTGGCCCTGGAGCCGGACGTTCAATGCGCCCTGCTGGCCGACATCAGCGGAATCGTGCTCACTCACTGGAGCCGCCGCCGCGACATCAACGTCACCGTGGTGGCTGCGCTGGCGGCAGGCAACACCCTGGCCCTGGCCGAGATCGGGCGCAACTTGGGGCAGCAGGCGCCAGGCCACCTGGTGATTCACGAGGGCCAGGATCAGAGCATCATTATGGCAACCATGCACGATCTGCTGCTGCTGATCGCGATCGGCCCCAACGCCTCGCTTGGCTGGGCCCGCATCGCCACCCTGCGCGCCTGCGAGGAGGTGCTGCGCATCGCCCGCGGCGAGGTGTAAGCTAGACGGTGGACGGTGGACGGTGGACGGTGCCGCCACAGCCGCTTGCGAGGTGAAGCCGCTTCATCTACAATAGGCTCACCGACGCAGACCAGCGGCACCAATCAATGTACGATCTTCTGATCACCGGCGCCGACGTGCTCCAGCTTGAGGGCCAACGCGCCACGGTGCTCCCACGTCACTGCATCGCAGTGGCCGATGGCCGCATCGCTGCCATCGCCCCAACCATCAGCCCCGGCCTCGCCACAACAACCCTCAGCGCACGCGGCATGCTCGCCATGCCAGGCCTCGTCAACGCCCACGCGCACATGGCCATGGGCCTGTTTCGTGGCGTGGTAGAAGATGTACCGGTCGAGGCATGGTTCAACGATTATGTCTGGCCGATGGAGACCAACCTCACCGGCGAGGATGTCTACTGGGGCGCGCTGCTTGGGCTGGCCGAGATGATCGAGGCCGGTGTCACCTCGGTGGCCGACCACTACTTCGCGATGGACGAAGTTGCCCGCGCTGTGATGGAGAGCGGCGTGCGCGCCAACCTGGCCTGGGCCATCTTTAGCGGCCCCGACGAGGAGCGCAGCCTCGCCCGCAGCGTTCAGTTCGTAGAGCGCTGGCACGGCGCCGCGGATGGGCGCATCAGCGCCTGGCTTGGCCCACACTCGCCCTACACCTGCACCCCGGACTTCCTCGCCCGCGTGGCACAGGCCGCACGCCAGATCGGCAGCGGTATCCACATCCACCTCTCCGAGACGGCCGCACAGGTTGCCCAGAGCCTCGCCGCCCACGGCAAGACGCCTGTAGCCCTGGCCCGCGATGCTGGCCTGTTCGAGGTGCCCGCCCTCGCCGCCCACGTAGCCCACCCCAGCGCCGACGACATCGCAATCATGGCGGCCCACGCGGTCGCTGTGGCCTCTACCCCGAAGACGGAGATGAAGCTTGGAATCGGGGTGGCGCCGGTTGGCACACTCCTGGCAAGCGCGGTCACGGTGGGCCTGGGCAGCGATGGCGCCGCCAGCAACAATAGCTACGATATGCTAGAGGTGGCCCGCCTGAGTGCGCTGCTGGAGAAGCATCGCTGCCAGGACGCCCACGCTATGCCGATCGGCGCGGCCTTGGCCCTGGCCACATGTGGTGGCGCCCGCGCCATGGGCCTCGGCGGAGTAAGCGGCGAGCTGCGCGCAGGGCTGGCCGCCGACATCGTGCTTGTGCGACGCGACACGCCCCACGCCCAGCCCATCCACGACCCCGCTGCCACCCTGCTCTACAGCGCCAGGGCCAGCGATGTGGACACCGTGATCGTGGCCGGCCGGGTGCTGATGCGCGGCCGCAAGCTGCTCACCATCGACAGGCGCCGCGTGTTACGCGAGGTTGCACGCCGCGCGGCGCGCCTCTCCGGGCGCCCCAGCAGTGGGCGCGTGGCCCACTACCCCGAGCCCGCTACGAGCGACGCCTAAAGCGCGCCAGCCTGTACTGGAAGACGCAGAGGCCGCCACCTACCAGCAGCAGCGTTACAATGCGCAGGGGCCAGCTGCCATAGCCCACCCAGTAGTCGAGCAGCATAGCGGCGACGCCAATGCAGAGCCCCATCACGAAGGCCTCAAGGTAGACCCGCTCCACCGCCCGCCCCGTTCTACTGATCTTCACTCTTTACCTCACGACCCTGGTTTAGCGAGTAGTTGTTCATGTCGGTGGTGGGCGGCTCCATCGCCTTCCGCACGATCACCCCGCCCTGCACCAGCAGCCAGAACAGCCCCCACGCGATCATCCACACAAACATCAGGCCCGCGACGCTCAGAAGAACGAGCAGGATTCCACTCATGGCATACACTCCTTATGTGTGACGTCAGGCCTTTTCCCACCAGACCACCCCGGCGTGCCGCTGCTGCACACGCGGCGCAAGGGTGCCGTCATCGTTAAAGACCAGCAGCTCATCTATCGCTGCCTGAAGCGCCGCGTCTTGGCGCACATCTGGCGCGAGCCGGAGCCTGGCCCGTAGCTCCTCCAGCGCCTCGGCCTGATCGAGGTAGCGAAAGGCGACCGGGGCGGGCACGAGATCCAGCCGCGCCGGCAGATCGAGCTGGTGACACGCCGCCAGAGCCTCCAAGGCCGCCGGCAGCGGCAGGCGCTCCACGCCATGTATGCGCTCCCAGAAGGGCGCCATCGCCCAGGTGGGATGCCGCAGACCCAGGTAGAGCGCACAAAGCCGCGTGGTTGCGGCGTCCAGAGCTGCCAGAAACGGCCCCACCTCGCGCACGCCGTAGACCACATGCGCCGAGATGACCACGTCGGCGGAGCAGGGCTGCGTAAGCGGCCAATCCTCCGCGAGCACACGCACATTGGTGAGGCCCTCGTCGGCAAGCGTGCGCTCGAGCTCGGCGCGCATGGACGGCGAAGGCTCCACCGCGATCACCTGGGCCACCAGGCGCGCCAGGTACGGTAGGTAGCGCCCGCTGCCCGCGCCCACATCGGCCACCGTGTCGGTCGGGCGCAAACGCGGCGTGAGCCAGGCCATAAAGCTGTCGGGCTGAGGGTTGCGCCGACCGGCGGTGGCATAGTGCTGGGCACGACCACGCCATGTGTCAGCGTAACGCTCGAAGGCGGGGTCGGTTACAGCCTCGCCCTGGGCCCGCTCCGCATCGTACATGTTGCGCCAGATCTCGAGCCAATCCTGGCCGCCCGCTTGCTGGGCCATGCAATCCCTCGCTGAACGCGCCCACACTAGCAATTGGGGAGCGTCGTAGTCGATTAGAGCCTGTGCGCAGCCGGTATGGTATAATACGCAATGCGTTGTAGCCTGCCAATAATATTTTTTTAACGCGGCCTTGGCAATCTGGTACAATGCATTATACGATATTACGAGCGCAGCTGGCCTGCCAGGATGGGCTAGGCACATAAGGTACGAGGCATGAGCGAGCTAGGGACGCGGCTCCGTCAGGCGCGCGAGGGCCAGGGTCTCTCGCTGGCCCAGGCCTCCGTGGACACCCGTATTCTGCAACAGTCGCTCACCGCCCTGGAGGAGGGCGCCTTCCCGCGCCTGCCGGGCGACGTGGCGACGCGCGGCTTCATCCGCAACTACGCGCAGTACCTCGGCCTCGCCCCCGACGAGCTGATCGAGCTCTACCGACGTGAGCGCGGCGTCACCGATCAGATCCGCGTCGTCGCCGTCACTACCCCGCCGCGCTCACGCTCCTACGTGCTACCCAGCTTCTTCGGCGTCTTCTTCGTCACTGTTGCCCTGGTAGGGCTGGCCTACGTGGCCCTGAATGCCGCAGGCCGCATCGGCGACCGGGTCGCCACCAGGGACGCACCCGCTATCGCCACGATCCCGCCGCCATCACCGCTGCCCACCAGCAGCGCGAGCGCCGCTCAGCCGCTCAGTGTGCCCACCCGCGCCGCCACCGCCCTCGCCACACCCCAGCCAAGCTCCAGCAACGCAGCAGGCGGCCTGGCCGCAACGGCTGGCCCAAGCCCTACACCCGCCGCACCGATCATGATCGAGGTGAGCGTTCCCAGGCGCAGCGGCAGCGAGAACTCCTGGGTGCGCGTGCAGACCGACGGCAACGTTGCGTTTGAGGGTATTATGCGGGCCGGCGAGAAGCTCGTCTTCCAGGCCCAGCGCCGTGTGCTGATCCGCGCCGGCAATCCCCCGGATGTCTTTGTCACCGTGAATGGGCTCCCGCAGGGCGCCCTCGGCCAGAGCACCGGCCAGCCGGTAAACTGGCCCTGGCCGCCAAACTAAACAAGGCTATGGCAAGCGAAAGCACCTTTGATGTTGTCTCCGACTTCGATCACCAGGAGCTGGTGAACGCCGTCGATCAGTCGCTGCGCGACATCCAAACGCGCTACGATCTGAAGGACACTAAAACCACCCTGGAGCTGAGTAAGACCGAGCTGGTGATCAACAGCGACAACGAGATGACGCTGCGCAGCGTGCGCGACATCCTTGAGACGAAAGCCCAGCGCCGCCAGCTCTCGCTCAAAATCTTTGAGTATGGCAAGCCCGAGGATGTGAGCGGCGGCCGCGTGCGCCAGCCGATCACGCTGCGCAAGGGTATCGACAGCGAGCTGGCCAAAAAGATCGCCAAAATGATCCGCGACCAGTTCCCGAAGATCCAGCCGCGCATCCAGGGCGACATGCTGCGCGTAGCCTCCAAGAACCGCGACGATCTCCAGACCGTGATCGCGTTCCTCCGCACCAAGGAGGATGAGATCGATGCGCCGCTGCAGTTTACCAACTATCGCTGAGGCAAGGGGACGGGGACAGGGTACTGGGCACAGGGGGCCAGACCGAACTGCGTGGCCTGTTCCCTGTCCCCTGTTCCCTCAGGTACGCCATGCTCGATCTGCTGCGGACTAACCGGGGGGCGCAGGGTGTTGCGGGCGCCGCGCTACTGCTGCTGACTCTGGTCGGCGCCGCTGCCTGGCAGCTCGGCGCACCGCGTCGCGAGCTGGAGGCGGCCCGCGCACGCTGGCTCGCCGCGCCCGCAGAGCACTACCGCATGATTGTTGAGATGAAAGGCTGGGGCGGCTGCACGCAGGACGCCGAGGTGCGCCGCGAGCGGGTTGTTGCCATCGCCACCAACAGCTGCCGCTACTACAGCCCGCGCACCGTCAGCGCGCTCTTCAGCGAGGCCGAGCGCTTCCTCCGCCCGCCCGAGCTTGGCGCGGGCTGTCGCCGCGGGCTGCCGGGCCGCGGCTGCGCCTGCTACGCCCCGTATCGGCTGGCTACGCAGTACAACGCCCAGCACGGCTACATCCAGAGCATCCATGTGACGCTCGACGGCTACGCGCCCAACCGGGGCCACCTGCACTACTGGCGCTACCTGCTGCGTCACGGCCGCGAGCCCGCCTGCGGTGGGCCAGTGGAGCCCGTCGGCCGCCACGTTGTTGTCGAGCACTTTGAGCTTTTACCATAATTAACGAACAATCAGAGGCCATGAAATATCATCTTGTTACCCTGGGCTGCCCCAAGAACGCCGTTGACAGCGAGGGCATGGACGGCATCCTCAACGCCGAGGGCCATACCCCCGCCGCCAACGCCGACGACGCCGACATCATCATTGTGAACACCTGTAGCTTCATCGCCAGCGCCCGCACGGAGACGCTGGAGGTGCTGAAAACGCTCGGCGCGAGCAAGCGCGATGACCAGCAACTGATCGCCGCCGGCTGCATGGCCCAATCCCACGGCGAGCTCGTGGCCGCTGTGCCCGGCGTCGACAATATCCTCTCCACCCAAAAATGGATGCAGATTGGCGCCGTCGTGCATGACGGTAGACGACAGACGGTGGACGGTGGCTCCGGCGACGCTAGGCGAACGATGCCGGTCATTGCTCTCCAACAAACGCCGCGCGCGCCCGCCCCACCATCCACCATCCACCGTCCATCGTCTGAGGTGCCCGCCCCACCGTCCACCGTCCACCGTCCACCGTCTGAGCTCGGCTACGCCGACTGGCGCACGGCCCAGATCCGCCGCACCCGCGCCACGCCCTCGGCCTATCTAAAAATCTCCGACGGCTGCAATCTGCGCTGCGCCTTCTGCACCATCCCAAGCTTCAAAGGCGATATGGCCTCCAAGCCGATGGGCGCCATCCTCGCCGAGGCCCAGGAGCTCGCCGCCGCCGGCGTGCGTGAGATTGTGCTGGTGGCCCAGCATCTCACGGACTACGGGCGCGACCTTGGGCTGAAGGACGGGCTCGCCACGCTGCTCGACGAGCTGTGCCAGCTGCTCCCCGCCAACGTCTGGGTGCGCCTGATGTACGCCTACCCCCACGGCATCAGCGAGCGCCTGATCGAGGTGATGGCGAAGCACCCCCAGATCGTCAAGTATCTTGACATGCCGCTCCAGCACGCCCACCCGGCCACCCTGCGCCGCATGCGCCGCCCGCCCGACACCGAGCGCACCAGGGGCATCCTGCGTGATCTGCGCGCCGCCATGCCGGACATCGCGCTGCGCTCCGGCTTCATCGTAGGCTTCCCCGGCGAGAGCACCGAGGAGTTCCGCGCCCTGCTCGGCTTCCTGGAGGAGGTGCAGTTGGATCGTGTGGGCGCCTTCCGCTACTCGCAGGAGCCCGGCACGCACGCCGCCACGCTGCCCGATCAGGTGCGCCCGCAGGTGATCGAGCGCCGCTGGCACGAGCTGATGCAGCTTCAGCAGCGCATCTCACGCGCCCGCAATAGCCGCTGGCTCGGCCGCAGCGTAGACGTGCTGATCGAGGGCCACGGCAAGGCCGACGACGGCAGGCCGCTCGCTGTGGGCCGCTCGTTCCGCGACGCGCCGGAGGTTGATGGGCAGGTGTTTGTGTGGGGCGAGCCCGCAGTTGGCACGATCGTAGCGGCGCAGATCACACGCACCACCGAGTACGACCTGTGGGGGGAGCTCAATGAGGGCACAGGGCACAGGGCACAGGGCACAGCAAAGCCGGGGATGCTCTGAGCTGTACCCTGTAAGTGCGCAACTATATCAAGCGTGGTGGGGAGTGGGGCGCTTCGCGTTAGCAGAGCGCTACGGGAGCTGAAATCGTGAGCGGCTGTACCCTGTACCCTGTACCCCGTACCCTACATCGTGCCGGTGCGGGCCTGGATGACCTGCTGCAGGCGCTGAAGCTCGGCGGGATTGTTGCGCGCCAGGTACTCCACCATGTACTCGATGGTCGTGTCGCTGTAGTCGTCCAGCAGGCCATCGAGCACCTGCCGCACCACCAGCTGCACAAAGTCGCTCTCGGTGATGGACGGCGTGTAGACGTAGGCCAGCCCCTCGCGGTGGCGGTTGAGCACGCCCTTCTCGGAGAGCCGGCTCATGGTCGTCATCACGGTGGTGTAGGCGATCTCGCGCTGGCTCGACAAGCGACGATGCACCTTCTTTACTGTGCTGCGCTCATCCTGCCAGAGAATCTGCATGATCTCAGTCTCTAGCGGGCCGAGCACCTTTACCAGGCCATCCTTGGTGGGGCTGAAGCGGAAGCGCATGTTGAGCGGCATAACGGCACTCCTCTGTTTTGACGTTGCGGGCTGCGTGTGAAGGCTGGCGCTGCTCGGGGAACGATGCGTCGGGTTCATCTTCACCCTGCTCCTACGGCCTTACATATGGGGGAGTGTACTAGCCGCTCTTGTGTGAGACAATCCATGTTGATTACACGCGGGTTACAAGCGGGCCACTTTTTGCGAGACGCTTTATCGCATCAGGAAGGCCAGTAGTACGTACAATGCTCGTACTACATACAACGATCACTGTAAGTGGTTTGGCTGATAAACCTATGACAAGACCTGACACACGGCTTGCGCTCCAGGCCGCCATGCGCGCCGCCTTCCCCCACGCCGAGGCCCGCGTCGCCCGCTTCTACCAGCTCCAGGAGTACCACCTCGGCTGGCGTGACCTCCAGCTTCAGTCGGCGGAGTCCGACCCCGGCAAGCTGATCCGTCCCCAGCTCGTACTGCTAGCCTGCCAGGCTGCCGGTGGCGATCCCGCCCAGGCTATGCCGCTCGCCGCTGGGGTGCAGCTGCTGCACGACTTTACGCTGATCCACGACGACATCGAGGACAACAGCGACACTCGGCGCGGTCGCCCCACGCTCTGGTCGGTCTGGGGGTTGGCACAGGGCATCAACGCGGGCGACGGCATGTTTGTGCTCGCCCACCTCGCCATCCACCGCCTCAGCGAGGCCGGCGTGCCGCCCGAGCGCACGCTCGCCGTACTGCGCCGGTTCGACGAGGTGATCCTCCAGGTGTGCGAGGGCCAGTATCTCGACCTCAGCTTCGAGGGCGATCTCAGCATCGCCCCCCCCGACTACCTGGCGATGATCGGGCGCAAGACTGCCGCCCTCGTGGCCGGTGCCTGCGAGCTGGGGGCGCTTGTGGCCGGCGCCCCCACCGCCGACGCCGCAGCCCTGGGCGAATTTGGGCGCAGCGTGGGCCTGGCCTTCCAGATCGAGGACGACATTCTCGGCATCTGGGGCGCCCCCGAGGTGACAGGCAAGCCGCGCGCGGCCGACCTCTACCGGCGCAAAGTGAGCCTGCCGGTGGTCTACGCCCTCGCCCACTCCACCGACAGCGCCGAGCTCGCTCGCCTCTACAGCGAGGGACAGATGGACGACGCCCTGGTGGAGCGCGCCCTCGCCATCCTCGACAGCTCCAAGGCCCGCGACTACTGCGCAGGCGTGGCCGCCGAGCACCACGCTGCCGCCTTCGCCGCCATCGACCGCGTGAACACCGCCGGCAACAGCGCAGCCGAGGCGGCCCGCGCCCAGCTGCGCGCCCTCGCCGAGAGCCTGATCGGGCGCCAAGCATAGCGTAAGGGTGGCCCAAGAGATTCATTTTCATGAAGCTAGCCCTCCTCAGCGGCGAGTACCCCCCGCAGCCAGGCGGTGTGGGCGACTACACCCACCAACTGGCCGTCGCCCTGCGCCAGCGCGGCCACGCCGTGGCCGTCCTCACCATCCAGGGTGGCCGCCTGCTCGCCTACGCGCCCCCGCCCGGCGCCGCACCTGGCGAGGAAGAGCCCCGGCAAATCCTCGGTGCTCACACGGGACTCAACTGGTCGCCGCGCTGCTGGCCCGCCGTGGTCGCCGCCCTCGACCAGCTGCGTCCCAGCTGGCTGCACATCCAGTACCAGACCGGCGCCTACAACATGCGCCCCGGCATCAACTTCCTACCCTGGCGCCTGCGCTCACTGCCAGGGCGACCGATGGTCGCCGTCACCTTCCACGATCTGCGTGTGCCCTACCTCTTCCCCAAGGTCGGCCCGCTACGCCAGTGGGTCAACACGCGCCTCGCCACCGACAGCGACGCCGTGATCGCCACCAACCCCAGCGACGCCACGCAGCTACGCGCCCTCATCCCTCATCCCTCAGCACTTTGCCCGGCGCACTTTGCCCTCAGCGCTCAGCACTCAGCACTCATCCCTCAGCACTCATCCCTCAGCACTTTGCCCGGCGCACTCAGCACTCAGCACTCAGCACTCAGCACTCAGTTAGCCCTCAGCCCTCAGCTGATTCCCATTGGCTCGAACATCCCTGTCGCCCCGCCACCCGGCTACACGCCTGCCGCCTGGCGCGCGCGCCTCGGTGCCCTGCCCGATGCGCTGCTCGTGGCCTACTTCGGGCTGCTTTCGCCCAGCAAAGGCGTGGATCTGCTCGTGGAAGCCCTCGCCACCTTGCGCCGCCCCTGGCGGCTCCTGCTCGTGGGCGGTGGCGCTAGCGTGCCCAGCGATCTTGCCCACGCCCAGACAGTGCGCGCCCGCATCGCCGCCCTCGGCCTTACGGCCCGCGTGATCGAGACTGGCCACGCCGAAGCGGCGGCTGTCTCTGCCCACCTGCTCGCTGCCGACCTTGTGGCCCTGCCTTTCCGCGACGGCGCCTCGTTCCGCCGTGGCAGCCTGCTCGCCGCCCTCGCGCACGGCTGCGTCGTCGTTACCACGCAGCCCGCCGACC
>ENA-ORBV01005615-ORBV01005615.1-microbial-mat-metagenome-genome-assembly--contig:-NODE-5615-length-22910-cov-17.499190_pt1 | contig 22910 bp, 13 predicted proteins | sample MGYA00237777_ERZ505514 | MGnify/ENA primary metagenome ERZ505514 (study PRJEB26160, sample SAMN06269048) | microbial mat metagenome | isolation source: Oligotrophic lake microbial mat | place... | reverse complement strand
TTTTCAAGCAGAAGACGGCATACGAGATTCGCCTTAGTCTCGTGGGCTCGGAGATGTGTATAAGAGACAGGTCAGCTGACTACCCAATCAACCAAACTGGTGACAGAGAGCAACCCGTTCAGCTAGCAAAGCAACCCAGCTAGTGCTCCCCCACCATCCACACAGTCAGTTGCCTGCTCAGCTACCCAAGTGACCCAACAACTTGGCAACTGTCAGCTAACCACCCAAGCAACTGAGCAAGCAACAGAGGGACACAGCACAGGGTCAGACCAAAATGAGAAATGATGGTTAAAAATCAGTCGAACAGGTGCACAACAAAACTGTTACTGCTTGTGCAATGAAGAGATGAAGACACACCCCCGGTCGCTCAACTCGCTCCCCCCACCATTCAAAGCAAGTCTGTCAATTGGTTGTGCCAAAGCAAGTGACTGACTGAGAGAGGGACACCACAATGAATGATCACTGCAAGTGTCCAGCTGTTAGTCAGTTGGTTGGACACAGCACCAGGTCTGACAAAAACGAGAAATGAGGGTTAAAAATCAGTCAAACAGGTGTGAAACAATGCTGTTTCTGCTAGTGCAATGAAGAGATGCTTCGCTCGCTCCCCCCATCATTCACAGCAAGTCAGTCAGGCAGTTGGCACCCACCCACTTACCGCAGCTGTCTGGGCAACTAACCCAGCAACTGCCTAACTGCTAGCTAACTATCCAAGCAACTAAGCAACTGAAAGAGGGATGCCACAATAATTGATTTGCTACAAGCGAGCAGTTGCAGATCATCAGACATTGCAGGCTGGCATTTGGGTTTTGGGAAGAGATGATGCTTCAACAAATGATTTGTCATGACAGCTTTGCTACAGCCTCAAATCAAACATTTTAATTTTTGAACAGGTGGGTGTGTGATAGCCACAGCCTCAAATTAACATTTGTTTTTTAATTTGATGGGGTGGTTATGTCAGCAAGTTACAAGCAAATGATGCAAATTAGCAAATCCTAAGTTGCTCTCAGATTCAGTCATGTCTTCTCAAAATCACACTGCTGATTGTGGTGCTTCTAAAGACAAGGATGCAGAAAAAAACACAGTTTCATTGCCAAGGCGTGGGCGACCGAAAGAACATAAATCTGGTAGAGATCGACAAGTAGCATACCGAGAACGGCAGAAAGCAAATAAACAGAAATGTTTTGGGACACCAGAGAAGCCACGGAGTTCAAAACAAAAACCTTCTGCTGCAGAACGCAAGCAAGCATCTCGGTCAGAGAGAACCCCTGAAAAGAAGGCCATCGATGACAGAGTGTCAGCCCAGAGCAAGTCAAAAATTCGGTCAGAGAGAACCCCTGAAAAGAAGGCCATCGATGACAGATTGTCAGCCCTGAGCATGTCAAGAATTCGGTCAGAGAGAACCCCTGAAAAGAAGGCGGTTGATGACAGATTGTCAGCCCAGAGCATGTCAAGAATTCGGTCAGAAAGAACCCCTGAAAAGAAGGCCACTGACAACAGACTGTCAGCCCAGAGCATGTCAAGAATTCGGTCAGAGAGAACCCCTGAAAAGAAGGCCATCAACAATGCAAGCTCAGCCAAAATTATGTCAAGAAACCGTGCCAGAAGAACCCCTCAACAGAAAGCTGCCGACAATGCTCACATCGCAGAGGAAATGGCTAGGAGGCGAGAGTTAGAATATTTGGAAACAGCGAACAACAGAGCCAACTTTGGGCTCAATGAAGTGCTTCCGGACACCAACTTCCACCAATTTGAAAGCCATCCTGAAACCTCAGTTCTGTTGTACCACCTGAATTCTGGCCATGAAAAATTTCGTGATGTTGAAAGATTAATTGATCTTGACAAGAATGAAGCATTGTCCATTGAAGAAAATCCAATCTGCCAGTCATTGAAGGAAGAGATTGAGGCTGAAATGTTAAATTCTCAAGAGAAAGAAGATCTCCTGTCCCAGTACTTAAAAGCGCATGGAAGACATGTGTCTTGGGAACCAAACGCTAAGCCAGCCAACAATGTTTTGTCTGGACTGCCTGTTAGCATTGATGCTCCTCACCTGGCATGTGGAATGTGCGGAATCAAAACTGTTCATGGCAGACATAACAAATTCTGTCATGTCATTGCTTTGGAAGATTTACCACCAACTGTTTCACTTACTAAGGACCAGCTTGCAGAGTACAATGTGTCCAGGAACAAGCCAGCTCTCATCTTGCCTGTCAATGACAGTGGCGACATGAAACCATTTCATATTCATAAACTGCAAAGTGTTTATTTTTCTCGGACCTTGAACAATTACTTTCACCTTCATCCAGAGTTTGTTCATCTCATCAATGACAATGAAAGCAACGTCCAAAAGGAGGCCACTGTTTTGTGTCCAGCTTGTCACAAGTGGCACTTGGCTGCAAAACGCAACAACAAGGATCACAATTTACAATCAGAAGAGGATGATGAGATCCCAGTGACATGCAAAGCTGGCAGAGCAACAAAAAAGAAAAGTGCTCTTTCCCCACCAGATTTCTCCATTGCTGCTGGTGTGGATTTCGGAAATCCTGCAAGGTTGGAATTGGAAAGCACAAGCATGGCAGAAGACAAAATCTTGGCAAAGCACAGACATTTTCACAGTGTTGTGAAGGTGCAGAACAATCACGAAGCAGGAAAACGCTCTGACTGCACAAAGTGTCAAATTCGTGGTCACAGCATTTTGTTTCGCCACAATGCACCTGTTGTTGGCAGTCTCAGTTTAATGATGGAGCAAATTCAGAATGGAAAAATATCCGATCTCGTGGATGTGCTCAGGAAAACCATGACACTGGAATTTGTTGGCCCTGAGGGAGAAGCTGAAAGCATTGGGAGAAAAATTCGAATGCAAACTCATTTTCAGCCACGCCCATTTGTGTTGTACCAGCGTCTTGCTACACATCAGCATTGTCACTTGCAATACCTGCAGGACCCTAAGATAGTGCAGGGAGACTTTGACAAATTCAAAAATGCAATCTACGAAGTAAATGAAAGCATTTTAGCCAATGCCATTTCCATCACGGACACTTCAGCCATCAACAATGAGCAGATTTGTGGCGATGATGTTGCAGAGATAAGAACTCGAATTTTGGATGTTGCCGATGCAAAAGAATTTGAAAAGGGGGACACTGAAACGACAACTGAAGGCATGAAACTCAGTTACTCATATGTCACAGTTCCCGACACTGTGGAGTTGCCATACTCTTCTGCCATGCCAGAGGGGCAAAACTCACAGGATGAAATGGTGTCAGACATAAGAGAAGCCGCTAGAGAAAAGAATTGGAAAGACATGCTTGGATACATGCAAGACACTGCTGCTGCTTTCAACTTTAAGCTGCGACGGAAAGAAAAGGAGCAAGACTGTGGCTCTGGTTGTCCACCAGTGAATCCCAATCACATTGACATGGAGCCTTCACGCCGTGAAAAGGATCCTGTCAATGAAATAACAGAGATGCAGTCCCTTCTCACTGGAGCATTTCCACAGGTGTTTTTGTTGGGGAAAACTTATAAGACAAAGTCCATGTTAGAGCCTGCAGCAGTGGAGCACTTGTTGTTGCAGTTTACAAATGCTGCTGCAACAAATAGAGAGCTTCTTTGTTATCTATTTGATTGTAAGTCACGCCGCAATGTCAGTGCAAATTTTGCTGCCAAGGTTCGCAAAGATCCAAAAGCATTTCAAAAATATGCTGAGCTCATCAGAGATGACAACTTTAAGAAAAAAGTGTTGGAAGCTGTTGAAAACCCTACATCTCATGCTGCTAAAGAAGTTCTAAAAACTGTGCTACCTGTGCTTTCATTTGGGGGTAGGAGCAGCACCATCAGTGCCATTGGTGACACAACATCAGCATCCCATGCAATTGCCTCATCTAAAAGGTATGGGCCAGCAGCAACCATGCTGACAGTGACTCCTGATGACATCAATGCACCCACAAGCATGAGGCTGGCATGCAATTCCATTGACAACAAACACTTTCCAGCTGTGGTGGATGAGAATTTCTTTGACTCTATGTTGGAGAACAGCTCTTATGTTGGTGATGGGAATGTCAAGATACCTCTTGATTACACAAAGAGAGTCCAGGCTGCAGTTGAGAACCCTGTTGCTGTGGCTTTGGAGTTTCGAGCCATTGTTGAAAACATGCTTCAGGTTCTGATTGGTTGTCCTTTGGACTTTCAACCAGGGACCAATTCAAAGCAGGTTCGCACTTGGTATTTCAAATCTGATGCAGAGAACAGCCCACGTCACAAAGGAGTTTTTGGGTATGTCACAGCCTTTTTTGGGTGTGTTGAGACACAGTCAAGAGGAGCTTTGCATTTTCACATAATCATATGGGGAGGAGTCACACCCAAGCTGTTAGAACAGTCGGTTGGTTTTCCTTCTGTCTGCAATGCAATTGAAGAAGCACTTGATGGCATGTACTGTGCCCAGCTCCCCCGCCACCAGCACATGAAACATCTCTTAAGGAAAAGAATGATTCACACAAAAGAGGGACGAGAAAAACTACCGCATTTCATGAAATGTTATCCGTGCATGAAGCATGTGCCATCACCACAGGCATCCGAGTCGGCCTGGGAAAAATTTATTTGGGAAAACATCCTGCGCACAGGCATGCACTGTCACTCATTCACCTGCAAAAAGCCTCCATCTGGTCGTCACAAGTGCCGTGGTGCTTACATGGCAGGATTTAACCTAAACACACAACCCATCCTCCTGGAAGTAATTTCGGAGGAATGTGATAACACTCCACTTGCAGAAACAACACCAAGCATTTCCTCTCAACCCATTCAGCCTATTCCATCTAAGAGGAAGAGAAACTACAGTGTGGAGCCCATTCCAGCATTAGATGACCGACTGATTGTGTGGGAGTTGAAGCGCCCTTTGCTTCAAGGCCTTCCACCCCTTCCACTGCACGTGCAGAAGGCTTGGCAATCTCAAAATGACAAGAGCATCACTTCAGTGGATGGTGTCTCCACCTGCAATGAACTCCAAAAAGACATTGCCTTTGCAAGTGGTAAGGACTTTTGCATTTCCAAGCTGGTTGAATCATTGCAAGAAGGAGCCACTCAACAAGGCAACTGTGCTTCTGGAGAATTTGGTCCCACTGTTGAACAATGGCTGTCTGCTCTGGATTCTGTGGCTGTCATTTCTATGTACAACGACCTCAGCAAGCAGGTTCAGAAGCAAAATGGTTATGTGGTTCCAACAAATGGCATGCTTCACTGTGCTACTGGGTCCAGCACAAATGCTATTTTACTGGGTAACTCACAACAGAGTTGTGGATCTTTGTTTTATGTTATTCCATATTTGTGCAAAAACAAAGTGGCTCTAGACTCCTGTTTGATTGCTCTTGAGCAGGCTCAGCACCATGTGGAAAAGTTTCCCAGCCAGGCAGATGACTCTGGCACTGATAAAAGATTCGTGCAACACATGTTCACAAGAGTGGTCAATGAGTTATCCAGAAGCATGCAGTTGAGCGACACCCAAATTGCGCTCTCCTTGCTTAACATGGGCACTGAATTGACAAGTGAAAGCTACAAATATTTGGGAGCAGACTACTGTGTTAACTACTTTCTTCATCAAGCGCATGGTGGGACCTGTTCAGATTTTGCAAAGGAAGAGACAAGTGAGCTGTCTTGTTCTGACGACAGCTCAGATTTTGATTATGTGGCAGATGAGGAAACAAGCATTGCAAGTGAGAATGGCTCTGACACAGATTCTTCTGATGACCTTTCAGTGACCTTGCAATGTGAGGATGCTGCTGATGTTGTCCAGAGTGCAAGAGCACAAACAAATGCTATGAGATCAAACTTTGGTCCTGCCCCCATTTACAAAATAAAGAAGCGACCCAATGACAACATTGAATTTTCAGATGATGAAGATGGGGATGAGTGTGACTCTAACAACAACACCATTGCTGTCCCTGTTCACTATCCCACTCATTGGTGGTTCCGAGGCAAAGAGCTGAGAGACCTTACTGTTTTTGAATATTATGCACTCATTGATCCCAATGTGCAGCTGTCACAAGAGATGATGGATGGAGAAGATGAGAAGGACGAAGATGACACTGACAATGACATCACAACTTCTCAAAGCAGTGCATTAGGGAAAGAGGAGGACCCACCAAAGCAGAGACAAAACAGAGGCAGAAAGAACCGCCAAGTTTACCGCTACAACAGAAACCACCCTCTTTATCATGCTCGTGGACAAGCCCTTCGAGCCAAACAACCAACTCTCATATTCAATGCACACCCACCTCCACATCCTGGGCTTCCACCAGAGTCAGCAGATTCTGGTGCCACAGCTTTTGAACAATCTGAGATTAAAAAAGAGATGCTCAAGTGGGAGTCCCTTGCGAGCAGTTTTGCCGAATTTTATTCGATAATATTTCTTCCCCATCCCAAAATCTATGGGAGTTCGGCATCTCTGGAACGCATTGATTTTGATAGGTATCTCTCCTGGGACAATTTTTGCAACCGCATTGAAGAGATGGAGTTAAGCCCTCTTCTCATCCACAGGCTGAGGCTGGATGCAATGTTCACATACATGTATGGCTTTCGGTCAAACCACAGAAAGAATGTTCTTATGACCAACTTTCGCCACCGAAACACAACTAGGTGGACTGATCTTGAAAAGGCGGAAGCGGCCAAACTGTATGCAAGCCTGGGAGGTGGGAAGGGAAGATTTAATCAAGAAGATGAGACAGAAAATAACCAGGCAAATCGTGTTACCCAAATAGCACATTCCACACGCCAGCTTGAGGAGGCAAGAGCAAATGCTCAATTCTGCGCGGACCAGTTTTGTTCTGTTGTGGACATTTTTCCAGGTGGATGTCATAAGTCTTCAACCAATGTACCGCAACAGGTAGCTGACAGCATTGTGCAGCATGATTCTTCTGTTGAAAACAATGTTAGGGGCCACCACCCTAACATGGCTTCAACTGTCTTGCAATTTGAACCTGACAAAAGCAGCATGATGGAAGTGGCTTCAAACATCACTCATGCTCAGCTCCCTCCTTTCAAGGACGACAAACACCAAAGAAAAAAAAAGAGCAGAAAAAGAAATAGGGACAACACATTTATCTCCACACACAGAAAAGCTCGTCAGTACATGGATGCACGTGATCTCTCCGAGAGTCAAGCTGTTCTGGTTGAACAGGCGTTTGAGTATTTCACTAAAGTGTGTGAATTCAAAGAAGAGCATGGCAGTGAATATGTCACCCAAGATGTGCTACATGCAAAGGGAATAGAAGCTCCCCAGTTGTTGCTCACTGGAGACCCTGGATCAGGCAAAAGCTACACCACGGAGACCATTTGTGAACTGGCTTCTATGTTGGAAGTTGGGGTAGTTGCAACCACATCTTACAATGGAATTGCCGCTGTCAATGTTGATGGATCCACTGTTTGCTCCATGTTCTCTCTCTTTGCCCAGAATGATGGCAGCATCTCACTCCATTTGTCTGAGGACTCTGTGGAGAAGCTAAAAAACAGAGTTGACTCTTCAAATCTCTGCTTTCTAATTGTGGATGAAGTGTCTACTATTGACACCAGGATTGTGGCATTGTTAGATTTGAGATTGCAACAAATTATGGGAAGCACCTTACCTTTTGGAGGTTTGCCTGTTGCATTAGTGGGCGACTTCAATCAACTTGGACCAGTGAAGAAGACCTTCATTCCCAAAGACATGATGACTTGGGCATTGCGTTTGAGAAAAGCCGGAAAACTCAATTGCCCTCCTCAGCCTTCACAGACTAGAGAAGAACAAGCTACCAAGACAAGCACCACCAACGCAAGATCCTTTCGCGGGTATGCAGCCAGGTTAGGTGGGAAAACAAAAAAACAGCTTGAGAAAGAGGAGACAGAAGCCAATCGGTTCAAACCCAGTTCCCTCGCCTACAGGGGGTGCTTCTTATTCTCGAAATTTGTTCGTTATCATTTGAGTGAACAGCAGCGTTCTGCAGACCAGCAGCACAACGCATTTGTGCAAAAGCTTTCCCGAGGAGATTCCATTGAGCTCGCTGACATCATGCAGTACAATTTTCTCTCAGCTGATGATGTGCGCGACCATCCTGAAGAATGGAAGTTTGCACCAATTTTAGTGGCAACAAACAATGAAAGACTCAACATTGCTAGATACAAATCTCATCTGTGGGCATTGGAAAAGAAAACTTATGTTTTCAAATGGAAGTGTCAGGTGCGCAAAGAAGAAAATCGACCTTCCCATCAAGCAATGGAGCAAGCTGTTGAAAAGAATGCATTCTTTTGGCAGTTCTGGGTTGGGGGGGGAGCCCCTTGCAATTTGTCTCACAACATCAATGGAGAAGTGGCCATGGTAAATGGAGCACCGCTTACCACTCACTCCTTGACATTCTCTAATCACATTGACTTTGATCGTGTGAAATGCCTCACTGAGGGCAAAGATGCTCTTCCCTTTGGTTCTGAGATTGAAATAGAAGAGCCACTGTCAGTCAACATGGCTGTTAGCCAATCCTTGGATGACAAACCTGTTTCAAAAAAGAGGCAGCGGCAGCTTGACCATCTCCGGGAGTTTAGCATCAGTTTGGATGAAAGAGAAATTGTCATTCCAATTACTAAGTCTATGGTGTCATCCTCCTCCAAAAAGTTCAACAAGTTTTCCTATGCTACCAGAAACAAGGATTTTCCACTGGGAACCGCCGAGGTTAGGGAACCCTTTCCCTACGACCTGTCTTTTGCTGTAACAGCTCACAAAGCACAAGGAAGGACTATCAAGAGAGTTGTGCTGGATCTCACTTCTCATCCAACCCTAATCAGTCAGATGGAGTTTGCTGCCATTTTTTTATCTATGTCTCGGGTTGGAGACAGAGGACACATCCGACTTCTCCCCCACAAACATGATGGACATGTGCACTCTCCCCATGAAGCTTACTCATACATCACAAATTTGAAGCCTTCCTCTTATGTCATGGCTTACTATCATGGTTTTGAAGAGACAGAAAATGGTGGCCTAATCTGGAATGCAGCCAAAGCTTTACAACACACTGGGTAGTAAGCAGGCTGCACCAACAACTCATGACTGAGTTAGTGACTTGTAAATAATTTAAATCACACAATTTAAAAAAAAGGGAATTTAATGTCTACAGAAGGACCTAAAAGTTTGAAAAAGAAAATCAGATTTTGATCACAAAAATCAAATTGCTCAAAACATAAAGGATTAAATTAAAACATGAGTCCCATGAATCACAAAAAAATTAGTGGATTCTCTCCCAGAGTTAACAAAAAAAAAGTTACCAAAAAAAATGGTGATTTGGAGATGATGACCCACAAGGCTGGCTTCACCCCTTACAGTCCACCCCGCATAACGTATGGGTACAACATGTCACCAACTAGTCCACCCACTGCTACATATGGCTCGAGGATGACACCATGCATTCTGTGGCCTGTGGTAACACCGGAAAGCAACACTTACTTTGTCCAGGCCAAGACACACTACATCCTCCATGAACTTTCTGATCACAATGCATTGCCAGTGGACTCTGTTGCACCCTCCTTGGAAACCACAGGATCCATCTTCAATGACAAAATGATTCGACGAAGTGCCAGGCACCAACATTAGTTAATTATGCTTTGTGACTGGAGCATGGAGCCACTGTGATGAGGCTTCTGTGGTGTTCTAGAAAAAAACATAGTGATAACAGCATTAACATTCATTTTAATCAAAATTAATTCTTCTGGTAGCATAGTTTCATTACAAGAAAAAGCCTAGTGTTGTTGAACTTATCATTTAGGCAACCTAGTTTGAACATGGGCTAAGCAACAAGCAAGATCTGCCCATCATTGCATTTGTTGCCTACTTTAAAAACAAGACACCCATTCAGCCAACTTTATTAATAACACAACTAGGCTGCCAACTCAACTAAATAAACTAACTGAGTAACTGAGTAGCTGACTATCTGACTATCACCGCCCATCATTGCATTTGTTGCCTACTTTAAAAACAAGACACCCATTCAGCCAACTTTATTAATAACACGACTAAGCTGCCAACTCAACTAAATAAACTAACTGAGTAACTGAGTAGCTGACTATCTGACTATCACCTAGCTAACTGGCAATAGTTCACAGCCTGACTTTCTGTCTTGCTAGCACTTGCTGACTTACTTCTTAACTAAGTGATCAATGACTTGGCTACTCTGGGTAATCTACTAGCTGGCTAGCTGACTAAATGTGCAATTGACTAACTCACTAACTGGCTAGTTGGTTGGTTACCTAACAAACTAAATTAAAAACCAACCTGTGTCTGCATCTCTTGCATGCAAGCCTTAACTAATGCACAGTTTTTTGGGGTTTTGTTCAGTTAATTTATAAAGTATTCTTTCTGGGATAAAATTAGTTGACCATGGCCAAAATTTCAACACATTTATAATTTCAGCATTTTTGTTAGAGCCTTGGCCTTTGCTTCAGAAATTAAAATCATTTATTCCTATTTCTAACCCTATTGGGAGCCCAACATGAGACACACCTTCTACCCTGCAAAGGTCAAACCACACTAGCAAAATGTAGGCATGAGCAGGAGCTGCCTAGGGCTTATCATTTTGGCTAACAGCTACGCCACCAACTAAACTAAATAATCTAACTGAGCAACTGAGTAGCTGAATCCGATTAACACCTGACTAACTGGCTAGTTGACAACCTCACTTCCTGGCTTACTTGCTGACTTGCTTCTTAACTGAGTGATCAAAGACTTGGCTGCTCTGGGCAATTGAGTAACCGCCTGGCTCGCCACCTGGCTTCATTGCTTTCTGACTAACTGTGCAATTGACTGACTGTCCGGCTGGCTGCCTAACTGATTAGCTAGTCAAGCATGGACATGCAGCCGCAAAGTGTTAGCTACTTTGTAACAAAAGCACAAGTTGGCCTTCAAAGCAATGCCTAAATGGAAGTTAATTTTCTAGGCGCCAGGGTGTGAGATGCACTGCTTTGTTATTCCATGCCTGGTTGCTTTCTCTATTTCTCTTTTTGATTCTTGCATCCATTGATAGAAGATTGTGCTATGTCCACCTGGCTGCGTAACTAGTTAGCTAGTGAAGGATGGGCACACAGCCACAAACTATTAGTTGTTTTGTAACAAAAGCACAAGTTGGCATTTTAAGCAATGATCTAAATAGAAGTTAATTTTCTGGGCAGTGGGGTATGAGATGCACAGTTTTATTATTCAGCGCCTGGTTGCTTTCTCTCTGTATCTGTTTGATCCAAAACTTGTATCCATTGATGGAAGATGTTGCTTTGTGAGCTACAGATTTTAGTTTATCATAATCCGTGCTTCTGTAGAGGCCGCTTCTTGTCATCTTTTAATTTTTTGCCTTGTTGGTAATTGTAGCAAGATTCAAAATAGCAGTTGCAAAATTTCTAGTTTAAGATTGTGAAATAGGATTTGTAAATGCTGCAGTTTTTTTGGGGGGTCAATCTTAGACCCTTGCCTGTGCCCACACACTCAGTTAAAATTGTTGAAGAGAACCACTTGCTCTGCTTTGGATCTGGGAACCACACCATTGAATTGCCAATGAAAAACTACAAACATGTGTTCATAGGATGTTCATTGCCTTCTGGCAGTCTGCTGCTTCTTCAGGACCTCATAGCCCAAACCTAAAGTAAGATGACCTGCAAAGGATGAACACTGTGTGGACAATGTCTTGCCACTGAGTGTTAACTGCCAAGACAGTCATCTCTTTTCACCAACAAGCTACTTTGCAATGTCACCTTCTTTGTCTATGAACTGGAGAAGGAAGACAACAGTGCAATTGCTTCTGACAGTCTAGGATGTGAAGACACATGGCTAATGCCAATCTGTGAGTTTCACAGTTGTCATTTACATCAACACCATTTACCATTAGCAACATTGTGAACTGCTTCATTTCAGCTACAAAATAACTTTGCGTACTGTAGAGAGGCATAAGGACATTGCCACTTATTGCTAAACAATCATTCACTATTTAATTATCTTTGTTCTGCTCTCAGCAAAGTTGCAACATCAGAAACATTTGAAGATTACTTCCAAATGTCTTACCACAACTGCCACATGACGTGTCATTGGAGCTCAAGGGCTCTCAGGTCCACTGGCCTCATGGCCCAAGAGAATGCCATGGCCGTGCGCTTCATCCTGCCAAAACTTTCCAACAACACCATCCCATTCAATGATGTCACCCATCCTGCTTCCAGGGTACGCAGCCAAAACCAGACCCAAGACATCCAGGTCAAGCAACACTTGATCAGCTGCCCCCATGGGACTTGTGGTGGAATCTCCACCAAACCTCCAACGCTTGGGGTACTGATAGTTGGGGCGAACAGCATTGCTGTTGAAATGCTCAATGATTTTGTTCGCCAGGGCACGCCGCCCCTGAGCTGTGTTGTTGTCTTCGCCAACAATGCAAATGTAAACCCTCCAGCTGTACTCACTGGATGCGCTCTGCTTCATTGGCAATCCATCAGGTCCCCTGCGAAAAGACATGGCATTGATGCCAAGTTCTTCCATCAAGTCAGGGCTATTCTTCAAAAGGTTCACATCGTACCAGTTGTAGGCATCCTCTTCTTTGTTTCCGTTCTGCCCCCACAGAGCAACAACTCCAGGCAACAATCCTGCCACATGCAACTCATTCTGGAGGTTCTTTTTGGTTTTGCCAACCGGGGATGCATATTTGCCATTCTTGAATGCACTTGCAGGAGGAGCACTTTTGGATTTGCCCTGTCCATTGGACTTGCTACTACTGCTTTTTGTCATGATCAGATTTTTAGTTTGAAATGAACTGAGAAACTCAACAACAGTTGCAGTTGTTCTGTTTCAAGATTGTGAAAGAGGATAAGTGATTGTTTTAGTGTTTTATCTTCTTCACTCTCAGACCCTTTCCTATGTCCACACACTCAATTGAAATTGGTGAAGCGACCGACTGCCTCTGCTTTGTGTCTAAGAACCATGCCATCACATTGCCAATGGATAACTGTTGATATTTATTGACAGGCTGTTTGTTGGTTTCTAGCAGTCTGTTGCTTCTCTCGGACCAAAAATTGCAAACAGGCACTGTCAGCTTCTGTGCCAGTGTGCTGCAAAAGGAGGACAGCAGCACAATTGCTTTTGTGAAGGGGCTTGCTGTCTCTACTTAACTAGTAGATATCGGAACCACACCATTGATGACTACAAAAATGTATTGACAGGCTGTTTTTTGCCATCTTGCAGTCTGTTGCTTCTCCAGGACCTCACAACTCAAACCTAAAGCAACATTACCAGCAAAGGCTGAACACAAAGTGGCTGATGCGTTGACACAGAGTGATGCATGCCAGGACAACAATGTCTTTTAACCAACAAGCTAATTTGCACTGTCGCCTTCTTTGTCGGCAAACCGGAGAAGGAAGACAACAACACAATTGCTTCTAGCAGTCTACGATGTGAAGACAAACGGCTAATGCTAATCTATGAGTTGCACTGTCATTGTTTACATCAACATCATTTGACATTTGCAACATTTTGATGCACCACAGACACTGCTTTGCATCAGCTACAAAAACAGCTTCGCATAGAAAGACATGAGGACATTGTCACTTGCTGCTAAACAATCATTCACTATTTAATTATCTTCATTCTGCTCTCAGCTGAGTGACAACCAAAGGAAAGGAACAATGTTCATTCCAAATGCCTTACCACAACTTCCACTTGACATGCCATTGGAGCTCAAGCGCTCTCGGGTCCAGTGGCCTCATGGCCCAAGAGAATTCCACGGCCGTGCGCTTCATCCTGCCAAAACTTTCCAACAACACCATCCCATTCAATGATGTCACCCATCGTGCTTCCAGGGTACGCAGCCAAAACCAGACCCAGGACATCCAGGTCAAGCAACACTTGATCAGCTGCCCCCATGGGACTTGTGGTGGCATCTCCACCAAACCTCCAACGCTTGGGGTACTGGTAGTTGGGGCGAACAGCATTGCTGTTGAAATGGTCAATGACTTTGTTGGCCAGGGCACGCCGTCCCTGAACTGTGTTGTTGTCTTCACCAACAATGCAGATGTAAAGCCTCCAGCTGTACTCACTGGAGGCACTCTGCTTCATTGGCAATCCATCAGGTCCCCTGCGAAAAGACATGGCATTGATGCCAAGTTCTTCCATCAAGTCGGGACGGTTCTTCAAAAGGTTTACATCGTACCAGTTGTAGGCATCCTCTTCTTTGTTTCCGTTCTGCCCCCACAGAGCAACAACTCCAGGCAGCAATCCTGCCACATGCAACTCATTCTGGAGGTTCTTTTTGGTTTTTCCAACAGGGGATGAATATTTGCCCTTGTTAAAAGCACTCGCTGGAGGAGCACTTTTGGATTTGCCCTGTCCAGGGGACTTGCTGCTGCTGCCTTTGGCCATGATCAAAAGTTTAGTTCAAAATAAAAAGTGGAAGTTGATAACAGTTGCAGTTGTTCTGTTTCAAGATTGTGAAAGAGGATAAGTGATTGTTTTAGTGTTTTATCTTCTTCACTCTTAGACCCTTTCCTGTGTCCACACACTCAATTGAAATTGGTGAAGGGACCAACTGCCTCTGCTTCACATCTAAGAACCATGCCATCACATCGCCAATGGATAACTGCTAACATTTATTGACAGGCTGTTTGTGGGTGTCTAGCAGTCTATTGCTTCTCTCGCACCAAAATTGCAAACAGGCACTGTCAGCTTCTGTGCCAGTGCACTGCAAAAGGAGGACAGCTGCACAATTGCTTCTGGCAATCTCAGATGTCATGACACATGGCTAACACAATTCTATGAGTTGCACACTGACTGTTCATGTCATGATGCACAGGAGACACACTGGTTTGGTGACTGTCAATTGCTGGGCCACATTTTTGGATAACATCGCAATCAATGACCTGGCTAGTCTGGGTAATTTGCAAACTGACTACCTGGCTGCTGTGCTTACTTGCTTGCTGACTAACTCACCAACTGGCTAACTAGCTAAGTAGCTAAATTAAAGAGCAACATGTGTGCAAATGTCTTGCATGTGATGCTCAACTACAGAATTTATTCTTCTTCATTAATTAAGTGTTCTTTCTGAGATAAAGTTAGTTCACAATGGCCAACATTTCACCACATTTATGACTTAAAATTTTTTATTCAAGCCTTGGCCTTTGCTTCAGAAATAAATATGATTTGTTCCTATTTCTAACTCTGTTGGGAGCCCTACATAAGAAATGCCTTTAGCCCTACAGGTCAAGCCACACTAACAAAATTTAGACATGAGCAGGAGCTGCCTAGTGACTGTCATTTGCCTTATTGCCTACTTCATTAACAACACCACTGCACAGCCAACTTAACTAGACAAACTAACTGGCTACCTGGCTGCCTGGCTTGCTACCTTCCTGTCTAACTGGCAATTGACTAACTGGAGAAGCCACTGACAGCTTCTAGTCTAAGCTATGAGTCAATTAAAATGTCTGAAGGATAAACTTTGTACTTGCATATTCCTCATTTACTTATTACAAACTCAGTGGCATGCAGATTGCTCCTGTCGAGATCATTGATGAACAGAGGGGAATCTGAGAGCTGCAGCATGCCAACAACAGTACTGCTGAAGTTCATGAAGGCATTTCAACAGGCTAAGCACATTCTTGTAGATGCAATCGCCTTCCATGTTATTATCCTCCAGACTGACCAACAGTGCATTGCAGCAATGAATGCGGGCACAAATCACATCGCTCAGACTTGGATCATGTTGCTTCTTTTGAAGATGAAAATTTGTTAACTTATTAAATGCTTCTCTTAGTTTCGATTTTGACACAGATGTGAATCGATCCCTGAACCAAACAAAATGGTTCCTTGACAGCATTTCAAAGATTAAAACACCTTTGTTGCCCATCCTTTCTGCATAACCAAGTTTGCTTTGGATGCTGTGTGTGTCAATTGAGTATTCAATCAGTTTCACTATAAGCAAAGGAGTGAAGTGCTTACGAAACTCTGTTAAATCAAACTCAACTTTGCATGCCCTCTCTTTTGCTGTGACAACACCTGCCTTTTTTATACTAGTACTTTCCTCTGTCTCTGTGCTTTGTAGATCCATTGTTAAATAATGAGGCTGTCAGCAACGTCAGTGCTACCACTTTTTTTTTAGGCCTGTGCCTTTTGTTGATCCAATCTTTTTACTGGTTAAGACCATTCAATGTGAAGGTCCTAGTCATTCAAGTCTACACTAGTTTAACAACATTGCAAGAAAATACTGTTCACTGATGCTGGTTCTATTTTCTTTAAACAATTGCTTGTGACTTCTACAATGGTAAGTTCGCACCGCTAATGTCTCTTAAGTTCCACCATTCTGAGAACATAAAGCAATCAACAAAACCAATGCTCTTGGTCCCATGTTTTTTGACCTCACATCCAGTAGCCTTCATTCTTCTCCAGGGCTTGCTTGGAACAACTTTTACATGAGTGCCGTGGAGACTGTTCCTCAATCTTGTGCTTCTGGTGCGGCCAGGCCTCACTGCAATGTGCAGAAATTCTTCTACTTTCATAACACGTCCACCTATCATTTTGGCAACATTGTCTAGCACATCAGACCTGTTTCTATAGGTGATAAAATAGCCAACATAGTTACCATCACAATCTTGAAAATGACCTATGAGGTACACTGACCTAGAGTCAAGTGTCCCCATGAACCCAGGCTTGACTTCAGAGGCATCAGAAGGGAACTTTCGAAAGGGAACAGGACACAGTGTTGGGGGGGGCATGTTGGAGATCAAACAAATGTGTTCACAGAACTACTTCTATCACACTTAAAATGTCTTCAAATAGTCAGAATCAATAGTTTCAAATAATTACACACTGCCTTCCTTTCTTTGAGGCCATTCTCAACAAATCAGAAATGTAAGAAACAGAAATGTCATTAATAAGTTATTTTTTTACTTTTGATGAAGGCCAAGGACAACACAAATGTGTCTTTTGTCCCTGTGAACTGCACAATGCTCAATCTTTTTTACACCAACTTCAGCTCTCCTTTGTGGTGCAAGCATCATAGATTGCAAAAGCAGCCTTCCTAATCATTTAGCTCCATGTACTTCTTTAAGGCTCCAGGATTTGTACGCACTGTTACACTCCAAATGTCACTTGGGTTTATTTTTTGATTAAGTATGCGCACAAGCAGCTCTTTGTTCATGCCAGGATGCACTGTTGCTGCAATGCTTCTGACTTTCTTTGCTTCCTCAACCACACTTCTGCATTTCTCATTGGCTTGACTTGGTTTCTTAATTTGGGATTTCAAGGGTTGTTCCTTGCAAAGAATGCATCTAGCAGCATTGTTGTACCACCGTGTGTACTGGGCAAAAACTGCCAACCTCACACACAGTCTTAACAGGCTTTTGTAAACTGATCGATAGCACATGCTTTCTCTCTTCATCCTGAGCAACATTGAGTCACAATAGCGAAGACGAGCATGAACAACCTGCAGCAATGTAGGGCCACTGTCATGCTTTTGGAGATAAAATATTGTTACCTTGTCGAAGGCATCTAAAAGTTCCTCACAACCAATAGATGTGACTCGTCCACGTTGTGTAACAAATTCATGTCTGCCTTTACCTTGCTCTGCTGCATTTCTTGCATCCTTGTTGCCCTTCCTCTCTGCCTGCCACAGAGCTTGTTGAACGCTGTGTGTGTCCATGCAGAACATGATTAGTTTTAAAATGAGGGTTGGAGTGAAGTGCTTGCGAAATGCAACAAGATCAAACTTGACATGACATTTCATTGTTTTCTCAACTGTTGGCAGCAACATGCTTTGCAAGGATTCAAGAAGCTTCTCTGTATCTGGGCATCTCGTTTTTGTTAAGTTGAAAGAAATCTTACCAAAATCGATTTGAGGTCCATGCTAGAGGCTACCGATAATCAAAATCTCATCTGATGAATTAATGCAAACAGAGGTTGCCTGTTGCTCAGCTTCTTCAGTGGTTTGGGTTGTTGATTATTGGCTAGAGTTTGTTGCATGAAACGTGCATGCTGGTACCCAGTCCAAGCCATTTGTTGATGCAGAAAACATCAGTGGTAATTGAAAACAGTGTGCTGGTGCAGCAAGAACACTGAGAGCTTGGCACCAACTGCCGAATGCATTCCATGCAATCTCAAGAAGGACAGCAATTGCTGCAAGACTAGCACAACTACAATTTTTGGGAATAGCAATAACTTCTGAGCCTATTACTTGTCCTTAGTGGATGTCTTGCTATTAAACTTACTTTGAAATGCTGTTTAAGACTGCCTTCAGAAGTGTCTCTGATCATGGTCTTTTGATCTAACAGAAATCTTTGTCTTGCCTTTCGTCACGCCAAAACTTTCCTGACACACAACATGCTTCTGCATCGTGGCTGAACAAAATGTCACGTCCGTGTTCCTCGTCCTGCCAAAACTTTGCAACGGCACCATCCAATTCAAGAATCTCATCAATGGTGCCTTCGGGGTAGGCAGTCAACACAAGACCCACAACATCCGGGTCAAGCATGACTCTGTCCGCTGCCCTCATGGGACTTGAAGTCGCATCTCCACCAAACTTCCAACTCTTGGGGTGCTGGTACTTAGACCACACAGCATTCGCATTTAAATGACTGATAATCTTGTTGGCCAGAGTGCGGCGTCCTTGAAGTGTGTTGTCATCTTCACCGACAACACAGATAAACAGCCTCCAGTTGCATTCGCTAAACGTGCTCTGTTTCATGGGAAACCCATCAGGCCCTCTGCGGAAAGACACAGCATCAATGCCAAGTTCCTCCATCATCTCAGGATTATTTTTGAAAACATTTACGTCATACCAAATATTAGCATCCTCTTCTTTGCTTCCATTCTTTCCCCACATAGCAACAACTCCAGGCAGCAATCCTTCCACATGCAGCTCATTCCAGTTGTTCTTTTTGACTTTCCCTACAGGGGATGAATGTTTGCCCTTCTTGAACACACTTGCAGCAGGAGCACTTTTGGTTTTGTCCTGTCCATGGAACTTGTTGGTGCCGTCTTTGCCCATGATGCTAAATTTAGTTTCTGCCCAGTTATGAATGACTGGCATCTGTTGGATTACTTTCAATTTTGAGTTGAGTGATGGCTCAACTCCTTTTTTAAAGCATTTTTGATAAGACCCTTGCCTTAGCATGAACAATTGATTCTGAGTGACATCACATCTCATAGCCACACCATCAATCCACCAATTCTAATCCAAAAAACCAAGTGCACCAGCTCTTGTCCAAACAGACATGTGCTTTGGTAGCAATTGCTAAGCAACATGTCGAGTTCGCAACATGTTCAACACATCATGCTTCGCAGACTGGGTTAAAACAACAGAGCCAGCATTGTCTAAACGCCCTAGACAAAAGCCACCATTGTCCAAATGCAAAGATAATCTGACATGCCTCCAAGAACCAGAAGAAGAACTGTTGCTTTGCGGCTCAAATAAACACACCAGAGCAGCAGGTCACCATTGGTTATTGCTTCAAAACAATTTGCTACTAGGCTCACTATTACATCAAAACAATTCCTTAACGGGGTCACTTCAATCTGAATTACTCTTGTTCTCACTTGTGCCTGTGAGGAAAACTAAAATGTGTGTGCACGCAGACATGCATGTTTAATCATCTTTGCTATTGTCTTACTACTTCTCTTTGCCTCTACCTATGTTTTCCGAAAATGCATCCTGCACAGCGTTTGCAATTGCATGTTCCTGTTCTCCCCTCAAATGGAAGTGTCCGCATGCACTGCGAAGCTTTGATTGCATTGGTGAGAATCCAGTGCTACTGTTGTTGCCAAACCTCCATAAGGTAGCTTGCTGGCCATGATCTGCTTCATTGCCAAATCCAGTAACACCATGCTCCTCATGTCCATGATAGCCAATTCATCCATGACTACTAAACAGAGATTCGTTGCTATCATCCTGTTTTGGCACATAAAAACTTTCTTATTTGACACATGCAGCAACCCACTTTTATCATGTTTGTCAACAAATGGAGGACCAATGCAGACAGGAGTTCCATCAACATTTGCCTTGATGCTTCCATTACGGAATGCTGTTGAAACATGCCCCAACTCTAGCATTGAAGCCAGCTCACAAATGGTTTCAACAATGTAGCTTTTTCCTGATCCTGGGGCACCTGTGATAAACAGCCTGGGTGGTTCTATCCCTTTTCCATGCAACACATCAAGAGCAATGCGGTTATGTTTTTTCTTAAACTCAAACACTTCAACTAACCATTTGAATGCTGCCTCTACCAGGATTGCTTGCCTATCAGAGAGATTGCGCAATTTTATGTATTCACGACCTTCTGCGACCGGACTGCTGTTCACTGACATGATTCCTTCTTCGTGTGGCATGCCAACAATTGCTTTTCTTAACTTCACTCCCAGCTGTCTTTCTTTGTTTGCTGATGTCTGCTATGTGTCAGCTTCTTTCCTGCAGACAATTCTTTACAATTCAAATAATCTTCATTTACTTGAGAATCATTCTACAACTTACCTTTGTAAAAAAACATTGTTGTTGTTTGTTGCTTATTTGCTTCTCCATGCCTTGGGGTTTCCAGCTCCACAAACCACACGTCCAGCAATGTCAACCTTCCCATTCATTACAACGACACAGAGCTGCCTGCTCCTCACCAATAGCTTTCTTTCCTGACTGGTTCTATTACCATCATTGCTAAAAACAGACAACAACTGTGTCTTGCATCCACTGTTTTACTTCGTTGCTACCTGTTTCTGTTTGTTCAGCTTGCAACAGTTGACTATTTTACTTCATTACTACCTATTTCTTTTTGTTCAGCTTGCAACAGTTGACCTGTTTCTACAACTGCATCAGAGAAAGAGACACAAGTTTCATTCAACTGTTGACATTGATGAAATTGGCTCATTGGGCTAAGAGGAAATCCTCCTTGTTCTTTCTCTAAGGGGGTTGTCATCACATTCCTCCAATATCACTTCTAGCAACGTGGCTGGTGTTTTTGGGTACAATCCTGCCATGTAAACACCGCGGCATTCGTTGCGACCAGAGGGAGTCTTTCTGCAAGTTAATGAATGACTGTGCATGACTGTGTGCAAATTGTATTTTTCTTCCTGACTCTTTCCTTCCAGCTATCTTCGATTGTTTGCTAATGGACTGGCATGCATCAGCTTCTTTCCTGCAGAGACATCTTTGCACAAAGAATGGTCATCATCTCCTTGAGAATCATGCCGCAACTTACATTTGCAAAAATGTTGTTATTGTTTGTTGCCCATTCACTTCTGCATGAAGGTTGGGGTTACCTGCTCTGCCGACCACAGAACCACATTTCCATTCTTTCACTGCTCATCACCTCACCCAAAGCACAAACCAGTTAGGCACTGTGTTCATTGCTAAAAATTGAAAATAACTACTCATTTGGGATTTGAATAAACTAGTTTAATTCATTTCTTCCTATTCACTCCTTCAACTGCACACACCCGCATCTCTTACAGCATTGTTGGCAGCACACTGAACTGAATGCAATTCCTTCCTTAGCCATTGCTGTCTTTAGCAATCCACACTTTATCTGCTTCTGCCTTCTCAAGATCAGTCCACATCTCAATGTTCCTTTTCCTCTTACTCGGCACAATGTTCCTTTCCCTCTTACTCGCCATGAGGATTTTGTTTATGTCACTCGCAGGATATGCACCTGCTATGCAGATAAAAAGACACCAATGGTATTCAACTGCAGACATTGGCTTACCAATCATCGGATCTTTCTGCGTCTCATAGGCACTTCCTTTGTAGCAAGGGCCCTTTCTTAATAACCTGACAGGAGGACAGACATTGTCCCTGCCCCAGCCACAACACTGCTTTGCAGAGTGCTCTCTTGCCACACATGTCTCTACAATTTTTTTTGATTGCAGCATTTCCAATAACCAGTTGTAGGGGTTCTGGTTTCTTCAGTTTCAAAGTGTGTTCTTTTCTTTCCAGCATCAGTGGTTTTTTTCACATTCACTTCACTTTCCACTCGCTTTCCTGTTCTATCAAGGCCTTGTCCTTCTTTTTCTTAATGCTTTAAGCCTTTCGATGGCATTTCTTCTATGCAGGCCTTCTCTTTCCTCTCTCAGTGCTTTAAGCCTTTTCACAACACAAGTGTTCGCTAAGGCCTCAAATGATCGCCTTTAAGTTCGTTCCTTTCAAATTCTACAAACATAAATTTCTTTTTGATGTCCTCTGTCATGGCGCCCCATGTTGTGTCAATCCCCATAGGGGCGTGTCCTTACTCCTTCGCTGCAACTGGCCCTGGTTTCATGGGAGTGCTCAAAGCTGATCAGATCTATGCCATCGCTCATTTCAAAGACAAACAGGGAAATTACATGGGTTACTTTGTTGCTCCCCACGACTTTGCACAAATGCTCAGCATTGTCACTGAAATGGTTGGGGCCACAGATTTCTTTTGCCTTCAGTCTTTTTCTGGCCTGGCTATCAAGTGTGGTCTAACCAGGGCTGGAAAAAAAGCAAAATTCCTTTATGGCACTCGCATCACAGTCTGCACAGGACATGCCATGGTCACCACCGTTGTTTCCATGCAACCGCATCCTCAAAGACATGCCTACCGAATGATTGGCCCCATCGAAGATTTCCTCTGTTCCGCTTGGTGGGACATTCAACACATTCAGTGAGATTGGTGTTTCCCCGGCGAGTCTATCTTTAAACACAATTAGCTCACTTTAGCTCGACTCATGCTCGATTCCTTTTCTTTCACATTGACCTATTTGTAGATCTGACCCGGTGCTCTATCAGCTCTGCTGCGCTACTTAATTGTTAGTTTGTTAGTTTGTTAGTCCGTCACAAAATTCTGTTACGAAAATATGGCTTTGGAAACAATAAGGTTAGTGTTTGAAAAAATCAAAAAGCAGAAACCAAGCTTCCCGTTGTCGGATTTTGCTGCAATTTTTGGGGTGC
>ENA-ORBV01005614-ORBV01005614.1-microbial-mat-metagenome-genome-assembly--contig:-NODE-5614-length-22910-cov-24.999518_pt1 | contig 22910 bp, 21 predicted proteins | sample MGYA00237777_ERZ505514 | MGnify/ENA primary metagenome ERZ505514 (study PRJEB26160, sample SAMN06269048) | microbial mat metagenome | isolation source: Oligotrophic lake microbial mat | place... | reverse complement strand
TGCGGCGCCAAATCAACGATTGACCCAGACCGATATGGCCGGATTACTCCAACAATGGCGTTGAAATTCCTATCCTTTTGATTTGGCTATCTGTTAGGGTATCGGCGGATTGACCGACCCCATAAAACGGCTGCGCCCTGGCGTTCGCCGCAACGGAGATTTGCCATGACTTTCGATCTTGTGATTCGCAACGGCACGGTGGTGGACGGTTCCGGCAGGCCGCGCTATCGCGCCGATGTCGCCGTCGTGGAGGGTCAGATCGCCGAGATCGGCCGCATCCGCGGGACTGCGAAAGAGACGATCGACGCCGACGGCCTGATCGTCGCACCCGGTTTCATCGACGGCCACACCCACATGGATGCGCAGGTGGCCTGGGACCCGCAGGGCAGCTGCTCCTGCTGGCACGGCGTGACCTCGGTGGTGATGGGCAATTGCGGCTTTGCGCTGGCGCCCTGCAAGCCGGAGGAGCGCGAGTGGTACGCGCGCTGCCTGACCGCGGTCGAGGATATACCGACCGAATCGATGCTGGCCGGGATCGACTGGAACTGGGAAACCTTCCCGGAATATCTGGCCAACGTCGAACGGCTGCCGAAGGCGATCAACTATGGCTCCTATATCGGACACTCGGCGTTACGCATGTATGTCATGGGCAAACGTGCCCTGACGGATCTGGCAACCGATGACGACGTGAAACACATGCGCGACTTGGTTCGGGATGCGATGCGCGCGGGTGCGCTCGGCCTGTCGACTTCACGCGCCAACACCCACATGACGCCCGATGGATCGCCGGTGGCCAGCCGGATCGCGGACTGGAACGAGATCGGCAGCCTTGTCGGCGTGCTGGCGGAAGAGAACGCCGGAATCTTCCAGGCCGGCCCCGACATCTTCAGCGGCGCGGCGCATCGCGAATGCCTGAACCAGTTGCGCAAGGTCGCGCTCGACAGCGGCCGGCCGCTGATGTTCGGCGTGCTCGCGACCCGGCAAGGCGAAAGCCCCAACCCCTGGGAATACCAGACGCAATACCTCGACGACCTCGCCGCCGCCGGCGGGCGCGCGTTCGGCCAGGCGACGACGCGCTCGATCAACGCGCTGTTCTCGCTGCGCTCTTATCTGCCGTTCGACGCGCTGCCGCACTGGCGGGGAATCCGGGCGCTGCCGCTCGACGAGCAGAAGCGACGACTGGCGGATCCGGCGGTACGCCGGCAGCTGGTGGCCGACGAGGCCGGCATGAAGCCGCGCGACAAGGTGTTCCAGGGCGGCGGCCTCGCGACCACCGACCCGCGGCGGCCCGATTACGGAAATCTGTTTCCGCTGTTCGGCGTCGACTGGGACGACCCCTCGGTCGCCGATCTCGCGCGCGAGCGCAATCTGCATCCGGTCGAGGTGATGATCGACCTGATGCTGGCGAACGACAATCTGATGTTCGTGCAGCCGCTGGTCAACGAAAATCACGCCGATGTGCTCGGCATGCTGAAACACCCGCGCACGCTTGCCACCTTTTCCGATTCCGGCGCGCACGTCTGCCAGGAGATGGGATCCTCGCTACAGACCCACTTGCTCTCCTACTGGGTGAGGAAGAAACGCGCCTTCACGCTTGAGGAAGCCGTGAGGAAACTCACCTTCGACAACGCCTCGGCCTGGGAACTGCCGAACCGGGGCCTCGTACGCCAGGGTTTCGCAGCCGACCTGGTGCTGTTCGACGAACACAAGATCAAGCCGAGCTTGCCCACGGTGGAGCACGACCTGCCGGGCGGCGCGCGGCGGCTGGTGCAGAAGGCCGAAGGCATCGCGGCGACGATCGTCAACGGCGAGATCGCATTCGAAAATGGCAAGGCAACCGGCCGGCACGGCGGGCAGCTCCTGAAGGGTTCGCGCGCCGGTCGCTAGATTCGCGCCAGGTTCGCCATGCACGCGGACGATACCGGTGTCGCAGTGGTATCGTCCGACGAAAGCCGATCGCCGTAGCGGTGCCGAAGGCTGTACCGTAGGCTGTAATGCGCGAGGAATTCCCATGATCGAACACGAGATCGATATCCGCACGGCAGACGGCATGATGAATACGTTCGTCACCCATCCATTCGTCACCGAACTCGATACCAGTTCGGAGGTGGTTTACGCCAAGTTGCCGCGAGGTTTTTTCATTCCTGCGCCGGTCGGAAACTACAACCCGGACTGGGCGATCGCTTTCCAGGCAGGCAAGGTCAAGCACGTCTATTTCGTGGCAGAGACAAAGGGTTCGATGTCGAGCATGGATCTTCGGGAAATTGAAAAGTCGAAGATCGCGTGTGCCCGCAAGTTTTTCACCAGGATCACGTCCGACGAGGTCAAGTACGACGTGGTCGACAGTTACGGTAAGTTGATTGAGTTGGTGAAATAGGTGGCGCAGGTGTTCGGCCGTACCTGTGATCCGACCTTGATGTACGCGGTATTGACGCTTCAGGTCAGGCATGAAAGCAAGGTTCCCACGGCGCTGGCGGTGCGCTGGGCAAGTGGCGAACAACGGGTCAGGCCGCGCCGGCCGACCCACTCGCGCCACCGCCGATTGCGCATCCGGTCCGCGCCGAATCGTCCGCGCCAGGCCTCGCCCCGGGGATGCAATCGATGCAGGTCTGAGCCAGACACGCCCGGCGCGCGGGGCCGACCGGGCTGCCACCACCTCGACCGATCCCGGCCCGCGCTCCAGGCGCTTGTCGCTACAAGGATGGTCCATGTTCTGGCGCGCCACCCAATCGCCACGACTCGCATTTGAACGGCAACGACGGTCCGCCCGCAAGCTACGGCGCATCAGCCAGTCAGCCGCTCGTGGAACACCAGCCCTGCATGTTCGCGCAGCGCATGAAAGCGCACCTTCGGCCACATGCCTTCGACCGCGCGCAATTCGGTGTGGTGCTGCGCCAGAAAGGTCGGCGCATCGACCGCATCGAGCGCCACGCGATGCGCGTTGGCATCGAGAAAGCGCTTGAGTTCGGCCGGCTCGTCACTGGTGACCCAGCGCGCCAGGTGGTAGCGCGAACCGGTCATGCGGGCCGGCGCGCCGTATTCATGCTGCAACCGGTGCGCCACCACTTCAAACTGCAAAGTGCCCACCGCGCCCAGCAGCAGCGTGCCGCCGCCCAAGGGGCGAAACACCTGGATCGCGCCCTCTTCGCCCAACTGCTCCAGACCCTGGCGCAGCTGCTTGCTTTTCATCGGGTCCGCCATTTCGACGTTCTGGAACAGCTCGGGCGCGAAAAACGGCAGCCCGGTGAACTGCAGGGTCTCGCCTTCGGTCAGCGTATCGCCCAGTTGCAGCAGCCCGTGATTGGGAATGCCGATGATGTCGCCGGCGTACGCATCCTCGACCAGCTCGCGCCGCTGCGACAGGAACGACACCACGGTGTTGGTGCGAATCTCCTTGCCGGTGCGGCAGATCTTCAACTTCATGCCGCGCTCGAAGCGCCCGGAGCACATGCGCACGAAGGCGATGCGGTCGCGGTGCGCCGGGTCCATGTTGGCCTGGATCTTGAACACCACGCCGGTGAATTTGGCTTCGCTCGGCTCTACCCTGCGCTGGATCGCCACTCGCGCGATCGGTGCCGGTGCCAGGTCGACCAGCGCGTCGAGCACTTCGCGCACGCCGAAATTGTTGATCGCCGAGCCGAAGAACACCGGCGTCTGGCGGCCGGCGACGAAGGCTTCACGCTCGAATTCGGGTGACGCGCCGCTGACCAGCTCGATCTCGTTTCTCGCCTGGGTGAAGGCATCACCATAGCGCGCCGCGATCTGCGGATTGTCGAGGCCTTCGATCACCTCATCCTCGGCGCGCACCCGGTCCTCACCGGCGGTGAACACGCGCATGCGGTCGCGTTTCAGATCGAACACGCCGCCGAAACGCTTGCCCATGCCGATCGGCCAGGTGAACGGCGCCGCCGGCATGCCCAGCACTTTCTCGATCTCGTCGATCAGATCAAGCGGCTCCTTGACCTCGCGATCCATCTTGTTGATGAAGGTGATGATCGGCGTGTTGCGCGCGCGGCACACCTCGATCAAACGCAGGGTCTGCGCTTCCACACCGTTGGCGGCGTCGATCACCATCAGCGCGGCGTCCACCGCGGTGAGCACGCGATAGGTGTCTTCGGAAAAATCCTGGTGGCCGGGCGTATCAAGCAGGTTGATCACGCAATCGCGGTATTCGATCTGCATCACCGAAGAGGCCACCGAGATGCCGCGCTGCTTTTCGATCTCCATCCAGTCGGAGGTGGCATGGCGCGAAGCCTTGCGTGCTTTCACGCTGCCGGCGATGAAAATCGCGCCGCCGAACAACAGCAGTTTCTCGGTCAGCGTGGTCTTGCCGGCATCCGGGTGGGAGATGATGGCAAAAGTGCGTCTTCTCTTTACTTCTCTGGTAATTACGTCGTCCGCCATAGCCTCGAATCCTCGAATATGTACACGGCTATGTACACATTTTGAAACTTGCTCCTGACCCACTTGGCGCGGATCAATCAGTACCTTCGTCCCGATATGAGGAGCCGAGGTGAAGCAAAGCACACAATTATAGAGTTTGCCGGCTGTTGAAAAAGGGAGTAGACCCCCTTTGAATCCCCCGAAGTCCGAAGCGGGCAAGACAGGACAGAGATGCGTTGCACGATTGCGCTAAACATGGTCATCGGAGGCGTAATTCAACATCCTGTTAGCCAGCAACCAGATAGCCAGCAACCAGACTGACGACCACATCAGATGTCCAAGACAAACGCCAATCGTGGTTGAGAATTTTCCGAAATTGCTCTCTGGCATCGCGCCATGGTCGCCCGTGTTCACGGCGGCAGAAAGCACGGTCTCGATCGATACCCCGAACCTTCAGGCGGGGCGAGTGCGTCTCAAATTTGGCCAGTCCGATCTGAAGGTCATGGCGGAGCGTCAGACCTGCGGAGAATTCAGCATTGGCGATGACTCGTGGCTCTTGGGGCAAGGAACCCATCGGCATATTGGCCGCGCCTTCGACTTTCAAGGGCGTGACTATCCACGAAAGCCGGGTGATCTTTTGGGGCCGGCGGCCTTGCTTGAAGGAGCCCAAGTTTCCCCGTTGCTTGGCGAACGGGCTGTCCCCACCTGGCTTCTCGATTGGGAGTTGAAAGCCAATCGTCAGCCCTGCGGGTCGCGCCTTGAACTGATTGCAGCGCTTGGCCTGAAATTCGAATACTCGTTTAAGTCATTCCGTTCAATGCGCTCTGCACGGCCTTTGGGTTTTTGGCGATCACCAGTAGATAGGCCTTTGTCGGGCCTTCAGGTACTCGATTGTTGGTTTCCCATTTTTTCAAGGTCGAAACAGGAATCGCAAATGTCTCCGAAAAGACCTCCTGCGTCATATGCAATTTGCTTCGGATCGCCTTGACGTTGATGTCCTTCATGCGCACCTTGAGCACGCGCCCCTTGGTCTTGTCGCCACGCAAAAAGCCGAGTGCTTCTTCTGCTCCTTTGATAATCTCGCTGGTCATAACTTCATTTCCTTCTTGATCGCCTGAATCAATTTGTAAAGTGCCTTTTCTTCCGCGTCGGTCAGATTGGCTTTTTCATTCTTGCCGTAGATCGTGAACAACAGGACGGGGTTCCTGGCGTTGTAATAGTAGTAAACAACTCGATGCCCACCGCTCTTGCCGCGTCCCTTTCCCGCAACACGCAGCTTCCTGACGCCGCCCGTACGGGGCATGATGTCACCAGCCTCGGGATTCTGAGCAACATGCACGATGAGGGCCTGACGCTCTTCGGAATCGAGCAAGGATTCCACTTTTCTTATGAACTGCCGGGTTTCAACGACCGTTATCATCGCAATACATTATAGTACCCAATGGGTACTGTCAAAGTCAATATAAAACGTACCCATTGGGTTCCTCTCCAAGCTATACGACTGGTACGTCGACTGGTACGTCGACTGGTACGTCGACTGGTACGTCGGATCGGTCAAGACCGAATCGTGCCTCCGCAACAGTCGAATTGGCTCACATTGAATTCACCACAAACTCGCCACCGACTTAGTCGGCCCCGTTCAGACAATGGCGGATTTCTGGGGTTTTTGAGAGGTTGTCCATTTGTGGCAAAAGCGGCCGTGAAAAGCCGATTTTGTTTACGAATTGCCGACTAACCTATTGAAGTTAAATGGCGTCCTCGGCGGGATTTGAACCCACGGCCAACGGTTTAGGAAGCTGGTTTTTAGCCTTTCTTTGCAGGGCTTGGCGGCGATTTGCCACAAGATTTTCGAGGTCACGTGCGACTAGCAGCCTGCCGGACTTTGGGCGTCGACAGCGAAAATCGGTCCCAGCGATGCCGGTTTTTGCCGAATTCGAAGTGCCATAACCCAGCTATGGGACAAGAAGGCGGTAAAAATTGGACCGCTGCGGCCGATTTGTTCACCGACGATTCCTAAGTCCGACAGGCGGCCAGGCACTGATTGGCGTCGAGGGCGTTGCAGGAGCACTCGCTTTTGAGGCTGGATCAAGCGACGCAAGCATGCCGGTGCGGCGCTTGTTGCCGCGCTTGCAACAGTTGTTGCTTTTGCGTTCATGGATGAGCATCGGCGCCGCAGTCCTCGATCGCTCTACCTGCAAACCGCCAGCTTCACCCCGAAACCCACCAGAAACAACCCGGCGATCTTGTTTAGCCACCCGGTCATGCGCGGGCTGGCGCGCATGCGCTCGGCGGCAAAGTGGGTGACGAGAATGACGACCACGCAGTAAAGCAGGGTCAGGCAGGCGATGGTGAGCGCCATCGCCGCGAAAGTGACGAGGCCGCGGTGCCGGGCCGGATCGACGAAAAGCGGAAAGAACGCCATGTAGAACACGATCGCCTTGGGGTTGAGCAGGGTGATCATCATGCTTTGGCGGAAGAAGCGGCGCGCTTCCATGTTGAGGATCGGCGCGTCACCGGGTTTGGCCAGGAACATGCGTACGCCCAAGTAAGCCAGATAGATCGCACCGGCATATTGCACCAGCGAAAACAGCGCCGGGTTCGAGGTGAGCAGCGCGGCCACGCCCGCCGCCGCCAGCCACATCAGCACCTGGTCGCCGGCGATCACCCCGGCGGTGGCGGCGAGGCCACCGCGGATGCGGCCCTTGCTGGTGGATGTGATGATGGCCAGGTTGCCTGGCCCGGGAATGGCCAGGAACACGATGACGGCGATGACAAAGGCCCAGTAATCGACAACGCCGAACATGACTTCCTCCCTTCAAGTGAAACACTGAACAAGTCCGTAGGCGGTGAAAGTCGCTGTTGCAAGTTTTTGAATCCGCCAGGTTCTTTGCTCGGGAATCCGCATGCCAGGGACTTGTTCAGCGTTTTCCAGGCGAGACCGGCAACCAACCGGACACTAAACCTTCACCTTGCCATCGTTTGCGAGGGCCGCGATCTCGGCTGCGGAAAAGCCCGCTTCGGCCAGGATCGTCGCAGTGTGCTGCCCCAGGCGCGGTGCCGGCCCGAGAGCCGGACCATCGCTGCCATCGGCCTTGAAGCCGGCGCCGAAATCGATGAGCGTGCCGTGCGCATACGCGGTGCTGCGCAATGGCAGGGTCAGCATGCCACCGGCCGTTGCGCGTTTCAGAAATTCCGCCAGTGTCACCATGCGGGCGCAGGGCACATCGCGCGCGGCAAGCCGGGCTTCCAGATCGGCTGCCGCAAGCTTGCTGATGGCCTCGGCAAACATCAGCTGCAGGCGCCCGCCATCGACCGCGACTGCGAAACCGTTGCCCGCGCTCATTGCCCTGGTGTCAACCAGCGTCGCATCGTCAGGCACCTGCGGCAGGCCGATCACTTCGCAAAAAATTCGGAACTGGCGCGCGGTGTTGGCGGCGGTGGAGATCCAGCCGTCGGCGCAGCGAAAGGTGGAGCCGCCGGGGCTGCCGGAAAACCCGCGGTTGCCCACCCGCACCGCGTCGCGGCCGGTCACGCCCGCACGCGCGGCATCCGGCCACATCAGTTGCAGCGCGGCCTGCGCCATCGAGATATCGAGATAGGCGCCCTGGCCGCGGCGCAGACGCCGGATCAGCGCCGCAAGAATCGCCTGCGCACCGATCATGCCGGTGGCGGTGTCGATCACCGGAAAGCCCACCTTGATCGGATCCTCGCCCTCCAGCCCCTGCTGCATCGGCATGCCGACCGCCGCTTGCACCACATGGTCGTATGCGGCGCGCCCGCCCCATTCACCTTCCTGGCCGAAGCCGGAGATCGAGGCATAGATGATGTCGGGCTTGATCGCTTTCACCGTCGCGTAGTCGAAACCCAGGCGTGCCACCGCACCGGGGCGGAAGTTCTCGATGAACACATCCGCAGTTACGATCAGCGCGGCGAGCGCATCGCGGCAGCGCTGGTTCTTCAAATCGATCGCCAGCGACTGCTTGCCGCCGTTGATCGCGGCGAAGCCGATCGAAACGCCGTCTGCCAGATTGTCGGCGGCACGCCCGCGCAGGATATCGCCGGTGGCCGGATTCTCCACCTTGATCACCTGCGCACCCTGGAGCGCAAGATAGTGCGAGGCGGTCGGCCCGGCGATCACATGCGAGAGATCGATGATGCGGATGCCTTCGAGTGCATTAAGTGACATGGCCTATTCTGCCTTGGCGCCGGAAATCTGGATCAGCTTGGCCCACTTGCCGGTCTCGGCCTTCATGAAGGCGGCGAATTCCTCGGGTGACGCGGACAATTCGACCTCGGAGCCGCCGGCCTGGTACTGCGCGCGCAGGGCAGGATCAGCCATCGCCTGCCGGGTCGCCGCGAACAGTTTCGCGATCACCGGCGCCGGCGTGCCCGCCGGTGCCCACAAGCCGCCCCAGGATTCCTGCACGAACAACTCGTCGCCGAACAGTTCCTTCAAGGTCGGCACATCGGGCAGCGAAGGCAGGCGTTTCGGACTACTCACCGCCAGCGCGCGCGCCTTGCCGGACTTCACATGCGGCACACCGGTACCGACAATCGGAAACGCGAACTGGATCTGCCCGCCCAGCAGCGCCGGCATGATTTCAACCGAGCCGCGATACGGTACATGGGTGGCAGAGAGGGCGCGCAGGCTGGCAAATGTGGCGCCGGCAATGTGGGCGGCGGTGCCCACACCGCCCGAGCCATAGTTGAACTTGCCCGGGTTGGCCTTGATCGCCTCTTCCAATTCCTTTGCCGATTTGATGGGCGAATCGGCGGTCACGATCAGCACCACCGGCGCAGTATTGGTGACAGTGATCGGGATGAAGCTGCCCAGCGGATCGAACTTGGCCGCCGGCCGCAGTATTTTCTGCACCACCTGCGAGACCGAGCCGGCCAAAAGTGTATAGCCATCGGGCGCCGCCTGCGCAACCACTTCGGCGGCCACGATGCCGGCGGCGCCGACGCGGTTCTCGACCACCACCGCGCCGCCCAGCGCCTCGGCCAGCTTCGGCGCCATCTGGCGCGTCTGCACATCCGGCCCGCCACCGGCGGCGAAGGGCACGATGATCTTCACCGGCCGCGATGGATAGGCCTGGCCGAAGCTGATGCCGGCAGTCGCGCACAGCGCGACTGCTGCGAGTAGATGAAGCAAACGCATGAATGTGTCTCCCTTGATTTTTCGTAAGCCACCCGACCGGCAGCGCGCGATGCTCACTGCAAGCATAAGCCAGAGCCAGTAGAAGCGCAGCGCCACGCACTTCCCTCGAATTGACGCGACTATACTCACTGGCCACAAGCCGGCCACCCGATTCGTTCTGCTGCAACACTGGATAGCATCATGACCAACCACCAGCCTGTCACCGGCCCGATGTGCTGGAACCGCGAATCTGCAGGCCCGCCGAAACTCTTCGCGCTCACTCTGGATGCGCCGGCACGCGGCGAACTGGCCGCCGCGGTTCGGCGCCTCGCTGGCGCCGGCCGCCTCGATGCACTCCACCTTCTCAAGCGCGCCGAGTTCGATTTGCCGGCCTTGAACCGGCGCGTCGACCGCGCCGTGGAAGCGGTCAAGAGCGGGCGCGGCTTCGCACTGCTGACCGGCCTGCCCTGCGAAGGCATGACGCTTGCCGAATTTACCGCCGCCGCCTGGATCGTCGGCACCCGCTTCGGCGAACCCTTGTCGCAGAACGCGCGCGGCGATCTGGTGACCCAGGTGATCGACGCCAGCAGCGCCGACCCGACCCCGCGCATGTACCGCAGCAATCTCGAACTGCGCCTGCACAGCGACATCACGGCGATGATCGCGCTGGCCTGCTGGCAGCCGGCGCAAAGCGGCGGGCTTTCGTTTCTGGCTTCGGCGGCGGCGATCCACAACGAAATTCTGGCACGCGCGCAGCACCTGCTCGAACCGCTCTACAAGGGCTTTCATTACCATCGCCTGGGTGAGGAGGGGCCGGACGAGCAACCCACCACGCCCTATCGCACCCCGGTGTTCGCACTGCGCTCGGGCCAGTTGTCGTGCCGCTACCAGCGCGCCGGCATCGCCGGCGGCCACAAGAGCCGCGGCGTGCCGCTCACCGATCTCGAGATCGAGGCGCTCGACCTGTTCGACGAAGTCGCCCGGTCACCGGCCAACCGGGTCGAATTCACCCTGGCGCGCGGCGACATGATGATCGTCAACAACTATGCGGTGCTGCACGCGCGCACCGGCTTTACCCAGTTCCCCGAAGCCGAGCGCGCGCGCCTGCTGGTGCGCCTGTGGCTGGACACACCGGGCTTTCGCGACGTGCCGGCGGAATTCAGGCTGATGGCGGAGAACGGCATTCCGCCGCAGCCCGGTCTCTACTGCACCTACGACTTCAAGGCGCTTTACGCCGACGACCCGCGCGCCTCCGGCGGCGTGCCAAAACTTGAAAACGCCATCCGATAACGATCACCGGCACCATGCAAAGACGCACCCTCGTCAAGACTGCCGCTGCGCTCGCCGCCGCTCCCACCCTGGCTCGCGCGCAAAGCGCGTGGCCCAATCGCCCGGTCAAACTGGTGGTGCCCTTCGGTGCCGGCGGCGCCACCGACATCATCGCCCGCCTGATCTCGCAGAAGCTTTCCGAACTGTGGGGCCAGAGCGTGCTGGTCGACTACAAGCCCGAGGCGCCGGGCATCACCGAAGGACATCGCCGACGCGGTCGCCTGGGCGCGCAAGAAGCCCGCCACGCCGGCTTGAATAGCCCGACATCGACGGTCATCAATACGAACGTGGTGGTCTCCGCGTTTGTGTAGTTTCACGCATCCCGATCCTTGCGCCGGCGCAGTTCGGTGAAGAATTCATTTGACCGATCCCATATCGGCCTCGCATGCGCGCAGCGCCGCAGACTGGATCACTTGGTGACGCGCGCCCTCAGACTCTTCACGCAGCGACAATGGCTTTAGTGGGTAGCGGAAAGTTTCGCGCCGGCGAGCCGATTCAGGCTGTTACCTTCTTTCGCAACCTGCAACGCGAGCGCGCGGAGTTACGCGGCCTCAGCGTGCAGCTTTACGCCCAATGCGCGCATCACCTTGAGGATGGTTGCGAAGCTGGGGTTGCCTTCACCGGATAACGCCTTGTAAAGACTTTCGCGTCCGAGCCCAGTATCCCGCGCAAGCTGAGTCATTCCCTTGGCACGAGCAATGACACCTAGCGCGTGAGCAATGTAAGCGGCATCGTCACCACTCTCCGCCAGACAGGCATCCAGATAGCCCACCATGTCGTCATCGGTCTTGAGATGCTCGGCAGGGTCCCACCGGGTTGTTTTCAGATTGCCCATTCGCGCCTCCTTAAATTTGCTGCGCCAACTTCTGCGCTGTCTTGATGTCCTTGGTCTGGGTGGACTTATCACCCCCCGCGGGAAGAATCACGATCTCGAGTCCGCGCTCCACAAAATAGATCCGATAGCCGGGCCCAACGTGAATGCGCATCTCGAAAACACCTTCGCCAACGGGTTCGCAGTCGCCAAAGTTTCCGAGCTCAGCACGGTCAATGCGTGCCTGAACCCGCAGCTTGCTCTGGCGGTCGCGCAACGAGCAAAACCAGTCATCGAACACCGACGTGGTGCGGATTGTCTACACGAGATGAAATGTATCCTATTTAATACATTCAGGCGAATATCGGCGCGCACGGCGCGGATGCCCGTGGTTGAAATGCAGGTCAAGTTCGACAGGCTGCCAGGCCTTCGGCGTCCGCTACGTGCAGTAAGCCGTCTCATGACAAAGGCAATCCGTCTGACCGCAATGGGTCGAAAGCGGCAGCTCACAGACCCGTTCTGATTCAACAGGTTCACACAAAGCGACAGACACGACAGTTCACGGGTTGACGCTCTGCCCCAGCTTCTGCACCGTCTTGAACCGACTCACCAGATAGTCGCCCGACTTGATCGGCGCATATTTCGGCGGGCGTTCCACCGACTGGCACTGCGGCAGACACGCCACCGGCGCGTCGTAGTCAAGGTTGAAGAAGGTCGGGATCGAATAACGTTCGCGGCCGCTGCGGTTGACTACGCGGTGCAGGTTGGACACATACAGGTCGTTGGTCCACACCTTGAACATGTCGCCCAGGTTGATGACGAAGGTGCCCGCTAGCCACGGCGCGGCCACCCATTCGCCGTCGCGCTTCTTCAGCTCCAGCCCGCCGATCGGGTCTTGTGTGAGCAGGGTGATCATGCCGTAATCGGAATGCGGGGCGACACCGAATTCGGCATCGCGCGCCACCGGTGGCTGCGGCGGGTAATGGAACAGCCGCGTCTGCACCATCGGCTTTTTCATGTACTGCAGGAAAAATCCTTCTTCCATGCCCAGGCTCAGGGCGAAGAGCTTGAGCAGGCGCTTGCCCAGCGCCATGGTTTCGTTGAAGTAGGCCTCGGCTGCCTCGCGCAGCCAGGGCATGTCGGCGGGCCAGCGGTTCGGCCCGTGCAGCGGCAGACCGGCCACCACCGTCGGATCGTCCAGCGGCAGGTCGAGCGCGTATTCGTAGCTTTCCTTCAGATCCGGGGCGAAGCCCGGGTGCTGGTTGATGCCATAGGGCATGAAGCCGCGGCGAAAGCGATCATCCAGCTTGATTTCGAGTCTCTTTGCCAAAGGCAGGTCAAAAAAACGCTTGGTGGCGACAAACACGTCATCCACCACCTGCTGCGGCACGCCGTGGTTGCTGACGTAAAAAAACCCGATGGTTTCGCAGGCATGGCGCAATTGCCGCGCCAGCGTATCGAGCGGTTCACCGCGTAGCAGCGGCCCGAGATCAAGCACAGGCAGCTCTTCACCGGTGGCGGCACGCGGTGCGGTCGCGATCTTCGAAGCATCATCCACGATCGTCAATGACATGCGGTTTCTCCCTGAAATATTGTTTCGGTGCCAATGGCCAGCACTACGCGCCCATCACGCGGTCGCTGCTGCCATCCATCCAGAATACGACGCGGCGCTGAATTGCGTTGACCAGCAGGTGCAGGCCGATGCCCATGGCCGACAGCACGATAAGAATCGCGAACACGCCCGCCATGTCCATGTTGAAATTCTTCTGCAGGATCAGGTAGCCGAGCCCGGCCTGCGCGCCGACGAACTCGCCGACGATGGCGCCGATCACCGACAGCACGATCGCCACGTCCAGACCTACAAAAATGTAGGGCAGGGCGTGCGGCAGGCGCGCCAGGCGAAACACCTGCCAGCGCGACGCGGTGAACGCCACCATCAATTCGATCTGCTCGGCAGGCGCCGAACGCAGGCCAACGATGGTATTGGCCAGGAGAGGAAAGAAGGCGATGGTCGCGGTGATCACAATCTTCGAGGTGACACCATAGCCGAACCAGATCACGATGATCGGTGCGATCGCCACCTTGGGCAAGGTCTGGAAGGCGACGATGTATGGGTAGAGCGTGCGCTCGAGCAGCCTGAACTGGCTGATCAATGCGCCCAGCACCAGGCCGGTGATGGAGCCGAGCACGAAGCCGGCGATGGTCTCGTAGAAGGTCACGCCGAAATGCATCAGGAAATCGCCGGTCATGCCCTGCCACAATGCAGCGCCGACCGCGGTAGGCGCCGGCAGCACGATTTTCGGAATCTCGAACAGGCGCACCGCCAGTTCCCAGCCGCCGATAAGGCTCACGAACAGGAGGATCGCCAGCGGAATTTCCGGTTTCTCGCGCAGGGTCTGGCCCAGGGTGCGCGGCTTGCCGGACTCCAGCAACTCGTGTTCTTCACTCGCGGATCGGCTCATGGCTGTTGCGGCTCCGGTCAGGCGTCGAGCGCGCTGAGCGACTGGAAATGCCTGCGGATCGCCACCACGTGGCGACCGAAGGCTTCGGAATTGATGATCTCAAGCGGTCGCGGGCGCGGCAGGTCGATCTCGATGATCTCGCTGATCCGGCCCGGTCGCGGTGACATCATGATCACCCGATCGGCCAGGTACACCGCTTCGGGAATGCTGTGGGTCACCAGCAGGACGGTCTTTTTGCTTTCGTTCCAGATGCGCAGCAGTTCGAGGTTCATGCTCTCGCGCGTCATCGCGTCGAGCGCACCAAAAGGTTCGTCCATCAGGAGCAGCGCCGGATCGTGCACCAACGCGCGGCTGATGCCGACGCGCTGCTGCATGCCCCCGGAAAGCTCGTTCGGATACTTGCCCTCAAAGGCTTGGAGCCCGACCAGCTTCAGAAAGCTCCTGGCTTTTTCCGTGTACTGCCGGCGATCACGCTTCTGAATCTCGATCGGCAGCATCACATTTTCCAGCACGGTTCGCCATGGCAGCAGCACTGGCGCCTGGAATACCACGCCGACATCACGGCTGGGCCCGTCGATCGGCGCACCGCGCATGGTCACCTGGCCCGAGGTGCGGCGCAGAGTGCCGGCCAGGATTTTCAGCAGCGTGCTCTTGCCGCAACCGCTGGGCCCGACCACGGTAACGAACTCGCCTTCACCGATGCTGAAGTTCACGTTCGACAAGGCGTTGATGTCCGCACCCTCGCGGGTGCGGTAGACCTTGTTGAGCCCGCCAACGCTGATCAGCATCGAAGGCCCGCAAAAGCGGCGCCCGCAATTCCGCCAGTCGGCGCCGGCAGCATCATTTCACCGGGCAACTGGCCGCCTGCGCACGCACCGCCGCGGCGTCGAAATTGTTGATCTTGTCGTAGAAGCCGGGGATGCTTACCATGTACCCGCTCGGCGGCAAGGCCTTTTCAATCAACTTGGCTTCCAACATGAAGTTCTGGATCCGCGAATAGGCGTCTGCGGTCGCATTGCCGACCAGCTTGCCGCCGTTCATCTGGAAGGCATCGGTCATCGAATCGAGTTGCGCTTTCTGGTTGTTCATGTCGAAGCGTGCTGCGGTGGCATCATCGACCCCGGAAGGCTTGGTGTTGGGCCAGCGCGCCCAGTGCATGCGGCGTGCGCAATCGGGGTTGGCCCAGGCGAAGATGGTGGCCTTGGCAGCACCGCGCGCGATCGCCTCGACCATCGCCGGGTCCGCGTCGATGGTCTTCTGCAACGTTGAGAAAGTGAAGTCGGGAAACTTGCGCCAGTCGGCGCCGCGCAAATAACGCAGCTTCAAGCCGGCGTTCTCGAAGGTGGCATTGGCCGAGGCCCAGAAGAGCAGTGCCTGCACCTTGCCGGTGCGCAGCGCCTCGACCGGGGGCGCGCCAAGGCCGACTGCAACCAGGCTTACGTCCTTGTCCGGGTCCATCCCGTTCTGCCGCATGTAGGACTTCATGAAGGCGATACCCCCGGTGGCCAGGCTGAAGACACCGATGGTCTTGCCCTTGAGATCGCGCACGTCCTTGATCGGGCCGTCTTCGAGCGTGGCCAGCGACCAGTCGATGACTCCGTTGTTCATCACCACCCGCGCCGGAATCGAGTTGACCACATTGGCCTGGATCACCACGCTGGAATTGAGCTGCGCGAAATCGGCATTGCCCGCCACCATCTGCTGCAGGGCCTGCAGTGAGGCTCCGACCGGCAACACTTCGACGTCGTAGCCATCGGCCTTCCAGTAGTCGAGCGCTATCGGCAGCGTAAGCCACGGGTATCCGACATTGACGACGGTGGTACCGACAGCGATCCTGACTTTCTTGAGCGGCTTGGCCTGGGCTTGTGCCTCACTGACGGGCGCGACCAGAACAGCGGCCAACGCCATCAGGAAGGCGGCGGCCGCGATTTGCAAAGGATCAAGGAACATGCGCGAAACTTTCATCGAAACTCCCCTTCAAGGTGTGGTGACGCAGGTCATTCGATTGGCGAAATGACGGCCAAGTCTTTTGCCCACGCGACTGTTGCACGCGTCGAATGTTAAGCTAATTGGTCCGGGCCAAGCTGCCGGTGCCGAGGCCGCAAGAATGCCGCATCGCATCGGCGTCCGAACCATTCCAATCCATGCCGCGCGACAGGTGCACGGCATTCCCTGTTTCGAAAGAGCAAATTGCATACCCACGCCACCCTCACTCCTGTTGACATGCGTTCCCGTATCGCCGGCATGCCCAAAGCCGAACTGCATATGCACCTTGAAGGTTCGCTCGAAGCCGACCTGATGTTCCGCCTGGCACGGCGCAACAAGGTGGCCCTCAAATGGGGCTCCGAAGACCAATTGCGCGCGGCCTACAGCTTTCGCAACCTGCAGGATTTTCTCGATGTCTATTACGCCGGCCTCACGGTGCTTCTGACCGAAGCCGATTTTTTCGACATGACCTGGGCCTACCTCGAAAAAGTGCACAGCGAGAACGTGCGTCACACCGAGGTATTCATCAGCCCGCAGGCGCACACCCGCCGCGGCATCGCCTTCGAGGCGATGTTCGAGGGCACCTGGAATGCATTGAAGCAGGCCGAGAGCCGCTTCGGCATGAGCACGGGCCTGATCTTCGGCATTCAGCGTCAGTGGTCGGAAGACGACGCATTGGCGATGTTCGACCAAGCGCGCCACGTGCGCGATCGCGTGGTCGGTATCGGCCTGGGCGGCCCGGAACTGCCGAATCCACCGGCCAAGTTCGTGCGCGCCTTCGAGCGCGCGCGCGCCGAAGGCTGGAAAACCGTCGCGCATGCAGGTGAAGAAGGGCCGGCATCGTATGTGGCCGATGCCATCGACCTGTTGCGCGTGGACCGCGTCGACCATGGCGTGCGCTGCGGCGAGGATGCGGCGCTGGTGGCGCGCTTGGCGCAGTCGCGCATTCCGTTGACGGTATGCCCGCTTTCGAACGTGGAACTGAAGGTGTTTCCCGTGCTGGCGGCGCACAACCTGAAAACCCTGTTGCACGCGGGCGTGAATGTCACCATCAACTCCGACGACCCTTCTTACTTCGGCGGTTACATGAACGAAAACTTCAGCGCCACGCAGGAAGCGCTGAACCTGAGTGCGGACGATGTGCTGGCGATTGCGCGCAACGGTTTTGAAGCGGCGTTTCTGCCGGCGCAAACCAAGGCCAGGCATATCGCCGAGCTTGAAGCCTACTGGAACGCCTGAGGCGGGTTCGAATTCGCCATGGCGCCGATGCGGCGCAGGGGCGTTTCCTGGTTGCGGCGTCTCAGATCACGAAAATCTGTTCGTTGTCGAACGCGTCCGACATCAGCACCGGCGCGCCGTCGGTGATCTCGATCAGGTCTTCCATGTGATAGCCGACCTTGCCGACCCAGCGCACCCGCGTTTCCACCGTGGTCACCATACCGGGCTCGAACGGAATATCGTCGTGCGGGCTGATCAGCGGATGCTCGTGCACCAACAGGCCGACGCCGTGGCCGTTGTGGGCGTAGGGAAAGGCCAGGTCCGCCTTGGCGTACAGCTCGCCGGCCTTGGCGAACAGTTGCTTGCCAGTGTTGCCCGGGCGCACCATATCGATGATGCGGTGGTGAATGTCGCGCAAGCGCGTCCAGTAAGACTGGTCCTCGGCGCTCGGCTTGCCAACCTTGGCGGTGCGGCCGATGTTGGTGATGTATTCGGAGAACCAGGCGCCGACATCGGCCTTGACGATGTCGCCATCGCGCACCTGGTAGTCGCCCGGCGACATGTGCGGATAGCCGGTGTTGGCGCCGGCGTTGATGTGCAGGTAGGCGACCATGTCGGCGCCGGAATGCATGAGGGCATTGGCCAGGCGATTGGCCATGCTCTTCTCGGTTTCACCGACATGCACGGTAGCGTAAGTCGAGAGCAGGGCCTTTTCGGTGGCGCGGTAGGCGTGGCGCAGGATCTCACGCTCGCGCGGCGTCTTGATCATGCGTGCATGATGAAACAGCTCGGTGCATTGCACCAGCTGCACACCCGGCAAGCGTGTGCGCAACTGGTCGGCATAGAGCGCGGCCAAATAGTCGAGTTCGGCGCCGACGCGTGCGTTGGCCAGGCCAAGCTCGGTGAGCACGTCGGCGACCAGGTCCATCGGCTTGAACACGAATTCCTTGTAGGAGCGAATGTCCTGGATCCAGGACTGGGCGCGCACGTAGCCCTCTTCTACCAGGCACACCACGAACACCGGATCGCGCCCCTTGGGCCAGATGATCAGCGCCAGGCGATCGCGGATCGAGCTCTGGGTCGAGATATGGACGTCGCCGACGTAGCGCACGTTGTCGGGCGAGACCGCGATCACCGCATCGTAGTCGCTGCGCCCCAGCAGATGCCGCACGCGCGTCACGTCGCCCAGGGTGTCACCGATGGATTTGCTCATTGCGCCTCTCTCCTTGGCGTGCCACGTTGCACGCCTGCCGGGAAGCAGCTAGGATAGCAGAGCGAATTCCGCCCACCCCGAGCCAGGATAGAACGATGCGTTTGCCGTGTTTGCGATTCATGGTTTCGATGCGCGCCATGCTGGTCGGCGCTGCCCTCCTGACGACCGCTGCGCTGATGCCCGACGCAGCGCTGGCGCAAAAGCGCGGCGGCACCTTCATCGTCGCTTCCGAAGGTGAACCCGGGGTTCTCACCGCGCACCTGTCGACCGACACCTCGGCGGTGATGATCGCCTCCAACGTGTTCAACGGCCTGGTCTCGGCCGACTTCAAGCTGCAGCCGACACCCGAGCTGGCAGAGCGCTGGGAGGTCTCGCCCGACGAACGCACCTACACCTTCCACATGGTGAAGAATGCGAAGTGGCACGACGGCAAGCCGGTGACGGCGCACGATGCCGCCTTCACCCTGAACGAACTGACGGCCAAGAATCACCCGCGCGCAGGCGCCTGGTGGCCCAATGTGGAGTTCGTGCGGGCGGTCGACGACCACACCCTCGTGATCCAGCTCAAAGCCAAATACGCGCCGTTCCTGATCCTCCTGGCCAACTCGCTGGGCATGGGCACCCTGATCATGCCCAAGCATCTGTACGAAGGGCGTGACGCCAAGTCCAATCCGGTCAACCGTGCGCCGATCGGCAGCGGTCCCTTCAAGTTCTCCAAGTGGGAGCGCGGCAGCCATGTCGAGCTGGTGCGCAACCCGGCCTATTTTCGCGCCGGCAAACCGTATCTGGATCGCGTGGTGTTCCGCTTCGTGCCCGATGCGGCCACGCGCCTGATCGGCATCGAGAAAGGCGAACTCGACTTCCTGCACGCCTACATCGTGCCTTACAACGAGGTCGAACGCCTGAAGAAGAGCCCCAAGGTGCAGGTGGTCAACCGCGGCCTGGAAATGGTCGCCACCAACGAGTTTTTGTTTTTCAACACGCGCAACGGCCCCTTGCAGGACGTGCGCGTGCGGCAGGCGCTGGCGCATGCGATCGACCGCAACGAGATCCGCGCGCGGGCCCTGTTCGGACTGGGCAAGGTGGCGCACAGTCATCTCAATTCGAGCCTGGGCTGGGCGTTCACCGACAAGTTCGATGTCTACAAGACACGCGATGTGGCCAAGGCGAATGCACTGCTCGATGGCGCCGGCTTCCCGCGCAAGGACGGCCGCCGCTTCGCGCTGCGCCTGACCTGGGATTCGGGCAAAGAGGTCGAGCAGCGCAGCGCCGAGATCATCCGCTCCAACCTGCGCGAGGTCGGCATCGAGGTGACCATGCAAACCTACGACCGCGCGACCTACATCGAGAAGACCTACCGCCAATGGGATTTCGACATGGCGATCCAGAATTCGACCACCGGACCCGACCCGGCCATCGGCGTGACGCGCTCCTACCACACGCGGCAGATCCTCAAGCTGCCCTTTGTCAACGCAATGGCCTATTCGAACAAGGAACTCGACCAGTTGTTCGATACCGAATACTCGATCATCGATCCGAAAAAGCGCGCCATTGCCTGGCATCGCGCCCAGGAAATTCTGATGCGCGACTTGCCCGGTTTGCCGCTGTTCGAGTTCCCGGTGCTCAACATCGCCTCCGCAGGATTCGTCAACGCCGTCAGCGGGCCCATGGGCTACCTCGAAGGCCGCGAAAACGTCTCGCTGAAATAGCCGGTCGGCAGGCGCCGCAGCGCCCTGCCCGCTACGCGTCCACCGCCGATGCCGCTCCTGATTTACGCCGCCAAGCGCATCGCGCAGGCCTTGCCGCTGATCCTTGTGATCATCGCGATCAACTTCACCCTGATCCACGCCGCGCCCGGCGATCCGGTCGATGTGCTGCTGGGCCAAAGCGAGGCCGACCCGCAGGTGATCGCCCAGTTGCGCACCGAGTTCGGCCTCGATGAGCCGGTGCCGGTGCAGCTGGTGCGTTACTACGCCAAGGTGCTGACCCTCGACCTCGGATCAAGCTTCCGCTACCGCGAACCGGTGTTCGACCTCATCATGAGCCGCCTGCCCGCGACCCTGCTCCTGATGGGGGCGGCGCTGTTTGTCAGCACCGTGGTGGCGGTGGCGCTGGGAGTGATCGCCGCGCGCCGCCCTTACTCCGCGCTCGACAACTCGACCACGCTGTTCGCCCTGGCGGGCTACTCGATGCCGGTATTCTGGCTGGGCCAGCTGTTCCTGATCGCCTTCGCCCTGAAGCTCGACTGGTTCCCGGCGCAGGGCATGGTCTCGATCCGCGCGCCGACCGAGGGCTTCGGCCGGGTGCTCGACATCGCCCACCACCTGGTGCTGCCGGCGGCCACCTACAGCCTGTATCACCTGGCGCTGATGTTCCGCCTGACCCGCGCCAAGATGCAGGATGTGCTGGCGCAGGATTACATCCAGACCGCACGCGCCAAGGGCCTCACCGAAGCGCAGACCGTGCTGGGGCACGCACTGCCCAACGCGCTGTTGCCGATTGTCACTGTGCTCGGACTCAATTTCGGCTTCATGCTCGCAGGTTCAGTGCTGACCGAGACCGTGTTCGCCTGGCCCGGCACCGGCAGGTTGTTGTACGAGGCGATCCTGGCGCGCGACTACCCGGTACTCATGGGACTGTTCGTGTGCCTGTCGACCATGGTGGTGATGGTCAATGTGGCGACCGACATCGCCTATGCGCTGATCGACCCGCGGGTGGTGTACCGATGAATACCGCGATCGCCGGCGACGCGCCGCCACGCAGTCGCGGCTGGGTCATCTTCGCGCGCAATCGCTTTTCGCTGCTCGGACTGTTTCTCCTCACGCTTTTCGTCGTAGCCGCGCTCGCGGCCGGCGCGCTGGCGCCGTTTGATCCGCATCTGGTGGGCGTCGGCCCGACCCTGGCCGCACCTGATGCCAGACACTGGTTCGGCACCGACGATCTCGGGCGCGACATATTCTCGCGGGTGCTGTCCGGCACCGGCGTGTCGCTCATCGTCGGCTTCGCCACTGCTGCAATGGCGACACTTCTGGGCGTGGTGGTGGGTGCATTGGCGGGTTTCGCCGGCGGGCGCATCGACGACATGCTGATGCGCGCCACCGAGGTGTTCCTGGTGATACCGCGCTTTTTCCTGGCGATCCTGCTGGTGGCTTTCTTCGGCGCCAATCTGTTCAACCTGGTGCTGGCGATCGCCATCCTCAGCTGGCCGGAGATCGCGCGCCTGACCCGCGCCGAGTTCCTCACCTTGCGCTCCCGCCAGTTTGTCGACGCCGCGCGCATCGCTGGTGCATCCAATGCCGAACTGGTGTTCGGCGAAATCCTGCCGAATGCGCTGGGCCCGTTGATCGTCAGCGCCACGCTTCTGATCGGCCAGGCGATGCTGCTCGAAGCTGGCCTGGCCTACCTTGGCCTGGGCGACCCGGGTCGGGTCAGCCTGGGGCTGATGCTGAACCAGGCGCAATCGATCATGCGCAGCGCCTGGTGGGCCACCGCGGCGCCAGGCGTGGCGATCTTCGTGGCGGTGATCGCGGTCAACCTGATCGGCGACGGCTTGAACGACCTGTTCAACCCGCGCAGCCGGGAGCGTTAGTGTCGACGCCGCTACTCACCCTGAACGAACTGCGCACCGAGATCCCGACCGCGCGCGGCGTGGTGCGTGCCGTCGACGGCGTCTCGCTCGACATCGCCGCCGGCGAGACCTTTGCGCTGGTCGGCGAATCCGGCTGCGGCAAGAGCATGACCGCACTGTCGATCCTGCGGCTGTTGCGTGCGCCCGCGCACATCGCCGGCGGCAGCGTCTTGTTCGAGGGCATCGACCTGACCCGGCTGGCGGAGGCCGAGATGCGGCGCCTGCGCGGTGCCCGCATCGCGATGGTGTTCCAGGACCCGATGACCTACCTGAACCCGGTCAAACGCGTTGGCCGGCAGGTGGCCGAAGTGTTGCTCGTGCACCAGCGCCTCGACCGCGTCGCCGCGCGCGCCGAGGTGGTGCGGCTGTTCGACCGCGTGCGCCTGCCGCAACCCGACAAGACCTTCGATCTCTACCCGCACCAACTCTCCGGCGGCATGCGCCAGCGCGTGATGATCGCCATGGCGATCGCCTGCCGTCCGGCGCTGCTGATCGCCGACGAGCCCACCACGGCGCTTGACGTGACCATCCAGGCGCAGATCATGCAACTGTTGGCAGAGTTGCGCGCCGAACTGGGCGGCGCCATGTTGCTCATCACGCATGATCTCGGCCTGGTGGCGGAAACCTGCGACCGGGTCAATGTGATGTACGCCGGCCAGATCGTCGAATCGGCGCCGACCGCCACGCTGTTCGCCACGCCGCGCCATCCCTACACCCAGGGCCTCATGCGCTCGAGTCTTTCC
>ENA-ORBV01005613-ORBV01005613.1-microbial-mat-metagenome-genome-assembly--contig:-NODE-5613-length-22916-cov-6.368668_pt1 | contig 22916 bp, 19 predicted proteins | sample MGYA00237777_ERZ505514 | MGnify/ENA primary metagenome ERZ505514 (study PRJEB26160, sample SAMN06269048) | microbial mat metagenome | isolation source: Oligotrophic lake microbial mat | place... | reverse complement strand
GCGGCACAGTCCACCACCGGGACCATTACCGGCCGTGCGGTCGACACCAGTGGCGGTCTCTTGCCGGGGGTGGATGTCAGCGTCACCAGCCCGGCGATGATCGGCGGACCACGGTCGGCGGTGACCGATGCGTTGGGATCGTTCCGCTTCGGCCAGCTCCCTCCAGGCACCTACCAGGTAAAGTTTCAGCTTCCCAGCTTTCGCGCGTTGAGTGTGGACGGGATCGTGGTCAACGCCGGCAGCACCGCGACCGTCAATGGTCCGCTACAACTCGAGACGCTGGCCGAGTCGATCACCGTCACGAGCTCGACCCCGACGATTGACCTGCAGTCGACCACGGTCGGCGTCAATTGGACGGAAGAGCAGATGGAGAACCTGCCCTATGGCCGCGGCATCCGCGGCCTGGCCCGGCTGGTGCCCGGCCTGTCGCCGACCCAGTTTGATGTCGGCGGCAATACGGTGGGCGGGTCGACGACGACGGGTGCCCGGTCGTACGGCCGCGCTGGCGGCGAGCTGATCAAGTTTGACGGCGTCGTGTGGGATCAGTTCTTCGGCGACTACAACACCTACGACCAGGTCTCGGTCTCGGGCGCCGCCAAGGGCGCCGAGTCGCAGAGTCCCGGCGCGACTTTGAGCTTCGTCGTCAAGTCGGGCAGCAACAAGTTCGCCGGCGCCTACCTGCTGGCCTGGCAGGACGGTGCGTTCCAGGGCAACAACGTCACCGATTCGCTCAGGCAACAGGGCTTCAATCCGGGTAACAACAAGTTCACGCGCTACAACGACGTCAGCCTCGACCTCGGCGGCCCGATCCTGCGGGACAAGCTGTGGTTCTACGCCGCCTACGGTTACAACTATTCCGGGTTGCTGATCCCCGGCTTCATCTCCGAGAAGACCAATGAGCAAGTGGAATATTTCACCCGCCTCGACAACCCGACGCTGAAGCTGACCTACCAGTTGTCGAAGAACAACAAGCTGGAAGTGACCGAGCAGATCAATCGCAAGTGGCAGCCCTATCGCAACGCCAGCGCGTTCCTGCCGCTCGAAGCCACGCAGAATCAGGTGGCCTGGACCCAGATTGGGCCGGCCTTCAAGTTCACGCGGATCATGAGCCAGAGCATGACCTTCGACGCCAGCTTCAATCGTTCCGGCTACTGGTGGCCCGACTACGCCTGGACCGACGATGTCAGGCGCACGGACCTCACCACCACGCACACGCGCGGCGCGTTCCTGGAAGTGAAACGCGAGCCCGTACGGTGGGGATGGAACGGCACCTGGTCGTTGTACCGAACCATCGGCAAGATGAACCACGAAATCAAGTCGGGCGTGCTCGGCTACAGCAGTACCAATTACGTCGAGAACTACGGCTATCCGAACCAGCAGATTTATCGCTACCGCAGCCTGCCCGGCGACACCGAGTTCTTCCAGCGCCCGGACTCGGTGCAGGTATTCGAGTATCCCAACAACACCAATGCCGGCATCCGCTACAACTCGTGGTACGCCAACGACAGCGTCAATCTGACGCGCCAGTGGACGTTGAATGCCGGCGTGCGATTCGACCGCTACTCGTCGTGGCTGCCTGAGCAAGGCAACGACGGTACCGGACCCTTCGCCCGCGCCATCACCTATCCCGAGAACAAGGCGTTCCCCACCTACAACGCGTGGTCGCCGCGCATCTCGATGGTCTACGACCTCACCGGCTCCGGCCGTGTGGCGCTCAAGGCCAGCTATGGCCGGTACGCCGCCAACGGTTCGGGCGTCAATGCCGCAGCCGGACCGGTTGCCAACTCGGTCAATCCGGCGTCGACGCTGGTGTCCACCTACACCCGGTGGGACGGCCGCATTCCCTATACGCCGATTGCCGCCAACCTGACCGGTGTCACGGGCCAAAGCCGCGACAGCCGGCTCGATCCCTCGCTGAAGGGCGAGTATCTCGACGAGTACACCGGCGGGGTCGACCTGGGATTGGGCCGCGACATGTCAGTGCGCTTCAACGTTGTCCGCAAGGGCGACTATCGGGGCAGCAAGGAACTGAACGTGGCGCAGCCGTTCTCCGCGTTCACCGACATGGTGACCGGGGTGGATCCCGGCCACGATAACATCACCGGCACCGCAGACGATGGCACGGTGCAGGTGTGGTCGGTGCCGCGCAGTTATCCCCGATTCGGCCAGGTCGAGTCGCTGTTCACCAACGCCGCGTCTGGCGAGGGCGACGATCGCTTCACCGCGTTCGAGACCACGTTCAGCAAGAGCCACACCAACGGCTGGTCAGTGCTGGCGTCGTATCAAATCGACAAGCGCGACGTGAAGAACATTGCCCCGCGCAATCCCAACGAGGCGCGCTACAACTGGGAGTTGCCTGAAACCTACCAGGGCGTGCGCATGAGCGGCACCGTCAACCTGCCGTGGAAGCTGCTGGTCTCGTCGACCTTCACCGCCCAGCAGGGCGAATACTACAACCGCATTGTCCAGGTGCGCAATGCGCTCAACACGCTGGTCAACGTCACGGTCGAAGGCCAGGCCGGGCGCTACGATTGGGTCAAGCTCTCGGACCTCCGCCTGTCCAAGAGCATCTCGATCAGGGACGGCCACTCCTTCGAGGCGATGTTTGACGTGTTCAACCTGCTCAACTCCAGCGTGGTATTGCGCCGGGTGACGACCAATGGGCCCAACTACAACAAGCCCCTGGCGACCGGCGGTATCGACGCCGCCTCGGCGAACCCGATTCCCGCGGCGCGTGTGTTCCGCATCAGCGGCCGTTACCGCTTCTAATTGGAGATGAGCCACACCATGAAACGTTTGTTCCTTGCTCTCGTCTTTACTCTCGCGGCCCACGTCCCGGCCTTCGCCACCTGGTCGGTGATTGCGGTCGACGCCAGGACCGGTCAGGTGATCGTGGCCTCGGCGACCTGCGTGCGGCAACAGGGCTTCCCGCAGCGTCAACCCAATGCGGCCCGGGACCTGATGGACCTGCAGGCCGTCATTGTTCCCGGCGTCGGCGTGGCGGCGTGTCAGGCCGGCGCTGATAACACGCGTGAGAACCAGATGCTGGTCTACGCCGAGCTCAAGAAGGGCACGCCGCCAGTGAAAATCCTCGAGCTGCTGAAGCAGCACGAGACGGCGCGCAAGCCCGAGAATCAGATGGAGCGGCGCCAGTTCGGCATCCTCGCCATCCCGGATGGCAAGGAGATCACCCCGCAGAACAATCGGGTCGGCTTCAACGGTGCCAACAACTCGGTGTCGTCGCTGTACTTCGGCGGCCGCGTGGGTGACATCCACTATCAGGTGCAGGGCAACACGCTGCTCGGCGATGCGGTGATGCACCAGGCGGCCCTGGCCTTCACCCGCGCGTCGGGCACCATGGCCGACCGGGTGATGGCGGCGATGGAGGCCGCCGACGCTAACGGTGGCGATCACCGCTGCAACTGCGGCACTAACGTGATCGATTTCGTACCGTGCGACAACAAGACGTCGTACGTGGCGTACATCACGGTCGCCGAGAAGGGGGACGCGCTGGGCGCGACCCACAACGACGGGCAGTACTCGGTCTACCTGAGCGCCACCGATGCCAACACGGTCAAGGGCGAAAGCGGTAACCCGGTGAAGACGCTGCGACTGCGATACGACGCGTGGAAGAAAGCCGGTTCCCGTCCGACCGGCCCGATGCCGCCATCGCTGTACAAGGACCCCAAATAGCGCACGAATTGCCCGCCCGGCCCCGCGCCGGGCGGGCAGTATACTGGCGCTCCATGCGCGCCCTTGTGCTGTCTGCTGTCATCCTGCTCGCCACGACCGTGGTGAGCGCCCAAGCGCCGCTTCCAGCGTTCGTCCTGCAACCCGCTCGCGTATTCGATGGCGAGACGATGCACGCCGGTTGGGTCGTGGTGGTCCGTGGCGACCGCATCGTCGCCGCCGGCCCACCGGCGACGACCAACGCGCCGGGCGGCGCCCGCACCATCGCGCTCCCGGGCACCACGCTCATGCCCGGGCTGATCGAAGGCCACTCCCATCTGCTGCTGCATCCCTACAACGAGACGTCGTGGAACGATCAGGTGCTGAGGGAGCCACTGGCGCTGCGTGTGGCGCGTGGCGTGAATCACGCCCAGGCGACCTTGATGGCCGGGGTGACCACTGTTCGCGACCTCGGCAGCGAAGGCGCCGGCTACGCGGACGTCGGTCTGCGGCAGGCAATCAACGAAGGCATCGTGCCTGGTCCGCGGATGCTGGTGGCCGGACCGGCGATGGTCGTGACTGGCAGCTACGCGCCCAAGGGCTTTGCGCCGGAAGTCACGGTACCCCAAGGCGCCGAAGAGGCCGACGGTCTCGACGGCGTGGTGCGCGTGGCGCGCGGACAGATCGCGCGTGGCGTGGACTTCATCAAGATTTACGCTGACTACCGCTGGGGTCCGAACGGCGAGACCCGGCCCGGCTTCACCCTTGGCGAAATTCAACGCATCGCCGAGGCCGCCAATAGCAGCGGACGGCCCGTCGTCGCGCACGCCTCGTCACCGGAAGGCATGCGGCGCGCCATCATGGGCGGAGTCGAAACCATCGAGCACGGTGACGAAGGCACGCCGGAGATCTGGAAGCTGATGGTCGAGAAGAACGTGGCGTTCTGCCCGACCATTGCCGCCGGCGACGCCACCGCGCAGTACGCGGGATGGAAGAAGGGCGTCGATCCGGAACCGGCCCGCATCACCCGCAAGCGCGAGACCTTCAAGGCCGCGCTCGCGGCCGGCGTCAAGATGTGCTTTGGCGGCGACGTCGGTGTCTACGCGCATGGCGACAACGTGCGCGAGCTCGAGCTGATGGTCGAGTGGGGCATGTCGCCCACCGCAGCGCTCGTAGCGGCCACCTCTGGCAATGCCACCTACTTCCGCCAGGCCGAGCGCATTGGCCGGGTGAAGCCGGGTTTGTTTGCCGACCTGATCGCCGTGACCGGTGATCCGACGGCGAACCTGGCGGCGCTGCGCCAGGTTACGTTCGTGATGAAGGCCGGAAAACTTTACCGGGAGCCGTAGGTGATTCAGCCGCCGGCGCCGTCCGCAGGCACCAGAACGTCCACACGGCCGCGGCCATCGCCGGCAGGAAGAGATACGACGACGCAGGCAACCAGGCCACCGAGGCGCCCACCTTGGCGGTGAACAGCCCGTTGGTGATGGCCGCCAGGGCCGCCACGCGTAGCGGCACTCGCGACAACGTGATGATGGCCAGCGGGACGACAAAGAAGAATGTGTTGGCCAACGCCCGCTCCGGATTCTGCCCGTAGTTGAGCGCCAGAAACGGCAGCAATGCGCCGAGCGTCAGCTGTCGCAGCAGCGGCGGCGCGGCCCGGTAGCCCGCGACCGCGTATAGCCACCCGAACCCGAATGGCATGAACAGCAGGAACGCCTTGCGCAGCAGGCCCGGATTGCCCAACCACCACAGCTTGATCCAGGCGCCTTCTGAGAGCTGCACGGCCTGACTGGTCGACATATCCCAGCCGTAGTAGGTGTCGACCAGCCAATGAAAGCCCACCAGCGTTCCGAACACCAGCGCCGCTTGACGCACCCAGCCGGGCCAGCCCAGGCGGTTACGAGCGACCAGCGCGGCCAGGCCAGTCGACACGCTGACCAACGCCACGGTTTCCTTGGCGAAGATTCCGAACAGCCCGGCGGCCAGCGCCGGCCGCGTTCGATTCGCCATCCAGCACCAGCCAATGACAGCCGCGACCAGAAAGACCATGGGGTCGGCCGTGAACGGGTCGTAGGCCGTAAACGTGAAGCCAAACGAGGTCTGCACAAGCACGCTGGCGAGCACGGCGGCCGGCAGGCCGTTAGCGAGGCTGGCAGCCGTGCCAGCCACGATCGATCCAGCAAGGGTATTTGCCGTCAACTGATACGCGCGCCAGCGTAGCTCGGGCGCGAGCGGAACCTGGTCGAGCAGCAGCGGCACGAGAAAGCGGTAACAATAGATGGAAAATCTGCAGTTCGCCTGAATCTGACCGGCGCCTTCATACGTGTCTCGGTCGGATCGCACAGGTGAGGGCGGCGCGGACACGAACACCGCGGTGGCGAGTAGGGCATTGAGGACGACGATGGCGCCCCAATGGCGAGGAGCCATCATGGTGGCAGCAGTATATCGGCTCGCTGGTCGCGGCCTGGCTCGTCCATGGAGAAATCAACATGCGTCGACTAACGTTTGTTCTCGTCTTGCTGCTCGGCGTCTCGCTCCCGGCCCAGACGATCGGTCCAGACCGGGGCACCCTGGTGATCGTGGGCGGCGCCATGCAGGACCCGGCGATTGTGAAGCGGTTCATCGAACTCGCCGGCGGTCCCGATGCGCCGATCGTGATCATCCCGACCGCTGGTGATGCCGATGAGTACGACCAGAACTACTCGGGCCTCAAGCAGTGGCGTGAGCACGGTGCCACCAACCTGACGGTCGTGCACACGCGCGACCAGAAGGTGGCCGAGACCGAGGCGTTCGTCAAACCGATTCGCGCCGCTCGTGGTGTGTTCTTTGCCGGTGGCCGGCAATGGCGACTGGCCGATGCGTATCTCAAGACGCTGACGCACAGGGCGCTGGACGAGCTGCTGGCGCGTGGCGGCGTCATTGGCGGATCGTCAGCCGGCGCGTCGATCCTGACCTCGTTCATGGTCCGCGGCGATACCAAGAGTAACGAGAAGATGATTGGCGACCACACCGTGGGCCTCGGCTTTTTGAAGAATGCCGCGGTCGATCAACACCTGCTGCGCCGCAACCGGCAGTTCGACATGCTCGCAGTCATCGAACAGCATCCGGAACTGCTCGGCATCGGCCTCGACGAAGACACCGCGATCGTCGTCCATGGCGATCAGTTCGAGGTCATCGGCCAGAGTTACGCCGTGATCTATAGCAACATACCGGTCGCTGGCGCCAGCGGCCGTTTCTTCTTCATGGGGGCTGGCGATCGTTTCGACATGAAGACGCGCAAGGCCACAAGACAGGGCGCGGAGTGGCGGCCGCTGCCGGGCGTCCGGCCGCCGCCGAACTAAGACGGCCACAGATTAGACACAGACCAGAAACAGTCCGGACACGGACCAAGGTGCTTATGTTCAAGTTTGCTTCGCTCGCCTTGGTGGGCGCAATTCTGGCGGCCGGCGGCACCGGCGCGGCGGCCACGAGCGTGTTGTTTATCGGCAACAGCTTCCTCTACGGCTCGGGATCGGCAGTCAGGTTCTACCGGGCGAACACCGTGACCGATCTCAACAACGAAGGCATTGGCGGCGTGCCGGCCTTGTTCAAGTCATTCACGCAGCAGGCGGGTCTCGACTTCGAGGTGGCGCTGGAGACCCGCGGCGGCAGCGGCCTGGACTTCCATCTCGCCAACAAGCTCGATGTCATCAACAAGCGCAGCTGGGACACCGTCGTCATGCACGGCTTCAGCCTGCTCGATGCCGACAGGCCGCGCGATCCGGCCAAGCTGGTCGCCACCAGCAAGCAGATGGCCGACGTGCTTCGCGCCAAGAATCCTGCAGTAACGATCTACTTGATGGCGACCTGGGCACGTGCCGATCACGTCTACCCAGCGAAGGGGGCGTGGGCCGGGCAGCCGGTTGAGGTGATGGCCAGGGACATTCGCGCGGCATACGACCAGGCTGCGGCTGTCGCGAAACCGAAGGCCGTGATCCCGGTCGGCGAATCGTGGACGCGCGCCATTCAGTCCGGCGTGGCCGACGGTAATCCCTATGACGGTATCGACGCCGGCAAGGTCAATCTCTGGACCTACGACAGCTATCACGCCAGCACGCACGGCTACTACCTCGAGGCGCTCGTGATTTTCGGCAGCCTGACCGGACGCGACCCGCGGTCGCTCGGCGATCGCGAGTGCTCGGCGTTTGAATTGGGAATGTCGCGGACCGAGGTCAAGGCGCTACAGCAGGTGGCGTTCGACCAGTTAGCGAGCGCCGGCACCGTGATGGCCGCCGCCACACCCGCCGCGCCGGCCCAGGCGCCGGCGGCCGCTAACCGCTGCGTCGCCGCGCCCTAGACGACGTTGGCTTCGGCGGCGGTGGTGCGGGCACTGAAGCGTTCAAGCGCGAAGGGAGCACGGTCGAACTTCGGATCACGTCCAGTGATGACATCCGCGAGCACGCGCCCAGCCGCTGGTGCGTGTTGGAAGCCGTGGCCGCTAAACCCGGCAATCGTGAAGAAGCCCTCGACATCGGCGGCCGGCCCGATGATCGGATTGTGGTCGGGCGTCATTTCATACAGGCCCGCCCACGCATGTGACACGGCGGCGTCGGCCAGCGCCGGCAGCCGCTGCATGGCCACCTCGATCACCTTCGGCAGGAAGTCCCAGCGCACGGTGATGTCGAAGCCAGGCGTCTCGTCTGGATCGCCCATGCCGAACAGCAGCCCGCCACCCTCGCGATGGAAGTAGAAGCTGGTGTCGAAGTCGATCACCAGCAGCTTGTTCACCGGTACGCGTCCAGCGTTGCCGGCCTCATCCCACGAGCCGCCGGCCTGGGGTGAGGCGATGAAGATGTGACGGCGCTCGGGTTCAACCGGCACATCGACGCCGAGCATGCGGCCAATCGACTTGGCCCACGGACCGGCGGCGTTGACGACCAGCGGCGTGGCGATGTCGCCGCGAGAGGTCTGGACACGGGCGACGCGGTTGCGGTCGAGCCAAATGCCGGTGACCTCGGTCTCGCGAATGATCTCCGCGCCTTTGGCCTGGGCGCCTTTGGCGAAGCCAACCGTCACGCCGTTCGGATCGGCCACGCCGTCGGCGGCGCAATAGGTCGCGCCCTTCACTCCCGTAACATCGAGGCCGGGCGCCAGCGCCTGGGCTTCGGTGGGCGAGAGCCATTGCACGTCGACGCCGTGCTTCTTCTGCAGCTCGACGTTCTTCTGGAAGGTCGCGACATGGGCCGCTTTGGACAGCAGGAAGAGATACCCGTCCTGGTGAAAGTCGATCGGCGTGCCGACCACTTCCTCGAAATGCGCCATCATCGCAATCGACTCGAGTGACAGTTCGATGTTCGCCGGATGCGAGAACTGGTGGCGGACGCCGCCGGCATTCTTGCCGGTGGAGCCGGCCGCCAACTGCGCCTCGCGCTCAATCAAGACGATGTTGGTCATGCCCAGCTGGGCCAGGTGCCACGCCACGCTGGCCCCCATGCACCCGCCGCCCACGATCACTGCGTCCGCTGTGGTTTTCATATGAGGACGGTCTGAATCTATCAGACCGTCCCCCGAGATACCTAGCCGGCGGTGGGGTAGAGGCCGTTACGCGACGTCGAAGCGATCGAGATTCATCACCTTGGTCCAGGCCGCGACGAAGTCGTTGACGAACTTCGCATTCGCGTCTGAGCTGGCGTAGACCTCGGCCACCGCGCGCAGTTGCGCGTTCGAGCCGAACAGCAGATCGACGCGGGTGCCGGTCCATTCCAGGGCACCGGTGCCGGCATCGCGGGCTTCAAACAGCTCGGCCGCCTCTGAGGCGGCCTTCCATGCCGTCCGCATGTCGAGCAGGTTGACGAAGAAGTCGTTGGTCAACGCCTCTGTGCGCTGCGTGAACACGCCGTGCTTGGAGCCATCAACGTTGGTGTTGAGTACGCGCAGGCCGCCGACCAGCACCGTCATCTCGGGCGCAGTCAGCGTCAGCAACTGCGCGCGATCGATCAGCAGCGCCTCTGACGACACCTGGTAACGCGACTTCTGGAAGTTGCGGAACCCATCCGCGGCCGGTTCGAGCACGGTGAATGACTCGACATCGGTCTGCTCCGGCGACGCATCCATCCGTCCGGGTGTGAAGGGAACCGTGACCGGCTGGCCGCCGTTCTTGGCGGCTTGCTCGACGCCCGCACTTCCAGCCAACACGATCAGGTCCGCGAGCGACACCTTCTTGCCGCTCTGCTGCTCACCGTTGAACGCGGCCTGGATCCCCGCCAGCGTCGTCAGCACCTTGGCCAGCTGTGCCGGCTGGTTGACCGGCCAATCCTTCTGAGGCGCCAGCCGGAGGCGGCCGCCGTTGGCGCCGCCGCGCTTGTCCGACCCGCGGAAGGTGGAGGCCGAGGCCCAGGCAGTCGAGACCAACTCCGAGATGGTCAGCCCCGAGGCGAGCACCGTGCGCTTGAGCTCAGCAACGTCCGCCGAGTCAACCAATGGATGATCGACACCGGGAATCGGATCCTGCCAGATCAGTGCTTCGGTCGGGACCTCGGGTCCGAGATAGCGCGACCGCGGACCCATGTCGCGGTGCATCAACTTGAACCAGGCCCGGGCAAAGGCGTCCGCGAACTGATCGGGATGTGCGAGGAACCGTCGCGAGATCTGCTCGTAGGCCGGATCAAAGCGCAGCGCGAGATCGGTGGTCAGCATGTTCGGCGCGATCTTCTTCGCCGCGTCGTGGGCGTGCGGCACGGTGCCGGCACCCGCGCCGTTCTTCGGCTGCCACTGCTTCGCGCCGGCCGGGCTCGTCGTCAGCTCCCACTCGTACGCAAACAGGTGCGTGAAGAAGTCATTGCTCCACTTGGTCGGCGTCGTCGTCCAGGTAACTTCGAGACCGCTGGTGATGGCATCGCCGGCGAGGCCAGACCCGAAGGTGCTGGTCCAGCCGAGGCCCATGGCTTCGATGCCGGCGCTTTCAGGATCCGCGCCGACATGGTCGGGAACCCCGGCGCCGTGGGTCTTGCCGAAGGTGTGGCCGCCGGCGATCAGCGCGACCGTCTCTTCGTCGTTCATGCCCATGCGCTTGAAGGTTTCGCGGATGTCCTTGCCGGCCGCAATCGGATCCGGGTTGCCGTCGGGACCTTCCGGGTTGACGTAGATGAGGCCCATCTGCACGGCCGCCAACGGATTGGCGAGGTCGCGGTCACCGGAGTAGCGCTTGTCGCCGCCCAGCCACGCCGTCTCTTCGCCCCAGTAGACGTCCTGATCAGGTTCCCAGACATCCGCGCGACCGCCGCCAAAGCCGAAGGTCTTGAAGCCCATCGACTCGAGCGCGACGTTGCCGGTGAGGATCAGCAGATCGGCCCACGAGATCTTCTTGCCGTACTTCTGCTTGATCGGCCACAGCAGCCGGCGCGCCTTGTCGAGGTTGCCGTTGTCGGGCCAGCTGTTCAACGGTGCGTAGCGCTGCTGGCCACGGCCGCCGCCGCCACGGCCATCGCCAATGCGGTAGGTGCCGGCCGCGTGCCAGGCCATGCGGATGAAGAGAGGACCGTAGTGGCCGAAGTCGGCCGGCCACCAGGCCTTCGAGTCGGTCATGACCGCCACGAGGTCGTTCTTCACGGCCTGCAGATCAAGGCTGTTGAACTCCTGCGCGTAGTTGAAATCCGGATCCATCGGATCCGACTTGGCTGAATGCTGATGGAGAAGGTCGATGCGTAGCTGGTTCGGCCACCAGTCCTGGTTGGACCTGCCGCCACCGGACGCGTGATTAAAAGGGCACTTGGGTTCGCTCGACATGGGTTCCTGACGGTTCTCCTGGACGTTTCAGTATATGGATGAGGCGCCGTACTCTCCAAGATATCGTTTGAATCGAAGTGATAGCCTGTGGCTATGGCACTCTGGGACACCGCCCCCTACTCCCTCCGGCAACTGCAATACGTCGTGGCGGTCGCCGATCTGGGCGGCTTCCGGCGCGCGGCCGAGGCCTGCGGCGTGTCTCAACCATCGTTGAGCTCGCAGATCGCGCGTTTGGAGCAGTCGCTGGGCGTGCAGGTCTTCGAGCGCGACGCGCGCGGCGTGAGAGTGACGAGGGCTGGTCAGGTGGTGCTGGGACGAGCGCGACAAGTCCTGCTGGCCGCCGGCGATCTGAACGAGACCGCCCGTCAGCAAGGCGACCCGCTGGCGGGCACGTTGCGCATCGGCGTGATTCCAACCGTGTGCCCCTATCTGCTGCCCGAGGTCGCACCGGCCCTGCACCAGTCGCTGCCCAGCCTGAGCATTGTCTGGAGCGAAGACAAGACCCAGACCTTGGTGAAGCAGATTGACGAGGCGCGGCTCGACGCGGCGATTGTCGCCCGCGATGCCCGCGTCAGCGGACTCGACTCCATGGCGATTGGCGAGGATCCTTTCGTGCTGGCTGCGGCCCCGGGCCATCCGCTGATGAAACGCGCCTCGCCGGCGTCGCCGGCGTCGCTGGACGGCGCCACCGTGTTTCTGCTCGCAGACGGTCACTGCTTTCGCGATCAGGCGTTAGCGTTTTGCGGCGCCAGTGGCGCGCGCGAGGCTGGCCTCAGTGCGACCGGGCTGTCGACACTGGTGCAGATGGTGGGGACCGGTGCCGGCGTCACCTTGTTACCCAGGATGGCGGTGGCGGTGGAGAATCGCCGCGGACAGCTGGCGGTGCGGTCGTTCAAGTCGCCGGCCCCGACCCGAACGCTCATTCTCGCGTGGCGACGCGGCTCGGCCCTGCGCACGCCCCTGGAAGCAGTGGCGGCGGTGCTGCGCCGGGCGTGGAATGCCGCCGGACATGCTCCGGCGGCGTCAACATCACGGTAACGACGCCTGTCCCTCACCGCTTCTCTCGACCTCTGAACCATGCGCATCTGCACGATAGTAATCGCCGGTAGCGACGCCTGTCCCTCACCACTTCTCTCGACCCCCGCCCACCTATCGCTCTTGCCGAACCACCGCGCCGCGCAGGTAGACCGCCGAGATCTTCCGTGTGTTCGTGATGTCGTCGAGGGGGTTGGCGTCCAGCACGAGGAAGTCCGCCATCTTGCCGGCTTCAAGAGTGCCGGTGTTCGCCAGCCCCACGAAGGCCGCGCCATTGCGCGTCGCGGCCACAATCACCTGGGCCGGGGTCATGCCCGATGCCACCATGTCGGCCATTTCCACGTGCGGTGCCCACGGCGTGTTGCCGTCGGTGCCCACCGCAATCGTGACGCCTGCGGCCGACAGCTTGGCCAGGTTGCGCGCCTGGATGCCGAAGGCCTGCTGGGCCTGTGGACGATCGGTGGCGGCCGCCTGGAGCTTCTCCAGCTGGCCATCGGGGATGCGGCCGCGCAGCCAGCCGTAGTCCACCGTCACCCCGCGGTCGGGCATGTTCGGAATCAACACCACATTCGGGCGCCCCTTGAACAGCGCCACGAGTTCCTCGTCGATGTCGCGATCGCGAATGCCGTGCGCGAACGCGTCGATGCCCGCGCGCATCAGGCCCTTCGCATCATCAAGCGAGAAGATGTGCGCGGCCACGCGGAGCTTCTGTTTGTGGGCCTCGTCGATCACCGCTCCGTATAGGGCCGGCGTCAGCTTGGGGAACTTGCCATCGCGATCGTCGACCCAGATCTTGATGAGGTCGACCTTCTTGGCGGCCTCGTCCTGCACGGCTGTGCGGGCCTCGGCCTCGGTAGTGATCCAGTGCGGCACCTCGGTCCGCCCCTTCTCAGGAGCGGTAATGCCGCGACCGGCGAGGAACAGGCGAGCAAGCCCCGGCGTGGCCGCCGCGCGCTGGGCGAACGGTGCCTCGGTGCCGTCAAGGCCCATGCTGAGCGCTGCGCCAATACCAAACTGCGCGCGCTTCTTCAAGTCGTCCGTCAGCTCAGGCGGCGTCAAGCTGGTGTGCACGTGCGCGTCGACGATGGCCGGCATCACGGTCTTGCCGGCCAGGCTGACCCGAGTCGCGCCGGCTGGTGCCTTGACCGTGGCGGCGGCGCCAACCTGGGTGATGCGATCACCGGTGACCACGATGGTGGCCTGCTCCATCGCCGGCCGGCCATCGCCGACAATCACGCGCGCGCCTTCGAACACGGTGGTCACCGGCGCCTGTGCGCGCGTGACAGTGAAGGTCATGACGGCGGCGGCCGCAGTCAGAAGAATTCGTTTGGCCATAATTGTGTGGTTTCCTTTCAAGCCCCAAGCCCCAAGCCCCAAGCCCTGCTATCTCTTGTAGATTCTGCCGTCCTTCATCACGAACCGCACACGCTGTAGTGCGGTGATATCGGTCAAGGGGTCGCCATCGACGGCAACGAGATCGGCCGCGAGGCCGGTCGTGACGGAACCGGTGATCTGCTCAAGGCCCATGGACTCTGCGGCCAGGGAGGTCATGCCGATAATGGCATCCATCGGCCGTTGCCCGGACTTCACGCGTTCGATCGGCTCGCGCGCATTCTGCCCATGCGCGCCGGCCACGGCGTCGGTGCCCATCACCATTTTCAAGCCGGGGGTCTTGAGCGCGGCTCCGAACATGGCGTCCTTCAGCCCAAGCGCCCTGGCCATGGCGGCAAACCCGTCTTCGTTGTAGTTGCCGATGCCGAGAAAGCGGGCCTTGTTCTCCAGGTAGTTCTGCGTCACGAGGCCGATGTTCGGGTCGAAGTAGACGCCGGCATCGGCGAGCGCGCGCAGCGCCTCCGGGCTGGCCAGTCCGCCGTGTTCGACCACGGTGCAACGGGCCTTGGCCGCGCGCACCATCGATTCGGGGCTATGGGCGTGCACCATGCTGCGCAGGCCTTGCGCCCGCGCCTCACTGCAGGCGGCGTCGAGCTGTTCCTGCGACAGGGTGGGCACACCGCCATCGCGAATGCTGGCCGAGGCAAAGATCTTGATTAGGTCGGCGCCATCGGCCTTCTTCTTGCGGATGTCGGCGCGAATCTCGTCCGGCGTCATCTTGGGATTGGAGACCTGGCCAAGCGAGGTGAGCAGCCGCGGTCCTGGAATCAGGCCGCGGGCGAGTGCATCGCGCAGCGCCTTGTCGGCCATGGCGCCGACGCTCTGCACGGTGGTGAAGCCGGCCATCAACGTGAGATACGCGTTCTCGGCCGCGTAGAGCGCGGCCTGCTCCGCCGGCTCGGGTCCGCTGTGATAGCGACCTTTGGCGTCGAAGTGCCAGCCGATGTGGACGTGGGTGTCGATGAAGCCCGGCATCAAGGTGAGCGTCCCCAGGTCGTGCGTGACCGCGCCACTGGTGCCACCGACACGGTTGATCTTGCCGTCGCGGATGGAAACCACGGCATTGCGAAGAATCTGGCCCCGGCCGTCGATCACCATGCGCGCGCGCAGCGTGATGTCGGCCGGTGGCTGGGCCAGCGCCGGTGCAATCAGAGCAAGGACGCAGGCAGCAATGGTGAGCGTTTTCATGTTCGTTATTTCTTCTTCGTTCTTCGTTATTCCTTCTTCGTGATCTCCGCCGCCCGGTACAGTTCATCGGCCGACTGCAGCGTGATGTTGCGCAGGCGGTCAGGATAGCTGGCGGGCAGCGCCTTCAGGAAGTCGCGCACCGTACTGGCGACCGCCGCCGAGTGGTGTCCACCGAGCGTGGCATCGAGCCACCGCTTGGGAAAGAAAATGTCGCCGGTCTTCTGGATCTCCCACAGCATTTCGAGACTGGGCTGGACGTACTTCTCGGCACTGGCCGCGCGCAGCGGATGATGCAGATAGCTCAGGCCCTCAAGCACCCACGGCTCGCGCCGGCGATTGCTGACGTCCTTGAGTGACCGGAACCATTTCTCGCGCACCGCCGGATCGGCCGACAGGGCCGGCATCACGAACTCGAACCGGCCCTTCCGGTCAGGATTCTCGATCCGGGTGAGCTGCGCCTGCAGCACCTGCTGCCAGTCGGACACCTGCCGCACGGCCAGTTCCAGCGCCAGTGACGTGTAGTCGGCCTCGGCCAGCGGCAACCCGGTGACCGTTTCTTCTTTCGCCCACACCCGGTGCAGCCAGTCGACCGTCGCCGGCGTCTGCGCGACGTTGCGCAGCGTGCCGAACCACGAGGCCTTCTGGCTTGGCGTCCGCGCTTGAGACAGGCCCTCGCGCAGCAGTGATTCGAACCGCGGTGCGCGCGCCGTCATTTCGGCCGGCTTCAGGAACCGCCACCACGCGCTCGACGCGTAGCCGAGAATGCGCGACGTCATCTGTTCGTCACTTTCTCGCGGTAGCGATTGCATGGCCAGGTCAACGAATGCGGCCGGCGGCACCTGGCCGTCGAGCAGCGCGTCCCACAGCGTGACCCAGGCGCTGCCACGAGTCAGCGGATCGTCGATCTCGGGCAGCGAGGTTGAGAGATACGCAATCGTGGCGCGGTCAAGCGCGAACGAGCCGTACGCCCAGCCGCCGGCGCTCGGCAGAATGTAGGCGGGTGCTGGCGTGCCGACCACCTGCGGCACCTCCACCGTCGCGGCGTTCATGTCGACGACGATCATCTCGCGTCCGGCCGGTGTGCCGATGGCGACACGCAGCAACTGCGGCCACGCCAGGCTGCGGCCCCGCGGGTCGCGCTGGCGAAAGGCCAGTCGCGCGATCTTGCCGTCGCGAATCTGCAGGTCGGTCTGGATCGTCGGCCGGCCCGGTTGATCGACCCACGCGCGACTCCATTGCTGCAGGTCGGTCGGCGTGCGCGCATCAAGCACGCTGATCAGGTCGGACCAGGTCGCGTTGGCGAACGCGTGGCGTTTGAGGTACTCGCGCAAGCCGTCGCGGAAGTTGTCGGCGCCGAGCAGCGCTTCGAGATGGCGCATCACCACTGGTGCCTTCTGGTAGATGATCGCGCCGTACATGCTGCCGGCTTCGTTCAGGTTGTCGAGTTCCTGGCGGATGGGATTGGCGCCGGCCGTGCGATCGACTTCATACGCGGCGGGGTAGTTCGACAGCAGGAACCGCAGGTCGTGGTTGACCGTCGGAAACGATGGGTTGACGATCTTGGCCGCCATGAAGTTCGCGAACACTTCCTTCATCCAGACGTCGTTGAACCAGCGCATGGTGACCAGGTCGCCAAACCACATGTGCGCGGTTTCGTGGGCGATCACCGACGCCCGCCCCAGCAGCTGGTTCTGGGTAGCCGACTCGTCGAGCATCAGGCCCGAGGCGTTGTAGAGAATCTTGCCGGCGTGTTCCATGCCGCCGAATTGAAAAGCGGGGATCGCGACGAAATCGAACTTGCCGAACGCGTAGGGGATAGCCGTGTAGCGTTCGAGGAACTCCAGCGCGCGGGCGTGCAGATCAAAGATCGCATCACGATTGCGCCCCACCTTGGCGGCGTCGGTTTCGCGGTGGAACATCCGGAACGTGCGGCCGTTGCGATCGGCCGTCTCGATCTTGAAATCGCCGGCGATGAACGCCACCAGATAGGTCGGCAGTGGCTGCGTCTCAGCGAACGTGACAGTGGTGCGAGCGCCGGTGGTGGTGCGCGTCAGCTCCGCGCCATTGGCTGCCGATTGCCACGCCGCCGGATGCTCCAGCGTCATCGTCCACTTGCCCTTCAAGTCGGGCTGATCGAAGACCGGCAGCGCCAGCCGGGCGCGGGCCGGCACGAACAGCGTGTAGAGGAAGTCCTTGCTGCGGTTGAGCGACGCGTCACCGGCGTCAAAGGTTACGCGCAGGGTGTTGGCACCCGCCACCAGTGACGCCGCGGGCACCACGATGTGACCATTGGTGAAGAGGAATGGCGAGGACGTGCCGTTGGCGTCGACCGCCTTGACGTGCTCGCGGCTGGTCTCGAAGTCGAGCACCAGCGGAGCGCTGGCCTGCTTCAGCGAGAACCGGATCGTGGTGGAGCCGGTGAGCGGCGCCGACAGATCCTCGGGAATCGAGAGCGCCAGTTCGTAGCGCAGGTCGCTGATGTTGGCCGCGCGAGCCGTGGCGATGTCGAGGGGCACGCCGGCGGCCGGACTGCCGGTCTGCGCGCCAGCTGCCGCGACTTGACAGATCAAGATGGTCAACACCCACGAAAGTCGCATCGTATCCCCTGTCCCCTGTCCCAAAACTCAAGCCCCCACCGGGCCCCCAGCGCGGCACCCGCGCTGGGGTGGAAGCCCCGCTATTCTATGGCGACCGGGGCGCTTTCCCGCGCGTCTGACGTAAGGGCGCCGTAGGGCCCGCCGTAGGGGCGCACTTTAGTGCGCCCAATTCCCCGAAGCGGCACAGCAGACCCGCGAGTCGCAGGCCATCGCCGTCGGCCTGTTGAACATCAAGACCCAGCTCGAAGAGTTAAAGACCCACGTCCAGACCGGCCTGGTCGCCAACTCCCTGTATGTCGGCCGCCTTGGCTTGCTGAACGAGCGCATCGAGAAGCACCTCAGGTCGAGTGGCAAGTTCCCGGAGTTCTGCGACATTGGTACGGGAGTCTTCTACGACGTCTACGACTGGCACGTGAAGCACCAGCAGCAAATCAACATCACGCGGCAGGCCGACCAGCGGCTGACCATCCAGTTCATGTTCACGCAACTGGTCCTGCGCTGGGAGAATGACGGCAACTATCTTGGGACGCCGTTCGACCGTTAGAACAGATTGGCGCGATGTCCGGACGTATCCCGATACAATCAACGGATGCCCAAGCTGACGGTAGAAGGATATGGAACGTTCGACGTCGCGGCCGACAAGCGGCTCGTGCTGGCGATCGAGCAGGACGCCAAGGTCGACATTTTGCACGCCTGCGGCGGCAATGCCCGGTGCACGACCTGCAAGGTCGAGTTCATCGAGGGCGAGCCGGTGCGGCACACCGCCGCGGAACAGGAGCGCCTGACCGCGCGCGGACTCACCGGTGTGCGCCTGTCGTGCCAGATCTTGTGCGATCACGACATGACGGTGCGGGCGATCAGCCGGCTCGAAGGATCTGGACGTCCCGATCCCGGCGGTGCGCCCATGGAAGCGATCACGCCCCCCGCGCAGTGGATTGAGGGATAACCGGTTGGCCGGGCGCTAGCGCTGGACGCGGCGCTACTGCGCCCGCATCCAGCGACCCAGGCGCTCGAGCCCTTCCTCGATCTTCGCCGTATCGCGCACCAGTGGACCGAACGAGATGCGCACGCCGTTGGTGAGCGACGCACCGAAGCCGCCGCCCGGCACCACCAGCACGCCGGTGGCTTTCAGCGCCTTGGGCACGAACGCTTCCGCGTTGGTGCCGATGTCAACGCAGGTGTAGAGGCCACCAAACGGCGTCAGGCGCGGACGCTGCAGGTGCGTGTCGACCGCCTTCAGCGTCACGGCGGCCGCGTTCTTGTACATCGCGTTCGCGTGGTCGATGTACTTGCGGAGCGAGCCATCCGCAATCGCCTGCGTGAGATAGCGCGCCATCGCCATCTGCGCCAGCGTGTCGGGGCACAGGATGCTGCACTGCTGCACGCGCTCGATCGCCTCAACGACCGGCGTCTGCGCCTCGATCCAGCCCAACCGCCGGCCCAGTCCGCGCGCCCACTTCGAGTTGGAGTGGATGCCGATCACGTTCGGGTGATCGGCGGGCGACCACGCGTAGTACGGCGGCGGCGTCTGAAAGTACTGGCACTTGTAGGCGAAGTCGATCGCGAGCCACGAACCGGCTTCCGCAGTCTTCGCCAGCATTACCTCGGCCAGCGCCTGGGGCACGACCTGGCTGGTGGGATTGTCAGGAGCGCCGAACAGCACCAGCTTTGGCCGATGCTGATCGAACAGCCGCGAGAAGTCGCGCGCGACGCCGTCGGGATCGGTTTCGGGCAGGTACGACCAGGTGTCGGGATCCAGCACGCGCAGCCTGACCACCTTGATGCCCTGTGCCGCGAAGGCCAGTTGCCCCTCGTAGTTGGCGTAGGTGGGGTCCAGCAGCATCACCGTATCGCCCGGGTCGAGCAGCGTGCGGAACAGGTCGTGGGTCAGCTGCGTACTGCCCATGCCGATGGCGATGTGCTCAGCGGCGAGCCGCGGCACGCCGAAGATGTGCTCTTCGAACCGCGCGATCTGCTCGCGGCACTCCAGGTCGCCGAGCGTCGCGGTGTAGCCGCCGCTCTTGTGGAACAGGTCGGTGTCAGACACCACCGCCTGGTAGGCCAGCCGGAACTCCTCGGGCGCCTCGTGGTTGACCCAGCCGCCGCCAAACGAGATCACCTGCGCCGGGTCGAGCCCCATGGCGAGGATGTTCTGCCGCTCCGCCATTTTCATGATTTGCCGGATGGGGGAGGGCTTTGCGACTTGCTCACGCACGAGGGTCGATATGGACGGGCCTGCAATAGTGCTCATGAGGCCTCAGATCATACCTGACGGGTAGGCCCGACCGCGGCCCCCCGTAAAGGGGGGCCCTACGGAGATTCGGAGGCCCTACGGAGATTCGGAGGCCCTACGGAGATTCGGGGGCCCTACGGAGATTCAAACCGGCCCTCCGTCATCCTGTAGGGCCCCCCTTTATGGGGGGCCTAACCCACGGGCGCAGTGCGTCCAACGCCGACATGATCTCCTCGACAGAGAACCGATCCGAACCGAGCCATGGGTACTCACGCGCGTCCTTCACCAGACCGGCACGGACCGGGTTTTCGAAAATGTAGCGCGCGATGGACACGTGCGCCTCATCCGAGCGCAAGATGTGATCGTAGTAACCCTTTTGCCAGAGTCGTCGTCCCGATCGCCTGTGCCACGCGAATCCCGTTCGCTGTTTCCAATCCGCCACGAGCGCCGGCAGCGAAGCATCCGCTCTGTTCCCAGTCGTCAAGAGGTGCGCATGGTCCGGCATCAAGCAGTACGCCGTCGTGGTGAATCCAAAGCGTTGCGAGCTGGCAATTAGTTCCATTCGGCATTCCTCGCAGAACTCGTTGGCAGTGAAGGCCTTGCATCGGTTGAGCGTGCATGAAGTTACGAAGTAGGTCTGGGGACCGAGGTAGGAAATGCCATCTAGACGTCTGGGAAGTGCCATGGCGACTGGAGAAAGCAATGGTTGTGCCCAACTGCGGCCCCCCGTAAAGGGGGGCCCTACGGAGATTAGAACGTCGGCCAACCCGTGATCGACCTGACGGCGTACCACGGCTCCACTTGCTTCCGACTCGTCTGACCATGGTCGTTGACCATAGTATGATGGGCCATGGACGAGATGGCGGTCTCGAAGTTCAAGGCGACGTGTCTGGCGGCGCTCGAGCGGGTGCGGGCGACCGGACGTCCCCTGCGTGTCACGCGGTTCGGCAAGCCGTTGGCCGACATCGTCCCGTCGCGCGCCACCCCTCGCGGCGCGTCGTGGCTGGGCGCCATGCGCGGCCGCGCACGCCTGGCGGATGACCTGATCGCCCCAGTGGCGGACGCGGCCTCCTGGAACGCCCTCAAGTGAACCTGCTGCTCGATACCCATATCTGGTTGTGGAGCCTGCTCGAGCCGGAGCGTCTCGCACCGGCCGTGGCCTCGGCGCTGACGGCCGACACCGCTCGGCGTTGGTTGTCCCCGATCAGCGTGTGGGAGGCTCACCTGCTGATCGAGCGAGGACGTTTACGGGTGGATGCGCCCGCGGCCGAATGGGTTCGCGACGCGCTTGCCAGGGCGCCGATCGACGAGGCCCCGCTGACCACAGAGGTCGCGCTCGCCAGCCGTGCGGTGAAGACCAGACATCGCGACCCCGCCGATCGGTTCCTGGTCGCGACCGCTCAGGTCTTCGAGCTGACGCTGGTCACTGCCGACCAGGCGCTCTATGCCATCCCCGGTGTGCGCGTTCTCAAGAACACGCCACCGCGCCAACGGCGCCCACGCCATGTCAAGGCGCCGGCGCGGTGAGCCTTGATTGAGACCCCGTCACCACGTCACCCCGTCACCACGTCACCAAGGCACGAGATCACCAGATCAGCCCACGACATGCCTGCAACGCCCGCCGTTCACTTCCTGCGTGCCCACAAGGTTCCCTTCACCGAACACTCGTACCGCTACCAGGAGCGCGGCGGCACGGCCGTCTCGTCCCGTGAGCTCGGCGTCGACGAGCACGTCGTCATCAAGACATTGGTGATGGAAGACGAGGGCAGGCAGCCGCTGATTGTCCTGATGCACGGCGATCGCGACGTGTCCACGAAGAACCTCGCGCGGCAGAGTGGCAAGAAGACCATCGTGCCGTGCGACCCGGAGGTGGCGCAGAGACACAGCGGCTACCTGGTGGGCGGGACCTCGCCTTTCGGCACGCGCAAGAAGATGCCGGTCTACATGGAGCGAACGATTGCCGACCTCGAGCGGATCTACATCAACGGGGGACGCCGCGGTTTCTTGATCGCGCTGGCGCCCGCGGATCTGGTGCGCACGCTCTCGCCTATCCTGGTCGACGCCGCGCAGTAGCACGTAGCAAAAATTGCCACATAGATCGGGCCTGGGCGTGGTCAATTCTGCGACCTTGCGAATGGTCGATCGACGGTTTCCCCGAAGAAACGCGCGGCACGTCGTTCGCAGTAATCACCGGCATGTGCAGGTGTAAGATCCACTCATGCGCGAAGAGGACGCCATGCCGACTGCTGCTCGACCAGACGTGCGTCTCACCTACGATGACTTCTTGCTCTTCCCTGAAGATGGCAAGCGACACGAGCTCATCGACGGAGTTCACTACGTGACGGCCTCACCGGCGCTGGGGCATCAGGAGCTGGTTGGTCGCCTCTATCTGGCCATCGGCAATTTTCTGGTCGGCCGGCGACACTTGGGGCGTGTCTTCCTTTCGCCGGCTGATGTCGTGCTGTCGTACCACGACGTGGTGGTGCCCGACTTGTTGTTCGTGGCCGGCGATCAGCAGGACATTCTGACCGAGGCCAACGTTCAGGGGCCGCCAGCTCTCGTCGTCGAAATCCTGTCGCCGAGCACACGTCGTCGCGATGAAGGGATCAAGCGCAAGCTCTTCGGGGAAAAGGGTATCCGCGAATATTGGATCGTTGATCCGAAGGGTCTGCGCGTGACCGTGTTTCGCCGGAGCGACAATGGCCAGTTCCCGCGGTTGATGGAGGTGAGCGCCGGACAGGGATGGCAGCTCGAGACGCCGCTCCTGCCAGACTTTGCCTTGTCGATCGACGAACTCTTCGCGCCCGCGCTCTAGGCTGTCCATGACATTCGCCCGCCAGTACCGTGCCGGCCAGTCGGTGGAAGACCACTGCCGGTCGTGTCATGAAGATCGGATCCATACGGTGATTGTCGTGGACGGCAACGCCCAGCCGCTGCGTGTCACCTGCGACTTCTGCCGCAGCGACCACAACTATCGCGGTGGGCCGCGGCTGGGTGCGGCAGCTGCGGCTCCCCATCAAGGGGGGGCCGACGAG
>ENA-ORBV01005612-ORBV01005612.1-microbial-mat-metagenome-genome-assembly--contig:-NODE-5612-length-22923-cov-8.878053_pt1 | contig 22923 bp, 20 predicted proteins | sample MGYA00237777_ERZ505514 | MGnify/ENA primary metagenome ERZ505514 (study PRJEB26160, sample SAMN06269048) | microbial mat metagenome | isolation source: Oligotrophic lake microbial mat | place... | reverse complement strand
GGACGAGGATGCGCCGAAAGAGCTTGCTCATGCTCCCACCCGCTGCAAACACGCGGCCAGTCAGCCGGCCGGCGCGGCGGAGCCGGGGCGTGCCCGCACACGCGTGCTCCGGCGTGAGCCACGAGCCGCGCATTCGCAATCATCGGAATCGGCGGCGGTGCAACTGCTTGCAGGTACCATCCGGCGCGCTGTAAGGCGATGCCGTGGGCGCAGCGATCCTGATCGCCGACGACGAACCCGGGGTGCGCGAGAGCCTGGCAGAGGTCTTGCGTGACGCCGGCTACCATGTCGAGACCGCGGTCGACGGCGCGGCAGCCCTGCGCGCGCTCGACGAGCGCGATTTTGCCGTCGTGGTCACCGACATCCGCATGCCCGGTGCCGACGGCCTCGCCGTGCTGCGCCGGACGCGCGAGCTGTCGCCCCAGACGGTGGTGCTGGTCATGACGGCGCACGCCAGCGTCGAGACCGCGGTCGAGGCGCTGCGCGCCGGAGCGGCCGACTACGTCCTGAAGCCAGTCCTGTTCGACGATCTGCTCGCCAAGGTCGAGCGCATCCTCGAGCACCGCGAGCTGGTCTGGCAGACGCAAATGCTGCGCCGCGAGATCGAGCAGCACGTCGACCTCGACCTGGTCGGCAAGAGCGCGGCGATGCGTGAGGTGCAGAAGCTCCTCGGCAAGGTCTCGCCGACGCACAGCACCGTGCTGATCACCGGCGAGAGCGGCACCGGCAAGGAGGTCGTCGCGCGCGCGATCCATGCCGCGAGCCCGCTGCGCAACAAGATCTTCCTGCCGATCAACTGCGCCGCGATTCCGGAGTCGCTGCTCGAGAGCCAGCTCTTCGGGCATCTGCGCGGTTCGTTCACCGGCGCCGTCACCTCGCAGGAAGGGCTGTTCAGCCGCGCGCGCGGTGGCACCATCTTTCTCGACGAGATCGGCGACATGCCGCTCGGCCTGCAGTCGAAGCTGCTGCGCGTGGTCGAGTCGCGCGAGATCCTGCCGGTCGGCGCGACCACGCCCATCAAGGTCGACGTCCGCCTGGTCGCGGCAACCAACCGCGACCTCGGCAAGATGGCGGAAGAAGGCGCGTTCCGCGACGACCTCTACTACCGCCTGAACGTGGTCAACATCCACCTGCCGCCGCTGCGCGAGCGCCGCGAGGACATCCCGAGCTTGATCGACTTCCTGATCCAGAGGCACCGCCGCGACCTCAAGCGTTCGTTCAAGGGCGTCGACAACGCGGCACTCAAGCTGCTCATGTCGCAGCCCTGGAAGGGCAACGTGCGCGAGCTCGACAACGTGATCGAGCACGCGATGATCGTCGGCGAGGAAGACTGGATCACGCCCGCCGACCTGCCGCGCTCGCTGCGCGACAAGGACGGCGACCTGGCGCAGCAGGTCGGCGACGATCTACGCGAGGCGTTGCGCGCCTACGAGAAGATCCACATCGCGTCGGTCCTGCGCCGCACGGGGAACGACAAACGGGCGGCCGCCGAGCGGCTCGGCCTGTCGCTGTCATCGCTGTACCGCAAGATCGAAGAGCTGAGCGTCATTCTTGAAACGTGAGGACGAGCGCGGCCCGGCCTCCCACGAGTTCAGCGAGCGCCTCGGCCTCGACCCGCTGCGGCTCGCCGAACGGCTCGCCTTCTACGGCCTCACGGCGCGCGACGAGCAGCACCTGTCCGATCTGAGCGCGATCTGCGACCCGCGGCTCGACGGCATCATCGCCGATTTCTACGCCCACCTGCTGCGCTTCCCGGAGCTCGAGGCGATGCTCCGTGCGGCACCGGGCCGCGTCGCCCGGCTGCAGGGCATGCAGAAGGAGTACTTCCGGCAGATCACGCGCGGTCGCATCGACGCCGACTACGTCGAGAGCCGGCTCCGGGTCGGCAACACGCACCAGCAGTTCGGGCTGCGGCCCGAGTGGTACATCGGCGGCTTTGGCCTGCTGCTGCGCGACTACCTGAACGCCATCTATCAGGCGCGCGGCGAGCCGGATGGTCTGGTCCCGGAGGCGGAATCGCTCGTCAAGGCGGTGTTCCTCGACATGTCGCTGGTGCTCGACACCTACATCCAGGGCGGCTTCGTCGATCGCGAGTCAGCTAGCCGCATGCAGCACGCGACCGAGATCGCGGAGGAGGCGCTGCGCGTCAAGCAGGAGACCGAGCGCCTGAAGGACGACCTGACGAGCATGGTCGTGCACGACCTGAAGAATCCGGTGAACGGCATCGCCATGCTGGTGCAGCTCGCGCTGCGCAAGAGTGCTGCGCTGCCCGATGCGCACGTCGGCCACCTGCGCCAGATCGAGCGTACCTGCAGCGAGATGATGCGCCTGATCCAGAACCTGCTCGAGATCGCCAAGCTCGAGGAGGGCAAGATGCCCGTCGAGAGCGCGGTGATCTCCGTTCCGGAGTTCCTGGCGGAGATCCATCGCGAGTACGCGCCGGTCGCCGAGCAGAGTGGGCGCACGCTGCGCTTCGACGTCCCCGACGAGCTGCCCGAGCTGCTCGCGGACCACGCGCTGCTGAAGCGCGTCATGATCAACCTGATCACCAATGCGCTGCGCCACAGCGGCAGTCCGGAGGTCGGCATCGCCGCCGTCGCCGAAAGCGCTTCGGCGGAGGTCACGCTGCGCGTGACCGACCGCGGCAGCGGCTTCGCTCCCGAGGACCTCGCCAACGTGTTCGAGAAGTTCCGCAGCGTGCGCCGCTCGCCGACCAGCGCGCCGGCCGGCGATACCGGGCTCGGGCTGCCGTTCTGCAAGCTCGCGGTCGAGCTGATGGGCGGTCGCATCGGCGTCGACAGCACGCCGGACGCGGAAACCAGCTTCTGGGTCAGTCTGCCCCGCCGAAGCCCGTGAACGCCAGCGCCGGCCGCCGCGCCGGATCGGGAACGATCAGCACCGGGTGCGGCGCATAGCGCATCACCCGGTCGGCCACGCTGCCGAGCAGCGGCGTGCTGACCGGCGAGCACCCGTGCGTTCCGACCACGATCACGCCGGGCGCATACGCGGCGGCGACGCGTAGGATCTCGCGCGCCGGATCACCCGGACGCAAGAAAACACGCGCGCGCACGCCGGCTGCCTCGAGCAGGCGGCGGCAATTGTCCAGTTCCAGGCGCGCGACCTCGCGGCGTGCGACGGCAGCGGTGTCGAGCGGTGCCACGGCGACCCCTTCGTCGACGTGCAGCAGCAGCACCTCCGCGCCGAAGCGACCCGCGAGCGTGGCGGCGAGATCGAGGGCCACGGCCGAGTTCGTCGAGAAGTCGGTCGCCATCAGGATCGGTCCGAGCTCGCTCATTGCCGGCAGTGGCCATGCAATACCCGCACCAATCCCGTGATCGCCGAGGCGTCGGCACACGGTTCGACTTCGCAGTGCTCGGAATCCATCTGCGCCGTCTTCGACGTCGAGCCCGACCAGTTGCGACGAGCGCTGGCACGCCAGCGCAGACGCCAGGTAGAAGTTTGCCGGACAGGCCTGTCGCGAGCCCGTCCATCTTCCGTCATCCGCGCCGGCGGAGGATCCTCCTTCCGACCGCGGTAGCCAGCTCGAGCAGCGACGTCCCGCCGTCGTTGCCCGACGGAGGGGCGACGTGAAGGCAATGGTCCTGCGCAACCTCTGCGACCTGCGGCGCAACATGCGCCCGCTGTCGCTCGAGCTCGTCGCCGAGCCCGAGCCGGCCGCCGGCGATCTGCTCGTCGACGTCGCGGTGTGCGGCGTATGCCACACCGAGCTCGACGAGATCGAGGGGCGCACGCCGCCGCGCCGCCTGCCGATGATCCTCGGCCATCAGGTCGTCGGCCGCGTGATCGCTCGCGGCGCCGAGGCGAGCAAGATCGAGCTCGGCGCGCGGGTCGGGGTCGCCTGGATCAATTCCGCCTGCGGCACCTGCCGGCCCTGTCTCGCCGGCAAGGAGAACCTCTGTCCTGCGTTCGTAGCGACCGGGCGCGACGTCGATGGCGGCTACGCGCAGCGCATGGTGGTGCCCGAGCGCTTCGCGCACCCGATTCCCGACGGCATCCCGGACGCGACCGCAGCACCGCTGCTGTGCGCCGGAGCGATCGGCTACCGGTCATTGCGCTTGACGGGGCTCGACAACGGCAAGCGCCTCGGCCTGACCGGCTTCGGCGCATCGGGGCACCTGGTGCTCGCGATGGCGCTGCGCCGCTACCCGTTCATGGAGGTGTTCGTGTTCGCGCGCAATCCCGACGAGCGCGCCTTCGCGCAGGAGCTCGGCGCCGTCTGGACCGGCGACACCGACGCCGTCCCACCGGTCAAGCTCGACGCCATCATCGACACCACGCCGGCCTGGCAGCCGGTGGTCGCGGCGCTGGCGAACCTGGAGCCGGGCGGGCGCCTGGTGATCAACGCCATCCGCAAGGAGGACGCGGACCGCGCGGCCCTCGCCGGCCTCGACTACGCGCGCCACCTCTGGCTCGAAAAGGAGATCAAGAGCGTCGCCAACGTGACCCGCAGCGACGTGCGCGAGTTCCTGGCGCTCGCAGTCGAGATCGGCATCCAGCCCGAGGTTCAGGAGGTGCCCCTCGAGGAGGCCAACACCGCGCTCCTCGACATCAAGCGCGGGATCGGTCGCGGCGCCCGCGTGCTGCGCGTCTCCTGACCAGGACGGCGGTTGGCACCGCGCTTGCGCCGGATCGAGCCATGAGCGTGACACCCGAGCGTGACGAAGACTCGCCCCCGACCGAAGGGACGAGGCTCCGCGGTCTGCCGATGCAGTGCAGGGAGCCCGCAACCCCACCGAAGAACGCGACGACGTAGAGCACCCGCGCCGAGCCGATCCCGTCAGGCCTCGCTGCGCTCGAGCGCCAGGGCGACGAAGTCGGTCTCGGTCAGGATGCCGAGCAGCTTCTCGCCGTCGACCACCGGCAGGCAACCGATCTTGTGCTCGAGCATCAGGCGGGCCGCGTTGGCCAGCGGCTCGTGCGGGCCGATGGTCAGGACGCTGCTCGACATCACCTCCTTGACCAGCAGCAGCGAGTGCATCTTGAACTGCGCCGTCTCACCGTAGCCGAGCGCCTTCGCCAGGGCGCCGCGAAACAGATCGCGCTGGCTCACGACGCCGCACACGATGCCCTGCTCGTCGAGCACCGGCAGGTGCCTGATGCGCTGCGCGCGCATCAGGTCGTCGGCGAGCGTCAGGTGGTCGTTGCGGCCGAGGGTCTGCACGACCGGCGTCATCAGGTGTCGGACTTCGGTCTTGCTCGGCGCGCTCGTCATTGGATCTCCGATCTCCCCAGGGATCTCCGATCTCCCCAGCTGGGGCGGTGGATGCCGCCCGCCCCACGAGCCAGCAAGGGATGTACCGTCCCGCCCGCGCGCCGCGCCCATACGGGCGCGGCGGAACGGTGGCGCTTCCGGAATGCCCGAATCCCGGCGGTACGATTCTCCCAGCGCTGGGAATCGTTCGCCGCGGCTGCGAGCCAGCGTCGCGGGCATCGTGGCAACGCGCTTGCACTTCGCCTCCCCCGGGGAGGCCGCCGTGAACGACACCAGAGCAGAGCGTGAGCAGATGGTCGCGGCGCAGATCACCGCGCGTGGCGTGCGCGATCCCGGCGTCCTCGGGGCGATGCGCGAGGTGCCGCGCGAGGTGTTCCTCCCGCCCGAGCTGGCCGAGTTCGCCTATCGCGACTCGCCGCTACCGATCGAGTGCGGGCAAACGATCTCGCAGCCCTACATCGTCGCGTTGATGGCCGCGGCGCTGCGCCTCGCGCCCGGCGACCGGGTGCTCGAGATCGGCACCGGCTCCGGCTACGCGGCGGCCGTCCTGTCGCGCGTGGCGAAGGATGTGGTCAGCATCGAGCGCCACGAGGAGCTGGCGCAGATCGCGACCGGGCGTCTCGAACGCCTCGGCTACGCCAACGTCACCGTCGAGCACGCCGACGGCACGCTCGGCTGGGCTGCGGCCGCGCCCTATGACGCCATCGTCGTCGCTGCGGGCGGACCGACCGTACCCGAGGCTCTGCTCGACCAGCTCGCGGTCGGCGGGCGGCTGGTGATCCCGATCGGCGAGGACCGAGAGCTGCAGAAGCTGGTGCGTGTCACGCGGCACGCCGACGGCACGCTCGAGCGCGAGGAGCTGGGCGACGTCCGCTTCGTGCCGCTGATCGGCGTCCAGGGCTGGCGCGGCGACGAGGAGCCGGCGAGCTGGGACGGCAGCGTGCGGCGTGCGCCCAGCCGCCCGGCGACCATCGCGCACCTGATCCGTGAGACCGCGTGGCCGCTCGAGGACGTCGCGCACGCCGATCTCGGACCGCTGCTCGAGCGCCTCGCCGGCGCGCGCGTGGTCTGCCTGGGCGAGGCGTCACACGGCACGTCGGAGTTCTACCGCATGCGCGCGCGCATCACCCAGGCCCTGGTCGAGCAGCACGGCTTCGGGATCGTCGCCATCGAGGGGGACTGGCCCGACGTCGCCTGCGTGCACCGCATCGTGCGCGGGCTCGAGGACGGCCGGATGCCGGGCGGCGAGCCGTTCGCGCGCTTCCCGACCTGGATGTGGCGCAACCAAGAGACGCTCGGCTTCCTGCGCTGGCTGAAGCGCGCCAACGCGGGGCGGCTCGGTGAGCAGCCCGCGGCGGGGTTCTATGGTCTCGACCTGTACTCGATGTTCACCTCGATCCGCGCGTGCTCGAGTACCTCGACCGCATCGACCCAGGCGCCGCGAGCATCGCGCGCCAGCGTTACGGCTGCTTGACGCCATGGGCGCAGGATCCCCAGGCGTACGGCGGCGCCGCCGTGAGCGGCCGCTACCGCGTTTGCGAGCCCGAGGTGGTCTCGATCCTGCGCGACCTGCTCGCCAGGCGCATCGAGTACTCGCAGCAGAACGCCGCACGCTTCTTCGACGCCACGCGCAACGCGACCCTGGTCGCGGACGCCGAGCACTACTACCGCGCCATGTACTACGGCGGCGACGAGTCGTGGAATCTGCGCGACCGGCACATGTTCGAGACCCTCGAGGCGCTGCTCGCGTTCCACGGTCCCGGCGCGAAAGCGGTGGTCTGGGAGCACAACTCGCACCTCGGCGATGCCCGCGCGACCGAGATGGGCGTACGCGGCCAGCTCAACGTCGGCCAGCTCTGCCGCGAGCGCTTTGGCGACGAGGCCTTCCTGGTCGGCTTCGGCACCGACCACGGCACGGTCGCGGCGGCGCACGACTGGGACGGCGCGATGAACGTCATGCAGGTCCGGCCGGCGCATCCCGAGAGCTACGAGCGCCTCTGCCACGACAGCGCCGTGCCGGCCTTCGTGCTGCAGCTCCGCGAGCCCGAGCGCGAGGATGTCCGCATCGAGCTGCAGACACCGCGGCTCGAGCGCGCGATCGGGGTGGTGTACCGCCCGGACACCGAGCTGCAGAGCCACTACTTCCACGCCTCCCTGCCGCACCAGTTCGACGCCTGGATCTGGCTCGACGAGACGCACGCGGTGCACCCGGTGTCGTGGCGCGAGGTGCTCGCGCTCGAGGGCGCTCAACCGTTCGCCGCCACCTGACGCCTGCGTCAGGCGCCGAGCGGCACGACCGCGCCGTCGACTGCGACCTCGACCTGCCAGCCGAGCTCGCCCTGCACCAGATCGCGCAGGCTCGCCGCCGCGGCGGGCTCGCCGTGCACCACGAACAGCCGCCGCGGTGCGTGCGCGAAGCCACGCAGCCAGCGCAGAATGTCGTTGCGGTCGGCGTGCGCCGAGAAGCCGTCGAGTGACACCACCTGCGCGCGCACCGGCACGTCCTCGCCGAACATGCGCAGCGTCCTGGCGCCCTCGACGAGCTTGCGGCCGCGTGTGCCCGCCGCCTGGAAGCCCGACACCAGCACCGTCGCGCGCTCGTCGGGGAGCCGCTTGCGCAGGTGGTGCAGGACGCGGCCACCGGTCGCCATTCCGCTGCCGGCGATGACGATCATCGGCCCCTTCCGCCCCAGCAGCTCGCGCGAGTCGGCGACGCTGCGCACCAGCCGGAAGTCGTTCGAACGCAGCCCGCGCCCCGCGTCGGTCACGACCTTCATCTGCACGTCGTGATCCTCCGGGTGGCGGCAGTAGACGTCGGTCACGTTCGAGGCCATCGGGCTGTCGACGTAGACCGGCAGCACCGGGATGCGCTGCGCGTCCTCGAGCTCACGGATCGTCCAGATCAGCTCCTGCGTCCGTCCGACCGCGAACGCCGGCACGATGAGCGCGCCACCGCGCCGCACGCTCTCGTGGATCACGCGTGCCAGGTCTGCGGCCGGCTCGGCGGCATGGGTGCGATCGCCGTAGGTCGACTCGACGAGCACCACGTCGGCGTCGGACACCAGCTCCGGATCGCACAGGATCGGCCGCTGCCAGCGTCCGAGGTCACCGGAGTAGACCAGGCGGCAACGCGCGGCGCCGTTGTGCAGGTCGAGCTGGACCGTGGCCGCGCCGAGAATGTGGCCGGCGTGCCGGAAGCGGGCCGTGGTCTTGCCGGTCACGGTGAAGTCGGCGTCGCGGCGGCGCGGGGCGAGCAGGCGGAGGACCTTCACCGCGTCCTCGACCGAGTACAGCGGCAGCGCCGGATGGTGCTTCGAGTAGCCGTGGCGGTTCGCGAACTCGGCCTCCTCCTCCTGCAAGTGGGCGGCGTCGAGCAGCATGATGGTGAGCAGGTCCGCGGTCCCCGGCGTGCAGAAGATCGGCCCGTCGAAGCCTTGCTTGACCAGCAACGGTAGCGCGCCCGAGTGGTCGATGTGGGCGTGGCTCAGCAGCACCGCCGCGATCGCGGCCGGGTCGAAGGGCAGCGCCGCCCAGTTGCGCAGCCGGAGTTCCTTCAAGCCCTGGAACAGGCCACAGTCCAGCAGGACCTGCTCGCCGCCCGCGCGCACCAGGTGCTTCGACCCGGTCACCGTGCCGGCGGCGCCGAGGAACTGCAGCGTCGCCTGCTCCGCGTCGGGGTGCACGACGGCACTCAAGGACGGAGCGCGACCTTCAGCACGCCGTCGCGCCGCTCGCCGAACAGCGCGTAGGCGTCGCCGATCGCGTCGAGCGCGAACCGGTGCGTGATCAGCGGGGTCGGGTCGAATCGGCCGGCGCGCACCAGATCGATCAGCCGTCGCATGCGCTCCTTGCCGCCGGGACAGAGCGTGGTCACGATGCGGTAGTCGCCGATCCCGGCGGCGAACGCGTCGGAGGGCACCGCGAGCTTGCCCGCGTAGACGCCGAGGCTCGACAGCGTGCCGCCCGGTCGCAGCGCGCGCAGCGCGCTCTCGAAGGTGGCCTGTGTCCCGAGCGCCTCGATCGCGACGTCGGCACCGCCGCCGGTCAGGCGCCGCACCTCGGCGACGACGTCGACCGCGCGGTGATCGAGCACCACGTCCGCGCCCATGCGCCGTGCAGCGGCGAGCCGTGCGTCGTCACCGTCGACGCCGATCACCAGCGCCGCCCCCATGAGACGCGCGCCCGCGGTCGCGCACAGCCCGATCGGGCCCTGCGCGAAGACGACCACGCTGTCGCCGATCCGCACCGGTGCCGCCTCTGCACCGCTGAAGCCGGTCGAGGCGATGTCGGCGAGCAGCACCACCTGCTCGTCGCTGAGCTCGTCGGGGATGCGCGCCAGATTCGCCTGCGCGTGCGGCACCAGCAGATACTCGGCCTGCGCACCGTCGATGGTGTTGCCAAAGCGCCAGCCGCCGATCGCCTCGTAGCCCGCGCCGTGCCCGCACTGCGCCCACTGCGCCGACAGACACGCGCGGCACTGGCCGCACGGCGTGATCGCGCCGACCAGGACCCGCTCGCCGACGGCGAAGCCCTCGAGCCCGGGCCCGATCTCCTCGACCACGCCCACCGGCTCGTGCCCGATCACCAGACCCGGGCGGACCGGGTACTCGCCGCGGACGATATGCAGATCCGTGCCGCAGATCGTGGTCAGGGTGATGCGGATGACCGCCTCGCCCGGTCCCGGCCGGGGTCGCGCGACTTCCTCGATCCCGAACTGCCCCACCCCGCGAAAGACGTTTGCTCGCATCGTCACCATCACGCGACTCCTCCAGACCTGCCACAACGCAATCGCGGTGCCCGAGCAGGCATCGGCACGCCCACGATTGTGACGCCAATCTCGCAGCGATCGGAAGCGACCCGCGGCCGGATTCGCACGCGCGAGAGCCGGCGGGTAAAAGCGCCAGCCTACGAGCCGCCCGATGCGGCCCCGGCGCGGGTACGCTTCTTGAGTGCAAGGCGACAGTTCCGACTCGCTCACAGGAGGAAGCTGCGATGAAGGTCGAGCAGATCATGACGCACGACGTCACCACCTGCACCCCCGAGGACACCCTCGACGTTCCCGCCCGGCTGATGTGGGAGCGCGACTGCGGCTGCGTGCCGGTCGTCCATGACGGGCGAAAGGTGGTCGCGATGCTGACCGATCGTGACGTCGCGATGGCGGCGTTCACCCAGGGCCGGCCGCTGCACGAGATCCGTGTCGCCAGCGCCATGTCGCCCGATCTCTCGTCGTGCTGCCCGAACGACCCGGTGAGCCTGGCGCTCGAGATCCTGCAGACCCGGCAGCTGCGCCGCCTGCCCGTGGTGAGCGGGGACGGCGAACTGATCGGCATGCTATCGCTCGCCGACCTGGCGCGCGAGGCGCGCCGCGAGCACGGTCGCAGCGTGCGCGAGGTGGCGGACGGACAGATCGCCGAGGCAATCGAGGCGATCACCCTGCCGCGCAGCCCGATGCGCGAGCTGACCGCTGCCTGAGCCAGAACTCATGCGCGCTGCCGCGCACGTCCCGGCCCCGAGGCCCAGCGTGCCTCGAGGCAGCCGTCGTCGAGCCACAGGTAGCTCGCACGGCCACCGAACGCCTTCTTCAGCTCGTGGACGATGCGGTGCGCGAGCTGCTGCGAGGTCGTGAGGACCACCAGCCCGCCGTCGATCTCGTCGATCGACACCACGCCGCGCCCGACCTGCGTGCAGGTGGGACAGACCGCCCAGTGCGCGCGGTGGAAGAAGGCGTGCGTCGGCTTCGCCTCCGCCGGACGACGCCACACGCGGCGCACCAAGGTCGCGCCACAGCGCTCGCACAACGTCGGCTCCGCCAGACGGCCGGTGCGCAGCTCCGCGCGGTGCCGCTTGCCGTCCTCCGTGCCGCTACGATTGAGGCTGCGAATGATGCCCTTGCCCTGTTTCACGATCGATCCCTCCTGCGGCGCGGCCGCTACCACCCGCGCCGACCGCCCGCTCCGCCGCGAGCACCGTCTCGAGACCGCGCAGCAGCGCGTCCGGGTTGAGCGAGATGCTGTCGATGCCGCGCTCGACCAGGAAGCGCGTGAACTCGGGGTAGTCGCTCGGCGCCTGGCCGCAGATGCCGATCTTGCTGCCTGCCTGGTGCGCCGCTGCGATCACCGTGCCGATCATCGACAGCACCGCGGGATCGCGCTCGTCGAACACCGCCGCGACCAGCTCGGAGTCGCGGTCGACGCCGAGCACGAGCTGCGTCAGGTCGTTCGAGCCGATCGAGAAGCCGTCGAAGACGCGCGCGAACTCGCGCGCGCGCAGCACGTTCGACGGGATCTCGCACATCACGTAGACCTCGAGGCCGTCCTCGCCGCGCCGTAACCCGTGCTCCGCCATCGCCGCCAGTGCACGCTCACCCTCGGCCGGCGTGCGGCAGAAGGGGATCATCAGCTTGACGTTGTGCAGGCCCATCGCCTGGCGCACGTGGCGGAGCGCGCGGCACTCGAGCGCGAAGCCCGGCGCGTAGAGCGGGTGCGTGTAGCGGAAGGCACCGCGAAAGCCGAGCATCGGGTTCTCTTCGTGCGGCTCGAACGCGCTGCCGCCGAGCAGGCGCGCGTACTCGTTGGTCTTGAAATCGGATAGCCGGACGATCACCTCGCGCGGGTAGAACGCCGCGGCGATGACGGCGATGCCGGCGGCGAGCTGCTCGACGAACCAGCGCCCGGGATCACTAGGATCGGTGATCAGCGCCTCGATCTGCGCGCGGGTTGCCGCGTCGGTGACCCGCGTCGGCTCGAGCAGCGCCAGCGGATGCACGCGCACCGAGCTCGCGATGATGAACTCGATGCGCGCCAGCCCGACGCCGGCAGAAGGGAGCTGGGCGACCCGGAAGGCGTCGTCGGGATTGCCTACGTTGAGCAGCAGCGCCGTGCGCGGCACCGGCAGCCCGGCGAGCTCGACCTCGCGGCGCTCGAACGGCAGCGCGCCGCGATAGACCGAGCCGGTCTCGCCCTCGGCACAGGACACCGTGACCGTGTCACCGTCGCGCAGCAGCGTCGTCGCCTGCTCGGTGCCGACGATGCACGGCACGCCGAGCTCCCGGCTGACGATCGCCGCGTGGCAGGTCCGTCCGCCGTGATCGGTAACGATCGCCGCGGCGCGCTTCATGATCGGCTCCCAGTCCGGATCGGTGATCGGCGCCACCAGCACATCGCCGTCCTGGAAGTCGGCGGGCACGCGGGCACCGACCAGCAGCCGGACGCGGCCGCTGCCGATGCGCTGCCCGACCGCCTTGCCCGACACGATCTCGTCGCGCGCGGCGTCGGCCGCGAGCGTATACACCTCGACCCGGGCGTGGCGCTCGGCCCGGTGCACGGTCTCGGGCCGCGCCTGCAGCAGGTAGAGCCGTCCGTCGACGCCGTCACGCGCCCACTCGAGGTCCATCGGCGTCGCGCGGCCGTGGAACGCCGAGTAGTGCTCCTCCACCCGGAGCGCGCAGCGCGCCAGCGCGACCACCTCGTCGTCGCCCAAGCAGAGTGCGCGGCGCTCGGCCTCGGGAACGTCGCGGCGAATCGGCGTCCCGCCTGGACCGCCGACGAGCTTCCACTCCTTGGTCGCGGCAACGCGGCGCAGGATGGGGTCGAAGCCCAGGGCAAGCGTCGGCTTGAAGACCCAGTACTCGTCCGGATCGAGCTGGCCCTTCACCACCGCCTCGCCGAGCCCCCACGCACCGTTGATCAGGATGACGTCGCGGAAGCCGGTGTCGGGGTCGATCGTGAACAGCACCCCGGATGCGCCGTCGTCGGCGCGCACCATGCGCTGCACGGCGATCGACAGGCGCACGGCGAGGTGGTCGAAGCCCTGGTCGAGACGGTAGGACACCGCGCGATCGGTGAACAACGATGCCAGGCACGCGCGGCAGGAGTCGAGCAGCGCTTCCTCGCCGCGCACGCCGAGGAAGCTCTCGTGCTGACCGGCGAAGCTCGCTTCCGGCAGATCTTCCGCGGTCGCGCTCGAGCGCACCGCGACCGTCGGCTCGCCACCGCCTTCGGACGCCAGCCGTCGGTAGGCCGCACGGATCTCGCCGGCGATCTCTGGCGGCAGCTCGCGCTCCAGGATCAAGCGACGCACCGCCGCGGCCGCGGCCCTGAGCGCAGCGAGATCGGCCTTGCCCACCGGGGCGAGGAGCCGCGTGATGCGCTCGCGCAGGCCGCCCTCGGCGAGGATCGCGGTGTACGCGTCGGCGGTGACGGCAAAGCCGTCGGGTACCGTGAGCGGCCCATCGCCGAGCAGGCGACGGAGCTCGCCGAGCGACGCCGTCTTGCCGCCGACCAGCGGCACGTCGCGCAAGGAGATGTCGCCGAACCACCGAACGAAGCGCGCTGTCGTGGCCATGAGCCTCCCTCCCGAAGGCCGCGCCCCGGCGCGCGTCCGAACGGTCGCTGCAGAGCGGAGCGAACCGCATGCCAGCCGGGGAGCCCTTGCCGGCTGCGCCGGGCTCCCAACCGTGCCAAAGACCCGGTGCTGCATTCCTGCCGCTGAGAAGCGCGCCACGGCCGGCGCGTGCCGGCCCACGCCGCAGGCACGCCGGAATCCGGAACACCGCTTGCGTGTCGGCAGTCACGATGACGCCCACTCCGACCACGTGCCCGTTCTGCGCCGTCGGCTGCGGGCTGGTGCTCGAGCCCGCGGCGGGCACGGTCCGCGTCCGCCCGATGGCCGATCATCCGGTGTCACGCGGCCAGCTCTGCGTGAAGGGCTGGAACGCAGCCGCCGCACTCGCCCACCCCGAGCGCTTGACCACGGCGCTGGTACGGATCGGCGATCGCCTGGTGCCGGCCACGCTAAAGGACGCGCTCGACGCGGCGGCCGCTGCCCTCGCTGGCGCGCTCGCAGAAGGCGGGCCCGAGGCGGTCGGCGTCATTTCGAGCGCGCGTGCCACCAACGAGGACAACTTCGCGGCCATGAAGCTCGCGCGCTTCGCGCTCGGCACCAACAACGTCGACCACTGCGCGCGCGTCTGCCACGCGCCGTCGGTCGCCGGGCTGTCGCGCACGGTCGGCTCGGGTGCGATGACCAACTCGATCGCCGACATCGACCGCGCCGACTGCCTGCTGGTGATCGGCTCCGACACCACCGAGAACCACCCGATCATCGGTGCGCGCATGCTCGAAGCCAAGGCCCGCGGCGCGCGGCGCGGGACGGCGTCCTGCGCTGCATGCTGGTCATCGGCGAGTATCCCGTGGTCACCGACGCGGCCCAGCACACCGTGCAACGCGCGTTCGAATCGCTGGACGCCCTGATCGTCGTCGACATGTTCTTGACCGAGACCGCGCAGCTCGCCGACGTGGTCCTGCCGACCGCCGCCTTTGCCGAGAAGGAGGGGACCTTCACCTCGACCGAGCGTCGCGTGCAGCGCGTGCGGCGCGTGCGGCGCGCGCTCGACCCGCCGGGCGCGGCGCGCGCCGACTGGCAGCTCCTCGACGCGCTCGCCACACGCCTCGGCCGGCCGATGGGATTCACCTCGGCGGCGCAGATCTTCGACGAGATGGCGGCTCTGACCCCGCTCTACGCCGGCATGAGCCACGCACGTGTCGAGCACGGCCACGGCCTGCAGTGGCCGTGCCCCGAGCCGACGCATCCGGGCACGCCGGTCCTGCACCGCGAGCGCTTCGTGCGCGGCCGCGCGCGCTTGATCCCGGTGGTCGACACCCTGCCCGCGGAGCTGCCCGACGCCGAGTACCCGCTGCAGCTCACCACCTGCCGCCTGCACCATCAGTACGGCTGCGGTTCGATGACCCGTCGGGCGCCGCTGCTCGAGCGCGAGAACCCGCGCGGGCTGCTGTTGGATCCACCCGCGCGACGCGCGCTCGCGCGCAATCGCGAACGAGGGCCCGGTACGCGTGCGCTCCCGGCGCGGCGCGCTGGTGACGCGGGCGATCGTGTCCGATCAGGTGCCGCCGGGTGTGGTCGCGATGCCGTACCACTTCCACGAGGCACCCTCGAACGTGCTCACCAACGACGCCCTCGACCCGATCTCGCGCATGCCAGAGCTCGAGGTCTGCGCGGTGCAGGTGGAGCGCACCTCGTGACGCGAACCGTGCTCACGGACGAGCCCGGGATCGAGCGCCTGCGCGCTTCGCTGGCACGCACCCGCGAGCTCTACGAGGTCGCGCGCGCGGAGACCGGCGGCCGCGTGGCAGCGCTCGGATGCAAGCACTCCCTGCGACTGGGAGGCGACCCTGCCGCTCGAGGGCATCAAGCGCTTCTTCTTTCCGCAGGCGGAGACCCTGCTGTCGTGGCAAGGCGACGTGCCGTGCGCGGAGCCGCCAAGCAGCGCGCCGTTCGCGCTGTTCGGCGTGCGCGCCTGCGATGCGGCCGCGCTCGCCTACCAGGACCGTTTCTTCGCCCGCGATCCGCACTACGCGGTGCGCCGCCAGAGCGCGCTCGTGATCGGCGTCAACTGCCTCGCGGCGTGCGCCGGCGGCTTCTGCGCCACGGTCGACGCCGGCCCGTTCGCAGCCGCCGGCTTCGACCTCTGCTTGACACGGCTCGCAGCGGACGCGGTCGCCGTCGTGATCGCGACACCCGCCGGAGCGGCCGCCCTCACCGACGGCGTGCTCGACGAACGCAGGCTCGGCGCAGGCCACGAGGAGGCGCTGGCCCGCGCCGAGGCGAGCGCCCGTGCGAGTTTCGCAGCCGAGCCCGCGCTGGAGCGCGCGATCGCGCGCATCGCGCAGCATGACCGGGCGCGCCCCGTCGCCGACGCCGAGTGGCAGCGGCTCGGGCCGTCCTGCTTCGCCTGCACCGGCTGCACGAACCTCTGTCCGACCTGCTCCTGCTTCACGATCGAGGACGAGGTGCGCGGCGACGGCGTCGTGCGCCGGCGCGTCTGGGACAGCTGCCTGCTCGAAGGCTTCCAGCGCGAAGCATCCGGGCATGATCCCGCGCCGCGCCCGGGCGACCGGGTGCGACGCTTCTGGACGCACAAGTTCGGCGCCGCGTTCACGCGCGACTTCGGCCGCTTCGGCTGCGTCGGCTGCGGGCGCTGCGACGTGACCTGTCCTGGCAGGATTGGCGCACGGCAGGTGCTGACGCGGCTCGGAGGCGAGCCGTGAGCGTCGCGGAAATGGTCTGGTACCTGCCGACCCGGGCCCGCATCGCGGACGTCGTGCGCGAGTCGGACGACACGCGCACGTTCGTCCTCGAGCTGCCCGGCGACGCCGCCTGGCCGGCGCCGGCACCGGGACAGTTCGTCATGCTGTCGCTGCCCGGCCACGGCGAGGCAGCGTTCACCGTCGCGGGCTGGTCGGGCGACGGCGGGAGCCAGCGGCTCTCCTTGACGGTGCGGCGCGTGGGCAGCCTGACCGGCGCGCTCTTCGATGTGGCCCTGGGCCGCACGGTCGGCGTACGCGGTCCGTACGGCCGCGGCTTCCCCGCCTGGCGCGCCGACGCAGTCTCGAGCGCTGGCGTGGGCTGCCGGGTGTCCTCGTCCTCGACTGCTTGGAGCACGGCGCGGGCACCTGGACCGGCCGCCGCGGCTCGGTCACCGATGCGGTGGACGCCGCCATTCTTGCCGGCAGGCCCGACTTCGTCGCGGCCTGCGGCCCACCCGCCATGCTGGCGGCGGTCGCGCGTCGCCTGCGCGCGGCACGCGTCCCGGCACGGAGCATCTCGTTCGCGATCGAGCGGCAGATGAAGTGCGGCGTCGGGCGCTGCGGCCGCTGCTACGTCGGGGAGCGCTACGCCTGCACCGACGGCCCGGTGTTCCCACTCGACGAGCTGGCGCGGCTCGACCCGGCGACCGCCGGCATTCGCGCACCGGACGCATCACGCCCGACAAGGGGTGACTGGAGGATCCGATGAGCACCGAGAACGGACCGCGAACGATCGTCGTCGCGACCGACTTCTCCGAGGATGCCGCGGCCGCGATCTGCTGGGCGAAGGAGATCGCCCGCCAGCACGGGGCGCGCATCGTCCTCGTCCACGCCTTCGTGTCCGAAGCGCTGCCCGCACCGGAATTCGTCGCGCTGCCGCCGCAGTACTACGCGGAGATCCACGGCGACGCGTCGCGCCGCCTCGAGGGCGAGGCGGCCGGCCTGCGCAGCAACGGGATCACGGTGAGCTGCGAGCTCGTGCTGAGCTATCCGGCGGTCGGCGTCACCGACGTCGCGCGTCGCGAGCACGCCGACCTGATCGCGATGGGCACGCACGGACGCTCCGGCTTCAGCCGTGTGCTCCTCGGTAGCACCGCCGAGCGCGTGCTCGCGACCGCGCCGTGCCCGGTGCTCACGGTGCGCCGCCCGCCCGCGGCCGTTTAGTTCGATGGTGCGGGAGCGCGTCAGCCCGCGCTCTTCAGGTAGCGGACGATCGCGCGCAGCTGCTCGTCGGTGAGCGTGCCGCCGAAGTGCGGCATCGTGGCGCGTTGCGCCGCGAGCATGTGCGCGACGTCGATGCGCAGTTGCTCTTGATCCTTGCTCGCCCGCCAGGCGCGGTCGAAGACCACGGGGGGCCTGTTCTTGCCGGTCGCGAGCACGCCGTTGCCGCGTCCGTCGTCGCCGTGGCAGGCCGCGCAGTAATAGGAGTAGGTCTCGAAGCCCGGCGAGAGCAGGCGAATGAACACCACCACTGCCTGCGCGTCCTTCTCGTCGCGAATCGCCGGGATCGCCGGCATGGCGCTCCTCCCGTGCTGCATGGCCGCGACCAGCGCGGCGTCGCCGGTGGCGCGCTGGTACTCCGGGTCGCGCAGATCGCGCGGCGGCTTCTGCACGCCTGGCGGCAGCGACGAGGACGGCAACGGTTCGCCGAACGATCCGTGACAGATGGCGCAGCGCTCGGCGAAGATCGCGCCCCCCTCGTCCACCCGCACCCAGTCGACGTCGGGCAGGCGCTGGATGTGCTTGGTCACGTCCTCGAGGTGCCGCAGGCGCTGCTTCAGCGAGCGCGGCTCACCGGCGAGCGCGAGCGGAGTACCGTCACGCACGCGTGCCACCACCTGCGCCTCGTCGGCCGTGGCGAGGAGGCCGCTGCGCAGATCGCGCGGCGGCGGGTTGAAGCTGTCTGCCTCGGGTCCGTCACCGCGCCCGTTCGGACCGTGGCAGGTGGCGCAAGCCTGGGCGTAGATGGCGCGGCCATCCGGCTCGGAGCGCACGCTGTCCGCCGCGCCGGCGAGTTCCGAGGCGAGCCAGGTGCCCAGAGCCAGCACGACGAAGATCGTTCGCATACCCGCCATCCGAGCAAGGCTCGTACCCCTACGCGGTCCGCGTCTCCGCCGAGCCCCGAGAACGAGCGGCTACGCTTCCTCGGCCGGTTCCACGACAGTCGCCGCCGCAACTGGAGGCGCCGCGGCCGGTGCCGGCGGCGCCTCGCTGCCGCGCCAGAGAGAGCGCGTCGCCAGCAGGCGCGCCGTCACGGCACGCTCGCGGGCTGCCGGTGTCTCCGCCGGGTCGAGACCGAGTTGCCGAACGCAGCGCGGGCAGACGATGCCGCTGTCGAGGCTCTTCCAGCCGACGTCGAGCAGCACGGTTCGCGTCGCGTCGCCCCACGCAGAACACCTCGAGCAAGTCCATTCCATCTTGCGCTCCATGCAACGACGCCGTCGACGTTGTTCGGCGTCCGGAGTGGGAACGCGCCTACACGCGAGAACTCAGCCCGGACCGGCTAGCGCCCCCAAGGGCGCGGGACCTGATCGTCCGCCTTTTGCGCTCGTTCGACAAGCACGATCTGCTCACGGGGCCACCGCGCAGGGAAACGGCTCCACGCCGGGGATCACCTCGACAAAATTCCCTTCACCGGCGCGGCTCTCCAGGGTGTCCGGCGCGGTGACCGCGCGCCAGAACCAGTCCCGCATGACCTCGCCACCGACCGCCCCCGCCCACAGCTCCGGCCGGAGCGACACCACGTGCACGCTCCGGTCCGAGACCCCCGTCAAGTAATAATGGATGCCGTTCAGGCCCTTGGTTTCGCAGTACGAGCGCCGCATGGTGTTGATGAAGAAGGCCTCGTCGTCGAAGAAGGCGTCGCGCTGCTGCGTGTTGTCCTTCTGGTTGCTCAGGACCAGGAACTGTTGCTCCGGCACCTGCTTCAGGCGCGGCGCGATCGCCTCGTAGATGACCGGCCCGACCGCGCAGTTGCCGGCGAAGCAGTACGGCGGCAGGTTCTTCAGCGCGCCCCAGGCCGGGATCTTGACCGGCCCGAGACCGCTCACGCCGAGGATCGAGCCGTTGTCGAGCGCCATGCCCGCGTCAGGGAACGCGGTGGTGCGCGGCCACTGCAGGTCGTCGAGCAGCCAGTGGTAGTTGTAGAGCGTGCCGTAGCCGCCGGCCGACCAGCCGCCGAAGAGTGCCACCAGCTCGTCCGGACGGAAGCCCGCACCGCCGGCGGCGTCCAGCTTCTGCCAGAGCACGTTGCGCACCATCTCGAGTGCCGCGCGCAGGTTGACCGCGCCGTAGCGCGGCAAGCCTAGCGCGCCAAGCTGCTCGACCACGCCACCGCCCGCGAACACGTCTTGGTTGCAGTACGGCAGGTAGACCTTGGTCCAGCCGGCGAACGGGCTCTCGGCCGGATCGTTCGACGCGATGCCGCTGCCCAGCGGCTCGTCGTCCAGCGCGGTGAACAGCCCCGGGTCGCTGGCGAGGCGCGAGGTGCAGTCGTCCTCGAAGAGACAGACGCCGCCGCCCTGCAGCCCGACGATGATGCGATCGAGCCGCTCGCCCTCGGGCGCGAGGCGGATCCAGAAGGCGTAGTCGCTGCCATCGCCGCACTGCGTGCCCCAGCGCTCGCTGTCGACGACGATCTGCACGTACTCGCCGCGCGGCGCGTCGAACTCTGCGCTTGACGGGCCGCAGCTCAGGTCGACGCCCGCGGTCTCCGCATGGCCGGCCGCCACGAGACAGTCGGCCTGGTGGGCGGCGCGCGCGACGTAGGTCGCGGGGTCGACCGCGACGAGGCCGCCCAGGTCCGCGCACGCCCCTTCGATCTCTTGCTGCGCGAGATCCGCCCAGTCCGCGCGCGCCGCGGGGAGATCGATCCCGTCGCACCCGGAACTGGACAGGCACTGGCCGATCCCCCCGAGAGAGCGGTCGACCAGCCGCGACGCCACCGTGTGTGCCGTCGTCAGACACGTGCGTCCGCTGGCATCGGCCTTGGGCCACACGGCACCCTGCGGGCCGCCGTAGGTGCGCCAGGCGAGTGACGACGCCTCGGAGGAGCAGGCGTTGCGCAAGCGTCCGGCGAGCGCGTCGCTCGAGAGGCCCTTGAAGACACCGTCCGCGCAGCTCTGTTCGACGCTCTGCTCGAGGTCGTCGAGCGCGACGGCTACGCCGGCGTCGTCGGTCGCGCATGGCGCGCCGCTCTCCGTGTAGCAGGACTGCACCGCCGCGCTGACGTCGGCGACGCAGGTGCGGAGCGCGTCGGGCGCGGCCTCAGTGCAGGGCGCGCTGGAGCTGCTCGAGGAGTCCGAGCAGCCGGCCGCGGCGAGCGCGAGCATGAGACCGAGAGGGAGCAGAATTGGCCGGGTCCGATCGTGCATGACCCGCAGCCCTAGCACGGGTCCGCGGTCGCCTTCTACGCGCTATCGGCGGGGTGCGCGCCTACGGCGTGGGCTCCGGCGTCGGCTCCGGCGTCGGTTCGGCCGTCGGCGTCGGATCCGGCGTTGGAGCTGGCGTGACGGTCGGAGTCGGAGTTGGAGTCGGAGTTGCGGTCGGCGTCGGGCTTGGCGTCGGAACCGGCGGCACCAGCTCGGAGTAGTGGCCCTGAGCGCCCATCCGGATACCGAGCGTCGCGAAGCGGTTGCCGAGCGAGTCGAAGACCTCGACCCGCTTGATCCGCACCCGGTCGCCGGCCTGGATGCCAACGTTCTTGCCCGGCCTGCCGTTGGGCTTCGACTTGCCGCTCGCCACGTCGAAGGCGACGCTGAACGTCTGCCACGGTCCGTCGTTCACCGACAGCTCGATCTCGGCGTGGTTTCCCTGGTTGTTGAGCCGCTGTCCCGTCGCCCGCGAGCGCAACGCGTCGAAGCCCACCGACCAGTCGCCCTTCTTCGACAGCAGCGTATCGCCGCCGCGCGTGAAGCCGACGTCGCTCGAGGTGTCGACCACCCACACCAGGGGCGCCGCCAGAATCTTCGCTCCGCGCGAGGTCGGCCCGGTCCCGAGGACTGCGAGCAGCTCGCTGTTCCCCCCGAGCACGCGCACGTCGACGATCTCGACCTTGTCCTGGTCCTGCGTGACGAAGCCCATCGGCCAGCTTCCAGCGGCGCCGTCGATCGCGTAGGACACGCCCGGCAACGGTACCCCGTTGACGCGATAGTCCATCACCAGCCGGCCGCCAACCGCGCCGTCCGGGAGTGCCAAGCTGATGCGGCCACCGCTGGTCGGCCGCATGATCAGGAAGCCGTTCTGCGCCCCGTCGACGCGCAGCAGATTGGCCTTTACCTGCGGCTTGTGCGCGTACACGGCGCCAGCCAGCGCTCCGACGAGGAGCGCGGCGACCAGGGCGAGAATTGATCGGCGCCGCCATGCGGCGGCTCGGGTGCTCCTCATGGGGTCGCTTCGTACAACGAGCCTGTCAACGCAAAGTGGAAATGTCCTAATCTCCCCCAAGTAGAGATGTCCTATTCGGGCCGGGCGGGTCAGGCCGGCAGATCGGCCGCCATTCGAATCCGCTTCTTCTCTCTGAGCGTGATCTTGGGATTTGCCAGTCGCTCCCGGTCGCGCTGGCGCTGTTGCTCGGCGATCCATTCCAGAGTGTCTGCCAGGTGCTTGTTCCCTACGATCGCGCCCTGCGTGATCCTGGCCTCATCTTTGGGGTGCGCGTGGTGAGCCAGCACACGACCCGCGTGATGGATCGTGATCGTTCCATCCTCGTGCTCGTGCACCGAGACGCGGTGCCGTCGAAGCCGCCGGTTCTGCTCCGTATCCTCGATTGTACCGATTCGGGCTACGCGGGGAGGTCTGTCTCGGGATCCGGTCGTGCGGTTAACGAGACGGCCGGCCGAAGAGGGTGGTGCTGAGATCGGGGCCCACGGCGGGGCGACACCCTTCTTGGGGTGTCGGTGATCCCGCCGCCGGCTGAGCCGGCCGACAGCCGGCCGACCTGCGCGGTGGCGTTCCCGTTCCGGTTCCCGCACTGCCATCATGATCGGGGAACGGGAATGGGCGCGGACGCTGGTGACGCGGACGCCCAGGCGTCGCCGCGCCGTTGGATCGCACCCGTAGCCAGGAGCCTTACGAGCGCGGCGCCGAGGCGTTGGTTGCGGACGCCGAGGGCGGTGCGCAGCGCGGCGCGGGCGAGCGCACCTTGGGGGGCGTCGGCAAGCGCGCGCAGCACGGCGCGGTCGATGTCCATCGCGGCGACCCCGCCACGCTCGGTCTCTCCCACAGGTTCGGCAGCGACCACCGCCAGGTGCGCGTGGTTGGTTTCGCTGCCGGCGAGCGTGAGGGTGACCGGCGGCGGCGAGTTCGAGGCGCGATGCTCGATCGAGAGGATGATCTGCTGGCGCTGGCGGCGGAGCGAGAGCGCCGTGTCGACCCAGGCGAAGAAGTCGCCCGAGCCGCGGAGACTCTGGCCGCCGCCACCAGCCGTTCCGTTCTTGCGGGTGTGGTGGACGACGGCGACGGCGAGGTCGTGTCGGCGCTGCAGCTCGCGCAGGTAGCCGAGCAGCGCCGAGACTTCGCCGGCATCGTTCTCGTTGATGCGATGGAGACGGACGAAGGGATCGAGCAGGAGGAGCCGTGGCGCGT
>ENA-ORBV01005611-ORBV01005611.1-microbial-mat-metagenome-genome-assembly--contig:-NODE-5611-length-22927-cov-5.968053_pt1 | contig 22927 bp, 18 predicted proteins | sample MGYA00237777_ERZ505514 | MGnify/ENA primary metagenome ERZ505514 (study PRJEB26160, sample SAMN06269048) | microbial mat metagenome | isolation source: Oligotrophic lake microbial mat | place... | reverse complement strand
GGGTCGGCCAGCCCCGTGGGCCGTTTGCGTTGTACCACCATGCCCCACCGCGACCCGTTTGCCAACGATCTGAATTTGTCCGACCTGCGCCTGTCGTTGCACGAACTGCAGCTGCGCGAACGGCATCTGGTCGGCTTGCTGGGGTCGGCGCCAGACTCGGTATTGGGCATGGATGCGCAAGGCATGGTTACCGACTGGAACCCGGGCGCAGAACGCATCCTCGGCTGGTCTCCCGAGGAAGCCATTGGGCGGCGCCTGTCCGAACTCATCGTGCCACCGCGCTACCGGCAGGCGCATGAAGAAGGCATGCGGCGTTATCTGCAAACCGGGCAGTCCCGCGTGCTCAACCGCATCATTGAGATCGAGGCGCTGCGCAAGGACGGAGCGGAGATTCCGGTCGAGTTGTCGATCTGGGCGATTGGCGCTGATGGCCACCAGGGATTTGGCGCGTTTGTGCGCGATGTGTCAGAGCGTTACCTGGCCCAGGAGTCATTGCGCCGCTCCGAGGAGCGCTACCGCTCCGTCGTAGAGCACCTCGGCGAAGGCATGGTGGTGATACAGGACGGCGTAGTCGTGTTTGCCAATCCCCAGGCCAGCGACACCCTGCGCGTGCCGTCACCGCAGTTGCTGGGCATGCGCAGTGTCGATTTGCTGCACCCCGATGACCGGGTCGGCGTGGCCGAACGCCTGGCCCGGCGCCAGGCCGGGGAAGCTCTGTCCGTCAAGACCGAAATCCGGCGTCTGGACGCTGACGGCGGCGTTCGTTGGTTGGAGACCCACTCCACCAATGCGGCGTGGGAGGGACGCCCGGCGACGATGTCGTTCTTTTCCGATGCCACCGAGCGCAAGGCGATTGTCGAAGCGCTGCACCGTTCCGAGCAACGTTACCGTGCAGTGGTGGAACATGTGGACGATGGCATGGTGGTGGTGCAAGACCAGCGATTCGTCTTCGTCAACCCGCGCGCGGCCGAGCTGGCCGAGATGAGCGTCGAGGACATGTTGCGCGAGGGTTACGGGCATCGAATTCACCCGGACGACCGGCCAATCGTGGAAGAGCGCCGCCGCCGCCGGCTGGCCGGCGAAGAAGTTCCGAGCCGCTACGAGATCCGTTTGCTCCTGCCCAAGGCGGGTGTGCGATGGATCGATATCGGTGTGACCATTGTTCCGTGGGATGGTGCCACCGGGACACTGACGTTCTTTTCGGATATCACCGACCGCAAGGCGCTCGAGGCGCGCCTCGAGAGCACGTTGAATGAGCGCGAAACCATTTTGCAGAGTTCCATCGTCGGCATCGCGTTCCTGACCCCTGACGGACGTTTTCGTTGGGCCAATGATGCGATGCTGCAGATATTTGGAGCCGACAAAGACGAGGCCGGCCTGGTGTCCATCGAGTCGCTTTATGAGTCGCGCCAGCAATATCTGCAGATCGGCGGCAGCGTGGCTGACCGCATCAGCTGCGGCGAAGCCTTCGAGACCGAGTTGCGCATGCGTCGGCTCGATGGCACACTCTTGTGGGCCTCGCTGTCGGGCAAGGCAGTGAACCAGTTCGACCTGAGCCAGGGCACGGTCTGGGTGGTGATGGACATCTCGCGGCGCAAGGAACTCGAAGAAACCTTGCAGAAGACCTCGTCCGAGCGCGAAGCCATTCTCAACACGGCGCTGGTGGGAATCGTGTTGTCGGTGGCGCGCCGCCATGAGTGGGTGAATGCCAAGTTTGCCGAGATGGTGGGTTACTCGCGGGAGGAACTGATGGGCCAGTCATCAGCGCGCATCCATCCGGACCTGCAGTTATGGGAGCGCCTGGGAATCGAACAAACCCAGGCGCTCAAGGCCGACGGCAGCTTCCGCAACGAGCGCCAGCTCAAGCGGCGCAATGGTGAGGTGTTCTGGGTCCAGATGGCGGGGCGCTGCGTGCGCGACCGCGCTCCCGATTCGGGCGTGATCTGGACCTTTCTCGACATCACCGAACGCAAGCAAGCCGAGGACGACACGCTGGCGGCGCTGCGCCGGCAACGCGAGCTCAATGGGCTGCGTTCGCGCTTCGTGTCCATGACCAGCCACGAGTTCCGCACGCCGCTGGCCAGCATCCTGTCCTCAGCCGAGCTCCTGAAGGACTACGGTGACCGACTGCCGGCAGAGGACAAAGCGCAGATTTTCCAGACCATTGAAAGCAGCGTACAGCGCATGACTGGCATGCTCGAGCGGGTATTGCAGATTGGCCGGGCCGAAGCACGTATGCTCGATTTCAAGCCGCTGTTGATCGATCTGGTGGTCCTGTGTCGCGCTTTGGTTCAGGAGGTGCTGACCGAACATCCCGCTGCTGCAGACCGTATCGCCGTCGAGTTTCCGCCAGCGCCGATAGTGGGGCGCTTTGACGAGAAATTGCTGCGCCACATTGTGGTCAACCTGCTGTCGAATGCGATCAAATACTCTCCAGGCGGCGGTGCTGTCGGGCTGCGTCTGGCTGCGCTCGCCGGACACTGCACGCTGGAAGTGTCGGACCAGGGAATTGGCGTACCAGAGACGGAGATCGCCCACCTGTTCGAGTCGTTTCACCGTGCCAGCAACGTCGGAAGCATTCAGGGAACGGGCCTTGGCCTGGCGATCGTGAAGAACTCGGTGGATCTGCATGGTGGCGAAGTCCGGGTGCGCAGTGACCCGCAGCGTGGCACCGTGTTCACGGTGCGGCTGCCGGTCGCCTGAAACCACAACCACCATGGCCCGCATCCTGATCATTGAAGACGAGCCGCATATCCGCGACAACCTGGTTCGTTTCCTGAAACTGGAAGGACATACGGTGTCTTTTGCCAACGACGGCCTGGCCGGTCTTGAAGCGATCCGGAACACGCCCCTGGAACTGGTGATTTGCGACTTCATGATGCCGCGCATGAATGGCTTTGAAGTGCTGGCAGCCTTGCAGGCCGATGCGCTGTTGCGGCGACTGCCGTTCATCATGTTGTCCGCCAGTGCCGAGCCGGAACGCCTTGAGCAGGCGCTCGCGCTCGGTGCCCGCGCCTATGTCACCAAGCCGTTCCAGCTTGCCGCGCTGCGCACCCTGATCGAGCGCAACCTGCATCCAACACCGGGTTGAACGCCGCCCGCCGCCGCATGCACCGCCCAACGGATCCGATCGCGCCACCGGTTTTTGACCGTGCCGCACTGCAGGACCTGTTTGGCAGCGATACCGCCGTCATCGACGCGGTGCTGTGTACGTTCATGCAGAGCATGCGCACCAGTGTTGCCGAGTTGGGCGCGCTGCTGGCACGGGACGAACTGCCTGCCATTGCCAACATTGCCCACCGCGCAAAGGGCGCCTCACGCATGAGTGGTGCATTGGCGATGGCGCAGGCTGCCGAGTCGCTGGAACGCGCTGCCGGGGCCGGCGACGCGGCGCTGGTCCACGCCAGCGCGGGCGAGTTGTACCACCAATGGGGGCAGTTGCAAAAAGTCTGCCCGCCATGAAAAAGGCCCGCGTTTGCGGGCCTTGTGTATTGCAGCGCCGGGATTACTTCTTGGGGGCACTGGCGGCTGTCTTGGCGCTGTCGGCCTTGGCAACGGTCGCTTTCTTGGCGTCCTCCTTGGCCTTGGCTTCGTCGGCCTTCATTTTGGCTTCTGCCTTCGGATCTTTCTTTTCAGCTGCCGGTGCAGCGGCGGTCTTGGTGTCAGCGACCTTCGCGGCTGGGGCCATTGCGGCGGCTGGTTTCGCTGCCGCCGCAGGTGTTGCGGCGACACCTTTGAAGGCGGCTCCGGCGACCGTCAGGCCTTCGGCGGAGAACTTGGCGGCGTTGCCTTCACCCACGCCTTTGACGCGCTCGATGAAATCGTTCCAGTCCTTGAAGTTGCCTTTTTTGCGTTCGTCGAGGATTCTGGTGGAAATGCCAGGGCCCAAGCCCTTGATGGCATCGAGTTGGGCGGCCGTGGCCTTGTTCACGTCGACAGCGGCAAATGCCACGACGGCGTACAGCATGGTCACGATGGCCAGTATCTTCTTCAACATGGGGTATCTCCTTGCGAGGTCAGGGTTGGGAACTTTTGGCGTGCTGTTTCGTCACGGCCAGAACCATAACGGCGCGCCCCGCCTGCGCGTTGACCGCGTGGCCATCAACAGCACCAAATTGCGCGAACTGTTTTACAGTTCCTCGACGCGGCGCGCGGGGTAACTGTCCCATGCCTGGCAACCCGGGCAATGCCAGAAGTGCTGCTTGGCTTCGAAACCGCAGGCAGCGCAACGGTAGCGCGTAAGCGGCTTGACCGCATGGTCCAGGGCGCGTTGCACCAGCGGATGGAACTGCCCGTGTTCGAGCTTCTCGCCCTCAATCCAGTGCGCGGCAGCGACCAGCGAGGGTTCGCGTTCCAGGTGGCGCAGATACCAGGAGCGTGCCTCCTGTGACGACGTGCCCTGCTGTTGCTCCAGCATGACAATCGCTTCCAGCACATCGATGGACGGTGCCTGTCGGTAATGCGCCTGCAGCAGTGGGAGCACAGTGCCGACCTTGCCAGCGGCGATGGCGCGTTGCGCCAGCAACGGCGCCACCAGCGGCATTGCCGGCGCCGCCAGTTCGCAGATTTTTTCCAGGATGGCCAGGGCCTCCAGGTGCTTGCCCCCCTGCGCCAGCAATTGCGCCAGCAACATGCGTGGCCGTGGTGCCGACGGTGCCCCATGCATCGCCTGTTCGAGCAATGCGCGTGCCTTGTCGGGTTCATGGGCGGCGAGCAGGCTCAGCGCCTGTTCGCACAGGTAGTGTGCCAGCCGGCCAGAAAAATTGCCTTGTTCCGAGTCTTCGAGCTTTCTTGCCACGACGGCCGCGCGTTCCCAGTCACGCGAGCGCTCGTAGTTGGCGAGCAGGGCCAGTCGTGCGTCGGGCTCGAAGCGCGTTCCTTCGAGCTTGAGCAAGGCCTCTTCGGCGCGGTCGAGCAGGCCAGCGCGCAGGTAGTCCAGCGCCAGCGCATGTTGTGCGCGGTGGCGGTCGTCGGCGCTCAGGTCGCCCCGGGACAACAAATGCTGGTGCACCCGTACCGCGCGTTCGTACTCGCCACGCCGACGAAACAGGTTGCCAAGGGCAAAGTGGAGTTCCGACGTATCCGGGTCGTTTTGCACCGCCTCAATGAAGGCGTCAATGGCCTGATCCTGTTGTTCATTGAGCAGGAAGTTGAGACCCCGGAAATAGGCCTTGGGCGCACGCCGGTTTTCCAGGCGCAACTGGCGGATATCGAAGCGCGAAGCCAGCCAACCCAGACCAAACGCCAGCGGCAGGCCCAGCAGCAGCCAACTGATGTCAAAGTCCATGTGGGGAAGGGGGTACCACAGATGGCGCGTCCCGCGCAGACCCGGCCGCTGGGACTTGTGGTGCCAGCCGGTCGCGCTGCGTGGCAGTGCGATGGCGCCACCACCACGGCGCCATACCCAGCACACCAACGATCAGGCCCGTCGCAAATGCGGCCAGCACGATCAGGACCATGGGACTGCGCCACTGGTTGCCGAAGAAAAAGTGCACGCTTCCCTCTTGCTGGTTGTTCAGCGCAAAAGCGAACAGGGTAAAAAAAATGGCCGCCTTCAGTATCCACTTGAGCAGCCATACGGGGTTCTTCATGGGGTCTTCTCAGGCGCTGCGCTTGCCTTTTCCGGAGCTGGCCTCGATTTCCGCCGTGCGCTGATCGACCGATTCGCGCAGCAATTTTCCGGGTTTGAAATGCGGAACCCGTTTTTCCGGGATCGCGACACTCTCGCCACTGCGCGGATTGCGGCCCATCCGCGGCGGGCGCCGGTTGATGGAGAAGCTGCCGAAGCCGCGAATCTCGATGCGGTGCCCAGCCACCAGGGCGTCGTTCATGGCGTCAAGGATGGCCTTGACGGCGAACTCCGCATCCCGATGCGTGAGCTGGCCGAAGCGTCCTGCCAGTTCTTCAACAAGGTCTGAACGGGTCATGGAGTGGGGTGCTGCGATTTGCAGGGCGACCGGAGCCAGCGGCCACCGGTCGGTTCTTCATGCGCCAGACGGGTCTCAGTTGTTGTCGAGCTTGGCGCGCAGCAAGGCTCCAAGGCTGGTAGTTCCCGCATTTTCCCTTGCCGAGTTCTGGCCCAGGTTGGCCATCGCCTCTTGCTGGTCCGCGGCATCCTTGGCCTTGATCGATAGCTGGATGTTGCGCGTCTTGCGGTCCACGTTGACCACGACGGCGGTGACTTCATCACCTTCCTTGAGCACATTGCGGGCGTCCTCGACGCGGTCGCGGCTGATCTCGGAGGCACGCAGGTAACCGATGATGTCCTGCCCCAGGTCGATTTCTGCGCCCTTGGGGTCAACCGTCTTGACCTTGCCGGTCACGACCTGTCCCTTGTCGTTGACTGCCACAAAGGTGGTGAATGGGTCCGAATCCAGCTGCTTGATACCCAGCGAAATCCGCTCCCGGTCCACATCCACCGCCAGCACCAGGGCTTCCACATCCTGGCCCTTCTTGTAGTTGCGCACCGCAGCGTCACCGGGTTCGTTCCAGCTCAGGTCGGACAGGTGCACCAGGCCGTCGATACCGGCAGCCAGGCCGACGAACACGCCAAAGTCGGTGATCGACTTGATCGGGCCCTTGACGCGGTCACCGCGTTTGGTATTCTGCGCGAACTCCTGCCACGGGTTGGCCTTGCACTGCTTCATGCCCAGGCTGATACGGCGCTTGTCTTCGTCGATCTCCAGCACCATGACTTCGACTTCTTCACCCAGCGTGACGATCTTGCTCGGGGCCACATTCTTGTTGGTCCAGTCCATCTCGGAGACGTGCACCAGGCCTTCGATGCCCGGCTCGAGCTCGACGAACGCGCCGTAGTCGGCGATGTTGGTGATCTTGCCGAACATGCGCGTGCCTTGCGGGTAACGCCGGTTCACGCCCATCCACGGATCGTCGCCCATCTGCTTGAGACCCAGCGAGACACGGTTCTTTTCGGTGTCGAACTTCAGGATCTTGGCCATGATTTCCTGGCCAGCCGTCACGACCTCGCTCGGGTGACGGACACGGCGCCATGCCATGTCGGTGATGTGCAACAGACCGTCGATGCCGCCGAGGTCGACGAACGCACCGTATTCGGTGATGTTCTTGACGACTCCATTGACGATGGCACCTTCCTTCAAGGTGGCCATCAGCTTGGCGCGCTCTTCGCCCATGCTGGCTTCGACCACGGCACGGCGCGATAACACGACGTTGTTGCGCTTGCGGTCGAGCTTGATGACCTTGAACTCCAGAGTCTTGTTTTCGTATGGCGTGAGGTCTTTGGTCGGCCGGGTGTCGACCAGCGAGCCCGGCAGAAATGCGCGGATGCCGTTGACCAGAACTGTGAGGCCGCCCTTGACCTTGCCGCTGGTGGTGCCGGTCACGAACTCGCCGGACTCCAGCGATTTTTCGAGCGCCATCCAGGACGCCAGGCGCTTGGCCGTGTCGCGGCTCACGATGGTGTCGCCGTAGCCGTTTTCCATGGCCACGATGGCGACGGAAACGAACTCGCCGACCTGCACTTCCAGCTCGCCCTTGTCGCTCTTGAACTCGGTCAGTGGAACGTAGGCTTCGGACTTGAGGCCGGCGTTCACGACCACGAAATTGTGCTCGATACGCACCACTTCAGCGGTGACAACCTCGCCGATGCGGGTTTCGGAGCGCTTCAGCGATTCTTCAAATAAATCGGCAAATGATTCAGACATTTTGTGTGCGGATGAACCGCGGGTTAAGTTTCTCCACCACGCAACCAGTGCGCCATTGAGGCGCGAGGGGAGTTGCGTGGACCACCATGGCAGCCGGGGCTGCCGCGTTTTGTTTCACGAAACCTGCGTGTCGTGAAACGGCTGCATGCCTTGCCACCAGTCCAACACCTGATCGACCGACTGTTGTACGGTCTGATCCGAGTTGTCTAGCAGCTTGGCGTCTTGCGCAGGCTTGAGCGGTGCGGTGCTGCGATTTGAATCGCGGGCATCGCGGGCTTCCAAGTCAGCGCGAAGGCTGGCAAGTGTAGCCGAAATTCCCTTTGAAATCAATTGTTTATGCCGCCGCTCGGCGCGCCTGGCGGCGCTTGCAATCAGAAACACCTTGAGTGGCGCATGCGGGAAGATGATGGTGCCCATGTCGCGACCGTCGGCAACCAGTCCCGGCAGACGCCGCGCCGCATGTTGCAGGTCGATCAGAGCGTCACGCACGCGGGGCAGGACCGACACCCGCGATGCGTCGTTGCCCATTTCTTCGGTTCGGATCAGCTCGCTGACGTTTTCGTCGCCAAGCAGGATCTGGCCGTCGCCAAACCTGATCTGCAGACCGGCGACCAGGGAGGTGATCGCGGCCTCGCCGTGTTGATCCAGCGCCAGGCCGGCACGATTGGCCGCCAGCGCCGTGACGCGATACAGCGCACCGGAATCCAGGAAGTTGTAGCCCAGACGCTGGGCCAGGGTCGCTGCCAGTGTTCCCTTGCCAGAGGCGGTCGGACCGTCGACGCACAAGACCGGGATGTTTTGCGCCGGGGTCTGCACGACTGAAAAAAAGTCTTCAAAGTAGTCCGGGTAGGTCTTCGCCACGCACTTGGGGTCGTTGATGCGCAACGGCAATCGCGCCGGATTGAACGCGGCCAGCGACAGGCACATGGCCATGCGGTGGTCGTCATAGGTGTCGAGCGCGGCGGTACGCCAATCGGCGGCGCTGGCGGGGGGCGTGATGCGCAGGTAATCCGGGCCTTCATCGACGAGGGCGCCAAACTTGCGCAACTCCCTGGTCATCGCGGCGATGCGGTCGGTTTCTTTGACGCGCCAGCTGCCGATGTTGCGCAGTGTGCTGGTACCGTTGGCATACAGCGCCATGACGGCCAGCGTCATGGCTGCGTCAGGAATGTGGTTGCAGTCCAGGTCGATCGGTCGCAATGGATGATCGCCTGTGCCGGACGGCCGGCACACCTCAAGCCAGTTGGGGCCACTCGTGATCTGCGCGCCCATCTGCCGCGCCGCGTCGACGAACCGGATATCGCCCTGGATGGAGTCGGCTCCGACGCCGTTGATACGCAGTGCCTGTCCATTGGATGGCGCGATCGCGCCCAGCGCGATGAAATAACTCGCCGATGACGCGTCGGCCTCGACGTGCAAGTCACCCGGGGAACGCAGTCGGCAACCGGCCGGTATCGTGAAGCGCTGCCAGCCTTCGCGCCGCACGTCGACGCCAAAACGCGCCAGAAGATTGAGTGTGATCTCGATGTACGGCCGGGAAATCAGCTCCCCCTGAACTTCGAGGACGATGTCTTGTCGGGCCACCAGCGGCAAGGCCAGCAGCAGAGCGGTCAGGAACTGGCTCGACACATCGCCGCGCACCTGGATCGGCTGGCCCAAAGCCAAAGCGGGTTTGCCGATGCGCAGCGGCGGAAATCCTGGGTTGCCCTGGTAGTCGATCCGGCAACCGAGCTGGCGCAACGCATCGACCAGATCGCCAATTGGTCGCTCGTGCATGCGTGGCACGCCGCGCAGCGTGAAGTCGCCGCCCAATACGGCCAGCGCCGCGGTCAGGGGTCGCATCGCTGTTCCTGCGTTGCCGAGAAAAAGGTCGGCCTGGCCAACCGGCAGCTTGCCGCCCAGTCCTGCAATGATGACGCGCGCACCTTCGAGCGCCACGGCGCAGCCCAGTACCCGCAGTGCCGTGAGCATGACGCGTGTGTCGTCGGAATCGAGCAGGTCGTGCAGGGTGGTCTTGCCCTCGCACAAGGCGGCCAGCAGCAGGACCCGGTTGGAAATGCTCTTGGAGCCAGGAAGCCGTATCTGCCCACCGGCGCTGCCAAGACTGGGGATGTCGAGGAAATCGGTAGCGAACATTACTTGTTCTGCTTTGCCATGCTCCAGTTGGCACGCATGGCACTGGCGTTTTCAATCTGCTCGAGCAGTGCGTCGCCGTTGCCGTTGTTGATCATCAACTCCAGTGCCTGCAGATTGCGCTGAAACAACTTCGACTGCGTCAACAACTCCTCGCGGTTGGACATGATGACGTCACGCCACATCGCAGGGTCGGATGCCGCGATGCGGGTGAAGTCGCGAAATCCCGGGCCCGCCAAATTCAGGAAGTCGCGTCCCATCGGCTGTCCGGCGATCGCGTTCATCGCGGCGAAGGCGATCAGGTGCGGCAGGTGGCTGACTGCCGCAAAAGCGGCGTCGTGCGCTTCCGGCGTCATCTTGATGACAGTGCAACCCAGTGCAGACCAGACATTGATCGCCTGCTGCAACTGCACGTTGCTGGTTCGTTCCAGCGGGGTCAGCACGACTTGCCGGCCCACATAGAGATCGGCGTCTGCGTTCTCCACACCCGACAGTTCCTTGCCGGCAATGGGATGGGCAGGCACGAAGCATCCGATCTGTTCGCGCAAGGCGCGGCGTGCGGCATCGACGACATCGCGCTTGGTGGAGCCGACATCCATGATCAACATCTGTGGAGTGACCAGGTGCTTGATCGATTTGAAGCTCGCCTCGGTCGACGCAACCGGCACGGCCAGCAGCACGATGTCGGCGCCAGACACGGCGAGCAGCGCCGAAGGCGCCTCGATATCGATCACGCCAAGCTGGCGTGCGCGATCGGTGGTGGACGGTGACTTGCTGTACCCGACGACACGTTTGACCAGGCCGGCGCGCTTGAGCGCCAGCGCGAACGATCCGCCCATCAGGCCGCAGCCGATCAGGCCGAGTTGTTCAAACATGGTGCGGTTCCGTTGAGGCGGTCATTGGTCGGCAACCGGGTAGGCACCCAGCATTTTGTAGAAATGGCACAGACCCTGGAGGTCCTTGAGCGCCGCCGCGACATTGGCCTGGCTGGGATGGCCCTGAACGTCGATGTAAAAATAGTAGTCCCACTGACCGGATCGATTGGGCCTGGACTCGAAGCGTGTCATCGACACGCCGTGCTGCTTGAGTGGCACCAGCAGATCGTGGACCGCCCCTGGCCGATTGGGCACGGAGACGACCAGGCTGATCCGGTCGCTCCCGCTCGGGTGGGGGACGTCCATCACCTTGGGCAGGCACACCACGGAAAAGCGCGTGCGGTTGTGTACGTCGTCCTGAATCGCGCCCACCACCAGATGCAATCCGAACTCGGATGCCGCACGTTCGCTTGCAATGGCTGCCCAGGCCGGATTCGTCGCGGCAAGACGGGCACCTTCGGCATTGCTGGAGGCGGCCCGGCGTTCGACATTGGGCAGGTGCGCGCCCAGCCAGCCATGGCACTGCGCCAGCGCCTGCGGATGCGCCAACACCACCTCGATGCCGTCGAGTGAATCTTGCAGACGCATCAGGTTGTGGCGCACCAGCAGGCTGACCTCACCGACAATGTGCAGCGGCGAATGCAGCAGCAGATCGAGCGATCGAGCGACCACGCCCTCTGTGTTGTTCTCGACCGGCACGACGCCAAAATCGGCGCGGCCGCAGGCGGTTGCATGGAAGATCTCGTCAAAATTCGCGCAGGGCACATGATCGATGCTGGAGCCGAAGAACTGCAGCGCCGCCTGTTCGCTGAACGTGCCCGCAGGTCCCAGGTAGGCGATGCGCTGCCGTGCCTCCAGCGCGCGGCACGATGACATGACTTCGCGCCATATGTGGGCAATTGCGTCGGTCTTGATCGGGCCGGGGTTGCTCTCTTGCAGAGTGCGGATGACCTGCGCTTCGCGCTCCGGCCGAAACACGGTCGAGCCCTCCAACCGTTTGATTTCTCCCACTTCCAGTGCCAGTGCGGCACGCCGGTTCAGCAGGCTCAGCATGTCTGTGTCAAGGGCGTCTATCTGGTCTCGCAACTGCGGCAAGGTTTTGGTCATGGCATCGGGGTTGCGGAGTGTCGGTTCAGGCGACGTTTCGTTCAAATTCTCGCATGTAGTTCACCAGGGCCTGTACACCCTGCAACGGCATTGCGTTGTAGATGCTCGCACGCATGCCGCCCAAAGACTTGTGGCCCTTGAGCGACAACAGCCCCTGGGCACGCGCGCCGGCCAGAAAGGCCGCGTTGCGTGACTCGTCGGCCAGGAAGAACGGCACGTTCATGCGCGAGCGGCAGGTTGGTTCAACCTGGTTTCGGTAGAGCCCGGAGGTGTCTATGGCGTCATACAACAACTGGGCCTTTGCGATATTGCGCTGTTCCATGGCAGCGATGCCGCCCTGGCGCTTGAGCCACTGAAACACCAGGCCGGCAATGTAGATGGCATAGGTCGGTGGTGTGTTGTACATCGACCGGTTGTCGCTGACCATCTTGAAATTGAACGCGCTGGGGCAGATCGACAGTGCATGGCCCACCAAATCGTCGCGTACGACAACTACGGTCAGGCCAGCCGGTCCGAGATTTTTCTGGGCTCCGGCAAATGCCAGCCCTACACGCGACCAGTCGACCGGACGCGACGCGACATGGGACGAAAAATCCAACACCAGCGGCGCATCACAGCCCAGTGCGGCCAGATCAGGTAGCTGCTGGAACTCGACGCCGTGGATGGTCTCGTTGCTGCAGATATGCACGTAGGCGGCGTCGGAGTCGACCTGCCAACCGGACGGTTCAGGAATATCGGTGTAGCCCGCTTGCGCATTGCTGGCGGCAAGGTGGGTCGCACCATACTTGCCGGCCTCCTGCCACGACTTGTGGCTCCAGCCGCCGGTCACCACGAAATTGGTCACCGCGCCGGCCGGCCGATCGGAACGGCGGCCCGCCAGATTCATCGGGACGATCGCGTTCTCGCCCAGGCCACCACCTTGCATGAACAGGATGTGAAATTGATCAGGAATCGCCAGCAGCTCACGCAGATCCGCTTCGGCCGCCTCGCAGATCGAGATGAATTCGCGACCACGATGGCTCATTTCCATGACGCTCATGCCCGAGCGCTGGCCGCGCGCATCCGGCCAGTCCAGCATTTCGCTGGCGGCTTGCTGCAGAACCTCTTCGGCTATCGCAGCAGGGCCAGCCGAAAAGTTATACGGTCTGCTCATCGCGGCGTCTGCATCCGGTGAATGGCGTTGGCGCGACACGCGGGTCGTTGACGTGCAGCGCTCTTGGCTGAGCCATTACGCAGGGTCACCCGATTCGGGGGCGGGTTCGTCGGTGCTGCCGCTGTCGGCTGCGTCGTTCTCCACCAGGCGCTGCAGGCCGCTCAATTGCGAGCCGTCGTCCAACCCGATCAGCGTCACACCCTGGGTGGCCCGTCCAAGCTCGCGGATCTCGCTGACGCGTGTGCGTACCAGCACGCCGGTGTCGGTGATCAACATGATCTCGTCATCGGCATGTACCAGAGTGGCTGCGACAACCTTGCCGTTGCGCTCGCTTTGCTGGATGGCAATCATGCCTTTGGTGCCGCGCCCGTGGCGGGTGTATTCGGTGATGCTGGTGCGTTTTCCGTAGCCGTTTTCGGTAGCCGTCAGCACCGACTGCTGCTCGTCTTCCGCCACCAGCATGGCGATCACTGTCTGGCCTTCTTCGAGCATCATGCCGCGCACGCCGCGCGCCGTCCGGCCCATGGGTCGAACGTCGTTCTCAGCGAATCGGACCGCCTTGCCGCCGTCCGAGAACAGCATCACGTCATGTTCGCCGTCGGTCAGCGCTGCGCCGATCAGGAAGTCGCCCGGATCCAGGTCCACGGCGATGATGCCGGCTTTGCGCGGGTTGCTGAATTCGTCCAACGCCGTCTTCTTGACCGTACCCATGCTGGTGGCCATGAATACGTATTGATCAGGTGGAAAACTGCGCTTCTCTCCGGTCAACGGCAGCACCACCGTGACCTTCTCGCCATCCTGCAAAGGGAACATGTTCACGATCGGGCGCCCGCGCGAGCCGCGCGAACCTTGTGGCACTTCCCATACCTTGAGCCAGTACAGGCGGCCCCGATTCGAGAAGCACAGAATGTAGTCGTGGGTATTGGCGATGAAGAGTTGGTCAACCCAGTCGTCTTCCTTGGTCGCCGTTGCCTGCTTGCCGCGGCCCCCACGCTTTTGCGAACGGTACTCGGACAAGGGCTGGCTCTTGATATAGCCGCTGTGGCTGAGCGTGACCACCATGTCGGTCGGTGTGATCAGGTCTTCGGTGCTCAGATCAAAGGAGCTGTGTTCGATCAGACTACGGCGAGCGCCCAGCTTGGTCTGACCGAACTCCTGTTTGATGTGGCCAAGTTCGTCGGTGATGATCGTGGATACGCGCTCAGGCTTGGACAGGATGTCGAGCAGGTCCTCGATCTCGGCCATCACGTCCTTGTATTCCGCGACGATCTTGTCCTGTTCCAGTCCGGTCAGGCGTTGCAGGCGCATCTGCAGGATTTCCTGAGCCTGCGTGTCGCTGAGACGGTACAGGCCGTCGGAGCCCATTCCGTACGACTTTTCCAGGCCCTCGGGGCGGTAATCGTCGGCATTGACCAGGCCGCCGTCGGCCCGGCTGCGTGTGAGCATCTCGCGCACGATCTTGCTGTCCCACGACTTGGCCATCAACTCAACTTTGGCAACTGGCGGTGTTGGAGCGCTGCGGATGATGGCGATGAACTCGTCGATGTTGGCCAGAGCCACTGCCAGGCCTTCAAGCACATGGCCTCGCTCGCGGGCCTTGCGCAGCGTGAATACCGTGCGCCGCGTCACGACTTCACGCCGGTGCTCCAGGAACACCTCGATCAGGTCCTTGAGATTGCACAACTTGGGCTGACCATTGACCAGCGCCACCATGTTGATGCCGAAGGTGTCCTGCAGTTGCGTCTGTTTGTAGAGGTTGTTGAGCACCACCTCCGGCACTTCACCGCGTTTGAGTTCGATGACCAGTCGCATGCCGGACTTGTCACTTTCGTCCTGGATGTGGCTGATGCCCTCTATCTTCTTCTCGTGCACCAGGTCGGCCATGCGCTCCTGCAACGTCTTCTTGTTCACCTGGTAGGGCAACTCGTCGACGATGATGGACTGACGTTGACCTTTGTCGATGTCCTCGAAGTGGCACTTGGCCCGCATAACGACCCGACCGCGGCCGGTGCGGTAGCCGTCCTTGACGCCGTTGATGCCGTAGATGATGCCGCCGGTGGGGAAATCTGGCGCCGGAATGATCTCCATCAATTCGTCAATCGAGGTCTCGGGGTGGCGCAGCAGATGCAGGCACGCGTCGACGACTTCATTCAGGTTGTGCGGCGGTATGTTGGTGGCCATGCCGACCGCAATGCCGCCGGAACCGTTGACCAGCAGGTTGGGCAGCTTGCTGGGCAGGACGAGCGGCTCCTTTTCCGAGCCATCGTAGTTGGGGCCGAAGTCGACGGTCTCCTTGTCGATGTCGGCCAGCATTTCGTGCGTGATCTTGGCCAGGCGGATTTCCGTGTAACGCATGGCCGCCGCGTTGTCGCCGTCGACCGAACCGAAATTGCCCTGACCGTCAACCAGCATGTGGCGCATGGAGAAGTCCTGCGCCATTCGCACGATGGTGTCGTACACCGATTGGTCGCCATGCGGGTGGTACTTGCCGATCACGTCGCCGACGATACGTGCCGACTTCTTGTATGCGCGGTTCCAATCGTTGTTGAGTTCGTGCATCGCGAACAACACACGCCGGTGGACCGGCTTGAGGCCGTCGCGGGCATCCGGCAGAGCGCGCCCGACGATCACGCTCATGGCGTAATCCAGGTAGCTTCGCCGCATCTCCTCTTCCAGACTGATAGGCAGGGTTTCTTTGGCGAACTGGGTCATGAGGGCTTGCTTGCGGCGGAAAGCTGCGATTTTAGGGCCAAGGTTGTGTCGTTAACTGGCAACACATGCCAACGCTCGGGCCAATTTCCTACACGGGAACGCGCCAGCCGCCATTGTCGGCCCATGTCCGTATGGCACAATAAGTCCAAGCACTTGGTGGCGGTCACCAGGGGCGCCAAACGTTTCGCAGCGCCGCTGCGGCCTATGTCCCAATAAGGAGAATCATGAAGAATTTGAATAAAGTGGCCATGCTGTTTGCCACCTTGGCACTTGCAACAGCCGCTAGCGCGCAGTCGGTCGACAACTGGAAAAACGGCTCTGGCGATTTGGTTTGGAAGAACGGCAGCAATGAATTGTGCTGGCGCAACAACTACTGGACTCCGGCAACGGCCGCAGTAGGTTGTGACGGTTCCATCGTTGCTGGCAAGCCCCTTGCTACCGCTGCCCCGGCTCCTGCTCCTCGCGCCGCTGCTCCTGCTCCTGCTCCTGCTCCTGCTCCTCGCGCTGCTGCTCCCGCTCCCGCTCCTGCTCCTCGCGCTGCAGCTCCTGCACCCGCTCCCGCACCACGTGCCGCCGCTCCAGCACCGGCTCCCCGTCCTGCACCGCCTCCAGCTGCCACCAAAGTGACCTATGCCGCCGATGCGTTCTTTGATTTCGACAAGTCGGTACTCAAGCCAGAAGGTAAAGCCAAGCTGGACGATCTGGTCAGCAAGGTCAAGGGCATCAATCTGGAAGTCGTGATCGCTGTTGGACACACTGACTCCATTGGCTCCGATGCCTATAACCAGGGCCTGTCAATGCGTCGTTCGGAAGCCGTCAAGGCATACCTGGTTTCCGCCGGTATCGAAAAGAACCGTGTCTACACCGAAGGCAAAGGCGAGAAGCAGCCAGTGGCTGACAACAAGACCGGTGAAGGTCGCGCCAAGAACCGCCGCGTTGAAATTGAGGTGGTGGGCACCCGCGCCAACAGGTAATTGTTAATGTTCCACGCGAGAGCCTGACCGAGCTCTCCCGCAAACCCCGCCCCTGGCGGGGTTTGCTTTTTGTGGCCGCCGGTTTTCCGGGGCCACCGACCAGACACTCCGATCCAATTGCCGATAATCCTTCAATGACAGTCACCACCAATGTCGATCCGGCCGAATTGGCCAAATTCTCCGAACTGGCCCATCGATGGTGGGACAAGAACAGCGAGTTCCGGCCGCTGCATCAGATCAATCCATTGCGCTTGGACTGGATAGCGTCCCAGTGCCCCCTGGCAGGCAAAAAGGTTCTGGATGTCGGTTGTGGTGGCGGCATTCTGACGGACGCCATGGCACGCAAGGGAGCAGAGGTACTGGGCATCGATCTCGCCACCAAAGCGCTCAGGGTGGCGCAGTTGCATGCGATCGACGCACAGACTCCGAACGTGACCTACCGCGAGATCAGTGCTGAGTCGCTGGCGGATCAACAGCCAGCATCTTTTGACGTCGTGACATGCATGGAAATGCTGGAGCACGTACCGGATCCGGCATCGATCGTGAATGCGTGCATGCGGCTGGCGCGCCCTGGTGGGTGGGTGTTCTTCTCGACGCTCAACCGCAACGCCAAGTCCTTCCTGTTTGCGATCGTTGGTGCGGAATACCTCCTGAATTTGCTGCCGCGCGGCACCCATACCTATGAACGAATGATTCGACCGAGCGAACTTGCCCGCTACTGTCGCGACAGCGGTCTTGACGTCAAACAGACGCGTGGCATGGAATACAACCCGTTGACGCAGCGCTATTGGCTCAGTGCCGATACCAGTGTGAACTACATGCTCGCAACACAAAAACCGATCGGAGCGGGCTGATGGCGGTCATCACCAAGTTGTTTGCGCGCGTCGATGCCATTCTGTTTGATCTCGATGGCACCCTGATCGACAGTGCGCCGGATCTCGGCGCCGCAGCCGATCTGATGCGCGTTCAGCGTGGGCTGCCCTCATTGCCACTGGAGCGCTATCGCCACATGGCTGGCGCAGGAGCGCGTGGCATGTTGTCGGTCGCATTCGGCATGTCGCCCGACGACGCACGGTTCGGCGAGTTCAAGGAGGAGTTTTTGCTGAACTATGAGCGTTGCATGACCCATCGGACTTTCGCTTTTGATGGCGTTCAGGCATTGGTCGGGCAATTGGAACAACAGGGCTTACCCTGGGGCGTCGTGACTAACAAGTCGGCACGCTTCACCGACCCGCTGACCCGCTCGATGCCTTTGTTTGCCAACGCTGCCGTGGTGATCAGCGGCGACACCACACCTCACGCGAAGCCACATCCCGAACCATTGTTCGAGGCTGCGCGGCGTTTGGGCATTGCGGCCGAGAACTGCGTATATGTCGGCGACGACGAACGCGACATCGTCGCCGGTCTTTCCGCGGGCATGGGCACGGTGGCGGCGACCTATGGATACCTCGGGGTCGCGGCCGATATCAGCCAGTGGGGCGCCCATGCAGCCATAGAAAATCCGCTGGGGCTGTTGAAATTGCTGGCATAGGCCTAAAATAACGGCTGAGGGGCTGCATTGGTTTCGACGTGGGTACGGAATCGTTGTGGTGCATGTCGAGCATGGGCTACGCTCGTAAATCTTGGTTCAAAAAACTAACTGCAAACGACGAACGTTTCGCACTCGCTGCTTAATAACCAGTGAGCCTTACAACAGCAGGCCGATGGGCTGGGCAAGGGTGTCATGACCGAAAGGTCCTGATGTCCAGGCTGTAAGGTTATTCACATCGGCTGGCTCTGTGCCGGGTACCTTGGCATGGGGCGAGACAATAGGGTGCTGGCGTCCTGTGTAGCGTGTGGCTGCGCGACACAGGTGGCGAGACTCAAATCAGACCACTAAACATGTAGATCTGCTCGAGGATGGCTTGCGGACGGGGGTTCGAATCCCCCCAGCTCCACCACACACTCATCCGGTACGGTCCGGTGATGTCTCAAGAACCCGGGTTTCTCTTCTGAAACCCGGGTTTTTTTTGTTCCATTGAATTCAGGAAGTTCCTTGACAGCCCAGCCAAGGTGGGGGTAAAAATCACCTATTTACCCCCATTTGCAGTTGAGGCATGATTTTTTACCCCCACTTTCGATTCCCTGTAGGTGCTCAATGCTGACCGACAAGCATTGCAAGGCCGCCTCCTGCCCAATGGACGCCACGCGCGTGCGTCTGACCGACGCAGGTGGCCTTTACTTGGAAACTACCCCAAACCAGAAGAAACGATGGTTCTTCAAGTACCGTTTCGCCAATGTCGAGAAACGGCTAGCCTTGGGGACCTATCCGGAGATCAGTCTGATGGCCGCACGCAAGGCGCGTGATCTGGCAAGACTGCAGAAGGGCGACGGGCAGGATCCTGCGATGTTGCGCGAGATCGACAAACTCAAGGCAAGCAATCCCCATGGGGATTGCTTCAAAGTCGTCGCAATGGAATGGTTCGAGAAGCAGGCTCCCATGTGGAGCGACAGCCATGCCAGCCGCTCGCGTCGACAGTTTGAACGCGACATCTTCCCGTGGATTGGAAAGCGCCGCTTGTCGGAAATCGAACCGGTCGAACTGCTTGCAGTCTTGCGCAAGACGGAGCAGCGTGGTGCCGTTGAAACCGCTGATCGTGGCCTGATGTTGTGTCGCCAAGTCTGGCGCTATGGCGTGGCGACCGGCCGCGTCACACGTGACATCACGGCCGATCTGAAGGGCGCGCTGACACCATATCGCGGTCGGCATCTTGCGGCGATCATTAATCCCGTCAGCTTCGGTGACTTGATTCGATCAATCCGTGAATACAGGGGTGGGTTGATCGTGCGCGCGGCATTGCAGTTGGCGCCACTATTGTTTCAGCGACCCGGTGAGCTTCGGGGCGCTGCTTGGACCGAGATTGATCTAGACGGCGCCTTGTGGACGATCCCGGCCCAGCGGATGAAGCGCGAAAAGGACGGCAAGCAGTACGGGCCTCCACACTACGTGCCTCTAGCGCGACAAGCGGTCGAGATCCTTCGCGGCCTGCACGGTTACACCGGGCATGGGACTTTGGTTTTTCCTGGCGAACGCAATCACGACCGATGCATCTCGGAAAACAGTGTGCGCACTGCACTGTTGACGATGGGCTATTCGTCGGATATCCATACATGGCACGGCTTTAGAGCTAGCGCTCGTACCATGCTCGCAGAACGGTTGGACGTCGACCCCTTGCTCATTGAGGCGCAGTTGGCGCACTCAGTGCGAGATGCCAATGGTCGGTCCTACAACCGGACCCAATACTTGAGCCAGCGGCACGTGATGATGCAACAGTGGGCCGACTACTTGGATAGTTTGGCATCGACTGAATCGTAAATGCCGGAGGTTGATTCAGCGTGATCGGGTTGCCACCGTCAAGACCTCCAGATCTGGGTGAAATCACGGTGTGATTCACCTGGCGATATCGGGTTCGATGGCCCTTCTTCGCTAGCATATGGGTCCATGAATCGCGGTGGGCCGTTCCGTATGTGATGGTCGCCATTTCCGATTCGTTGGTGTCGCAGTCGTTACCTGCCGCGGCAATGCCAATACGCGTTGCTTTCAAGATGTCCTTCGCCTGCACGAACACCGCATCATCGCTCCTTATCGCGCGCGTGAATCTGACCTAACCGCGATCGCGTTCAAGTTGGTCATTTGTCGTTCGATCGACCAAACGAGTAGTGACCATGAGCGATTTGTCCAAACTACCGGCATCCGACTTGAACGTCGGTTCAAGCCATCAATATCAAGCGCTGCCAATCAGCGGATTCGTGCGGCAATGGCAGGTACTTGCGTACATACCGTTTTCCAAGTCCACGCTTTGGCGGCGAATCCAGGCCAAGACCTTTCCGCAACCGATCAAACTCTCGGAGCGCGTGACGGTATGGCGCGCCGAACAGATTCGCGATTGGATCGCAGCTCAGTCGTCGGCTGTCGATGCGGCGCCGCCTGCATTCGGCGCGAGCCAGACAACAACAAGAGACGCCAGTGCATGCGCTTCGCGATCGCGCGAATAGCAGCTGCGTGCCGATTCGGGCGTCCGCCGAATTGCGACTGCGGGAATCTGCGCTATTTGCTGCTGCACATCACAGATCAGGTCGCTCGACTGCAGTCCATTTTGAGCACTTGATAACTCAAGTTCACGTTGTAGCCTGATTCATCAGGAGGGCGCGATGAACTACGGGATACTTTTTACAGGGTCGGCAATTGGTGGGGTGATCGGGGCTTTCGTGGCCATTGATCAAGGGCCGGGAGTGCAATTCGTACTGGCGGGAATCGGTTGCGTCGTGGGTGCTGCGATTGGAGGTGCGATTTGCAAAGCATTCCGATTGCGTAAGGCCCGCGTGGAAACTGATCTGTCGGACGGTCAGTCCGACGGCTTGACGAAGTCCCAGCGCGAATTGAATGACAACTATTGGATCAATCACGGACATCTCACGTCAACACCCGGTCTGCCAGACGCCGATGATTCGGACGCAGCGCATTGAGCTTGGTGGCGACTACTTTCGGGATATCAGCCCCTTGACGGCTTCCTTGGCAGCATCCAATGTCGCTTCTGCGTCGGTAGCGACTTGCTTTGAGGATTGCGTCAACAATGATTTTCTCGATCGAAGGGTTCCGTCCTGGGTCCGATCTACATCCGACGTCACTGGCGAGCTCGCGTCGATCTCGGCGCCTTGACGCTGCAGATGCTGCTTTTCGGCTTGGACCTGGTTGCGTACGTTCGTGATCGGGGTGCCGGGTGCTGGGACGGGTGCTGGGACGGGTGATGGACGGGTCGATTGCTTCGCTGCAACTTCTACATCGTTATTTTGGTGCGCGGTACCGACTGCTTGTCCGAAGGATTCCTTGCTGATCGACTCTTGATGGCCTTCGCGAAGGTTCTGGAAGGACTGGGGAACAGCCGCGCCTTCAGAAAAAATCCGATTCGGTTGCAGGCCTTGGCGTGCCAACTCTGAGGCCATCAGGGTGTGCGCTGCCGCACTGGTGCCGCCGTATTGTTCGGAGTAGCGCATGAACATGTCCATGTTGTGCGGGTCCTGGGCCATGTCGATCGATATGCTCTCCCCGCGCTCGTAGGCGGAGGTCAAGCGCTCTGCCACGGCTTTGCGCTCGGCGTAGGCCGTCTCGGTGCGCTGCGCATTGGAGGTGTCGGTGGCCAACCTGGACGCCATTTCACTGGCCTCGCGTCCGTCAGACCCAACTGCGCGCATGTAACTGCTGTCGCGCGAGATCCGTTCACCAAACTGCTTGAACGCGGATAGCTGTTCAGAGCTCATGGCGCCCAGGACCTTTTGTTCGTCGCTCAGGATACCCGACTGGTAGTTCTTTCCGGCGCTGCCCTGGACCCTTGCACTGGCGCCAATGCCGCCAAAGCCAAGCGATCCGTTGGCGCCAAAGGCGATATGCGCCACCTGCGACTGCGACACGCCCGTGCGCTGGGACACGCCACGGGCAATCTGATCGAGCTGGGTGAGGCCTTCTCCCAGTTGTTCGAAGCTGCTGCTACTGGTGCCGCTGGTGGATCGAAGCGATTGCAACTTGCTCACGCCCCGCGTGAAGGCTTCGGTCAGGCTGGCCGAGCGCTGCTGGGATGCCGATGCGGCTTCCGTTCGCGCAGCGTCGGCCTGCTGACTGGCCTCGGTCACCTCTTGCTGCGAGACACGCATGGACACCACGCGCGATGCAAAGCCCTGGTTGCGCAGTACGCTGACGGCCGCGCGGCCGGTGAGTGCGCTGGAGGTCACGGTGTTTCCGCTCAGATCGCTTTGCGTGCTGCCCATGAAGGCGGATGTGCGGTTGGGTGAGAGCTGCGTCTGATCCATGCTGACATTGCCCAGACTCAGGTTGCCGGTTGCGGCATTGCCGGTGGCGCTGGACAGACTTCCCTGCAAACCGGATAGGCCACCGACAAGCGCGGTGCCGAGCGTTTCCATGCGCTTGAGCGCGGCCCAGGCGATGAAGGGGATGCTGATCGCCAGATAGCCCACGACGGCTTCGGCGGAGATCGCTCTGGAGTAGATGCTTGACGCCGTCTGCAGGGACAGTGCCTTTGCGCCGGAGCCCAGATCGGCCGCGGCAGCCAGGTCGTAGGCCGCGTAGATGGAGGCCATGTAGTTCAGGATCGCGAACAGGGGTGGCCAAAGCTGAATCCAGATGAGTAGCAGCGCATAACCCTTGAGGGCCAGCATGGTTTCGCGTCCGCTGCTGAGCAGGAGCAGCAGCACGAACAGCGGGAACATGGCGTAGGTGATCGCCTCCACGACATTGCG
>ENA-ORBV01005610-ORBV01005610.1-microbial-mat-metagenome-genome-assembly--contig:-NODE-5610-length-22929-cov-4.909155_pt1 | contig 22929 bp, 22 predicted proteins | sample MGYA00237777_ERZ505514 | MGnify/ENA primary metagenome ERZ505514 (study PRJEB26160, sample SAMN06269048) | microbial mat metagenome | isolation source: Oligotrophic lake microbial mat | place... | reverse complement strand
GCACGCAGCACCGGGACGCCACCGCCCGCATCGGCCGAGCATCTCAGCATCCGCCAGGGCAGTCAGATGCTGAGGCGCGACCTGGGGGTGCTCGTGCCGGCGCTGCTGATCAGCGCGCTGATCAGCAGCATCCTGCTCGGCATCAGTCTCGGTTGGTTCCGCCTCTGATCCCGCGACACCGATATCGTCAGGCGCCGGCGCGGGCGCGGTAGTCGGCGAGCAGGCGCTCGATCACCTCGGGGCCGAGCGGCGCCTCAAGGCGGGCGCGGCGGGCGAGATCGTTGACGGTGTCGGCGACGCGATCGAGCAGCAACTTCATCTCATCGGGCGCCTCGGGCAGGGTTCCAACCCGGCATTCGTCGGCGCTGGTCAACTCGAGCTCCCACCCGCACTTGAGCAGCAACAAGCGCTGGCCGGCGGGACGGCGCAGCGCGTCGTCCAAGGGCAGTTCAGCGCTGATCTCGCAGACCAAGACCTTGTAATGCGTGGCGGTGACCTCGTCGGGATCCTCGAACACCGGCGCGTAGCGCAGATCGATGCGCACCTGCTCGCCGTAGAGCGCCAGTTCCTGGGGCCGGAGCTGGATGCCATAGAGGCGGTCGGCGACGATGCTGGGGGCGGGCATAGGCGGGGACGCTAGCTGGTCCGCACGTGCCGACCAGCCTCCGCGCGCCCGGGGACTTGCCTGCATGCCGGCGCTTGGCGAACATGCGGCGATGCCCGATCCCCAGCCAGCGCCGTCGTCCGATCGAGAAGCCCTGGTGGCGAGCGTCGAGCGCGTGCTGCGCGCCGAGGCCGAGGCGCTGGCGCGGCTGGCCGGCACCGCGCGCGCCCAGGGCGACGCGATCGCCGCCGCCTGCGCGCTCATCCACGAGCGATGCGGTGATGGGCGCCCCGGACGTCTGGTCGCGACCGGCGTCGGCAAGGCCGGATTGATCGCCCGCAAGGTCTCCGCCACGTTCGCCAGCACCGGCACCCCCTCCTTCTTCCTCCACCCGGCCGAGGCTCGTCACGGCGATCTCGGCATGGTCCAGGCGGCGGATGTCGTGCTCGCCTTCAGCAACTCGGGCGCCAGTGAAGAGATCATCGCCCTGCTGCCCAGCCTCAGCCACACCGGCGCCGAACTGATCGCGGTGGTCGGCGATGCCGGTTCACCGCTCGGCCGCCACGCGCGCGTCGCGCTCGGGATCGGCGTGGTGACCGAGGCCTGCCCGCTCGGCCTGGCGCCGTCGACCAGCACCACCGCGATGCTGGCGATGGGCGACGCGCTGGCGCTGACCGTGCTCGAACGCCGTCAATTCACACCTGAACGCTACGCGCGTTTCCACCCTGGTGGCGCACTCGGGCGCAAGCTGATGACCTGCGCCGAGGCGATGCGCACGGGCGCGCGCCTGCCGGTGGCCGGGCCGGGTACCACGGTGATGGACGCGATGCGCGCGATCACCCGCGCCCGCGCCGGCAGCGTGCTGCTGATCGATGCCGGCGGCCGCCTGCGCGGCATCTTCACCGACGGCGACCTGCGCCGGCGCCTGATGGAGGCGACCGACCCCGCTCTGATCCTCGCCGCCGCGGTCGACACCGTTGCCACCATCCCCTGTCGGTCGATCCGCGCCGCTGAACTCGTCCAGGCCGCCTTGCGCCTGTGCGCCGAGAAGAAAATCAACGAGCTGCCGGTGGTCGACGACGATGGCCGCCTGGTCGGCCTGCTCGACGTGCAGGACCTGGTCGATCGCGGCTTCGCGGTGTGATGGGAACGCGCTGAGCGCTAGGAGCCTGTCGGGAATAGCGAGCGTCGCGCTGGCTCGCTATCCCCGACATGCTCCTAGCAGAACTACCGCGAGTGGAAGACGACGCCGGTAACGCCGACGAGACCGGCCGGAACCGACGGGCAGGATTCGTGCCCAGCCCCTCTTCAGTGCTGGCGCAGCGCGGCGGCAACCAGTGCCCAGCCCGCGGCCGGATCCACGCGTGCGGTGGGCAGGATGACGATGCGCTCGTTAGCCACGTTCACCCGCGCACGCAGCGCGCGCGTCGGGACGAAAGGCGCCGCCCGCGCGGTGATCACCAGCCGTCGCCCGCTCACCGCATCGGCGAGGGCGGTGGGGTCGACCGCCACCCCCAGCACGCGGTCGCCAAGCAGGACATCGCCGCGCCAGACCCGGCTGCCTGCTTCGCCGAACCCCACCGCCGACACGGGGCGGAAGTCGCCGCGATCCGCTACCACTGCCGCGAGGGCGTCCCAGCCACGCTCGACCAGCACCACCTCGGCGCCATCGGCCAGCGCGGCGTGCGCCCAGGCCACGCCGGTGCGCGCCAATTCGGTCGGGTGGTCGGTGGCGATCGCGATGACGGCCCAGGGCTCGGTGTGGCGCGGCCGCACGAGCACCACGCCGTCGACCCGGTGGGCCTGCCACGGGTGCAGGTGCGCGGCCAACAGCGCCAGCGCGGCCAGGACGCAGGTCGCCAATGCGCCGGCTGCAAGCGCGTGCCAGGCGGCGCGCCCCATCCGCTCGCTGCGCGCCTGCGGCCGCGCCACAGCGGCCAGCGCCGTGCCGATCAGCGCCAGGACCAGGACGAGCGCGTACGGCCACCAGCGCTGGTGCGACTGGAACATCGCTCCCGTCAGGTGCGCCATCGCCAGCGCGGCGCATCCGGCGACCAGGCGCTGTCCGCGCATCCGTGGATCGGCGGCCAGCGCCAGCGGCCAGGCGATCAGGATCATAGCCGTGCCAGCCACGGGCAGCCCGTAGGTCAGCGCGGTGTCGAGGATGGCATTGAGCGGTGAGGCGAAGCGCCCGCCGAGCACGGCCGGCAGGTACCAGGCGTCGATCCAGTCCGGCGGATTGCTCGTAGGAACTCCCCGCCAGGGATGGTCGGCGATGCACGCGAGGGTCGCCCACCACAAACGCAGGCGATCGGCGATCGAGGCATCCACCACCACGCCTGCGACCATCCGGCTGCCCAGTGGTGCCACCAGGCTGGCCAGCGCGACGACTCCCAGTGCACCGGCGGCCAGCCGCCAGCCGATCGCCCGCAGCCCGACCAGAACCGCCACGCCGACCACCAGGGCAAGCACCCCCGCGCGCGATCCGCTCGCGGCGAGCCCGACCAGCGCGAGCACTGTGGCCACGGCGCCAAACCCGATCAGCGCCCGACGCCACGCCAGCCCGAGCGGGATGGCGGCGATCCCCACCAAGACGAGCAGCGCCAGCGCGGCGCATTCGACACCGGCGACATTCTCGCTTGGGAACGGCCCGCTCCAGCGGTCGCTCACAGGGTCGAGCGCGTATCGCCCAGCCAATCCCGGCAGCGTTCGCTTAGACGGCGGATGCGATCGAGATGGATCCGGCCGTCGCTGTGCCCCTGCGGACGCAGGCCGAGGATGTCGACCTGTACATCCGACCTGGCCCGCAACGCGGCTTCCTCCGCCTCGGATGCCAGCACCAGCAGCTTGAGATCGGCCCCGATCGCGCGCCGCGCCTGGGCGATATCCACTGCCCGCGCCCGCATCATGGCGCATCCGCGTAGGCGCGCGCCAGCTGCCGTGACCAGGGTGGCCAGGTGCCGGGCGCTACCCTGCACGGCGATCACGATCGGCAGCTTCTTCCCCGGATCAGCGGTCGGCAGCACGGCGCTCAGCGCGCGCGCCGGATCGGCGAGATCGCTGCTGGCGGCAGCGCAGATGAAACCGTCATCGGCGAGCATCTGGGCATCGAAGATCACATCGAGTGGATCGACCGAGAATTCGTCGACCAGCAGCAGCACCAACCCCTTGGCCGCGATGGTCGGGGCGGGCCGCGCCACCACCGCGGTACCGATCCGTTCGAGCGGTGGCGCAGTGGCGCGGAATGCGGCAATGGCCGCGGCATCGGGAAAGGACCGTCCGGCGAATGAGGGCCAGGTGCTGATCGGCGGCAGTTTCCCCGAGTTGGCGAGACGCAGATCGGCGATGCCGGCGAGCCAGGCTTGCATCAGGCGGAAGTGCTCGGGGTGCGCACCGTGGGTGAGCAGCGCCTTCGCGGCGCCGCGCATCTCCCACTTTGGGCGGAAGGATACACGCAGCGGCTGGTTGCCAGCGAGACCCAGGGCGCGCTCGAACGCCAGGGTCGCGTCGAGGGTGTAATCGAATTCCCCATGCAGGATCAGCACCGGCATCCGGCCGCGCGGATGCTCGGCGAACACCCGCCCGGCTTCCTCGGCATACGCGTCCACCGCCTCGGGATGGGCCTCGGCGAACTGGTGCGCCGCCGAGCCGCCGCCGGAACGGCCGAAGAGCAGCAGACGGCGCTCAGGCAGACCGGCGACAGTGCGCACGTGGCGCCAGGCGTCGAGCCAGGCCTGGCCCGAGCCCGATTCGGGGAAGTAGTAATAGTGCGAACGGTCGCGCGCATCGACATCGGCCATGCCGGGAAAGGCGAGGCTCATCACCGTGAAGCCGTAACGGCGCGCGAGGTCGTGCGCGTGTCCGGCACGCAACGGCTCGTCTTCGGTCGGATAGGGGAATAACGCCACCACGTCAGCGGCGGTCGCGAGGGGCACCCCATCGCGACCGACGGGGATCATCCAGTCGCAGCGCACGGAGGGCAGACGCGTCATGCGGGTGGCGATGGCCGAACTGCCGGTGATCACGGCGCATTGCGTCTCGCCCCGCGGATGACGCGCCGCTTGGTCGTCGCGCCAGGCGGGAATCGTGACTGGCGTCGGCGGCACCACGACCGGCGCACGGACCACCGGCGCAGCACTGGGCGGGTTGGGTAAGGGGACGACGGGAGCAGATTCCGCCACCGGCCGTGGCGGCACGATGGGGCGAGCCTGCGCTGGTCGCGGGGGAAGGACCGCTGCCGGGCTCTCGCTTGGTCGCTGCGCCAACGCGGGGCGCGCCTCTACCGGACGATCGCGCGGATGGCGCATCACCGTGATCATGATGAGCAGGGCGAGCACCCCGATCACGCTCACCATGATCACCCCGGTATCGGAGGGCGCCGGGGCAGGACGGCGACGGCGCGGCGGACGCGAAATCACTCGACGCTGACGGGCCATGTCTCGATCTCCTGGATCACGCCGTCATGGATATGGACCACGCACGGCGCTGGCGCGGCGCGCAGAACTCGGGCCGACTCGGCATCCGCGGGGCGGGTGAGGTGCGCGAGGGCGCCCGCCGTACCGGGTTCGGAGAGGTCGAGCAGACGCACGGGCGGCATGCGCGCCGCGGCGCCATGCACCAACAGCATCATCGGCAGCACCCTGGCACAGGCATCGCAGCGCGAACGGGTCACCACCACCAGCGCGTTCGGATCGTCGCCCAGCGTGGCCACTCGCTGACCGATCAGCACTCTCGGGGCAGCGCCCGTGGGGCTGGTCGCCAAAACCGCCACGGCGACCGCGGCAACAGCCGCCGCCGCCACCGCGGCCGGTGCCGGGCCGCGCCACAGCGCCGCCGCCAACACGATGTCGATGGCGGCGGTGATCAGCGGGGGCACCGGGAAGGCGAAACAGCCGCAGTCGCCGCGACCCGCCAGCGCCGCCAGCAGATTGAACCCGGCGAAGGCGGCAAAGAGCAGCGCCGCGGCAGGCCGCAGGCGCACCGCACATGCCGGTATCAGCAGCGCGACGCCGAACAGGGATTCCGCGCCGAGACGGGCGATGGTCCAGCCGCTCACCGCCACGCCGGGCAGCAGATGCGAGAGCGACGCCACGAGCAGGACCATGCTTACGAGAACGGTCACGGGATGGCGGGAGGAGCCATCGATCGCTGACGGCGCGGCGGAACTGAACACGTCAGCGATCAGCGTGGCTGGATATCCAAGCCTGGGCATCGGCATCCCAAATCGAATCGGCGAGCGACGGCTCGATGACGAATTCCTCATCGTCGACCACGCGATCGACCTCGATCGAGGTGGTGGTGATGTCCCAGGTGCCACTCAATTGGCCGGTGCGGAAATCGAAGTAATCGATGTGGGCGGCGAAAGGCACCGCCACCGGACTCCCCGTGCGCAGCGGCCGCATGTCCTTGAAAGCGATGGTGTACCAGGGAGTCGTCTTGTTCGGACCAAAGGTGGCTTTGCTGGCGCCGGAGGGGAAGCCCTTGGCCGCATTCCAGTTCCAGGTGAACATCCGCCCCCCCGTACTGGGTTTGAGATTGGCGGGAATCTTATGCTGACGTCCACCCGGCGGCATGATCAGGTCGGCCACCGTGGTGAGGATCTTGACCGTGGCCGCGGATCTGCCTCCGGGTTCGGCGAAGATGCCGTCGAGATGCAGGGCGGGCAGCAGGTCCGGCCCGGTCGGGATGGGCGCGCGGTACGGGTTGCCACGACTCCCCAGGCCGGTGGCGGGAAGCAACGCGAACAGTTGCGGCGGTTCCATCATCGGCTCGAAGGACAGGCCCTTGGTCAACGTCATCAGACGTCCGATGCAGTCGAGCGAGTACGCGGTGGCGCCATCGTAGGTCTTCAAGGTCTTGCCCAGGACTTGACCGTCGGGCGTAAGCATGAGGTGCTCGATCCGCATGCGACCGCCGGCGTAGAGCGAGCGGACCCGATCCCGGCCGCCCGGGGCGCCGTCCTGCACCCGGGTGTTCTCCCAGATGATCTCAAGCGAACGGAGCGCGCGGATGTCGGCATCGACGGCGCGGACGTAGGTCGCCACCGCGACCTGGACCTCGGTGGCGACCAGGGCCGGCAGGACCAACGCCGCCAAGCACACCAATCGGGCGATCATGGCTCTTGGCACGAGGTGTCGTTGCGATCCCAGCGCACATAGCCGCAGGGCTGCGGCACTTGGCCCGGCGCCGCGTAGGTTTCGCCGCACAGGACGCCGTCCGAGGGCAGCCCAGGCCGGACCGAAACCTCGTTGATCAACCCGGTGGGCACGCCGAAGCAGTAGAACGAGAAGGCCGGGCCATCGGTCTGCTGCTCGACGAAGTCGGCAGGAAGGTCATCGTTATTGACGATGGCGCCGTTGGAGGCCTGCTTCCAGAACCAGCACACCCGGAAATCTTTGTAGCATTTCGCCCTGGCGGCCTCGGCGAATGCGCTACTTTGCGCCGCAATAAGGATGAGGAGTGTTGAAAATATTCTCATATTGCCTCGCTTAGGGCAATACTAGGAGGTCAGGCTACCAGTCAAGGTGTATCATTCGCTCGCGCCGGGATCAGTGTTCCCACCAGCAGGATCCGGAGCTGGAAGGTGCCGGCCGTCGCCAGCACCCTGAGGTGCAGATAGCCCCCCACCGGCACCGGCTTCACCACCTCCGCCGGTGCGCTGACACGCAGGATGACCACCGCCGGATCGTCAGGCGACACCGTCGCGGTGATGCCGGGTTCGACCACCGCCTCAAGCACGGTCACCGCGCTGCCATCCACCGCCTGCACCCGTAGCGTGCGCTCGACGCTTGCCCCAGGAGGAATCGCCCCGAGCAGCACCTCGCCCGGTGTCGCCCGGACCGGCCCCGAGACCCGGCCGACGACGCGGCGCGCCACGCGGTGGTCGAGCGCCTGGCCGTCACGGCGGAATGCGAACACCAGGGAGCTTCCGAACGACCCGAGCGGCATTGCGGTCGTCGGTGCGAGATGGATCCGCCAGTGGTCATGGTCGATGCGGGCGACGCTGGCCAGCAGACCGGGTTCGCTGACCTCGGCGCTCAGATCGTCCCAGACCTCGGGGTGGCGACCCCGGCTGACGTCGATGTCCCAGCCAGACGCCGCGCTGGCAAGCGAGGTGGTCGCGAGGCGGTAGGTGCCGCCCCGCTCATCGAGCAGGAGGTAATCCTCGATGCGCCCGGTAACCGTCACCGTCGCACGCTCGGCGCTGCCACCATCCGGGGCGGTGAAATGCATCTCGGCGGTCGCCTCGGCCGGAGCGTGACCCAGCGGCCAGCGCACCTGCATCGTGACGAGCCCGCTCCTGGCGGCGGGAAATAGCTCAGCCGCTGGCTGCACGGCGGCGCAGGCACAACTCAGCATCGGCGTCGCCCACGTCCGGGGCGTGGCGGCAGGATTCTTCACCGCGACCACCAGCGTGGTCGTCGAACCGGGCAGCACCACGCCGCCATCGATGATCAGGCGAGGTCCACCGATCGCGACCAAGTGCGGATCGGCGGCGGAGAGCGCCCCAGCGACGAGAACCAGCATGAGCACGGGCAAGGTGGGCATGGGCGCCCGGTGTAGCCGTGGTGGTGGCCTTCGCCACGGGCCGTCTCGGCAGGGCAGCTACTTGGTCGCGTCCGAGGTAGCACGCTGCTGCGCCGATTGCAGCAGGGTCGGATCGGGAGCCGGCGCGGTCAGCGGCGACTGGAAGTACCCCTCCTGGAACGACCGCCGCATGCGCAACCGTTCGCGGCGCGCGCGCAGCGCGGTGGCCTGCTGCGAGCTTTGACCGAAGACCAGCGCCTCGGGATGCTCGAGGATCAGTTCCGACGCCTGGACGAGATTGATGGCGAGGTCGTTGACGTCCTTGGCAAGATCCTGGTTGGCCAGCAACTGACCGATCACGCCCTTGCCCTGGTGCAGCCCGGCGAGGATGGCGCCGGTGCGCGCAGACACGCCACGCAGGTCGGTGACCAGCGCGCGCAGATCGGGTGCGCTCGCGCTGAGCAGGGCGGCGCCCTCGGCCAGCGCCGTGTCGAGCCGGCCGAGCGCGCGATCTGCGGTACCGAGCACGGCGTCGCCGCGCTGGGCCAGGCGATCGATGCTGAGCAGGGCGGCATCGGCACGCGCGGTGAGGGCCCGGTTGCTGGCGACCAGGTCCTTGCCGAGCGTGTCCAGGCTGGCGAGCGCGCTTTCGCTGGCCTTGATCTGGGTGCGCAATTCCTTGGTCAGGGCCACGCCTTCGCCGGCGAGATCGGCGGCGTTGCGCAACAGCCGCTTGGCATCGGTGCGCGACTCGGGGCCGAGCAGGTCATTGACGTTGGCGAGCAGCGCCAGCGCCTCTTGGGTGGCGGTGTCGAAGAAGCCGCTGGTGGCGTAGACCTCGGCGGTGCCATCGAGCGGCAGCAGATCGCTGGCGGTGGCCGGCGACCCGGAGCCGCTGAACGCGAGGTAGCTGTCGCCGAAGATGCCCGAGGTGGCGATGGTCAGGTTCGAGGACTTGGGAAGACGGTAGGTCTCATTGATCGCCATCGTCACCTTGACCGGATAGCGTGCCTTGCCGCTATCGGTCGAGATCGATTCGACCTTGCCGATCGGCAGGCCGGCGAGGGTGACCGGCGAACCGTTGCGCAGGCCGCCGGCGTCCTTGAGGAAGGCGTTGACGCGGTAGTAATCGTCGAACGAGAAGCGGTCGCTGACCAGGATGAGCGCGACGCCGGCGATCAGGCCGGCGACAATGAGCAGGCCGATCTTGAGCTCGAGGCGATGCGAAGAGGCCGCCGGCATCGATAGCGAGGGTAGTCCCGACCCTGCGCGGCGCCAGCCCGCGCCGCGCAGGTGCGACAGCCGTTACGTCGGCGCGCGGAAGAAGACCACGCCCAGCGGTGGCAGGTCGACGCGCAGCGTCGACTGCCAGGCGTCTTTGCGTTGGTTGTCGGCGACGACGATCTCGGTGCCGATGACGCCGCTGCCGCCGAAGCGGGTATCGTCGCTCGACAGCAGGCGTACCCAGGGGCCGCCATGCGGCACGCCGAGCGGATAGCCGAGACGCGGCACCGGGGTGAAGTTGCAGGCAACCAGCACGTCGGGCGCGCCGTGGGCGCAGCGCAGGAAGGCGAGCACGCTTTCGCGCGCGTTCTCGCTGTCGACCCAGCGGAAGCCGTCGCGGTGATCGTCACGCCGGTGCAGCGCCGGCTCGCTGGCGTAGAGGCGCATGACCTCACCCAGCCAGTGGCCCAGGCCGACGCGCAGGGGCTCCTCGCCCTCGTTCCATTCGGTGCGGCTCTGCCAATCCCATTCGCGGCCCTGGGCGATCTCGGCGCCCTGGAACAGCAGCGGTCGGCCGGGCACGCCGGCCTGATAACCATAGAGCAGACGCAGCTGGGCCATGCGCTGCCACCAGTCGCCCCACATCTTGTCGACCAGGCTCTTCTTGCCGTGCACGACCTCGTCGTGCGACAAGGGCAGCACCCACTTGTCGTCGTAGGCGTACCACTGGTGGAAGGTGATCCAGCTGTGGCAGCCCGGGCGCATGACCGGGTCCTGCGCCAAGTAGCGCAGGGTGTCGTGCATCCAGCCCATGTTCCACTTCAGGTCAAAGCCCAGGCCCTGCATGTGCGTCGGCGCGGTGACCCCCTGCCAGGCGGTCGATTCCTCGGCGATGGTCAGCACGCCGCGGTGCAGGTCGTGCACGGTGGTGGTCAGCTCCTGCAAAAAGGACACCGCTTCGAGGTTGGCGTTGCTGCCCTGCTCATTGGCGACCCATTCGCCGGGCTCGCGATCGTAGTCGCGGTAGAGCATGCTCGACACCGCGTCGACGCGCAGGCCATCGATGTGGAACTCGCGGATCCAATGCAGCGCCGCGCCGAGCAGGTAGTTGCGCACCTCGGGCCGGCGGAAGTTGAAGACCAGGGTGCCCCAGGTCTTGTGCTCGCCTTCGCGCGGGTCGCCGTACTCGTAGCACGGCTCGCCATCGAAGCGCGCCAGGCCGAAATCATCCTTGGGGAAGTGGCCGGGGACGAAGTCGATGATCACGCCGATGCCGGCGCCGTGGCAGGCGTCGACCAGGAAGCGCAGATCGTCGGGCGTGCCGTGGCGGCTGTTGGGCGCGTACTGGCCGGTGACCTGGTAGCCCCACGAGCCTTCGTACGGGTGCTGGGCGACCGGCAGCAGTTCGAGGTGGGTGAAGCCATGCTTCTGGCAATGCGCGATCAGCTTGGGCGCCAGCGCGCGGTAGTTCGGCCACGCCTCGGGCTCGCTGCCGCGCATCCAACTGCCGAGGTGGCATTCGTAGATCGCCATCGGCGCCGAAAAATGATCGGTGGCGCCGCGGCGGTCGAGCCAGGCACCGTCGCCCCAGGCGTACCCGCCGTCGGCCCACACCACGCTGGCGGTGGCCGGCGGGTGCTCGGCGGCGCGCGCGTAGGGATCGGCTTTGATGCGCAGTTCGCCGCTTGGATGGCGGATCTCGAACTTGTAGCGCATGCCGGGCGCGACGCCGGGGATGAACAGCTCCCACACGCCGTAGGGCGGGCGCGGGCGCATGGGATGGACGCTGCCATCGAAGCCATTCCAGTCGCCGACCACCGCCACGCGCGCGGCATTCGGCGCCCACACCGCGAAGCGGGTGCCGGCGCAGCCGTCGACCTCGACCGGATGCGCGCCGAGGATGTCACCGACATGGTGGTGGTGGCCAGAGCGGATGAGGTCGAAGTCCCAGTCCGCCACCTGCAGCCAGAAGCTGTACGGATCGCGTACACGTACCACCGACCCGGCTCCCGCGCGGCGCACCTCGAGCTCGTAGGCGAAGAAGTCGGCGCGGCCGACCAGGCGGCCCTCGAAGAGACCCTCTGCGGCCCGACAGGCGAGCGGGATCGGCTTGTCGCCATCGCGCGGCTGTACGCTGACCGCGCTCGCACCCGGCACCCACGCGCGCAGCCACAGTCCGTCGGCTTCGCGGTGCATGCCCAGCACGCTGAACGGGTCATGGATCCGCGCTTCGAGCAGGGCGCGGACAGTCTCATCGGGCAGGGGCATGACCAGGGTCTTACTGGGCTGGCGCGACGGCACCAAGCCCATCGTGGACCCGGTGGTACGCCACCGCGGCGGCGAGCCAGCGGTCGACAGCCTCAGTCCATCCCGGCGCGTAGATGGCGTCGAGGTGTCCGCCAGTGGCGTGCACCAGCGTCTCGGCGCGTGGCGCGGCCGCGGCCAGCGCGGCATGGTGCTCGATCGCGACCACCTCGTCCTGCCCGCTGGCGGCCAGCAGCAGCGGCGGACCGGCGCGCAGAACCAGCGCGTCGAGCGGCCGGATCGCATCGAGATCGATGCCCAGGCCGAGCCGCGCGACCGTGCTGCCCACCAGCGCCATGGCCCGCGGCAGGTTGCGGCTGATGAGCGGCGCGAGGTTGGAGAAGGCGCTTTCGGCCATGATCCCAGCACAGCCGACCAGGCGGTCCGCCGCGAGGAGGAGGGTGGCGCCGCCCATGCTGCCACCGTAGGCGACCATCGGCCGGCCACCGGCACGCGTCGCCCGCACATGGTCCCAGACTTCGACCAGATCGGCGGATTCGTGCACCCCATACGTCACCGCTGCTGGCGACGATCGCCCATGGCCACGCAGATCCCAATGCACCACCGACCAGCCCAGCGCGCGCATGCGCGTGGTCAGGCCGATGAATTGCTGCGGATAGCCGCCGATGCCATGGGTGAGGACGAGGATGCCAGCGTCGGTGCGCCCGGGCAGCCAGGTCACGGCCAGCCCCACGCCATCGCGGGTGCGCAGCGTCTCGTGCTCGGCACCAGTGAAGAGGGGTTCGCGCCACAGCTCTGGGCGCAACACGAGCTGGTGGCGGTAGAGCTTGGGCAGCACGGCGGTGAGCACGAGGCCGACCGCGGTGATCGCCACCCAGGCCGGCAGGCGCAGCGCGAGTGGCACCTGACGGCTTCGCCCGACCAGGCCGGCCAGGATCAGCACCAAGCCGGCCGCGCACCACGCCTTGACCAGCAACGGCCACCATGCCACCACGCTTCGCCCGTCGGCCAGACCGCGGGAACCCAGCAGCGGCAAGGCCGCACCGATGGCGACCAGGACGACGATCACCTGCCAGCTGCGCGACGGGTGGGGGAGGGCGGCGAGACCGAGCAGCGGCGCCGCGAGCAGCAGGACGCTCAGCGGTGCGTCGCGCGCGATCAGCCGCCACGCCGCCAAGGCCAAGGCCGCGGCGAGCAACGTCCAGGTGGCCCGGGCTGGTGTCATCGAGGTGGATACGCCCTGGGGCGGTGACTGGATGCCCACCGGGGACATCGCGGACGGGCTGGGACTCAGTTGTCCTGCCCGGTCTCGAGGATTTCCTGCAGCACATCGAGATTGTCGAGCAGCGCCGCGCAGCCGCGCGCAACGCAGGTCAGCGGATCGACGGCGAGGCGCACCGGCAGGCCGGTCTCTTGGGCGATCAGTTGCGGCAGGCCGCGCAGTTGGCTGGTGCCGCCAGCCATACAGATGCCGCGCTCCATGAGGTCGCTGGCCAGTTCGGGCTGGGTGCGCTCGAGCACGCTCTTGATGGTGACCACGATCTGGGCCACCGGCTGGCGCAGGGCCTCGAGGATCTCGCTCGAAGTGACCTCGATCCCGCGCGGCATGCCGGTGCGGATGTCGCGGCCCTTGATCGACATGCGGGCCTCTTCGGCCATCGGCATGGCGCAGCCGATGGTGAGCTTGACCTGCTCGGCGGTATTCTCGCCGATGACCACGTTGTACTCGTTCTTGAGGTACTTGATGATGCACTGGTCGAGTTCGTCGCCGCCGACGCGCACCGATTCGGACGCGACCATGCCGGCGAGCGAGATCACCGCGACCTCGGTCGTGCCGCCGCCGATATCGACGATCATCGAACCGACCGGTTCGGCCACCGGCAGCCCGGCGCCGATCGCCGCCGCCATCGGCTCGGGGATGAGGAAGACCTTGGCCGCGCCGGCGTTCATCGCGCTGTTGGTGACGGCGCGCTTCTCGACCTCGTTGATGCCCGAGGGCACGGCGATGACCACCCGTGGGCGGAACGGGCCGCGCCGCCCGTGCGCCTTGCGGATAAAGTAGCGCAGCATCGCTTCGGTGATCTCGAAATCGGCGATCACGCCATCCTTCATCGGGCGCACGACCTGGATGTTGCCCGGATTCTTGCCGAGCATGATCTTGGCCATGTCGCCGACGGCGTTGCCGTTCATCAGCACCTCTTTGGTGCCTTTCCGGACCGCGACCACCGAGGGCTCGCTGATGACCACGCCCTTGCCCTGAACCGCGACCAGGGTGTTCGCTGTGCCCAGGTCGATGCCCAGGTCGGAGGTGAACATGGTCATGAAACGTTCGACGAGGCCCATTGGAGGGTTCTGGTGTAGGGGATGCCCTGGCCGGCGCAACGCTTCCCGGCTGATTGTCAAGCATGTGGAATCACGACCGACCCGACGCAGCGGAACCAGTCGAGCCCGATTTGCGCAGTGCCCAGCTACGGGGTATCTTCGTCGTGACCTCAGGCACGGATGCCGCCAGCCCCTCAGGATCGTCCCATGGCCAGGGCCAAGTGTCTTCCCGTGCATGTCGTCCGCGAACCGGGCGTGCTCCACCTGCGCCTGGCGCGCAGCGACCGCTACAACGCCCTCGATCTCGCCACCCTGCACGCGCTCGCCGCGGCGCTGATGCCGCCAGCCGGGCCGGCACCGGTGCTGATCCTGGAGGGCGAACAGGGCATCTTCTCGGTCGGCCCCGACATCGCCGAACTGTCGACCATGGATGGTCCGCATGCCACCGTGTTCAGCCAACTCGCGCATGCGGTCACCGCCCGGATCGAGGCCTGGCCGGCACCGACCATCGCCAACCTGTCTGGGTACTGCCTGGGCAGCGCGCTCGAACTCGCGCTCGCCTGCGATGTGCTGATCGCCGATCCCGGGGTCCGCCTCGGCCTGCCCGGTCTGGCCTGGGCCATGGTGCCGTGTGCCGGCGGCCTGCGCCGGCTGGCCCAGCGCGTCGCCGGCGAAACCACGTCGCGCCTGTTCCTCAACGGCGAGGTGCTCGACGGCGAGGCTGCGGCGCGCATCGGGCTGATCGATCGCTTGATCGTCACGCCCGACGCCTGCGCGGCGCTGGCCACAGCGATGTCGGACTACAGTCCCTCGGCGGTCCAGGCGATCCGCTCCATCCGCCTCGCCCGGCAAGGCGCGATCGACGCTGGCACCGAATCCGCCCTCTTCGCCCAACCCTTCGCCAGCGGGGAGTGCCAGAAACGGCTGAAGTCTTTGCTGGCTGGCTGATCGTCCTGGATAACGTCAATACACCCTGACCGGCGGGAACCCGCTCGACGACAAAACCCAGGCCACTGGCCTGGGTTTTGTGATGCTCGACCGATGCGCGCGGTGCGCTCAGGCGGCGATGAGCTTGGCCTTGGCCTGCTCGACGATGTTGGCGAACGCCTCGGGCTGGTGGATGGCGAGCTCGCTGAGCTGGCGGCGATCGATGCGGATGTCCGCCTTCTCGAGGCCAGCGATCAGGCGGCTGTAGGGGATGCCGAGGGCGCGGCAGGCGATGTTGATGCGCGCGATCCACAGGCGGCGGTAGTCGCGCTTCTTCAGCTTGCGGCCGATGTAGGCCTGGCGCTCGGCGCGCTTGATCGACTCGACGACGACACGGTACTGGGAGTGGCGACCGCCGCGGTAGCCCTTGGCCCGCTTCATGATGCGCTTCTGCATCCGGTGGCGCGCTGCGCCGTTGGTGGCACGCATGGTGACGACCTTTCATTCACAAGCCCGGACGCCCAAAGGCGGACGGGGAGGCACAAGGCCTACTTGGTAAGCGACCCGTGGGTCGCGGATGCGCGGTCGGCGAGCGACCGCGCGGGGAAGACTAGGGCTGGCCTTTGAGCAGCGCGAAGCGCGCGCGACGGACGTAGCCGGCGGTGGTGGTCGTGGTCTTCTTGACCAGGTTGCGCATCCGCTTCGGGCTGCGGCCGGCCAGCAGATGACGCACGCCGCACTGGGTACGGATGATCTTGCCGCGCGGGGACAGGCGGATCCGGCGCTTCGACGCCTTGTGCGACTTCATTTTGATCTTGGCCATGGCGATATTCCCGGGCGGGTGAGGGGCAGAAGCATAGGAGGTTTTTCCGCCCTGCAAGGGCGGGAAAACCGACGGCGACCGGGGGACACGTGCTGCGCCGTCCTGCGCTCTACAGCGGGATCAGCGCCCGACCAACAGCCGATCGCCCAGGTGGTTTCCCAGCATCGGATTCTCGATGATCAGACGACGGGTGCGCTCGATGTCGTAGGCGACGCGGCGCCAGACGACCTCCTTGCCGTCGAAAACGACATAGCAGGCACGGGGATCCCCATCGCGCGGCTGGCCGACACTACCGACGTTGACGATGGTCTTGCGAGCGTCGATCGTCCAGTGGTAGTCGAGGCTGGGCAGGCTGCGCCAGACGTAGTCGTCGCCCGTGATCACGCCCGGGCGGTGGGTGTGGCCAATGAAGCAGGTGTGCTGGACGAGGGCGAAGTTCTCTTCGAGCAGCTGGCGCGGATCCTCGCCCATGAAGCTGCGGCCGTGGGTGTGCTCTTCGAGGATGTATTCCTCGAGGTGCTGGCGGGGGCTGGCGTGGACGAAGAGCACGTCCTCTTCAGTGAATGAGGTCGGTAGATCGCGCAGCCAGTTCCAGCGTTGGCGTTTGCCGCTGAAAAAGCCGAGGAATCCCGAGCGGATGACCTGATTGGTCCACAGCGCGGCGTTGCGGGCCTCGGCGTTGAACCCGATCGGCTCATGGATGACGGCATGGTCGTGGTTGCCGGCGATCATCCGCCCGCCTTCGCAGACCTCGATGATGGTGCGCATCGCTTCGACCGGCTCCGGGCCGTAGCCGACGACATCCCCCAGGCAGTAGACCGCCTGGACCTTTTGCTCCCGGATATCGGCGAGCACGGCATTCAGGGCAGCCATGTTGCTGTGGATATCGCTGATGATGGCGATCCGCCGCATGGGCCCGAGGTATAACGCCCCCCCTCGGCCGGCACCACGGTAAAAGCGGCAGTAGGCCGCACCGGTAGGCCGCGCCCCGCGGCCGTTGGTAGATACCCCCTGTAACGGAACCGGATCGCGGGTAGGCGCGCCTCCGGCGCGCGACAACCCCGTTCCGCTCGCGCTCAACCTATAGGAGAAGGAACCCCCCTCCGGCGCGCGACAACCCCGTTCCGCTCGCGCTCAACCTATAAGAGAAGGAACCCCCCTCCGGCGCGCGACAACCCCGTTCCGCTCGCGCTCTGAAGGAACCCGCGCTATTGCAGATAGTCGAGCAGCGTCTGCTGCGAAACCCGCGCTCCGGCTTGCAGCCCGGCCTGGAGGGCGATTTGCCCGGCTTGGAATTTGGCGATCACCTCGGCGAAGTCGGCGTCTTCGATCTGGCTGACCAGCTCATCGAGATTGATCTGCACGTCGATGAGCTGGTTCTGAGTCAGCTCGAGGCGCTGCTGGCGCCCGCCGAGTTCGCCGAATTGGTCGACGACCTGGTCGTGAGCTGCGTCGATCTCGCCGATCATCAGCCGTATCGCGTTGCCATCATTGGCTGCCAGCGCGTCGCGCAGGTCGATCAGGGCCTGGAACATGTCGGCCGGCTGCTGGAACAGTGCCGAACCGACCTGACTGACCGACGAGGTGCTCGCCGGGCTGATCTGCACCGAGAAGTCTTCTTGGGCCCCGCTGTAGTCGACCTGGTCGCCCGCAGCAGACAGCGCGAATGGCTTGGTGGTGGTGGCGGCTCCGGCGAAGACGTAGCGCCCGTCATGCTGGGTATTGCCGAGATCGACCAAGCGCTTGAGCGCATTGTCGACCTGGGCGCTGAGGGCGGCGCGGGCGGCTGCATCGAGGGTGTCGTTGCCGCCCTGCACGGCGAGAGCCTTGGTCTCCTGCAGCAGAGCCGTCATGCCCGAAAGGGCGCTATCTGCAGTATTGAGAAAAGCGATGCTGGAGTCGATGTTGGCCTGGTAGTCGTCGCTCTTGAGCGATTCGGCGCGCAGGCGCAGACTCTGACGGATGCCGACCGGGTCGTCGCTCGGCTTGTTGATGCGCTTGCCGGTGGCGAGTTGCAACTGCAGATCCGTGAGGCGCGACAGCGAGCCCTGATTAGCGATCAGGACATTGCGGCTGAGGGTGTTGCTGGCGATGCGTTCCATGGTGATTCTCCTCAGCCGAGCAGGTCGAGCAGGGTACGGATGTTCTCTTGCGCGGTGGTGATGATGCGCGCGGCAGCGGTGTAAGCTTGCTGCTGCAGGATCAGGTTGCCGACCTCTTCGTCGATCGACACGCCGCTGACCTTGTCGCGACGGTTGTCGAGCGCGGCCCGCACCGCGCTCTGGTTCGAATCCAGGCGTTTGGTGAGGTCAACCTGCGATCCGACGTCGGCAACCATGGTGGTCAGGTACTCGTCGGTGGTGACCCCGCCCGGCATGATGGCCCGGTTGCGCAGGCCGAGCATCGACAGGATGTTGCTGTTGTCGCCATCGACCCGGCTCTGACCGACCGCAAGGCGGCTGGGATCGGCGCGGATCGGATCGGCGATGGTCAGGGTGCGGGCATCGGCACCCTGGAAGAGGGTGTTGATGCCGAGCGCGCTGAGCAGCCGGGCTTGATCGGGATTGCCATCGACCATGAGATCGAGGGACTGGCCAGCGATGAGCGAGCCCGAGGCGAAGGTCAGGTAGGTGCCGTCACCGATCGGCACCGGTTTGCCCGCCCGGAAGGTGGCGTCGAGCGTGGTCGTGGTGGTGCGCGCGACCGGTGAGCCGGCAACGTCCTCGAACCAGGTGAAGCTGACCACCGGCGGTGCGGTGGCGTCGCCGATGACGCCGCCGGTGACCACGTCCATCCGCCACTGGTTGGCCGGATCGTAGGCAAGATTGCCGGTGTAGCGCCCCTTGAGATCGACCGCGGGGCCGGTCCAGCCCGCATTCCACGCCTCGGCCGATGGGCGGGTGTCGAGCGCGCGGCTGAAGTCGAGCGACGAGCCGTTGGCTGCGCGCAGTTCAAGCCGCACACCGCCATCGACCGGGATCGCGGTGGCGGTCAGCCCGGGAATGCCCGCCTGCGGCGGCTGCAGGCTGAATCCGCCACCGCTGCCGGTGTTGACCACGTCGATCAGATTCTGCAGCGAGCGTCCCGCCGGGGTCGCGCCAGCCCCGGGCTCATAGCGGATGATGTACTTGGTGGCGATGCCAGTGGCGTCGTTGCGGACATTGATGGTCAGGTCGCGCGCTTGCGACACCCCGTTGATGTCGGTGAACCTCGGCAGGAAGGGCTCGGGGATGCCGGCGCCGAGGTTGTCGCCCTGGGCTTGGGTGATGGAGTCGAGATCGACGTCGAGCTGGTTGCCGGCGATGATGGTCTGCGAGAGGAAGCGGTCGATGCGCGAATCGGCGTTGACGCCGACGGCGTGCACCGCGTTCATCTCGAAGGCGATGGTCTGGGCCAGCGCGTCGATGCGATCGATGACCGCCGGGATGGTGGTGGCGTGCAGGGTGAGCAGCGCGCCGACCTTGCCGCTGCTGGCGCGCAGGCTTTCGCCGCTGTCGCTGAACACGAGGGAGAGATCATCCAGCGACGATCCGACCTGCACGTTCACCGACTTGTCGGCATTGACGATCAAACGACCGCTGGATTCGACCAGAGCGGCCTGGGTCACCGGATCGATGCGCACGCGCAGGTCGATATGGCCGGACAGCTCGTTCATGAGCTGCTCACGCTGGTCGAGCAGGTCGTTGGGCTCGCTTCCCGTGGCGACCTGGCGACGGATCTCGCTGTTCAGGCTGGCGATCTGCTTGGTCAAGCCGTTGATCGCCGACGCTTCGAGCGACAGCTGGCTGCCGAGGTCATTGCGCAGATCCTCCAGGCGCTGGCCCATGCCATTGATGATCTGGGTCAGGGTCTTGACCTCTTCGACCGCGGCAGCGCGGATGCCCGGCGACTCCGGATTGTTGGAGAGCTGCTGGAACACCGAGAAGAGCGAATTCACCGCACCGCTCAGGCTCGATTCACCCGGCTCGTTGAAGACCGCCTGCATCGCGTCGAGGGTCTGGCTGGTCAGACCGAGGCGGCCCTCCTCGGTCGAGGACTTGCGGATCTGCTCGGTCAGCAGGCCATCGGACAGGCGACGGATCGCCACCACATCGACGCCGCGACCGCGTTGGCCAGGACTGCCGTTCTCGGGCACCGGCGAGGAGAGTTCGCTGCGCTGCCGGCTGTAGCCGGGCGTCGCGACGTTGGCGATGTTGTGGCTCGTGACCTCCATCGACCGCTGTTGGGCCTGGAGGGCGCTGAGACCGATAATGAGGGCATCGGGCATGAGCCACCACCTGGCTCATCTACGCGCGCGCTGTGCCAAGAAACCGAGCAGAGCGGCTACCCGCGCAGATCGATCAATCCACCGCCCGAGCGAGGCGTGCTGGGGCCGCGGCGGGTATAGGCGCCAGCGGGACGCGGGGCGCCAGCGACCACGCCAAGCACGCTTTCGACGAGTTCGAGCCCGGTACGCAGCAGCATCTGGGTGCGCTCATTGAGCGCCTGCAGGCGCGTGGCGAGGCCGGCGAGGTCGCGTCGGCGATCTTCGCAGCCCGCGCCATCGGCGCCGAGGCGGACGATGATCGCCGCCAGCTTGGGAGTGCCGGTCACGCCGAGGCGCTGGGCGAGGCCCACGACCAGGCGCTCGCGCACCTGACGCAGGCGGCCCGCTTCGTCCGACTGGGGCTCTTCGCGTATAAGGTGCGCGCGCAATGCGGCGATGTCATTGGCGATCACCGTCGCCTGTTTGGCCTCGGCGGTGGCGATCCAGGCGCGCAGCAGAGTGATCTCGGCATCGAGGTGCTCGCGCAGGATGGCGCCGAGCGATCGTTGGGGCTGGGCGGGCACGGTCATGGCTTCTCCGTTCGCGGCTGACGGGGATCGAGTCCAGCCTTCACCGCCAGCTGCTGGAAGATGCTGTCGGCCAGACCGAGGCTACCCGCCGAACGCTCGCTGAGCGCGCCATGCAAGAGCTGCTGGTACTGCGTCTCGGCCGCGCCCTTGGCGAACGGCCCGTCCTCGTCGGCCAGGCTGCCGGCCTGGACGCGCTCGAAGAGCAGCTTAATGAACACGCCTTCGAGCTGGTTGGCGGCCTGGCGCAGGCGCTTGGTCGGATCCTCGGCCTGCAGCCCGCCGTCGCCGATCGCGAGGTTGTTGGGCATGGCTACATCACCACCAGTTCGGCGTGCAGCGCACCCGAACGATGGATGGCCTCGAAGATGGCGACCATGTCGCGCGGCCGGGCGCCGAGCGCATTGAGCGCGTTCGAAATTTCGTCGACGGTGGCACCCTCGATCACCGTCATCGAGCCGGGCACCGCCGTCGGGCGGGTACCGGCCGGCGGGTCGAGGCGACGCTCCTTGGTGATCTGGTCGATGTAAACCGTGCGCTCGGTGCCTTCGCTCTCGCGGCCGCGGGCGGCGATGCTCTGCACGCGTTCGATGCGCGGCTGCACGCGCAGGCTCAAGCCGCCGTGGCTGACCGCGACCGCCGAGATGCGTACCTGGCTGCCGGTGACGACGGTGCCGGTGCGTGAATTGATGACCACCTTGGCCTTCATGTCGGGAGTGACGCGCACGTCCTGCAGCTTGGCGATCGCCTCGACCAGGTCGTGGTCGCTGGGCGTGGCGGCGAAGCCGATGGTGACCATGGTCGAGTCGAGGGCGGTCACGCGCTCGCTGCCGAACAGGTCGGACAGCGCCCGCGCCACGCGGCTGGCGGTGGTGAAGTCGGGATCGCGCAGCACGAGACGCAGGCGGTCGCCGTAGAGCAGGGTCTCGGGCACCTCACGCTCGACCAATGCGCCCTGGGCGAGGATCGCAACCGTGGTCTGGTTCTTGTGGTCGACACCGGTCGGCGCCAGGTTCGGCCCGGCGGTTCCCGTGCCGCCGACCGATACGCTGCCCTGGGCGACGGCGTAGATCTTCTCATCGGCCGCAACCAGCGGCGTCTGCAGGAGGATGCCGCCCGCGAGCGAGGTGGCGTTGCCCAGGCACGAAACCTGGGTGTAGAGGCGCGAACCCTGGCGCGCGAACGCGGGCAGATCGGCGGTGATGGCCACCATCGCCACGCTGTTGGTGCCGAGGTCGGCCTCCGAGAAGCTGAGCTGCTTGGTCGCCAGCATCTGGCGCAGCATGCGCACCGTGGCCGGGCTCTTGTCGCCGGTTCCGCTCAAGCCGACGACGATGCCGATGCCGTGCAGCTGGTTGTCGCGCACGCCATAGATGTCGCAGAGGTCCTTGAGGCGGATGCCGCCGACGATGACCGGCGCCTCGCCGGCGTCCTCGACCGCGACGAGCGCGGCGGACAGGATGGTGATGACGACCAGGAGGAGGAAGGTGCGCATGACAGGGCTCAGAACGGCCAGACCACGTCGAAGAGACGGCCCAGCCAGCCTTCCTGCTGCGAGCGCGAGAGCGGACCTTCGCCCTCGATCGCGACCTGGAAGTTGTGCATCTTCTCGGACAGCACGGTGTTGTCCGAGCGCACGTCGGCGGTGCGGATGATGCCGGTGACGACGATGGTCTTGGAGTCGTCGTTGACGCGAACGATCCTTCGGCCCTCGATCACCAGGTTGCCGTTCTCGAGCACATCGAGCACGCGCCCGGTGATCACCGCGCGCACCTCGCCCTCGGCGGTGTACTTGCCCTCGCCTTCGAACTTCTTGTCGGAGTTGGCCCGCAGCGCGGGCAGACGGCCGACCGTGCTGGCGCCGATCGCCGAGGGCAGGGCGGTGGTCTGCGGCAGCATCGAGATGCTGGCATCGAGGTCGTTCTCGCGCGTGCGCGAGGTCTTCTGCGAATCGGTGACGGTGGTCGATTCCTTGACCATCACCGTGATCAGGTCGCCGGGCTTACGCGCGACCTGGTCGGAATAGAGGTTGCCGTCGGCGAGGGTCTCGGCGGTCCACAGGCTGGCGGCATGCGCGCCAGGGGCCGCAAGGACCAGGGCCAGGACCACATGTGCAAAGCCACGACGCATGGGAGGCTCCTCGCCGCGCGATCCGGGTGCCGGGACCGCGTACGAGTCGATAACGCAAGGGGCGGGCCAATGGATTGCCACGGTCCGTGGTCCGTGGTCCGTGGTCCGTGGTCCGTGGTCCGTGGTCCGTGGTCCCACTGCGGCCGGTGGTCCCGTTGTCCGGCTTGCGCAGACGTAGCTGACCTTCGCGACAGCACCTAGAGCACCTGCCAATGGCCGGTCGACCTGTTTTCCGGACCACCGGCTCTCGGCGCCCCGAAGCGGGCGGCTGCGG
>ENA-ORBV01005609-ORBV01005609.1-microbial-mat-metagenome-genome-assembly--contig:-NODE-5609-length-22935-cov-5.634220_pt1 | contig 22935 bp, 18 predicted proteins | sample MGYA00237777_ERZ505514 | MGnify/ENA primary metagenome ERZ505514 (study PRJEB26160, sample SAMN06269048) | microbial mat metagenome | isolation source: Oligotrophic lake microbial mat | place... | reverse complement strand
GTGCGGGACGACGACGATGGCGCCGGGATCGGGCAGCGCGTCAACGCGGCCAAGTACGATGCCCGACGCGAAGCTCACACGCCTTCGGCCTTAAACGGACGCGAGAGCAGCGCGGTAATGGCTTCGTCGATACCGATGCGTTCGTTAACGATCGCATCGACCGCCGCGCAGATCGGCATCTCGACATTATACTTCGCCGCGAGTGCTACGACCGCCGGCGCGCTCTCCATGCCTTCGGCGACGGAGCGGCGTTCGGCGAGAATGTCTTTCAGCTTGCGCCCTTCGCCGAGAGCGGCGCCAAGCGAGGTATTGCGCGAGGTGAGTGAGGCGCTGAAGGCGCTGCCGACGGCGGTTGATCCCCCTTTGGACGTTCTGAAACCTGCGCTGTGCGATGACCGTCAGAAACGCGTCCAACGGCAAACGCGAGCGGTCATACATTGACGGAGCCCGGTAGTAGTCCATCAATGCATCGTTGACCGCCGTCACAATCTGTCCGGTGTCGGCACGAGGCCACCGGCGTCGAAGGCGGCTGCCGAGGAGGGGCATGAACTCAGCGGCCATCTGGTCCCGCACGGCGAGATTGCCGGCCGCGAGGCCATCGTGCCATCGAAGATGGCGTTCTGGCCCCGCCTCTTCGGGCTCCGGACGGAGCAGGACTCGAATCCGGGCGAGCCACGCCGTGGCGCGCATTGGCTTGGAGTAGAAGTCATCGGCCCCGGCACGCCGCGCAGAACCTTCATCACCGTACCCTGTGCACACCATCACCGGGGTCCAAATACCCGCCGCGCGCAAGTTGCCAAGGACGTGTCCACCGTCCATGTCCGGCAACCGCCAGTCGAGGATGATCAGCTCCTGCCCCCCCACACTGGCGTCCTGAATGCCCATGGAACCCGTCGGCGCCAACCGAACAGCAAAGCCGTGTCGTGCAAGAAACTGCGTCCCCCATCCAGAGGCGATCTCGTCATCCTCAATCCAGAGGATCCGTCGGGGTATGGAGCGGACAAGCATCGTAGCGGGCGCCGATGACTCCATGAGTAGGTTCTCCCGGCGCGGTCGGTTGGTGGGCTCGGATGCACGCTACACCACCTGACACGAGTGATCAAGCGGCGTGAGGTCCCTGGGGGTTGTTATTCGAGGATTCCCAAGCGCCGCAGCAGCGTGCGCACCGCGTGATACAGCTGGGTGTCCTGTCCGGTCGCCTGCCATTCACCGAGTGGCCGGTCGACCTTCACGTCCACCGGACGAGGCGCGTTTTCCATATCAGTGCCGTCGGCGGCCCGCACGCGCATCCGCGGCAGGCGCAACGTCGATCCATCCACCAAGGTGTCGTTCCAGGTATAGATGATCCATCCCGCCGTTGGCTCCCCGACGATCGGCCCCAGTTTCAGGACGCGGTAGCCTTCGGCAAAATCTTCGGCGTCGGAGAGGGAATGCTGGTTGGTGACCAGTACGGTGGGAGACTCCAATGCCCGCTGGCCGAGCACCGTGCGGGCCGGTGACTCGGGCAGTCCCCGCAACGACATGCGCAGGTAGGGCTGACGTGCGAAGACGTCGAGCGCGTACGCATTCACAAACCCGCCGTTATTGTTGCGCAGATCGATCACGACGCCGTCACGATCGTGATTTTCGGCATCGAGATCAATGTGCAACTGTTCCAGCGCGCCCGCGCTCATGCTCAACATGTGCACGTACCCTAGCCGACCGCCGCTCGACTTGAGCACATACTCGCGGTTGCGTTCCACCCACTGCCGATACAACAGCGCCTTTTCCGTGGCCTGGTCGACAGGTTTGACGATGACCTCGCGGGTGGCACCGGTTGGTGTGGACGACACGAGCAACGGCACACGCCGATTCACGGTGTGCGCCAGCACGTCGTCGAGGCTGAGTCCGGGCCGCACGTCGTCGGTACCCACGCGGCGGATGTAGTCGCCGACGCGCACGTCCTGGGTCACGGCCACCGGTCCGAGCGTGATGATCTCGGTCACGCGCAGGCGTCCCTGCGCTTCGAATTCGCGGCGATCAAAGCGGAGCCCCAACTTGCCCACGACCGGGCCACCACCTCCGCCGCCGCCGCCGCCGCTGATCCCCAGATGTGACGCATTCAGGTCGCCGATCATCAGGCTCATGATGCGGCGCATCTCGTCGGGTGTGGCGGCCGCAGCCACACGTGGACCGTAGGTCTCGCGCGAGGCCTCCCAATTCACGCCGTTGAACGCGGTGTCATAGAAGTTGTCGCGCAACAACGTCCAGGCCTCGCGAAAGACTTCCATTTTTTCCTGCGCGAAGTCGGTCGTGAACTCCGCCGTGATCGCCAACGGCCGAGACTCGCGGCGCTCGACGGTCGCGATCTGGATCCGTCCCGCTTCGAGGTAATAGACCTCGCGACTGTCCGGACTGAACTGGGCGCTGGACTTGGCACCCGCGGTGGTCGTCAGCTGCCGGGCGACCGGTCGATCCGCGGCGAGTTCGTCCAGGGGGTACGTGTAGAGATTGGTCTGTCCCGCAGCCGTGGCGGTGACAAGCGCCAGTTTGCCATCCGGACTCAGCGCGACGCGCTGCACGTCGAGCCCCATCGGGACCAGCGACAGGCGCTGCCGGATATTGTCAAAAATCGGCTCAACGGCGGTGGGTGGCACAGACGGGCACCGGCGGCGTCGGCGCGCCCGTCGGAGTGGGTGTTGGCGCCGGAGTTGGTCTGGGATTCTGGATAAACAAATCGCGGAACAGGTCCTCCCGGAACTTCGGCGTCCGCAGCGTCAGGTCCACACGCGCCAGCTGGCCCTGTTCGGTCCGCTGGCGCGTATCAAAGAACACCGTCTGCCCATCAGGTGTCCACGCGATCGTGTTCGCGTAGACGTTGGAAAGTGTGCTGATCGGACGAGGCGGACCGCCGGGTGCGCCCGTCGGCACCAGACTCACGTTCGTGAACGACTTTGATCCAATCGTGAAGAGCGCGATCCATCTGCCCGACGGTGCCCACACTGGCAGAGGCGTATCAATGGCATCGCCAAACATGCCGGTCGCGAGTGCGCGCTCCGTGTTGTCGCTGAGCGTCAGCACGCGCAGTTGCTTGCGATCGCGCACAAACGCGACGTGCGTGCCATCCGGGGAAAACACCGGGGAGATGTCGACCGCCGCGCCGGTGGTCTTCCGGGATTCGGTGCTGGTCGTGAAGTCATACTGATAGATGTTTTGTGTGCCGCCTCGGGCCGCGACATACACGAGGCGCCGACTGTCGGGCGACCACGCCGGTTGAGACACCAATCCGGCCTCGGCAGTCACCCGCGTCGCATCACCGGGATCTTTTGCCGAAGCTGCGAACAGAATGCCGCGCGTCACGAACGCGACCTTGCGTCCATCGGGCGACAACGCGAGGCCGGAGAACCCGTTGGTCTGTCGCAGACGCTGCGGCACCGGGGTCGCCGACGCACCACGAAACGTCACAGGCACCTGCCGCGCTGCCCCACTGCTGGTGTCGAGCGTCCACAGGCCAAAGTCACGCTCGAACGAGATCGTTCGGCCATCCGCCGACAGTGAGGGAAACAACAGCCGGCCACTGGTGAAGGTCGTCAGCTTGCGGCCTCGCGCGGCTTCGGTTTCGGGATCCGCGTCACCAGGAAGGTCTCTGCGCCACACGTTCTCTGCGCCGCCGCGATCGGAGACGTAATAGAGCGCGCGGCCATCCCGCGAGACCATCGGCCAGATCTGGCGCGAGTCACGTGCACTCAGTGGCGTGTACTTGGTCGTGCCGGACAGACCCGTCAGCAACCACAGTTCGGATTGATCGATGTGACTGCTGCCCTTGCGCCACCACTGGGCACCCGAGATGCCACGTGCGGCCAACACGAGTGAGGCGCCGTCGGGTGTCGCGGCCACACCAAACTCGTTCACGTAGCGATCGTCACTCACGGCCATGGGGGTGCCGCCGGTGGCCGGCACCCGGAAGATGTCGTTCATGCCCGCGATGTCGCGACTCGTCGACGCAAAATACACCCACGCGCCGTCAGGCGACCACCCTTCCAGCACTTCCGCGCCATCGTCACTCGTCAGTCGACGGAGCGCGCCGCTTGCGAACGTCAGGATGTAGATGTCACCGCCACCGGTGCGTGTGGACATGAAGGCGAGGTGCTGCCCATCTGGTGAATAGAGGGGACGACGTTCGGTGGCGTCGTGTGAGACCAGCAACCGCGCTTGTCCTCCGTTCGCGGGAACGGTCCAGATATCGCCGCCGGATGCGAACGAAATTTCCTGTCCGTCCGGCGAGATGCCAGGCTCGCTGGCCGCATAGGACGGAGCGAGTGGTGACTGGGCCCAAAGGCCTGGCGACAGGGACCAAGTCAGGACAAAGAGGCCAACGATCAGAATCGTGCGCACGCGTGGGCGGGTCATGGCGAGAGCGTATCGGAAATCCGCGCACGCGGGAGCCGCCGTTACTTCTGGAAGATCTGCTTCGACATCTTCACGTGAACCCCGAGGTTGGGCAGATCCACCAACTGGGTAATCGCCACGTGGCCGGCGATGCTCGTGAGCTGGTAAGCCTGGTGCTTGGTCAGGCCTCGCGTGTCGACAAGAAAGTCGATCATTTGCTGGATGGCCAGCTTCGTGGCCACCGCCAGGTCGGGATCGGTCGCCATGGCGATGTAGTCGGTGGCGGTTTCCGCACGTGGCCACGACAGAGTCATGCCTTTGCGGACCGTCAACTGCAATCGTCCGCGCAATGAGGTCTCGATCCCGGTCTGGTCCACCTCACCATCACCCTGCGCGGCATGGCCATCGCCCACTTGAAACAATGCGCCCGGAACGAACACCGGAATCAGCAGTGTCGATCCGGCCACGAGCTCGCGGTTGTCCAGGTTGCCGGCATGGCGGCCCGGCGGATTGCTGCTGACGCGTCCCAGCTCCGGCGCGGGGGCCACGCCCATGCTGCCGAAAAACGGTTTGAGCGGGATCACGATCCCCGGCAGAAACGTCGAGGTCATCGTCTTTCGATCGATGGCAATCAGGCTGGGACCGGCCTGGCGGTCGCAGTTCTCACGCACGTAACCCGAGCAGCCGTTGTAGCCGTAGTCGAGGACCAGATCGATCGACAGGATCTTCACTTCGAGCGCGTCGCCCGGCATCGCCCCCTCCACATACACGGGCCCGGTGAGAATGTGGCCGCCGGGACCGCGACGGTCTCCGAGCACTTCCGAGACAATCGCGCGAAGCGAGGGTTGGACCTGGTCTTCCGGCACGCCCAGGCGGGTGAGTCCGATCGGAGAGTTTGTGAGCAGCGTATCGACGTCGATGATGTCGCCCGACTTGATGCGCAGCGCCGGTGTGGCCTCGGACCAGTAGTAGCCGTAGGCGACCGTGTCGGGGGTGGCCAACAGCCGATGTGTGACCGTGCCCTGCGCGGCGACGCCGCCAGCGACGGCGCCGGCAATCAGGGCCAAGGCGAGGAGAGCACGTGTCAGCGGCTTCATCGTGACAGGGTGGGGGATTACGGGCGGTTCGTCAACCGCTCGGCCTGCAGGACGGTCAGCGGCGCGGCACGGGGATGCCCAGCGCGGTCGCCAGATCGATCTGGTGCTCCTGCTCCTGACGCAGGATCTCGCGCAGATCTTCGGCGATGGCAAACTCGTCGGCCGCTTCGGCCTGGTGCAGCCGCTTCCGGTACTGCGCGATCGTGTCGGTCTCATTGTCCAGATCCGCACGCAACATCTGCTTCGCGTCCTTGGGTGGCGCCACGGGTTTCGGGGTCACGGTGGGCGTGCCGCCGAGGTAGTCGATGTGCCGTGCGATCGTCAGGGCGTGCTGCAGTTCCTCTCCCGCGTGCACTTCCAGTTCCTTCGCAATCGTCATGTACTGGGCGCCCGTCAGGACCTGTGAATACACGACATAGGCAATGATCGCCTGGTATTCGCGAGCCAGATCCTCATTCAGCCCTGCAATCAACGCACTGCGTGCGGCATCCGTCTTCTTGTCGGTCTTGGCCATGCCCGCACTGTAGTGCGGACGTCGTGCAGGTCGCTGTTCCCTTGGAGACATTGCAAACGTTCGCGGGACTCGGACGTCCTTAAGGTACGGGCGCGATCTGATATAACCACGCGCAGATTTCTTCGGGACTTCGGGACTTCGATTCCTTGGGACCTCGATATAGTTGAGTGTCGTTGGGGAGCGTGGCGAAACTGGCAGACGCGCAGGTCTTAGAAGCCTGTGGATCACATCCGTGTGGGTTCAAGTCCCTCCGCTCCCACCACCGCCCGCGCACTCGCGTGCAGTCGCGTGCACCCGGCGACGCCGATCCCCGATAGAATCGATCCAGATGAAGACTGAACTGACCGAGATCTCCGAGACCCAGAAGCACCTGTCCTTTGAGGTGCCCTCCGAGACCGTTTCAACTGAAATTCAGCGTGTCGCCCAGGATTACGGGCGCAAGGCGCGTGTGCCCGGCTTCCGCCAGGGCAAGGTGCCGACCACGGTCATCAAGCAGCGGTACAAGGACCAGATTCTGTACGACGTGGCCAACGACCTGATTCCGCGACTGGTGGACGAAGCCCTGCGGGAGCGTGGACTTGAGCCGGTTTCGGCGCCTGATATCAAGGATGTGGTCCTGGAAGAGGGCCAGCCGCTCAAGTTTCTTGCCGAGTTTGAGACCGTGCCGCCGATTGACCCGGGTGACTACACCGGAATTTCGCTGAACAAGCCGCCCGCCGTGCTTGAGGTGGGCGCTGTCGACGCTCTGCTGGAGCGGCTGCGTGAGCGCGCCGTGAAGTGGCATCCAGTCGAAGACCGTCCGGCGACCGCGGGTGATGCGGTGCTGATGGACTTGATTCGCACGCCGCATGCGTCCGATTCGGCCGAGATTCCGGCCGAGGCGTCCCAGCCGATGCAGAACGTATCCATCGAATTGGGCAACCCCGCGAATCCTCCGGGCTTCGACGAGCATCTCACTGGTGTGACGGCCGATCAGGAGCGCGATTTCACGGTCACCTACCCGGCCGACTACCAGCCGGCGGAGTTGGCCGGCACGACGGTTGGCTACCACGCAACCATTAAAGGGGTGCGCCGCAAGGAGCTGCCGGAGCTCAACGACGAGTTTGCCACGACGGTCTCGGACGTCGAGACGCTCGACGCCCTGAAGGACCGCATCAAACATGACCTGCAGCACGAAGCGGAACACGAGGCGGACCACAAGGTGCGCCACGACCTGCTGCAGCAGCTGGCCGCTCGGATGAAGTCACCGGTGCCATCCGCGCTGGTGGATCGCGAAATTGACCGGCGGCTGGAGGAATTTGTCCGCCGCCTGATGGATCAGGGCATGGACCCGATGAAGGCCGGCGTGGACTGGCAGGAATTCCGTGAGCGGCAGCAGGAACCGTCGACCGAAACCGTAAAGAGCACCCTGGTGCTCGACGAGATCGCGCGGCGGGAGCACATTGACGCCAGCGAAGACGATGTCGCCAAGGAAGTGGACCAGTTCGCGGAAAGGTCCGGGCGCACGTCTGCGGCCGTGCGCGCACGCCTCGAAAAAGAAGGCGGCGTGAGCCGCATCCGCTCCGGTATTCGTCGCGAGAAGACGGTGACGTTCCTGCTCGAGAAGGCGAACATCGCCAACGGGTAGGCCCGGTCCGTACCTGCAACCTTTAGCCTGTAGCCTTTGACCTGACTTATGCCCACGCCCTACGCCCAACTGGTCCCCATGGTCGTCGAACAGACGAACCGAGGCGAACGCGCCTACGACATCTTTTCGCGCCTGCTGAAGGACAACATCATCTTCATCGGCATGGCGATCGACGACACGATCGCCAACCTGGTGATCGCGCAGATGTTGTTTCTGGAAGCGGAAGATCCCGAGCGCGACATTCTGCTGTACGTGAACAGCCCCGGCGGGTCGATCACCGCGGGCCTGGCCATCTATGACACGATGCAGTTCATCAAGCCGGCCGTGCAGACCTACTGCATTGGCCAGGCGGCCTCGATGGCCGCCGTGCTCCTGGCGGCCGGTGCCAAGGGCAAGCGATTCTCACTGCCGAACTCGCGGATCCTGATTCACCAGCCCCACATGTCGGGGCTGGCCGGCCAGGCGAGCGACATTGATATTCACGCGCGGGAAATTCTGCGGATGCGGGCAAGGCTCAACGAAATCCTGGCCCATCACACCGGCCAGGCGCTGTCGAAGATCCAGAACGACACCGATCGCGATTACATCCTGGGCGCAAGTGACGCAAAGGACTACGGTATTATCGATGACGTGCTCGACCGCAGGGTGTAGGTGAAGGGTGCCATGACCAAAAAAACCGGCGAGTCCGACATTCTCCGCTGTTCGTTCTGCAATAAGGACCAGAATGATGTCCGCAAATTGATTGCGGGCCCCACGGTCTTTATCTGCGACGAGTGTGTCGAGGTCTGCAACGACATCATTGCGGACGACAACAAGTTCGACAAGTCGGCGGTGCGCACCACACTGCCCACGCCGATGGAAATCAAGAAGTTCCTCGATGAGTTCGTCATCGGACAGGACCAGACCAAGAAAAAACTCGCGGTGGCCGTCTACAACCACTACAAGCGGTTGGAAATTGCCAAGCAGTCCAAGGGCCGCAACGAGGTGGAACTCAGCAAATCGAACATCCTGCTGATCGGCCCCACCGGCACGGGCAAGACCCTGCTCGCCCAGACGTTGGCGCGCCTCCTGTCGGTCCCGTTCACGATCGTGGACGCGACCACACTCACCGAGGCGGGCTACGTCGGTGAGGACGTCGAAAACATCATCCTCAAGTTGCTGCAGGCCGCCGGTGGCGACATCGAGAAGGCGCAGCAGGGCATCATCTACGTCGACGAAGTCGACAAGATCTGCCGCAAGGACGAAAATCCGTCAATCACCCGTGACGTCTCGGGCGAAGGCGTGCAGCAGGCGTTGCTGAAGATTCTCGAAGGCACCGTCGCGAACGTGCCTCCCCAGGGCGGTCGCAAACACCCGCACCAGGAGTTCTTCCAGATCGACACGAGCAACATCCTGTTCATTGTCGGGGGCGCGTTTGTCGGCCTCGACAAACAGATCGCGCGTCGTCTTGGCCGCAAGACCCTCGGCTTCAAGGCCGACGTGAAGGCCAACGTGAAAGAGGGCGCCACTCTCGTCGAACAGGTGGAGCCGCAGGATTTGATTAAATTCGGGTTGATTCCCGAGTTTGTCGGTCGTCTGCCGGTCGTTGGCACGCTGCACGAACTTGACAAGCCCGCGCTCATCCAGATCCTGACCGAACCCCGCAATGCAATCACGCGTCAGTACCAGCGGATGTTCGACTATGAAGGCGTCAAACTCCGCTTTACCGACGATGCCCTGGAGGCCATTGCGGAACTGGCGCTGCAGCGCAAGATTGGCGCACGAGGGCTGCGCATGATCATCGAAGACATCATGTTGGATCTCATGTACACACTCCCGGGTCAGAAAAAGATCCGCGAGTGCGTCATCACCCGCGAGGTGGTAGAGTCCAAAGAGAAGCCCATCACTGTCATGGAGAAAGCTGGCTAACGCATGGATCAGTACGAGACCCTGCCTATCGTCCCGTTGAGGGACGTCGTCGTGTTTCCACACATGATGATGCCGTTCGTGATTGGACGGCCATCGTCGACCCGTGCGCTGGAACACGCCCTGGCCACCGACAAGAAGATTTTCCTCGCGGCGCAGCACGATGCGGCGATTGATGATCCGCAGCCGGCCGATATCTACACGATGGGCTGCGTGGCGAACATCGTGCAGTCCCTGAAGTTGCCCGATGGCAACATCAAGGTGCTGGTGGAGGGCGTGGAACGCGCCCGCGCCGTCGAGTGGAAGGAAGACAAGGGTTTTTACCGCGTCACGATCAAGGTCTTGCCGCGCAAGGCCGAAAGTACGACCGACGCCGAAGGCGTCATGAGCCGCGTCGTCACGCTGTTTGAACAGTACGTCAAGCTCTCGAACACGCTGCAGTACGACGCGATGATCGCGGCGGTGCGGGTGGACGACCCGTCGCGCCTGGCCGATACGATTGCCGCGCACCTGCAGGTGGGCGTCGAAGAGAAGCAGAATCTGCTTGAAATTGTCGCACCGCTTGAGCGTCTCGGCCGCATCGTGGCCGTGCTCGAAGCCGAGGTGGACAAACTTCAGGTCGATCGTCGCATCCAGTCTCGCGTGAAGAAGCAGATGGAGAAGGCGCAGAAGGAGTACTACCTCAACGAGAAGATGAAGGCGATTCAGCGCGAGCTGGGCCGCAAGGACGAAAAGGGCAACGACGGAGACGATCTGAAGAAGAAGATCGCGCAGGCGAAGATGCCCAAGGAGATCGAGAAGAAGGCCGTCGAGGAATTGAAGCGGCTCGACGCGATGCCGCCGATGTCGGCCGAGGCCACCGTCTCGCGCAATTACCTCGACTGGCTGATTGCCGTCCCGTGGCACAAAAAGACCAAGGACAGCAGGGACTTGAAGGCCGCCGAAGCGATCCTCAATGAGGACCACTTCGGGCTGGAGAAGATCAAGGAACGGATTGTCGAGTTCCTCGCGGTGCGAGTTCTCGTCAAGAAGCCCAAGGCGACGATCCTGACGCTGGCAGGCCCTCCAGGGGTCGGCAAGACCTCGTTGGCCCGCTCGATTGCGCGCGCGATGAACCGCAAGTTTGTGCGCCTGTCGCTGGGCGGCGTGCGTGACGAGGCGGAGATCCGCGGTCACCGCCGTACCTACATTGGCGCCTTCCCAGGCCAAATCATCCAGATGATGAAAAAGGCCGGCACGATGAACCCGGTGTTCCTGCTCGACGAAGTCGACAAGATGTCGATGGACTTCCGCGGCGACCCGTCGGCCGCACTGCTCGAAGTGCTGGACCCCGAACAGAACAACACGTTCGCCGACCACTACCTCGACGTCGAATACGACCTGTCGAACGTCATGTTCATCTGCACGGCCAATGTCCTCCACACGATTCCGCAGGCCCTGCGCGACCGTATGGAAGTGCTCCAGTTGGCCGGATACACCGAACAGGAAAAGGTCCAGATCGGCAAGAAGTTCCTCGCGCCCAAGGCGGTCGAGGGCTCCGGCCTCACCGACAAGAACATTTCGTTCAACGAAGAGGCGTTCCAGACCATCGTGCAGCGCTACACACGCGAAGCCGGTGTGCGCAACCTCGAGCGGGAGATCGCGTCCATCTGCCGAAAGATCGCGCGCAAGGTGGTGGTGCAGGGCGCGGGCTTCAGCGAGACGATCGACGGCGCCAAGGTGACCGAGTACCTCGGTGTGCCGCGGTTCCGCCCGTCGATGGCGGAAGAAAAAAACGAAGTCGGCATCGCCACGGGCTTGGCGTGGACGGAAGTCGGTGGCGAAATTCTGGTGACCGAGGCCACACTGATGTCCGGCCGCGGCAAACTGACGCTCACCGGCAAGTTGGGTGACGTGATGCAGGAGTCTGCGCAGACGGCCATGAGCTGGGTGCGTTCGAAGGCACACGAACTTGGCATTGCACCGGACTTCAACCGGCGCACCGACGTGCACATCCATATCCCCGAAGGCGCGATTCCGAAGGACGGTCCGTCGGCGGGCATCACGCTGGCGACGGCGATGGTGTCTGCACTCACGAAGGTGCCCGTGCGGCGCGAAGTGGCCATGACCGGTGAAATCACCCTGCGTGGCAAAGTGCTGCCCATTGGCGGTCTCAAGGAAAAACTGCTGGCGGCTCACCGCGCTGGCGTGACGACGATCCTGGTTCCGAAGGACAACGAAAAAGATCTCGCAGACATCCCCAAGAACGTGCTCGACGCGATGGAAGTCCATCTGGTCGAGACGATGGACGAAGTCCTCCGGACGGCGCTCGAGGGACCGCTGCCGGTGTTACCCCCCAACCCCGACTCGGACATCCAGGGGCCGGAACTCAGCACCCGGCACTGACGCCGGGGGCCCGGCCCCTCCCACGCACTGCCTTTGACTCAACAACCTCCGTCGAACGCCCCCGTCATCGAACTGGCCGCACTCAAGGACATGAGTGTGGCCGAGCTCACGAAGGTCGCGCAGGATCTTGCGATCGTGCACGCCACGGGCCTGCGCAAGCAGGACCTGATTTTCCAGATTCTACGCGCACGCGCCGAAAAAAGCGGTCTGCTCTTTTCAGAGGGCGTGCTCGAAATGTTGCCGGATGGCTACGGATTTCTCCGTGCCCCCGACTACAACTATTTGCCTGGACCCGACGACGTGTATGTGTCGCCGTCGCAGATTCGCCGCTTCGATCTGCAGACCGGCGATACGGTCTCGGGTCAGATCCGCACGCCCAAAGAAGGCGAACGCTACTTCGCGCTTGTCAAAGTTGATGCGATCAACTTCGAGCCGCCAGACCGCACGCGCCGCCGTGTGCTCTTCGAAAATCTGACGCCGGTGTACCCGGATCGCCGCATCAAGCTTGAGACCACCGGGGACAACTACTCCGCCCGCGTGATGGACATCATGACGCCGCTGGGCAAGGGACAGCGTGGCCTCATCGTGGCACCGCCGCGTACCGGTAAGACGATGCTGCTGCAGAACCTCGCGAACAGCATCACCACCAACCATCCTGAGGTGTATCTGATTGTGCTGCTCATCGATGAGCGGCCCGAAGAAGTGACCGACATGCAGCGCTCCGTGCGCGGCGAGGTCGTGTCGTCAACGTTTGATGAGGCCGCCCAGCGCCATGTGCAGGTTGCCGAGATGGTCATCGAAAAATCCAAACGCCTGGTGGAATACGGCAAGGACGTGGTGATTCTGCTCGACTCCATTACCCGACTGGCGCGCGCCTACAACACCATCGTGCCGACGTCCGGTCGTGTACTGACCGGCGGCGTGGACAGCAACGCCCTGCAGCGCCCAAAGCGTTTTTTTGGTGCCGCCCGCAACATCGAAAACGGAGGCTCGTTGACCATCGTCGCCACTGCGCTGGTGGAAACCGGATCGCGCATGGACGATGTGATCTTCGAGGAGTTCAAGGGCACCGGCAACATGGAGATTCATCTCGATCGCAAACTCGCCGACCGGCGAGTGTTCCCTGCGATCGACATGCAGAAGAGCGGGACCCGCAAGGAGGAACTGCTCCTGCCGAAGGAGGAGCTGAACCGCATGTGGGTGCTCCGCAAGGTGCTGACGTCCCTGTCGCCCTCCGAAGCCATGGAACTGATGTTGTCCCGCATGACCAAGACCAAGGACAACACCGAGTTCCTCTCCACCATGGGTAAATAGCGCCCCTAGAAAAGGTGTCGGGTGCCTTTAAAAAAGGCACCCGACACCTTTTCCTTCGTCGGTCGTCCTCGTCGCCTGAGAGTTCTTTCGATTCCCATCGCCCGCGCCGTCAACGGTGTCCATGTGTCATCGCCGAATGGCCGCCCAGTGGCAATCGAAGATCTGACAGCGTCCACATCTGTGGCCGGCATATCTAGGTTTACTCGTTCAAGCCAGTCGAGCGGCTGCGGGACTGGCCAGTCAGAGAGCAGTATTGCGGATGCACCACAATACCGGAGATAGAGACTTGACCAGCGCCAATGCTCTGCACGGGTGACCAGTCCGGCTCTGAGCGCGTTGCGCTCAACATAGCGGCAGACTGAATAGAAGTGGCTGTCCGATTGAATCGGGAATGCCTTAAAGCGGCCTTGGTAGACGGCTCCAAGCCCTGTGGTTCCGCGAAACGCGTGCCAGCGGTGACTGTGCGTGCCCAATAGATACTTCATGAACGTGGACAACTGACCGTCAGCCACGGGCGTCACCACAAAGTGAAAGTGGTTGGGCATGAGGCAGAACGACAGGAGTCGGACAGGGGCTTTTACGAGGGCCTCGTCTACGCAGTTCAAGAACGATAGGTAGTCCCCGTCGGATTCGAACAGCACGGCACGTCTCGCCCCTCGATTGATCACATGAAAGGGAACACCGGCCGTTCCTCGGCCTGTTCGATACGGCATGCCGAGGCGCATTCAAGATTCGCGCCTGGAAGAAAAGGTGTCGGGTGCCTTTTAAAAAGGCACCCGACACCTTTTCTCGGGTATCTTCCTACCCGCGGATGACATATCGCCAGACGCTCGACTACCCAGGTCTGCGGCCATTTTTATGGACGCAGTTTCTTGGGGCGTTCAACGACAACATCTTCAAGATGGTCGTGTCCTTCCTCGCGATGGGCGCGATGGGCGAGGTGGAGGGCGTATCGCTCGTCGGGGCGGTCTTCATCCTGCCGTTTCTGCTCTTCTCCGGGTACGCGGGTCACCTCGCGGACACGGTCGGCAAGCGCTCGGTCCTGGTCTGGATGAAGTGGCTCGAGGTCGCGGCCATGGTGCTGGCGGTGCCTGCGCTGCTCACGGGCCACATCGGTCTCCTGCTGGTCGTGTTGTTCCTGATGGCCACGCAGTCCACGTTCTTCAGCCCGGCCAAATACGGCATCCTTCCTGAGCTCCTGCCCGAGCACGAACTCTCGCGTGCGAATGGACTTCTCGAAATGAGCACCTTTGTGGCGATCGTGGTGGGTACGTCCGTCGGCGGTCTGGTGTACACCGCGTGGCAGGACACACCAGAGGCGATCGGCCTGGTCCTTGTGGCGATCGCCGTGATCGGGACGTGGGCAAGCCACCGCATCCCGGCTGTGGTCGCTGCGGCGCCGCACCAGGTTCTGCAGCTCGCGCCCTGGGGCGAAATCGCCACGGGCCTGCGACGACTGCTCTCCGACCGGACGCTGTGGATGACCGCGGTCGGCGCGTCATTCTTCTGGTTCCTGGGCGCTCTGCTGCAGCTCGCCCTGCTCCCCTACGCCACAACGACACTTGGGGTGAACGAAGCAGCCGCGACGCAGCTGTACACGGCGCTGGCCGTGGGCATCGGCCTCGGGAGCTTGGTCGCCGGCCGACTCTCCGGCAGCCACATTGAACTGGGACTGGTGCCACTGGGCTCACTGGGCATGGGGGTGTTCGCCCTCGCACTTGCCGCCTCGTCCTCTTCCTACGCATGGTCAGCCGCCTCGCTGGCCGCGCTGGGCTTTTCCGGCGGCTTCTTCGCCGTGCCCCTCAACGCCCTCCTCCAGCATCGACCTGCCGCCAACGAACGCGGACGAATTCTCGCCACGGCAAACGTCATGCAGACGGTCGGCATCCTGCTCGCATCCGCCCTCCTCTGGTTCCTCGGGACCCAGCTTGGATGGACGATGCCCGCGGTGTTTGCCGCCGCCGGCGTCTTCACGCTCGTAGCGGGCATCTACGTCCTTCTGACACTCCCGGCGTTTTTCATCCGCTTCACCCTCTGGCTGCTCACGCACACGGTCTACCGCATCACGGTCACCGGCCGGTCCCACGTCCCGACCGACGGCCCGGCCCTCCTGATCTGCAACCACGTCTCGATGGTGGATGGACTCCTGGTCGGTGCGAGCGTGCAGCGCTTCGTTCGATTCCTCATCCACGGCCCGTACTTCCGACTCCCCCTCGTGCACTTCGTCATGAGCCGACTCCACGGGATCCCGATCACGGCCGGCGACAAAGCCGACGTGGACCGATCGATCGCTCGCGCGCGCCAGGAGCTCCGCGAGGGCCACGTGGTCTGCATCTTTGCTGAAGGTGCTGTGACTCGGACCGGGAACCTCCTTCCCTTCCGTCGCGGCTTCGAGCGCATTCTCGAAGGGCTGGACGTCCCTGTCATCCCGGTCTACCTGGACCGCGTCTGGGGCAGCGTCTTCAGCTTCAAGCGCGGAAAATTTTTCTGGAAACGTCCTGAACGACTGCCGTATCCCGTGACCGTCACCTACGGCGCACCACTGCCGGCCACCGTCACCGCCCGCGAGATGCGCCTGGCCATCAGCGAACTGGGCAGCGAGGCGATGCGCCACCGACATCCGCCATCTGCCCAGTTGCACACGGCGTTCATCCACTCGGCGCGACGCCACTGGGGCCAACTCGCGGCCGCCGACAGCACGGGCCAGACGCTCTCCTACGGCCGTCTGCTCACCGGCGCGCTCGTCCTGGGCGATGTCATTCGCCGCCGTACGGCTGGACAGGAACATGTCGGCCTGCTCCTACCCTCGTCAGTGGGCGGCGCCGTCGCCAACCTCGCGACGCTCATGGCGGGCCGTGTTCCGGTGAACCTCAACTTCACGACCGGTGCAGACGTCATGCAGGCGTCCAAGCTCGCGGCGGGCATCACCACGGTCATCACCTCCACACGATTCCTCGACAAGTCCGGGCTCGCCGCTACGCCAGACATGGTCTACCTGGAGGACATTCGCGCAGAGGTCACGGGACCACAGCGCCTCATGGGGCTGCTCCGCGCGCGCCTCTGGCCGCAGCGACTGCTTCGACGTCGGGTCGGCGATCCTCGATGGTCGTCCTCCAGTCCCGCGGCGATCATCTTCTCCAGTGGAAGCACCGGGGTGCCCAAGGGGGTCGTGCTCACCCACGCGAACCTGTTGTCGAACGTGGACTCACTGTCGCAGATCTTCCACATGCACCAGGACGACTGCTTCATCGGCGTCCTGCCGTTCTTCCATTCGTTCGGCTTGACCGGCACCCTCTGGTTTCCCCTGCTCCAGGGCTGTGCCGTCGCGTATCACCCGAATCCCATGGACGCCAAAACCGTCGGCGAACTCGCGCAGACCTACAAGGGCAGCATGTTGATCAGCACGCCCACGTTTGCGCAGAGCTACATGCGGCGCTGCACACGCGAACAATTCGCGCACATCCGATACGCCATTGTCGGCGCGGAAAAACTTCGAGAGCCCCTTGCGCGCGCGTTCAAGGAGACGTTCGGGATTGACCTGCTCGAAGGATACGGCTGCACCGAGATGGCGCCGGTGGTCGCGGCCAATGTGCCAGACCAGCAACACGGCGGACGCACACAGGTGGGCACCAAACCGGGTTCAGTCGGCCATCCTATTCCCGGCGTGGCCGTGAAGGTCGTCGACCCCGACACCGGAGAAGGGCCGCTGATCGATCGCGACGGCCTTCTGCTCGTCAAGGGACCGAACATGATGGCCGGGTATCTGAATGATCCCGTTCGCACCGCCGAGGCGATTCGTGACGGCTGGTATATCACCGGTGACATTGCGAGGGTCGACGACGACGGGTTCATCTTCATCACCGATCGTCTCTCTCGCTTCAGCAAGATCGGTGGCGAGATGGTGCCGCACATCAAGATCGAGGACACCATCAACGACCTGCTCGGCGAACTGGCCTCAGCAGTCACCGCAGTGCCGTGCAACGTCAAGGGTGAAAAACTTGTGGTCTTCTACACCCGCCAGGACGTGCCGCCTGCCGAACTCTGGGACAGGCTCATCAGCAGCGGGCTGCCCCGCCTCTGGATTCCGAAGCGTGACGACCTGGTCCCGATCGAGGCCATCCCGACGCTGGGCACCGGAAAAATCGATCTTCAACGTCTCAAACAACTGGCCGCGACACGCGGCTAGCCGCGCTACAATCGGCCCAGCGATGACTCGACACGAGTGGACATTTCAGCGAGTCTGCGCGCTGTTCCTGCTCGTGCTGGCAGCGTCCCCGCTGACGGCGCCATTCTCAAGCGGGCATCCGCTCGACCTGCTCGGTGGCCCCACAGCGCACGTCCAGTCCAAAAAATCACCCGACGAACCCATCGTCAGCCTCCCGTCACCACTCGTCGCCGGGGCGACACTGGCTCTGGTCGACACCGCGTTCGCCAGAAGAGTTAGTGGTCAACCCCGCGGGGTCGACGCACTGCATCTGCCACTGCGGCTCTAACACTCCACCCTCAGACCAGTTTTTTCGGTCACTGTGCCTCACCGGCACTGCGGATCGGCGTGTCTTTGTGTCTTGTGAGGAGTGTTCTGCATGAGTGGACTTGGTATGGCTTCCGTTGACCAGATGATGGGCGTGCTCAACAGCGTCGTCGGGTCGGTTCTGTTCTTCGATGTGTTGTTCTGGGACGATCAACGTACGGTGCCGTTCATCGTCGTCTGGCTCGCGTGTGGAGCGATCTTCCTGACGTTCCGGATGGGCTTCATCAATTTTCGTGCATTCCGTCACGCCATCAGGGTGACGATGGGCAAGTTCACGGATCCGGACGAGCCCGGTGATCTGACGCACTTCCAGGCGTTGAGCACCGCGCTCTCCGCGACCGTGGGACTCGGGAATATCGCGGGCGTGGCCATCGCGATCAGTCTCGGCGGCCCCGGCGCCACACTCTGGATGATCATGGCCGGCCTCTTCGGCATGACGACCAAGTTCACCGAATGCACGCTGGGGCAGATGTATCGGGACATCGACAAGACGGGGCACAACGTGCTCGGCGGTCCCGTGCAATATCTCTCCAAGGGATTCGCGCAAAAGGGCTGGCCGACGTTCGGCAAGGGCCTGGCGGTGTTGTTTGCGATTCTCTGCATTGGCGGGTCCTTGGGTGGGGGCAACTCCTTCCAGGTCAACCAATCGATGAATGCCCTGCAGGAAACGATTCCTGTTCTCGCCACCGCGCCGTGGGCGTACGGACTGGCCATGACGGTTCTGGTCGGCATCGTGATTCTTGGTGGCATCACGCGAATCGCCAAGGTCGCTGATGCAATCGTCCCGCTGATGGCGGGCGTGTACATCATGGGATGCCTTGCGGTCATCTTCCTGAACGCCTCAGCGGTGCCGGCCGCGCTGGCGTCGATCGTTCAGCAGGCGTTCAGCCCTGATGCGGCCTTCGGCGGATTTGTCGGCGTCCTGGTTGTCGGATTCCAACGTGCGGCGTTTTCCAACGAAGCCGGGGCCGGCTCCGCGGCGATCGCGCACTCTGCGGCCAAGACGAAATATCCCGTCCGCGAGGGCATCGTGGCCCTGCTGGAGCCGTTCATCGACACCGTCGTGATCTGCACGATGACCGCGTTGGTCATCACGATCACTGGTGCGTATGCCAATCCCGCCTATGCCGACCTTATCGCCAACAGTCAGGGCGCCGCGCTGACCTCACGAGCCTTTGGTGAACACGTGTCGTGGTTCCCGTACATCCTGTCGATTTCCGTCTTCCTCTTCGCGTACTCGACGATGATCTCGTGGTCGTATTACGGCGAGCGGTGCGCGGTCTGGCTCTTTGGACCAGGGGCGTCGATGCCCTACAAGGTGCTGTTCCTAGTCTTTGCGTTCCTCGGATCCATCGTGACGTCCACCAACGTGCTGAACTTCGGTGACCTGATGATCCTGGGCATGGCGCTGCCGAACCTGATCGGCGTACTTGCCCTCAGTGGTCAGGTGCGCACAGCCCTCGACCGCTACTGGAAGGATCTCCAGAGCGGGGTTATCGTCGAACACGGGCACTGACAATGCGGGGACTGGAGGTTACTTTCTCGGTAGCCTCTGGTCGCGCATCGCGGCTTGGTACGCAAAGACCGCGGCAACGGTTGCCGTCTGTTTCATGTCGTCGACCTGAACGCGATCGTAGAAGTCCATGTTTGAGTGATGCGTGCGGGAGTTGTATTCAAGGCGTTCCTGAACGAACTGGAATCCAGGGACGCCTGTGCGATCGATGTTGGTGTGGTCCGTGCTCGTGACCGAGCGCGGGCCAAGGATCTCGACACCGAGGTCCTTGAGCGGCGCGATCCAGGCGCCGAATATCGACGCCACATGCGGGTTGCTCTGCATCCAGATGCCACGCACCTTCCCAGTTCCGTTGTCGATGTTGAAGTACGCGCTGTGTTTGGCGTGCTCTGGTCCTGGCTTGTCCGCCGTGCCGAGGTATTTCTCCGCGTAATTCCTCGAGCCGATCAACCCCTGCTCCTCGGCGCCCCACAATGCCACACGTATCGTTCGCCGCGGTTTGAGTCCTGCGGTCTTGATGATCCGCAGCACTTCCATCATGGCTGCGCTGCCGGTCGCGTTGTCTGTGGCGCCCGTAGCGGCGTGCCATGAATCGAAGTGACCGCCGATCAGCACGATTTCGTCAGCCAGATCGGTCCCTGGCAGTTCCCCGATAATGTTGAAGCCGTTCTGGCGTTCGGGTGTCTCCGGGTGAAACGTGACATCGATGTTCAGTTCCATGTGCACTGGCAGCCCCTCGTCGAGCAGGCGCACCATCCGGTTGTAGTGTTCGACGGCGATCGTCACCTGCGGAAGGCCCTTGCCGGCTTCCGCGGCCACGCGTGAGCCGCCTGCACCGAGGAAGAGCGTGCCGCCGTCCACGCGCTGCGTCTGCCACGACAAATCGCTGCCGCCGGCACTCATGTCCGTGTTTGATCCGCGATCCATCAGCGCGACGACGCCCTCGGACGCGTAGAACTCGTTCACGTTGAATGCCGGAGCGGCGCCGCCTACACCAGTACCCCCTGCGCGACCGCCGGCACCGCCAGCACGACCGCCCGCACCCCCGGCACGTCCAGCGGGCGCCGTCGCAGGCGGCATCAACGCTTCTTCGATTTCCTTGGCGGTCATGCGAAGGACGATGCGCCCTTCGAGCATGCGGACTTCACGCGCAGGCTGCGTGAGGACAACCTTGCCGCGCAGTTTCCCGCGCCACTTTTCCGCCTCTTCGGCGCTGGCGATCTGTGGACGCACCACGTCGGCTTTGACGACACCGCTTGTGCCGCTCGACCACGCCTTCGGGTAGCCAATCAGCGGCATCCCCTGCGCGCCCAGCATCGTCGCGTGAAAATTGTTGAGGGACCAGCCGACGCCGAACGGGAACCGTTCCTTGCGGACGTTCTGCATCCCCCAGTCCTGCAGCGTCTTGACGACCCAGTCACCCGCGCTTTCGATCCCCGGCGATCCCTGGAGCCGTGGCCCGTGCACGTCCGTCAGGTAGAACAGGTGTTTCATGACCTGCGAGCGGTTGAGGCCTTCGTCGCGAATCTTCTGGATCGCGGCGAGGTCGACCGGCTCTGGAGCCTGAGCGGCGAGAGAGACAACGACGGTGAGGAGGCAGAGGGTAGCCAGTGCGCGCTTCATGCGCGCGATCTTATCGCGAGCGTGGTCGGTCACGGACAATTTGCGGCGGCGCACCGCCCACCCATGAAAAGCGCCACCGGTTCCCTGGACGCACATGCGTCACCAACGCGGGCCGGAAACACGCGAGGCATGTCCCACCTGCCCGGCGTGTACCTGGATACACGACGCCCAGTGAGCCGGCGTCCAGGAGCGCCACGGCGAGCGCCTGAGACGCGAGGTAACTTCTGGGATCAAGACTCGACCGGAAACCACGGGTCTCGCGCAAGTCGTGGAAGTCCGCCTTGAAGTCGGCGAGGTACTCGTCGTAGGTCACCGACTCGTTCGGTGAACCGATCTCGGCAAGTTCGATGGACTTGTGAAAGGCGACTTCCGCCTTGGCGGTCTGCAGTTCACACGCGGCGTACCACGCGCCCCGGTCTGGACCGTTGAACCGAGCACCCAGTGGATGTGGATGGCAGAAGGCGGCGTTGATCACCGCCGCGTGTGGGACGGCTGCCACAAGTTCATCAGGCCCTATCGTGAGCGCGCGACCACGCTCGGCCAACAGCCGTTCGTTGGTCGCGGCATCCACTTCAAACAGCGCCCGAAGGTGCTGGTCATCGTCGGCAATGCCGGTAAGCACACTCTCGCCGCCAGGCAGCTGGCGTGAGGGGATCAGTCGATGAGTGCCGGCGCGTTTGACCGGCGTCACGGGCGGCAGGCGCATGGGTCAGCCCGCGCGTCGCGCATCCAGCAGGCGGCGAACGGTCAACATGGCCGGCAGGCCGCCGCGCAGCATGTAGTCGAGCGGCGTGGTGCCGTTGAAGAGACGGTTGGTGTTGGGCATGTGGACCCACCGATTTGCAATTGGCGCGGAGTGGAGGACGTGCAGCGCCTTGAAGATCCCGACGAGCAGCGACACGCGCGTGAGGCGGTCCACGTCGAGCACACGTTCTGGTTCGCGTTTCAGCTGGTAGTACGGGCCGTTGGTCATCCCGCCGAGCAGCATCCGTGCATCCACATCACGCACCACCCAGCGCGACATGATGTTGAAGAAGCCGCGCAGGGCTGGCGCACTGAGTCGCGCACGTTCGTCTGGATTGGTCAGATCCGGCGGTTCGAGAGAAGCGCCGGAGCCAGGGTATGCGCGTGCCAGCAAGGCCAATTTGGAAACTCCTGATCAGGAGGATAACAAGCTCCTGAAGGCAGGATCAAGCGCGGCCGGTCACGCGTCGAACCTCGCGTGGTAGCCCATCGCATCCAGGGAGGCCATCGCGCCCGCTTCCTCCGCAGTGAGGCGGTTCATCTCCGCTCTGGCAGCGCGCAGTTCTGGGCCGGGTTCACGGCCGACGTAGATACCCTCGCAGCGATCCAGTTCCATCCGGGCCCACCGAAGGTCGTACCGGGCTGTTCGCAGGCGGCCGAGTGCTTCGAACAAACCGTCGCCCGGCCAGCGGATTTCGTTGGGCGGTTCGTGGAGCCGGAAAATGAGAAACCACATCATCAGCACGGGTGAGAAGATTTGCCGGTACGCCAGATCCGTCGTCATGCCATTGAGGACGTACAGTACGCCGTACGCCGTCAACAGAATCCACCGGAACTTCGCGGCCGCTGCCGGGAGTGGGCGGCCGGTACTGAGGCTCGCGAATCGCAACCGGAAAAAGCCGACAAACGACCAGACCACCACACCCAGGAACAGCGGCAGGTACAGCCAGGCCACTGTATCCATCACGTCCTCCGGGAACGGGCCCAGTGTTATTTGGAGCAGGTACCCGACACCAAACGGTACGACGGCAAGCATCAACGATCCGGCGAGGAGGATGGCGATCCACGCGATCAGCGCGATCCCGCTGATGAGTCGAAACGCCGAGATGTGCCGGCTGGGCTCGTAGAGCGCAAGGACACGTTCCCTGATGCAGCCGCGCAACAGGTCGAGCACATCGCGGAGTCGGATGGTGCCTACGCCGATGAGCGCAACTACTTCATCCGCATACCGCTCCCGCCATGCTGCGGGATATCGATGCACAATCGCTCGTGCGAGGGTCTGCAACATTGTCAGGGCCTATCGCAGTCCAAGCA
>ENA-ORBV01005607-ORBV01005607.1-microbial-mat-metagenome-genome-assembly--contig:-NODE-5607-length-22946-cov-6.283747_pt1 | contig 22946 bp, 23 predicted proteins | sample MGYA00237777_ERZ505514 | MGnify/ENA primary metagenome ERZ505514 (study PRJEB26160, sample SAMN06269048) | microbial mat metagenome | isolation source: Oligotrophic lake microbial mat | place... | reverse complement strand
GTTGCAAACGGTGCCGGCCTTGGAAGCCTTCGCCGCCCGCGAGCTCACGCTGGTGCGAGGCGACAAGCTCTCCTTCACCGGGCTGCTCGAGACGCTCAACGCCATCGACTACGACTCCGAAGCCGTCTGCGAATCGCCCGGACACTACGCCATCCGCGGCGGCATCATCGATGTCTATCCCGTCACCGCCACGCAGCCCTACCGGCTCGATTTCTTCGGCGACGAACTCGAGGATATCCGCGCCTTCGACCCGGTCACCCAACGCTCCGGCGAGAAAGTCGACCGCATCACCCTCGTCGCCTCGCCCCGCGTAAAACTCGACCCGGCCAAGACCGGCATCGCCGACTATCTGCCCGCTGCGTCCCATCTCGTGCTGATCGAGCCCGCCCTCCTCGAAGCCGCCTTCGGGGCGTTCGCCCGCGAGGGCTTCGATGGTTTTGCCCCGCTTGCCGCCCGCTGCGCCGCCCGCTTCGGGTTGAGTGACCTCGACGAAGCCACCGGTCTCCTCGGGGATGACGCAACCGAGTCGACCTGGGATACCGAGACCCTCGCGCATCACCGCGTCTATCCCGATGACGCCTTGGTCGCCCAAGAACGTCTCCAAGTCGAGGTCGATGCCCGCGGGCGCTTCCTCCGCCAGATCGCCACGTGGCGCAAAGCCGGCCACGCCATCGCGATCGTCGCGTCCAAAGAGGGCGAGACCCAACGCATCCGCGAGATTCTTGCCGAGGACACCGCGCTCCGCGGGCTCAAACCGCTTTTCCTGCGCGGCACGCTCAACGAGGGGTTCAAGATCGCCTTTGGCGGAGCCCGGCCCGGCCTCACCTGGCCCGCCCTCGGCGCCAAACCGACCGGATTTGTCGTCGTGACCGAGACCGAGATCTTCGGCCGCCAGCGCGCCCGTCGCGCCACGGGCGTCGTCCGCGCCACCGCCCAACGCGCGCAGATCGACCAGCTCCTCGATTTCGCCGAGCTGGTCGAGGGCGACTTCGTCGTCCATCTCCAGCACGGCATCGCCCTCTATCGCGGCCTCTCCAAAATCGACACCGCCTCGGGCATTCGCGAGGTCGTCACTTTGGAGTTCGACGATCACGTCACCCTCCACGTTCCCCTTCAAGAATCCCACCTGATCAGCCGTTACGTGGGTCTCGGCAAAACCAAGCCCCAGCTCGGTCGCATCGGTTCCGGTCGTTGGGAAAAAGCGCGGCAGGCGGCCGAGCGTTCGACCATCGACCTCGCCGCCGAACTTCTCCGCATCCACGCCGAGCGGGAGGCCCAGCCCGGCTTTGCCTGCCCGCCCGACACCGCGTGGCAACGTGAGTTCGAGGGCTCCTTCCCTTTCGCCGAAACCCGCGACCAACTCCGCGCCATCAACGAGACCAAGGCCGACATGGAGCGCACCCGGCCCATGGATCGCCTGATCTGCGGCGACGTCGGATTCGGCAAGACCGAGGTCGCCATCCGCGCCGCGTTCAAAGCCGTCCAGAGCGGCCGCCAGGTCGCGCTGCTCGTTCCCACCACCGTCCTCGCCCAGCAACATCTCAACACCTTCCGCGAACGCATGGCCGGCTATCCCATCGCCGTCGAGATGGTCAGTCGCTTCCGCACCAAGGCGGAACAAAAAAAAATCCTCGAGGCCGCCGCCCTCGGCCAGGTCGATATCTTGCTCGGCACGCACCGCCTCCTCCAAGCCGACGTCAAATTCCGCGAACTCGGGCTCGTCGTGATCGACGAAGAGCAGCGCTTCGGCGTCAAACACAAGGAGGCTTTCAAACGCCTGCGCGCCACCGTCGACGTGCTTTCGATGAGCGCGACGCCGATCCCGCGCACCCTTTACATGGCCCTCACCGGCGCGCGCGACCTCAGCGTCATCGAGACCGCACCGACCAACCGCCACCCCATCCAGACCATCGTCAAAACCTACGACGAGGCCGTCGTGGTCGACGCCGTCCGCCACGAGATCAAACGCGGCGGGCAGGTTTTTTATCTGCACAACCGCGTGCTGACGATCGAGCTGGTCGCGGCCCGCCTCCGTCAACTCCTGCCCGATATCACGATCGGGGTCGGCCACGGCCAGATGGTGGCCGACGAACTTGAGCGCACGATGACCGACTTTGTCGCGGCGAAGTATCAGCTGCTCGTTTGCACGACCATCATCGAGAGCGGTCTGGATATTCCCAACTGCAACACGATCATCATCGAAGGCGCCGATCGTTTCGGCCTGTCGCAGCTCTATCAGCTCCGGGGCCGCGTCGGTCGGTTCAAGCACCAAGCCTACGCCTATCTGCTCCTCCACCGCCATACCAAGCTCCTCGACATTGCCCGCCAGCGCCTCACCGCCATGCGCCAATACAATCAGCTTGGCGCCGGCTTTCGCATCGCCATGCGCGACCTCGAACTGCGCGGCGCCGGCAACCTCCTCGGCGCGGAACAAAGCGGTCACATCGTCGGCGTCGGCTTCGAGCTCTATTGCCAGTTGCTCCGCCAATCCGTCGCGCGCCTCAAAGGCGACAAGACCGCCGCCGCCATCCGCGCCGCCGTCAAACTCGATTTCGTCTTCGTCGGCGACGGCACCCCGCGCGACGCGCCGTCCCGCGGCCGCGATAACGGCAGTTACGCCGCGATCCGCGACGCCGAGGACGCCGCCAACGAAGGCCCCGCGCCCGATCCTATCCAGGCGCGCATCCCCGTCGCCTACGTCAACGAAACCCGCCTCCGCATCGACTTCTACCGCAAACTCGCCCTCGCCGACACCTTGGCTGCGCTCAAGGAAGTCGAAGCCGACCTGCGGGACCGGTTCGGAAAATTCGGGGATGAAGTCCGCGCTCTCCTGCTCGTCACCGAGATCCGCATTCGCGCGGAACAAAAGGGCATCGTTTCCGTCGAAACGGAATCCTCCCGCCTAAAGTGTCTCCGGCAGAGCGGTCGGCGCGACGACTGGGTGATGCACGGCACCCGGTTTCCGCGATTGACCGCCCCCCGGCCACTTCTACGTTTAAAGGAAATAATCACATTTTTGAACAACTTGCCGACTCCATGACGCTCCGCCGCAGTCTCTCCCTCCTCGCCTTCGCCTCGGCCGGTCTCACCTCGGCTTTCGCCCAAAACGACGGGCTCAGCATGCGTTTTGCCAACGGCATCGCCGCCATCGCCGAGGAAAAAGTCATCACCGTCGACGACATCCGCCGCGAAATCGCCCCGTTGGTCGCTCAAATTCAGCGCGACGCTCGCAACGAAAAGGAGTTCAACGAGAAACTCGAATCGCTCCAAGACAGCGTCATCCAGGACCTCATCGACAAGGTTCTCATCATTAAAGAATTTCGGAAAGAAAAGGACGGGAAAGAGGTCCGCAACATTCCCGGCAGTTACATCGACAACCGCATCGCCGATATCCTGAGCGAGCAATTTGACAACGACCGCTCCAAGTTCCTCGCCTACCTCCGCTCCAAGGGCTCCACGCTCCGCGAATACCGTAAGGAAGTCGAAGAGGACATCATCTTCCACTACATGCAGCAGCAGCAGCGGAAATCCCAGAGCGTCGTCAGCCCCGTTCGCATCGAGACTTTCTACCGCGAGAACAAGGACCGTTTTTTCCAAGAGGACAGCGTCCACCTCCGCCTCATTCAACTCTCCCGTGTCGACGGTGCTACCGACGCCGAACTCCTGACCAAGGCCAACGACATCCTCGCCAAGTTTCGCGGTGGCGCCAAATTTGAGGAGCTCGCGCAAGAATACAGCCAAGACTCACGCCGCGCCAAAGGCGGCGACTGGGGATGGGTCAAACGCTCCGACCTCAAGGACGATTTCAAGACCCCCTTGTTTGCCCTCAAGCCCGGTGAAGTGACGGCGCCCGTGATGCTACCCGAGGGCCTTTTCTTGCTTTTCGCCGAAGAGCGTAAATACGCCGGCAATCAAGCCATCGACGAAGTGCGCGACCAGATCGAGCGCTTGCTCGTCACCCAGATGGCCCGCACCAGTCAGGAGCGTTGGCTCGAGCGCCTGCGTCGCAACGGCTACGTGAAGCACTACTGAGCGACCGGCGCGTCTCGGAGCCGGCGGTTGATCGCACCTGCATCTTGTAGGCCGCTCGTTTGCGAGCCCCCCGCGCTCAGAGACCGGAGCGCTCGCAAGCGAGCTGGCCTACCGCCAATTCGGCAGATGCACCGTTGCGCGAGGGCCCGCCGTCACTTCGGTCTTTTCTATCGGCCTAGGCGCGGGCAACTTCCCGCCGTGCTCCCTCCTCGGCTCTCCCGCCTCTACCCCCTTCGCGGGTTGCCCGGTCAGGGGCAGCTCTGGTCCTGGATCTCCTTCGACGTCGCGAACCAGTCCTTCACGCTGATCATAAACACGCTGCTGTTCTCGATTTTTTTTCAAAAAGTCGTGGTCCGCGATCCCAGCCGCGACGACCTGCTTTGGACGCTCACCTACGCTGCGAGCATGTTGCTGGTCGTCATCGTCTCCCCGTTTGCGGGCGCCCTCGCCGATGCCCGCGCTTGGAAAAAGGCCGGTCTGCTGGTGACCGGCTTCAGCTGCGCGGCCTTCACCTGCGCCCTCGCGCTGATTCAGCCGGGGCAGATCGCATTGGCCATCGCTCTCTACATCCCGGCCAACTTCATGTTTTCTCTCGGAGAAAACTTCCTCGCCTCGTTCATGCCCGAGCTCTCCGAGCGTAAACATTTCGGCCGCGTCTCGGCCTTCTCTTGGGCCTGCGCCTACTCGGCCGCCCTCCTTCTGCTCGTCGTCACGGCCGGGCTCATGATCGGTCTGAAGCTTGAGAAGCCCGAGCAATGGCGGCCTATCTTTGTCTTCGCCGGGCTTTGGTTTTTCCTGATGGCGCTCCCCACTTTGATTTGGCTCAAGGAGCGCCCCGCTCCGGTCCGCGCTACGGCCCACCGCTTGGTCGTCGACACCGTCAAACAGCTTGGCACCACGATTCGCGAGGCCGCGCGTTTCCGCGACCTCGCCCTGCTCCTCGGCGCATCGTTGCTCTATGGCACGGCATGACCGTCATCGTCATGTTCGCCTCCATTCTCGCGGCTGAATTCGGATTCAACGACGTCCAACTCGTCCTGTTCGTCGCGGTCATCACGGTCTCCGGCATCGTCGGCACTTTGCTGCCCGCGTTCTTCCAAGACCGCTTCGGTCACAAGCGCACCACGCTCGTGTTGCTCGGCGTCTGGATTTTCGCCGCGCTCGGGTTCGCGTTGTTCTCGTGGTTGCGCTCCCAAGCCGCCGATCCCGCCGCCTACCCGCGCTGGCCGCTTTGGGTTGTGGGCAACTTCATCGGCTTCGGTCTCGGCTCGCTCGGCGCCGCCAACCGTGCTTTTTTCTGCTACCTCACGCCGGCGAATCGCTCGGCGGAGTTTTTCGGCCTCTGGGGCCTCGTGTTCAAGTCTGCCGCCGTCCTCACCATCCCTTTCGGGCTCGCCAAGGACACGCTCGGAACCACCGCCGCACTCCTGGTGCTGGCGGGATTTCTGGTCGCCGGACTCGTCGTCACATTCTTTATCGACGAGGAGCGCGGCCTCGCCGCCGCCCGCGCCGACGAGCCGTCCCCGCCGACCGCGTAAACGTCAGGACTTGGCGGAGATTTTCTCCAGCGGGATCTTCGCGTTCGGGCACGAGTCGACCCAGCGGCTCCCGGTCGGTCGGGCCCACTCGACCGCGTTCGCCAGCACCCGCCGCACGTTGGGATCAAAATAGGTGGGATAGGTTTCGTGCCCGGGGCGGAAATAGAAAATCTTTCCGTTGCCCCGCGTATAGCAGCATCCGCTCCGAAACACTTCGCCGCCCTCGAACCACGAGATAAAGACCTGCTCGTCGGGCGGCGGCACCGCAAACGGCTCGCCATACATCTCCTCGCGCGGGAGCTCGAAACTTGCGCCCAATCCCTGCGCGATCGGGTGGCCCGGATTGCAGACCCACAGGCGTTCCTTCTCGTCCGCCTCCCGCCAGGTGAGCGAGCAGGTCGTGCCCATCAGGCGCTTGAAGATTTTCGAGTAATGCCCCGAGTGGAGCACGATCAAACCCATGCCCTCGAGCACGCGCTTCTGCACCCGCGCGACGATCTCGTCGCTGACGTCGCCGTGGGCCTTGTGGCCCCACCAAGTCAACACGTCGGTCTCCGCCAGCCGGGCCTCCGTCAGACCGTGCTCGGGCTCCTGCAACGTCGCCGTGCCCACCTGCGCCGTCGGCAGCAACAGGCGCAACCCTTCCGCGATCGTCGTATGCATGCCTTGCGGATACACGGCGGCGACTTTCGGGTTGGTGTGCTCGTGCACGTTTTCCCCCCAGACCACGACTCTCAACGGCGAAATTGACATCGGCAGAAGAGGAATTGCTCCCCGCCCGGTCTTCAAACAGAAACCTGCCGTGTCGCATGATTGATCCCCCTGAAAATCTGCAGCCCGAGAATCGGCTCCGCGCCACCGCGTTGGGCGAACGCCCCCAGGAACGCCTCGAAAAATTCGGTGCCGCCGCCCTCGGCGATGCCGAGCTCCTCGCCATGCTCCTGCGCAGCGGCACCCGCGGGCAGGACGTCCTCACCCTGGCCCAGCGCCTCGTCTCCGAGGCCGGCTCCCTCGCCGGTTTGATCGGCTGGAGCGCCGCCGATTTTCGCCGGCTGAAGGGCATCGGCCCGGTCAAGGCTCTCCAACTCGTCACCGTCATGGAGGTCGCCAAACGCGTCCTCGGCCAACAGACCGGCGAAACCCCGCTGCTCACCAGTGCCGAGCTCATCTCCGCCTACATGCAACCGGTCGTCGTCGGACTCGCTGTCGAGAAATTCTGGATTCTTTGCCTCAACCGCCGCAACCGCCTCATCCGCCGCGAGGAAATCACCTCGGGCACGGCCAACAGCACGCTCGCCCACCCCCGCGAGGTGTTCCGCCCGGCCATCCGGGAAAACGCCAGCGCGGTGATCTGCGTCCACAACCACCCGAGCGGCGACCCGACCCCCAGCTCCGCCGACATTGTCATTACCCGCCAACTCCACGCCGCCGCCAAGACCGTGGACATCGCGTTTGTGGACCACGTCATCATCGGCCGACCCGGCGCCGATCCGGCCGGCCGCGGCTTCTACAGTTTTGCCTCCTCGGGTCTGCTCTGACCTCCGGGCCCCGGGAGATCGCCGGCACCGCCGGCGCAAAGTGGTGGTAGGACTCGGATTCGAACCGAGGAAGGCGTAAGCCGGCGGATTTACAGTCCGCCCTCGTTGGCCACTTGAGTATCCTACCATTAGGGGAACGCGGAAGCTCTCGATTGAACCCGCTGAGTTCAAGTTATTTTTCAGCCGATTCTTGCCACGTCCGCCCCGCCGTCTTTTCTCGGTCCCGTCATGCCGGGCCCGCTGTTCGAACGCCTTTTCCAATGGCCCGTCCACGGGCTCGTGCTCGAGGTCTTTTATCTCGGGGGTTTCGTCCTCGCGGTGTTTTCCGTCGCCCGCTTGGTGAGCGAAAAACGCGCCTCCGCCAACACCTTTGTCTGGCTCCTCGGCATCGTCCTCATCCCTTGGGTCTGCGTCCCGCTTTATCTGATGTTCGGCGGGCGCGAGCTCTGCCAACTCGCCCGGCGTAAAACCCGGATCATGCCGATTCTTCCTCCGGCCGCCTCAAGCCCTTCGGCTTATTCGTCCCATCCCGTTGCCCGAACAGTCGCCGCCGCCGGCGCCTACCCCGTTTGGCGGCAAATCCCTTCGCCTGCTTCCGACGGGCGAAGCTGAGTTCGGCGAACTCGGGCGCCAGATCCTATCTGCCCGGCACACCATCCACACCGCCTTCATCCTCGGTCGCGATCCGACCGGCCGTCGCCTCGTGCAACTCCTCGCCGACCGCGCAAGCGCGGGCTTCAAGGTTCGCATCCGCATCGACCGGCTCGGCTGCCTTAACGCCAGTCGCGGATTCGTCGACCCGGTTCGCGCGGCGGGGGGCGAGGTCGGCCGCTTCATGCCCGTGCTCCCCTTTACTTCGCGCGGGTCCGCCAATCTCCGCAACCATCGCAAACTCGCGCTCTTCGACGGTCAGACCGCCTTGGTCGGCGGACGCAACCTCGCCGCCGAATACCTCGGGCCCGATCCCAACCGCAAACGTTGGGCCGATTTCGGCACCGTGCTTTCCGGGCCCGCCGTCGCCTTACTTGGGGAAATTTTTATCGCCGACTGGTGCTTCGCCACCGGCCAGACGCCCGCCGCATTGCACCGCGAAATCCCTCCGGCCGTCACCTACGGCTCCAGCGATCTTCAAGTGATCGCCAGCGGGCCAGACGTGCCCGGCGATCCGCTTTACGAGGGAATTATTTCGATGATTAAGGAGGCCGGTCGCCGCTTGCGGATCGTGACGTCTTGCTTTCTGCCGGACGACGTCTTGCTCCGCTCGCTCGTCGTCAAAGCCCGCGCCGGTTGCGAGGTAACCCTGATTCTCCCCGCCAAGTCCAACCAACCCGATCACCGCCTACGCCCGTTGCCACTACGTCCGCGAACTCCAGCGGGCCGGCGGCAAGGTCCTCCTCTTTCGCCCGACGATGCTCCAAGCCAAAGCCATCATCGTCGACGACACCGTCGCGCTCTTCGGATCGGCCAACTTCGACCTTCGCAGTCTGTTCGTAAACTTCGAACTCGGAGTGCTCGCCCACACGCCCGCCGACGTCGCCGTCATGGCCACATGGGCCGACGACCTCGCGGCGCGCTGCCACGAGGCCAAACCCGAACCGCGCCGTCGCCGCAAACTGTTCGGCAATATCGCCGAGGACCTCAGCCGCCTGCTCGCTCCGCTGCTCTAGCTGGCGGGAATTCGCCGCGCCTCAACTGCGCGACAACTTGTATTCCACCGCGTCCCGCAGGGCTTCCCAGCTGGCGTCGATGATATTGTCGCTTACGCCTACCGTGCCCCACACCTCCCGGCCGTCGCCGCTCTCGATCAGCACCCGCGTCCGCGAGCCGGTGCCCGCGCCGCTCTCGAGTATTCGCACCTTGTAATCCCGCAAGACGAGCTCGCCGAGCTGAGGATAGGTCTTCGTCAACGCCAGGCGCAGCGCCTTGTCGAGCGCGCCCACCGGTCCGGTGCATTCCGCGACCGTGTGCACGGTCTCGCCGCCGACCCTGATCTTTACCGTTGCCTCGGCCCACAAATCCTCCCCGTGCCGCTCGATGATCACCCGGTAGGTATCCACCGAGAAAAACTCTTTCCGCTGGCCCAACGCCTCCGCGACCAAGAGGCGGAAGGACGCATCCGCCGCCTCGTATTCGTAGCCGCGAAACTCGCGCTCCTTGAGTTGCTCGATCAACGCCTTCATCTCCGGCCGCTTCTCGTCGAGTTCGAGCCCCAGTTCTTTCGCCTTCAGCGCGAGGCTGCTGCGGCCCGCCATATCGGAAACCAGCACCCGCGTGCGATTGCCGACCCGCGCCGGATCGATGTGCTCGTAACTCCGCGCCACCTTCTGCGCCGCGTTGGCGTGCAGCCCGCCTTTGTGCGCGAACGCCGACCGGCCGACGAACGGCGCCTTCGGATCCGGTCGCAGATTCGCCAGTTCGTCGAAGAACAGCGAGAGGTCGCGCAACTGCTCGAGATTCGGCGCACAGTGCGCCGAGCAATCCATCTTTAGAAAAAGATTCGCCAGCACGGTCGTCAGATTGGCGTTGCCCACGCGCTCCCCGAAGCCGTTGGCCGTGCCCTGCACCAGCGTCGCACCGGCGGTCACACCCGCGAGCGTGAGCGCCACACCCAGCCCGCTGTCGTTGTGGCAATGGACACCGATCTTCTCGCCGCCAAACTCCCGCACCGCGTGCGCCACGATCCCCTTGAATTCGTCGACCAGTGTCCCGCCGTTGGTATCACAGAGCGTGAGGTTGCTCGCGCCGCCCCGTAGCGCCGCCGCGAGCGTGCGGATCGCATAAATCGGATCGGCTTTGTAGCCGTCGAAAAAATGCTCCGCGTCGTAGACGACCTCGCGGCCCTGGGCTACGAGGAAGCGGGTCGAGTCCTCGATCATCGCGAGATTCTCTTCGAGCGTTGTGCGCAAGATCTCGGTCACGTGCAGGTCCCAGGTTTTTCCCACGATGGTCATCACCGGCATACCGCTATCAAGCAGGCTGCGCAGTTGGGCATCCTCGTCGGCCTTCGCACCCGCCCGTCGCGTCGCGCCGAACGCGGCCAACCGCGCGTGCTTCAACCGCAGGTGCTTCGCCTCGGCGAAAAACGTGATGTCGCGCGGATTCGAGCCCGGGAAGCCGCCCTCGATGTAGTCGACGCCAAATTGGTCGAGCCGCTCGGCAATGCGCAGTTTGTCGGCGACCGAGAAGCTGATGCCCTCCCCCTGCGTGCCATCACGCAGCGTGGTGTCGTAGATCTTGACGGCGGTGCTCATGCGAGGCGGTGACGTTGCCACCGGGCCCCGCACTGGCAAGGGAGCTTTTCGGATCGAGCGCACCGGCAACGTCAGTGCGCGGCGTTACCGAACCGCGCCTTGATGTTGCTCGAACGCTTCATCCGGTTATCGGTTGCCGCCATGGAAGCACCTGCCTTTGCCGAAAACTTTCGCCTTGTCTATGGCCGCGCGACCGCGCGCTACCCTCACGGAGGCGCCACCGCCGCCACCCTCCTCGATTCCGCCGACACCGCCTTCCTCGCCGCCAACGGTATCACCGCCCAGCACCTTTTCGACTATGTCGAGGATCGCGCCAATCACGGCGAACCGTCCTGCGACGAGGCCCTCGCCATCGAGATCGTGCGGCGCGACTATTTTCTCAATGTCCAACACGGTCTCCCCTCCCGGAACGTGCTCGATCCCGCTACGCTCCCGCCCAAGACCCAGTCGATCCACGGCATCGCCTGGCTGCCGCGCCTGCTGCCCAAGGCCCGGGCAAAGCTCCGCGGCGAACTCCCCGCCTCGATGATGTATGGCTGCGGCGGCGACCGCGCGTTCTTCCAAGAATATCGGATGTCGGGTGCCGATTTTCTCGCGCTGGTCGGCCGGAACCTCGATGCCGATGCGCCCATCATCGCGGCCGTCGCATCGACGCGGTAAAGCAGGCCCGGCCTGCTTCGCCAAAACCGCCCGCTTCGCCCGCTCGGAGAAAGAAGGAGTTGATTTTGCACTCACCACAGAAAAATTTCACGTGACGTCGGGCGGATTTTTCCGTCATTCCTCGCACGTCGGCTCCGTATCTTCCCAACTTCGGCACCCTTCCTTCCCCTATGGCTAAGTTCACCCTGCAAGTTAACGGCCAGTCCCGCACCGTGGACGTGGCTTCAGACACCCCGCTCCTCTGGGTCCTCCGCGACTCCCTCGAACTCGTCGGCACCAAATTCGGCTGCGGCATCGGCCTTTGTGGTGCGTGCACCGTTCACCTCAACGGCGTGCCCGCGCGTGCCTGCATGACACCCGTCTCCACCGTGGGGCGAATGAAAGTCACCACCATCGAAGGCCTCGCACCGGCCGCTGGTAAACTGCACCCCGTCCAGCAAGCCTGGAGCGAACTCGACGTCGCCCAATGCGGTTACTGCCAACCCGGACAGATCATGACCGCCGCCGCTCTCCTGAAGGACAATCCCAACCCGAGCGATACCGATATCAACGACGCCATGACCGGCAACATCTGCCGTTGCGCGACCTACCTCCGCATCCGCGCCGGGGTTCAGCGCGCCGCCGAAATCGCCGCAGGCAAAACGGAGGCCGTCACATGAGCACCACCCAAATGCACACCGCTTCCGTCAATCGCCGCAGTTTCCTCAAGCTCACCGGCCTCGCCGGCGGCGGCTTCTTGCTCGGTATCTACATCAAGCCCGGTGCGATCGCCGAGGCCGCCGAAACCGCAGCCGCGACCGGAGATTTCGCCCCAAATGTCTTCGTCCGCATCTCGCCCACCGGGGTCGTGACCATCATCTCCAAGCAACCCGAGATGGGTCAGGGCGTGAAGACCTCGCTGCCCATGATCATCGCCGAACAACTCGAGGTGCCGTGGGACGAGATCACCATCGAGCAGGCCGACTTCCACGCCAAATACGGCGGCCAGAGCGCCGGCGGCAGCAACTCGACCCCGGGCAACTACGACAATTTCCATCTCCTCGGCGCCACCGTGCGCACGATGCTCGTCGAAGCGGCGGCCCAGACTTGGGGCGTGCCCGCCACCGAGTGCCGCGCCGAAAAAGCGACCGTCATCCATTCTTCCGGCAAGAAGCTCACCTATGGGCAGCTCGTGGCCAAGGCCTCCACCCTCCCCGTTCCGGCCAAGGAACAGGTCAAGCTCAAGCCCGCCTCCGAATTCAAACTCCTCGGCCGGCGCATCGCGCAGGTCGACACCCGGAAGATCGTCACCGGACAGCCGCTCTTCGGCAGCGATTTGAAACTGCCGGGCATGCTCTACGCGGTTTACGAGAAGTGCCCCGCGTTCGGGGGCAAAGCCATTGATGCCAACCTCGACCAGATCAAGCGCCTGCCGGGCGTAAAGGACGCCTTCATCATCGCAGGCAGCGGCAAGGTGAAGGAATTGAATTCCGGCGTCGCGATCATCGCCGACTCCACATGGTCGGCCTTCAGCGCCCGCAAACAACTCAAGGTTACATGGGACGAGGGCAAAGTCGTCGAAGAGAGTTGGGACGGTTTTGTGGCCAAGGCCCGTGCCGACGCCGCCAAGCCCGGAGCCACCGTGCTGCGTGCCGACGGCGACGCCGAAGGCGCCCTCAAAACCGCCGCCAAATCAATCGAAGCGGAGTATCTCTACCCGTTCATCTCCCACGCCAACCTCGAGCCGCAGACCACCGCCGCCCATTGGCGCGAGGGCATCATGGAAATCTGGTCGCCCGCGCAAATCCCCAACAGCGCCGTGCAGATGGTTACTCGTGTGCTGGGTGTCCCCCCGGAGAAAATCATTCTCCATCTCACCCGCGCTGGCGGCGGCTTTGGCCGCCGGATCAGCGCCGACTACTTGGTCGAGGCTGCGGCCATCGCCCAAAAGGTCGGCTCGCCCGTGAAACTCGTTTGGACTCGCGAGGACGACCTGAAGCACGACCACTTCCGTCCCGGCGGGCTGCACTTCCTCAAGGGCGGCGTCGACGCCCAAGGGAAGATCGTGGCATGGAAGAATCACTTCTTCACCTTTGGCGAAGGCGGCTCCCCCGGGAGCGGAGGCTCCCTCAACAAAGACGAGTTGCCCGGCCGCATGATCCCCAACTTCCGCTCGGAGCAGACGATGTTCGCCACCGGTTGGCCCATGGGCCCGTGGCGCGCACCGGGCAGTTGCGTGTTCGGCTGGGTTTTCAACAGTTTCGTGGACGAGCTCGCCCATGCGGCCGGTCGCGATGCGCTCAAGGTTCACCTCGAATTGCTCGGCGACCAAAAAATCCTGGCTACCTCGGGCCAGGGCGGCCGCGAATACAATCTCGAGCGTTTCCGGAATGTCGTGAATTTCACCGTGGAAAAGTCCGGTTGGGGCACAAAGAAATACCCCAAGGGTTCGGGCATCGGCCTCGGTTACTACTTTAGTCATCGCGGCTACTTCGCCCAAGTCGCCGAGGTCTCCGTCTCCAAAGAAGGCCAGCTCAAAGTCGACCGTGTTGTCTGCGGCTACGACATCGGCGCCCAGATCGTTAATCTCAGCGGCGCGGAAAACCAAATCGAGGGTTCCATCGTCGACGGTCTGGGAGCGCTCATGACGCAGGAGATCGACATCGTCCGAGGCCGGGTGGTGCAGAGCAACTTCAACGACTATCCGCTCCTCCGCATCGCCGATGCCCCGACCAAGATCGAATGCCACCAGTTGAAGACCGTTTTCCCCACGACGGGCTTGGGCGAGCCTGCTCTCCCGCCGATCGCCGGAGCGGTTTGCAACGCCATCTTCGCCGCGACCGGCAAACGCGTGCGCCGGATGCCGCTCTCCCGCACCGATCTCAGTTGGAGCTGAGCCCTTCTTGCCGAGGGGCGGAACTGCCCCCGACGATTGCTTGTATCGGACCTCCGATCAACCGGTTGGCTTTGGCTTTTCGCCATGAGCCACCGGAGCGCAGGCCGCTTCACTGCGTTTTATCCTCTCAAACTCCAGACACCGGCCGGACACTTCCCGTCTAAAAATGGCTGCCCGACTAGGAGTCGAACCTAGACAAAGCGAGTCAGAGTCGCTTGTGCTACCATTACACCATCAGGCAGTAAAATCTTCGGCATCACTTCTCAAAAAATGACGTCGGCGGATCGCTCGGATGGAGCCGGCGATGGGATTCGAACCCGCAACCGCCTGTTTACAAAACAGGTGCTCTACCATTGAGCTACGCCGGCCTCGATCCTTCAAGAACCCGCCGAAAAAATTGGAAAAAACAGAAAGTGGTGGCTCCCTGGGGACTTGAACCCCAAACCAATTGATTAAGAGTCAACTGCTCTACCATTGAGCTAGGAAGCCAACAAAGTAAGGTGGGAAAACTCACACCGCACTTTCCGATGTCAACTGCGATTTGAATCGGCTCCTAACCCGAAAGCGCCGGTTAGGCTCCTCGTAGATTCAACGCGCCGGACGCCACGTCTCCCCGGCAACACGGCCGAGAAAGTCCCCGGCCAAGATGCGTCAAAACGGACGTTGGAAAGACTTGGGATCTTCGCCCGCTCGCAGGGAGATAGCGGCACCTTCCCTTCCCATCTCGAGGCATTCGAAAAGATTCCGCACGCATTGGCCGAGCCGGTCGTGCCCGATCTGGGTGCGTTCGACCTCGTCAACAAACAAGCGACCCAAAGCCGCCGCCTCGGCGCGCACGCGGGCCGCGACCGGGGCCGGCGGGTTGTCTTCGTGCTCGGTAAACGGCGCCAGGAGCGCATCCAGTTTTGAGACTACCCGATTCAAAGCCTCGATCGAGATGCCCTTCTGGGGCGGAGCCTCGGGCACCAACAGCAAAATGCGGCGGGCAATCCTCCCGGCGTGGGGGAGATTGAGAGCGACTTGAAAAAAGGGGGTGCTTTCGGGCATGGAACGGAGGACCGGTTGGAGGAGCGTGAGGTTGCTGTAGGTTTGGCAATCGATCGGCGCCGGCAGGCTGCCCGCGAAGCGGCGCTGGGAACGCCGCGCCGGGAAACGGACCGACGGTGCGGAACGGTGCCACTCCCGGCGTCGCTGTCAATTTGCGGCCGCGGTTGATTCAACCCGACTCGACTGTGTTACAAATCTCCGATGACAAGAGCATCGCTTGCCCAAATCCCGACCCGATGCTTGTCCTCTTCACCTCCTATTCCTCCTCCCATGCCCATGACCCGCAAAAAACGGAAGGTGCCGATCAAAGCCCGAACTTCCGCTCCATCAAAGCGCCCGCGGGGGCTTTCGTCCAAAAACGCACTGTTCCAACGCATCCACCGGGAGGTCGTCGATGACTTCGACGAGGAATTGGAAATGGAGCGCGACGACCAAGCGCCTTCAACGGACGGAAAACTTGCGCCCACCGTCACGACCGCCAAAGAACGCGAACAACGCCAGTTTTACTTCAAGGAACTCTACCGCCTGCAAGGCGAGTTGGTCCGCCTGCAAGACTGGGTCGTGGAAACCGGACACCGTCTTGTGATCGTTTGCGAGGGTCGCGACGCCGCCGGCAAGGGCGGGGTCATCAAGCGCATCACCCAGCACTTGAATCCCCGCGTTTGCCGTGTCGCCGCCCTGCCGGCGCCCACCGACCGCGAAAAAACCCAATGGTATTTTCAACGCTACATCGCCCACCTCCCGGCCGCCGGCGAGATTGTGCTCTTCGACCGCAGCTGGTATAACCGCGCGGGGGTCGAGCGCGTCATGGGTTTCTGCAACAACAAGGAATACGAGGAGTTCTTTCGCACCGTGCCCGAGTTTGAAAAGATGCTCGTGCGTTCGGGCATCCAATTGGTGAAGTATTGGTTCTCGATTTCCGACGAGGAACAGGAGTTTCGCTTCCGCTGCCGCATCAACGATCCGCTCAAGCAATGGAAACTCAGCCCGATGGACTTGGAGTCGCGCAAGCGCTGGGAGCTCTACACCAAAGCCAAAGAAGTCATGCTGCAGCGCACCCATATCCCCGAGGCGCCGTGGTGGGTCGTCCCCGCGGTCGACAAAAAAAAGGCCCGCCTCAACTGCATCCATCACCTCTTGAGCCGCGTGCCCTTCAAGGGCATCGCCCGAAAACCGATCACCATGCCCAAGCGCGAGCATTCCCCGGACTACATGCGCGCCCCGCTGCCCGGGGAAATCCATATCCCTCACGTCTACTAGGCCCTGCCTCCTTGACCTCACGATTCATCCCGCCCAACTGGTTGGCATGGACCTACCGACCGCGGATCAAGACTTCCTCCGGGACTTCGTAAAGCAATCGCGCCAGCGCCCTCACCATGTGGCTTGGGTCGACCGCGACGGCTCCGGCCGGATCACCACGGCGACTCAGACCGAGATCGTTCGGCTCAACGCTCTCGCCCAACGTCTCCGCATCGGCAAGGTCGAGTTGCTTCGCCAAGCCGCCCATCTGCCGGTCCTTAGGAAAAGCCCCGGGAATTCCAGCCAATCGGCCGTTGACAGCGCTGTCGCCGCCCCGGCGAAATCCTAACCCTGCGGCTGCCGGAGAACATTTCTTCGGCAGCGTCCCGCAGTTCAAATCCAACCGTTTGTTTCCCATGAAGAAAATCGCCCTCGCCCTCCTCACCGCCGGCCTCCTTGCGCTCGGCACCGTTTCCGCTTCCGCCGAGTCCGCCCCCAAGTCGGTCATTCACGTCGTGACGGTTTCCTGGAAAGCCGGAACCACCCCCGAGCAGATCAAGGCCGCCCTCGACGGCGTCGCCGCGATGCCCGCAAAGTTCAAGGGCATGACCCGGGTTTGGATCAAACCCATCAAGGTCCAGGGCGACCGCACCCACGCCTTCGTCATGGAATTCGCCGACGAAGCCGCGCTCAAAGCCTACTCCGGCAGCGACGCGCAGAAGGAGTGGTATAAGGTCTACACGCCGATCCGCGACAAGAGCACGACCTTCGATATCACCAACTGATTCGACCACGTCTTTCGTTCCCTTCGGGAGTCGCCCCAAGCGACTCCCTTTTTCGTGTCCGCCGTCAACCACCGCTCTCGCCGGCTTTTCAGCGCAGGGCTTCGAGGATCGCCACGACTTCGGCGTTTTTGTATTCGCGCGCGAGATCCAGCGCGGTGACCCCGGGCTTGGAGCGCACCTTGGGATCGGTTCCACGGTCCAACAGCAACCGCACCATCTCGACGCCGCCGCCCGCCGCCGCCTCGTGCAACGGCGTGCCCCCGAGCTCGCTCAGGGCGTTGGCCGGGGCTCCCCGGTCGAGCAACAGCCGCGCGATGGGCACAAGATTCTTGGCGGCCGCGTGGTGCAGCGGCGTCCAGCCGATCCGGTCGCGCCGCACGGGGTCGGCTTTCCGGTCCAGCAACGCCCCCAGCACCGTCGCGTCGTTGCGCTCCACCGCCAGATGCAGCGGCGTGCGCGCGGCGTTGTCGGCCGTGTCGGGATCGGCGCCGCGCTCGAGCAGCAGAAGCGCGATCGCCGTGCGGCGGCGCAAGATCGCCTGGTGCAGGGGCGCGAGCTTCGCGCCTCCCGCGCCCTTGATCGCCGGGGGATCGAGCGCGAGATGTCGCTTCACCTCGTCGACGTCGCCACGCGCAATGGCCTCGTCGAGCGTGGCGTAGGTGGGCTTCACCGGCCCTTCGGCCGAGTGGGCGACGCCCCCGACCGCGATTCCCAGCATCGCAAGGGTCAGGAGCAAAAAGCTTCCCGGTGATCGCGTCATTTCACTACGGGACGGAGCACAAGGTTGCGATACGAGACCGCCCCGTGGTCGCCCTGCAAAAAGATCGGTCCCGGCCGGGATTCATCGGCCCACAGCGCACCGCCGGTGCAACCTTGGATGGGCTGGTTCGCGATGATCGTCGTGCCGTTCAGGATCACGGTGAGGTGGCGGTCGACGAGAGTGATATCGAAGCTCTGCCACTCTCCCGCCGGCTTTTCGGCCGCGGCGCTCGGCACGATGCGGCTGTAGAGCGCGCCCATGTTTAGCGCCCCGAGCGGCTTGCCGAACGAATCGAACACCTGAATCTCGTAGATGCCCCGCAGGTAAATCCCGCTGTTGCTTCCCGCCGGCACGCTTACTTCGAGCTTGAGATTAAAATCCTCGAAATCGCGGTCCGTTCGAAGATTTCCAAACCGTCGCGGGGCCTGACCCTCCGCTTTGGGTGCGGGCCGATTGGTGAGTTCACCGCCTGTTATGGACCAGCCGTTCTCGGATTTGGCCTCGATCAGGCGCCAGCCCCCGAGATCGCGCCCGTTGAGCAATGCGATCGCGGCGCCAAACTTCACCTTGGTCATATCCGGCGCCGGGGGCAGAGGCGGAATCCGTCGCCCCGTCAGCTCTTCCCGCTCCAAGCCCGTGCCGGAGGCGTTAAACGCCGTCCGGGTGAGTCGCAAAACCTCGCCGTCAAGACGGCCCGAGATGGTCTCGGTTGTCTGCTGCTTGCGCACGACTTCGCCCGAAACGTCTTTGCGCTGCACCTCGCGCACGCGCGTGACCGTGAGCATTCCGTCCACCACCGCGACGCTCGAGACCGGAGTGACGCTACCGCCACCCCAAAGGATCGAGCCGTCGAACCAACCGGCTTCACGCTTGATCTCCAGCCAGCCTGCCCGATCACCCGGCAGCGAAAGCGCCCAACGACCGATCAGGGCGTCCGTCGAGTCGGCAGCCGGCAGACCGGTTACGAACGCCAGCGCGAGGATCAGGCCGCGCGATGGATTCAAGCGGAGAAATGCAAGGTTCATCGTCATTTTGGAGAGTCCCCATAGGCCACTTGGTCCGGACAGAAATGCCAGCACGATTTCGTTTAATCGACCGCTTGGCCTGTCGTCCCTCACTTCGGAGCAAGGCTCCCTGAACAGGAGGGTTTAAAATGGTGGCAAGACCCGGAATCGAACCGGGGATTCCATTCCGGCGCTAATGGAGGTTTTCACGAAATTGTAAGTCGCTGTTATCAGGTCTTTAATGACTATATGAACCAAATGAACTTGCATCGGGTGTTGTGAGTTTATTGTGAGGAGTGTGGCCTCACTCCGGAAATTCAAGGATTCAAAATATTGGTTCGCGATCTACCGAGATGCCACCGGTAAGCAGTGTAACCGGAGCACGAAACTGTCCCATACCATAACAGGTGCAGACCCCAAAAAGCGCGCATCCGACCTTAGGGAGCAACGCCAACTGGCACTCGAGGTAGCACGGACCTACGAGGATGCAGAGCGCGGCCATCCGACCGAGCAGCAGGTTCAAAAGGTGCTGCACGCTATTTTTGCCAAGGTAAACAAACGGCGGATGGAGCCGGCGGTGACGGAAACTTTCTTTTCGGGTTGGTTGGAACGGGTGAAGACTCGGCGCGGCGCGGGTGGCACCCACTCGCGGTATGAGGCCGTCGTGAATCGTTTCTTGGACACCTTGGGTGCGCGGAAGACGGTGCAGCTCGCCGACATTCTGCCCGACGACGTGCAGGCGTTCGTTGACGCCCAGGCGGGCGCGGGCAAGGCATCGGCTACGGTTAAGATTGAGCACAAGATTCTAAGCGCGGTGTTCGCCGATGCCTTAAAACAAGGGCGAGTCGCCAATAACCCGGCTGCTGCTGTGAGCGTGCCCATCGCGGCCGGCGAGAGCCGGAAGCCATTCGAGTGGCCCCAGGTGCGGGCGATCCTCGCGACGGCCAAGGGCGAATGGAAAACCGCCGTGCTCCTCGGGGTTTTCACGGGTGCGCGATTGGGTGACTGCGTGACGATGCAGTGGCGGCACGTGGATTTGCCCGCCTCGCTGATCCGATTCCGACCGTCAAAAACGAAAGCTAAAGGCGGGGAGATCGTCGTGCCGCTTCACGCCGACCTTGAGGCGCACCTGATGGCACTACCCATGCCGGAGGGCGCGGGCGCAGCGGAGCAGCCGTTGTGCCCAACCTTGGCAGCCGCGAGTATTGGTGGGAGGGCGGGGCTTAGTCGGAAATTTAAGGAAATTCTGATCGAGGCCGGGATTGAAAATGAGCAGATGCGCCAAGGCGTGAAGAAAGGCCGAAGCTTCTCGGCGTATTCCTTCCATTCTCTACGCCACACCTTTAACACGGTTCTAATGAACCGGGGCGTGTCGCAGGAATTGCGTATGCGCCTCAGCGGCCATAAGTCCGAGGAAATTAACGCGCGCTATTCGCACGCCGAAATCGCGACACTGCGGGCAGCGGTGGCGAAATTGCCGGGGGTGACGTCGTGAGCGCAGGTGACGACTATCGTTTCGAAAGGGTCCGGTCGGCTGATAGGTGGGCCTGCCTGATATGGGAATGCTGCCGATTGGGCGGGGAAAAAATCGCGCCCAAAAAGGCCCGGATGCGGACGCTCGAACAGGCCCGAAATTACAAAGAATTTCCGGGCACTCCGTGGCTGCGGCTACCTTCTGCGGTGCAGAAATCTACAGTGGACCACTGGCGGGACGGCTTCAAGAACCCAAAGGACGGGGCAAGTCTACTTCCAATTATTCCAGGACTTGGAGGGGCTACCTCAGAAGAAGAATGGCGTGAGAAACTGGCGAAAGTCGGGTGTATAATCCTCGATTTCGGAATGAAAGGAAGATTTACGCGGGCGCAGATGTTAACGCTTTTCAAGGGTTGGCTCGATGCGAACCCCGATTGGATTGCGGCAAAGAAAGTCATTCCCGGTTACGGGAAGAGAACTCCGGGCGAGGCTCTGCGAAGGATCGCGTGGGATAGGCTGATGAAAATCGCCGAACTAGATGAAGGCCGACGGACGAAGGTAGACTTTTTCGCGATTGCCCTAGCTAGCAAAACTCCTCGTTTTAAACGCTGGCTGAAAATCCCAAAAACTCCCGCAAAACGCAGCCAATGGAGGCGCGAAGCACGGAATTGGACGGCGATGATCTGTGATGGCGATCGCGCTTTATTCTGACCGCATATCCCTGAAGGGGTTTATCATGTGGGCAACCGGACGGAGTGGAGGTCGCTGGGTTAGTCCGTTTAGTTTTGGGCATCGTGAAGCCCGCCGCTCTCTCCTCTACCGTCCATCTCGCCGAACCCGCCGCGCATGATCCGGGTCTGAATCGGTTCATCCCTATCGTAGCAAATGGGCGGCTGTGCCCGATTTCCGGACTCAAGCACGCGGCGCTCTACCGGCTTTTGGTTCATGGCCCGGCGCGCCGGCAGGTGCGAGTGTGCAATCTGCGTCAGCCGGGACAGGCGCGGGCGCAGACTTTGTTTCATGTCGGGGACCTTTTGGCGTATTTCTCCAGTCTCGCCGAAGTCCAGCGGCCGACGGACTCAGCGGCGGCGATGCTCGCCAATGTCGAGGCGGCCGAGTTCGGGAAGGGGGTCGCCGTCGCATGATCGAACGCACCCACAAGCGCGGCAAACCCGGAGCCTTGCCGCTCGATATCGCCCTCGCCCTCGATGGCGAGGCAGAGACGTTGTTTTGGTATCCGTTTGCAGAGCGGCCGTTGCTTTTGGATGCCGGCCGGCTCGACGTGATCTTCTATTTCCCGAAGTCGGCTAAGCGGGAGCGCCCGGTTTGTTGGCCTGGGAGGATCGACCGCGACGGCGGTTTCGGGCTGCTAGGCTTGCCGGATCATCCGGCCGAATTGTTGCCATCGCATTGGGCGGCTTGGCGTGGACCGAGCGCAGACGGAATGGGGGGCGTCTCATGAATTTCATGAACCTTCGAACGAGCATGCTTCGCTCGCCCGAATATCTCGGAAGCGAGCCTGTGAGCCGGGCGACGTGGCTGGGTGTGCTCTGCTACTGTCACGAGCAGGAGAACGGCGGCAAAATCAAAGGTGGGGCCCTTTGGAGTGATCGCCAGTGGCAACAAATCGCGGGGGTGACAAGCGCCGAGGTGATCGCCGCGAGGCTTCTTGTTTTCATCGAGGGAGAAGACGTGCGCGTGTTCGGCTTCAACGTCGAGAAACAGCGCGAGGTGCAGGCCAAGCGTAAGCAGGCGGGACAGGCAGCGCGGCGGCGATGGGATCGCAAAATTGGCGCAGGCGGGGATGCGCCACGCATTGCGCCACGCAATGCGGAAGGAGAAGGAGAAGGAGAAGGTGTGTGTGTGTCGAAGCAGCGAGAGAAGGAGGACCACACGCAGGGCACTAAACCACCACCACCACACGACGATTTTCCTCATGACGATCTCAGCGCTGCGGGCTGGCTCCCAGCACTTCGCCAAAAGTGGCCGGCGGTGAATATCGACGCAGAAATGCGACGGGCTGAAGCCTACGTGAGAAAGAAGCGCGGTCCGGAAGCGAAACTGGGGAAAGTATTTTTCGAGAACGAGTGGCTCCCCAAGTGCACCGACGCGGTGGAGGTTCCGCAGCGGAGCGTTGCCATCAAACGAGACAACGACTTTCCCGAGCCGACCGGATGGCGCGAAGTCCTGGCGGGAAGCGTTTACGGCCGTGGCGAGGAACGGGAGGCCAAAAGCTGGGCGACCTTGTCGCCCGAAGTGAAGGCGCACGTTCGCCAAGAACTCACCAAGGAGGCCAATGCACTTGGCTGAACTTTCCGCCGATAACGGAGGCAGCGCGGGTGAGGAACCGCGCCAATTGGAGATTTTCGAGGTCGCCCAAGTTCACGGCTATGGGGCACTGAAGCGGCGGGAGCGCCTGTTTGTGCAGGGGCTTTTCGAGGGGAAAACGCAGCGCGAGGCCGGGCGCATGGCTGGTTTGATAGGAACCGACGAAGCGGTTGACGCAGCGGCTTCCAGGCTCGTGAGAAACGCCAAGGTGTCGGCTGTGATGAACCAGGCGTGGGCCCGGAGCGGGGCGGATATCGATGACACCTTGCGAATGATCACAGAGCTACAGCGGAAAACTTTCCGCGAAGCACAGGCCGCCGACTCACCCGAAAAGCGCCGGGAGCCAATCCGGCAATTTTGCGGAGTGACGGCGCTGATCGCGTCCATCCATCTGTCTCTTATACACATCTGACGCT
>ENA-ORBV01005606-ORBV01005606.1-microbial-mat-metagenome-genome-assembly--contig:-NODE-5606-length-22947-cov-6.135986_pt1 | contig 22947 bp, 17 predicted proteins | sample MGYA00237777_ERZ505514 | MGnify/ENA primary metagenome ERZ505514 (study PRJEB26160, sample SAMN06269048) | microbial mat metagenome | isolation source: Oligotrophic lake microbial mat | place... | reverse complement strand
CCGTACCGGTCCGTCAGCTCGTTCAGCCGGTAATTGGCGAACGTCTCGTCCATCGAAAACGAATTGTACCCACCGTCGCCCTCGCCAATGACCACGCGCCGTGCCCCTCGATCCTTCAGGGACGCCACCACCCCCTCGATCACTTCCCGGGTAGTCGTAACGCCCTGTTTGAAAAAGGGGTAGGTGAAGTTGGGCTTCAAGAAAATGTTCTCGCCCCCAAGAGAACGAAGGCCGACTTCCTCGAAAACACGGTTCACCGCGGACATCAGATCCCCGTCCTGACGCCGGATCGAAAATATGGGCTGCATGATTAGATCCTAGCTGACGACCTTAAGAATTCACCAATCCCCTATAGAAATCCCTGAGCCGTTGGCGGACCGCGTTGGGCCCGAACTCTGCTTCAAAACTGAGCAGCGTCGAGGGACGCACCATGTCTGGGCCGGCTTGGACCCTGCTTCGGCCCTGTCCCGAAGGGGAGTTCACCCGAACGAAGTTGTGAGCCAGCCGCTTTCTCCGTTCTCGGTCCTTCGCGTCCCATCGGGCGGGGGCGAGGCAGTGTTCCGGGAAGAATTGCCAGTCGGGCGTCTTGGCGAAGTGGAAGCAGTACTCCACGGCGTCTTTGAGAAACCGGTTGAAGCGCCCGGGCGGCGGCGATGGCTTGCCCCAGACGAAATCGTCGCAGAACAGGAAGCCCTGCGCGCGAAGCCAGAACACGAGTTCATACTGAAGCGTGCCGCGCTCATCGCCGTGCCGCTTGGAGCGGTAGTTGAGAACAAAGCTGCCGCGCGGCTTCAGGGTCCGAAGGATCTCTTGAGTAACGCTCATGAAAAAGTCGCGATACCACTCGCGATCGTATCGTTCGCCGTTTCCGTATTTCGGCTGGCCGTCGTACGGGGGCGACGTCACAACGAGATCAAAGGTCGAGTCCGGTACCTGTCGAAGGGTGGTCAGGCAGTCGCCAACGACCAGCGCGCCCAGATCGGTTCTGAACGTCGCCTCGGTCGAAAGGGGCACCCCTGGAACGCCCGGTGCCAGTCGCAGGTGCCGCTCAAGCATCCCGTTCGTCAGCGGAAGTACGCGGGGAGTTGTCGGGGCCTCGGAGATTGCGGCGTCCTCAAAGAGCGATTCGGGCGTACCTCTCTTTTTGGCCATAATGGAAACCTTGCCCCTGCCATCGCGACCCTGCCGTGGGTATACGAGTATATCACGGCGCGCGACCCTAACGGCTGTGGGCTTCGCGGTCTCTTGGATTCTTCGGTGTTGGGTCAGGTCAGTGCTGGGAATGAGTTGGTGAGGCATAGCCGGAAGCGGTTATGAACCCCGCACCGTGAGGCTTGCGCGCTTCTCGACCTTGCCGCCGGCGATTTTGTCGAAACCGCTGCCAAGTTCGCCGAGCGGGTCCGGCGGGATGATTTCGACCTTCTTGTCGCCGAGTTTGGCCTCGCCGCGACGGACCTTGTCTTGGAAGGCAAGGCACTCCGCCAGCAAGCGGCCGAGGATTTCTTCCTCGGGGACGTTGGCGACCTTTTCGCCCTGGACGTAGATGATGCCGCGGCGGTCGCCCGCGAAGACTGCGACGTCGGCGCCCTCGGCCTCGCCGGGGCCGTTCACGATGCAGCCCATGACGGCGACCTTCATAGGGATGGTGACTTGCGAGGCGAGGGCTTTGCGGACGTCCTGGATGAGGGTGAAGAGATCGACCTGGATGCGGCCACAGGTGGGGCAGGCGATGAGATCGACGCCGATGCGGGTGCGAAGGCCCAGGCAATAGAGGAGTTCGAGGCCGTCTTCGACTTCAAAGATCGGGTCGTTGGCGTAGGAGATGCGAACGGTGTCGCCGATGCCGTTGATCAGCAGCCCGCCCAACGCAACCACACTGCGAATCGTCCCGGTCTCCTTCGGGCCCGCGTGCGTCACACCAAGGTGCAACGGGTGGTCGAAGCGTTTGCTGATCTCGGTGTACGCATCGATCACCAACGCGGCGTCCATGCTCTTGGCGCTGATGGTGATGTCGTGAAAATCCTGCTCGTAGAAGATGTCGAGGTATTCCTCGAGTTTGGTGATCATGATCGCGAGCATGTGGCCATGCTTTTGCTCGCTGAAGACCGCCCCCAGTTCCTTCATCCGCTTCTGCTTGTCACGCCGCTCGATGATGGAGCCTTCGTTGACGCCGATGCGAATCGGAAGCCCGCGGGCCTTGCACGCCTGAATCACATCGATCACCTGGGCACGGTCGTTGATATTGCCGGGGTTGAGTCGGATCTTGTGGACGCCCGCCTCCACCGCCTCCAACGCCCGCTGAAAGTGAAAGTGCACATCGGCGACAATCGGAACCCGCACCGCCGGGATGATGTGCTTGAGGGCCTCGGTGTCCTTTTTCTCCGGGACGGCGACACGGACGATATCGGCCCCTGCCGCGGCCATGCGGTTGATTTCGGCGATGCAGCGTTCGACGTCGTAGGTGTACCCCGCGGTCATGGTCTGAACGCTGATCGGGGCGGGCGTGGTGGGGTTTCCGGCTCGATCTGGGAGGCCGCCGCCGACTCGGATGCGGCCGACGCGATCGTCTCCGATGGTGATTTGGCGGGTGGGGCGGCGAGGAAGCATGGGGAAGTATATGAGATTTCCGACGCCGGGTTCGGTCAGGGCACGACGCCGACGACCACGAGGGGCACCGCGGGAATGCCCCGTCCTTGGCGGAGCATGTCGTACAGACCGCGCTCGTAGTACGGGACGCCGGAAGACATCTGCTCCTGGAGTTCCTTCATCGGAAGAATTTCGATGCCGACATCGATCTTGTCTCCAACGTAGAAGGCCATGTGTTTGACGAACATGTCGAAAGCGACGAATGCGTATTTACCGAACTGCACTTCGATGGCGATTCGGTCTTTGACGAAATCGGTCTGGTTGTACGTTTTGATGGCCTTGGCACCAGCCGATTCGATTTCTTTTTTCTGTTCGTCGGGAGACATGCAGAGTGTCTTGCGAATAAGCGCGGCGTTTTCGGTCACCCAGTAGGAGACCCGTGATTGCTCCCAGCCTCGGCGGCCGAACTCAGAGGCGAAACAGCGGTTCATCTCAACGGGGCTGAAGAGGAGTGCGCCCCGCTTGCGGGCTTCCTTGGAGGTCTTGGTGCGGCACGCGTTGGCGTCCAGCGTGGCGATGACCCTTTCGACCTCCTGCCACAGGGACCGCTTGTGGACGAGCAGATGCTCGTGCCCGTTGAGATGAGAGTACAAACATGCGATTCTCACTCCCGACCGCTCGTCGTCATCCAAGGCGCCGTCGTGAGCTTTGAACCCGGAGCGGGCGTGTACACGGGTCGGTTGCGGGGTCGAACGGCGAGATCGCCCGACCCGGCCCGACGAACGCGGTCGGCGGCGACAGCGACGTATTCCTTCTTGAGGTCTGCACCCGCGCCCCGCCGGCCATGCAAAATCGCGGCGGCCACCGTGGTCCCAACCCCCATAAACGGATCGACGATCAGATCGCCCGGAGCGGTCAGCGATAGCAATAGACGTTCGACCAGTTCGATTGGGAACTGGCACGGATGGATGGTTTTCTCGGGATGATTATGCTTTACATTGGGGATGACCCAGACATCGCCGGGGTTCTTGCCGAGAGGATTGGCAGAATATTCGCCTTTGCGGGGGCCTTTGAAAAACCGCTTTCCCGGGTACTTCTGCGGGACTCGGACGGGATCGAGGTCGAAGTGGTATGAATCCGTGGCGTCTTCCCGGCTGAACCAGAGGATGGTTTCGTGCCGGCCGGAGAAGCGACGGGAGCAATGCAGGCCGTGCTCGAAATGCCAGATGATGCGATTGCGGAGTCGCAAGCCGTGACCTTTGAACAATGGGTATAGCAGGATATCGAGCGGGAAGACCTCGCCTTGGTCCACATGGTTTCCGACCTGCCAACAAATGCTGCCACCCGGCGCGAGTTTTTGGACGCATCGCGAGATGACGTCCGCCTGAGATTCAAGATAGGTTCCGAGAGAAAGTTTGCTTTCGTAGGCCTTCCCGATGTTGTACGGGGGAGAGGTAACGAAGAGCTGGACTGACCGATCGGGAATCGAGCCGAGAAGCAACCGGCAGTCGCCGTGGAAAAGTGTCGCGAGATTTTCAGGACGGAATAGGGAGGCGACCGCAGGGGCCGCGGCGGGGGATCGCGGATCGGCTTCGCCACTGGCAAAAAGCCCGGCGTGCAAGTCGCCAACTTTCAACATGCGGTCAGTATACTTATCCGACATGAGAACGAGTTTCCCAGATGACACGATTTTCACACAGTCGCGGCCGCAAAGCCGCGATTGGGTTCTCGGATGTTAGGAGTGAGCAGCCGCTACTCTTGGCGATCAGTTTTTTCGGCGCGACCCCAAGGAAACCCATGCTCGGACGAATCTTCAAGGCGTATGACATTCGCGGCACCTACCCCGACCTGCTCAACGACCACATGGGGTGGCAGATCGGGTTTGGGGCCAGCAAGTACTTGATTGCGGATGCCGCCGCGGCCGGTGAATCGACGCCGATGATGAAGAACATTGTCGTGGGTAGGGACATGCGAATCTCGAGCCCGAGTTTGACCAAGAATTTGATTCAGGGGATCAACGACAACGGCGGCGACGTGATCGATCTGGGCATGGTGGATACGTCGATGATTTACTTTGCGGTCAATCACTTTGATTGTGCGGGCGGGGTGATGGTGACGGCGAGTCACAATCCGCCGCAGTACAACGGGTTCAAGATCAGCAAGCGCAAAGCCAAGCCCGTCGGGGAGATGACGGGGCTGGCGGAGATCCGCAAGCACGCCGCGATGGTGGACAAGGCCCAGATGCCCAAGACGGCGGGTCGGCACGAGCAGCGCGATCTGTGGGAGTCGTACACGCAGCACGTCCGGTCGTTCCTGGACATGCACGGGCAGAAGTTGAAGGTGGTGATCGACGCCAGCAACGGGATGGCGGGGACGATGATCCCCAAGATTTTCGGGAAGGTGTCGCCGATGGGGCCGGTGCCGGGGCTGACGATCGTGGAACTGAACTTCGACAACACCAAGGGGCAGTTTGCGCACGAGCCCAACCCGCTGGTGGCGTCGAACTTGAAGCAAGTTCAGGAGGCTGTGATTCGGGAGAAGGCGGACCTGGGCGTGTGCTACGACGGCGATGCCGATCGGTGTGTGATCATCGACGAAAAGGGGAAGGCGGTTGGGTGTGACCACCTCACCGCGCTTCTGGCCCGGCACTTCCTGGCCAAGTATCCGAAAACGGCGGTCGTCTTTGACCTGCGGTCGACCAAGGCGGTGGCCGAGGAAGTGACGAAGGCCGGGGGCAAGCCGGTGCGGGGCCGGGTGGGGCACGTCTTCCTGAAGGCGGCTCTGGCCGAGAACGAAGGCTGCTTCGGCGGTGAGCTCTCCGGGCACTTCTACTTCCGCGACAATTACAATGCTGACTCGGGAGCGATCGCGATGTGCGCGGTGTTCAGCGTCCTCACGAAGTCGGGCAAGAAGATGAGCGAGTTGATCGCCCCGCTGGCCCGTTACGCCCAGTCGGGCGAGATGAACTTCCAGATCGAGGACAAGGAGGGCGCGATCGCGATTGTCAAGAAGATGTTCGCGCCCGGCACCGACTACAAGGCGACCGTCGACGAACTGGACGGGATCACGATCGACTGCTGGACGCAATCGGGTCAGCACGGCGGTTGGTGGTGCAATATCCGAAAGAGCAACACCGAGCCGCTGCTGAGACTGAACCTGGAAGCCAAAGACCCCAAGACGTTGGCGAAGATGCTCGGGATGATCGCTCCCAACCTGGGTCGGCGGGTCGATCACTGACGATCGCCCCGGTTTCGCAGGCCGCAGGCCCGGGCCAAAGGGACGTCGAGGTTGAACTGCTCCGGACGTTGCGCGCATACGAGACTTGGTTCGATGAGGAGTGTGGGTTCTCATTGAAGCCTTGGGCCGCGGCGGGCGCCCCGTTCGTGGCCGAGTGCAACCACTTTGGGGACGACCGGAGCGGACGGCCTGTTGGCCAAGTCAGGGTTGGAATTGTCCGGACGCACAGGTCGCAGAGAAAACAACGGGTACGACACGCACGGGGTATCCGCTCTAGACTGCTGGTTCATTGACCCTCACCGATTTGCTCAACCACTGGTCGCTGGCTGAAAACCCCTTTCGAGGTGAGGAGGCCCGCGCCGACGATGTGTTCGCGCGGATGAGCGGCGGGGGCAATGGGGCCGACCCGCTGGTGAGCGGGGTTCACCACTCGGACTTTGAGAAGATTTTGGGTGATCCGTTGCGGCCCGGGCCGGCGGTGGTCTTCGGCGAGAAAGGGAGCGGCAAGACCGCGATCCGGCTCCAACTGGTGCGACGGATCGACGAGCACAACGCCAAGCACGCGGGCGCCAAGATTCTGGTTCTGATCTACGACGACCTGAACGGCGTCCTGGGGCGGATCTACGACCGCTTGGGTGGGAAGAACGCCGCCGATGCCCTTCAGAAAATCCGACTGGTGGACCACATCGATGCGATTTTGTCGCTCGCGGTGCCGCGGCTGGTGGATTCGGTGTTGCAGGAGGGATCGGGGAGAAACTCGCTCGATCTGGGCGTGAATCCTGGCAAGACCGTGCGGGGGATTGATCGGGCCCAGCGCGAGAGTTTGCTGTTATTGCAGGCGCTCTATGACCGGCCGGACCTGGCACCGATGCGAACCGCGCCGCTGCGGCGGCGGTTGCGGCTGGGGTTTGATGGGCGACGGTTGCTGGTGAGTGTGCTGCTGGTGCTGATTCCCGCGCTGATCCTGGGGACGCTGGCGTGGAGGAAATGGTTTGCTCCGCCGACGGTGGCCCCCTGGGTCTTGAACGCTTTGGACTGGTCCCTGGTGGTGGCGGCGGCGCTGTTCGCGATCGGGGCGTTGAAGGTCGGCGTGTGGGACAAGTTGGCGTTGTTGCGGACGTCGCATCGGGTGAAGCAGCAGTTGCGAGTGGTCTCGCGCGGCGATGTGTCGTACGCCAAGTCGATCCGGGTGTTGACGCCGGCGGTGCGGGAGACGTCGGTGCTGCCGGTGACCGATTCGGACGAGCCCCGCTTTGCGATGTTGTCACGGTTGCTGCGGATTCTGCGGCCTCTGGGGTACGCGGGTATTTTCGTGATCGTGGACCGCATCGACGAACCGACTCTGGTGGGCGGCGACCCCGAGCGGATGAAGGCGGTCGTGTGGCCGATGCTGAGCAACAAGTTCCTGCAGATGGAAGGCGTGGGTGTCAAGTTGCTGCTTCCCGTGGAATTGCGGCACGCGGTCTTCCGTGAATCGAGCGCGTTCTTTCAGGAGGCCCGGCTCGACAAGCAGGGGCTGATCGAACGGCTCTCGTGGACGGGTGCGAGCCTGTACGACCTGTGCGAGGCGCGGCTGCGGGCGTGCCTGAAGGCCGGCTCTCCGGAACGGCAGTTGATTGACCTGTTCGCCGAGGATGTCGCGCGGCCGGAGTTGATCGATGCCCTGGACCGGATGAAGCAGCCGCGGGATGCGTTCAAGTTGCTGTATCGATGCCTCATCGATCACTGCGCGAACGTGACGCAAGGGGAAAATCAGTGGCGAATCCCCAGGCACATCCTGATGGCGGTTCTGAAGGCCGAGAACGAGCGGCTACAGCAGTTCCAGCAAGGGATCCGGCCGGGGTGAGTGATCGCCGCGGGTTTCGTACTATCTCCCTGCTCGCGCCGGGTCCGCTCCCACTTTCCCGTGCTCGCCCTTCAGTTGGATCTTTTCCCCGGTTGCGACGGCCTTGAGCAGGCTCAGCATGTAGGTAGCCTGCGAAGGACCGTCCCAGTACTCTGCGGAGTGGACGGTCACGCAAATCAACTTCAATTCCGGATCGTCGGGTCCGCCCGGCCACCACCCTTTGGCGTGGATGTTCCAGAGTTCCTGCGCCTTCGCGGGATTGACTTCCGACCGTCCCTCGCCCTGGATCACGACATACTGCTCCTTGCCGGGGTCGCAGTAGGTGACCATTACCGAAGGATTACCAGCAAGTTCCTGAATCTTGACCGACGCCTTGTGGGTCATGAACCAGAGGTCACCGTCAAAGTTCTTCGGGTCGACGGTTTGCGTGTACATCGGTCGGGTATGCGTGCCGCCTTTCGGCCCGTCGCCGAGAAAGGTAGTAAACATCGCGACGCGGATGTCTTTAATGAGTTCGGCGAGGCGGGCGGAATCTCCGCGGGTTTCTGTGTTCATGGTGCCCTGACGGTGAGCGCCGCGGATGAACTCATGGTGAGGGGCGAATGATTTTTGTGACTGGGACAAAGGCGGAGCGGGCTCGATCGTGCAATGTCGGAACCGAACATCGACAAGTGGAGACATTGCCACCCGGGACCGCCCGGCGTATCCTTGCTCCCACCGGTCGGCTACCGCCGATCGGTGCCTTGGGCGCGTGCCGGAGTGGTCAAACGGGGCAGACTGTAAATCTGTTGATTAATTTCTACGGGGGTTCGAATCCCTCCGCGCCCACTTGCCTTGGTTTATCGATCTGTCCCCGCCCACGGCGGGGGCTTTCGTTTTTGGAAAACACGTGCCAAAGGGGGCGACGCCTCCCCTATTGTCTTTTCTGACCGTTCGCATGACTTCTCCCTCACCCACCATCGACGACCTGCCGGCGACCACGGATCGGCGCACCGCCCAAGTCGTGCTGCGCGGCTTCGAGAAAGTGGATGTTGTCGCCGACACCATCGAGAGCGGAGTGGGCCCTCCGGTGGTGTTCCTGCACGGCCTTGTCGGCCTGAATGATCACTGGGACCGGGTGGTGCGCCAAGGCGACCAGACCTTCCGTTCCACGATGCTGCAGCTGCCGTTGCTGGGGCTCAAGGGTGAGGACTGCTCGATCCAAGGCGCCACCGAACTCACGATCCACTTCCTCGCCGATCACTTCCGCCATCCGGCGGTGGTTGTGGGGAACTCGTTCGGGGGGCATGTGGCTCTCAAGATCGCGCTGGAGCGGCCGGACCTCGTGCGGGCGTTGGTGCTCGCCGGTTCAAGCGGCCTCATCGAACGGAGCATGGTGCGTGAGGTGCAAATCCGTCCCAGCCGCGAATGGTTGGTGAACAAGATCGGCGAACTGTTCTTTGACCGCTCCAAGATGAACCCGGCCGATGTTGATCGGGCGCACTCCGAGCTGAGCCATCGCGGGCACGCCCGCGGCATGGTAAAACTCTCGCGCTCGGCCCGTAGAAACCACCTGGGAGACGACATTCATCGGATCACCGCTCCGACCCTGCTGATCTGGGGGCGGCAGGACATTGTGACGCCGCCGGAAGCTGCGCTCGAACTCGAACGCAAGATCAAGGGGGCGAAACTCGTGTGGTTTGAGCGCTGCGGCCATGCGCCCATGATCGAGTCCCCGGATGAGTTTTCGTTGACGCTCCAGGAGTTTGTGCGTGACCTCCCGGCGTGATGAACGGTCAGCGCGGTGGTCGGCCACCAGCCTGGTTGGCTTGGGGATGCGGGCTTGGCTCGCGGGCCGGATTCGCCGGGTTTCAGACACCCGCCACTGGCAACGGAACTCCGCCGGGATGCAGCGGTCGCAACTGCGCCAGTTGTTGCACGAAGCGCGGGGCACCGTCTTTGGTCGGGCGGCGGGTTTCGAGAAACTGCATGACCTTCCGAACGCCGAGTTGCTGACCTCGTACCGCTCGGCCGTGCCGATCGCGGATTCGTACGGCTTCAAGGATCTGGTCGCGAGGATGCGTGAGGGGGCGGAGCCGGACGTCTTGTGGCCCGGGCTCGTGAAGAATTTCGCCCAGACGAGCGGCACGACGGCGGGTGACAAGTACATCCCGGTCAGCGATGCGATGCTGAGGTCTAATTTCCGGGCGTCGCTCGACATCTTTGCCCATCTCCACCGGTTCGGGGTTTCGCTGCCGCGGCTATTGGGGGGCAGGAGCCTTTTCCTGGGCGGATCAACGAAACTGGAGAGGAGCGAGCGGGGAGTGCAGACGGGCGACCTTTCGGGGATCGTTACGCCGCTGATCCGCTGGCCGATAAGCACGATTTACTTGCCCGGGCCGGAGATCGCGCTCCTCAGCCATTGGCCGACCAAAATCCAGGCGATGGCCGAGCGCTGCATTGGTGAAGACGTGCGGATGGTGAGCGGCATGTGTTCCTGGGGGTTGGTGCTCTTCGAAAAAGTGCTCGAACTGGCCCGTGCCCGCGGGCGGACGTGCGAAACGATACTGGACGTTTGGCCGAATCTTTCGGTCTTCGTGCATGGCGGCGTCAACTACACTCCGTTCGACGCCCGCATCCGCACCGTCTTCAGCGGCTCGCCCGACGGGGCCGGAGTGGACACCCGTCTTGAGTTGTACCCGGCCTCGGAAGGTTTCGTGGCGCTCCAGGACACGAAGGGTGATCCGGGGCTGCGGCTGCTGACCGACATCGGGAACTTCTTTGAGTTTGTTCCGTTGGAGGAGATCGATTCGCCCACCGCCCGCGCGTTCTCGTGTGAAGAAGTCGAGAAGGGTCAGAAATACGTGGTGGTTGTCTCCACCTGTGCCGGGCTTTGGCGTTACATCCTGGGCGACGTGGTGGAATTTGACACCGTGCCGGACAAACTCATTTCCTCGGGCGGCGGCGGCGGCGACGGGCCGTGTCGCCTGCGGATCGTCGGACGGCACCGGCACTTCATCAATGCCTTCGGCGAGAACCTGATCGTCGAGCACATCGAGAATGCGGCGGCGGAGGCCGCGCGGGCCGCGTCGCTGATCTTGGGCGAGTTTACGGCCGCCCCGGTGTACCCCGACCACAATCGCCGCGCTGGATTGGAACTTGCGGTTGAGTTCGCCGGGCCGTCGGACGCCGAAGCGATCCGGCGTTTTGCGATAGCCTTTGATGAATCCTTGAAACGACAGAACGCCGACTACACGGTCAAACGCACCGACGGGCTGGGAATGTCCCCTCCCACGGTCACTCCGCTCCCGCCCGGGACGTTTCATCGATGGATGGAATCCGTCGGAAAACTTGGCGGGCAACACAAGTGCCCCCGCTGCGCCAATCATCGTGAAATCGTCGATGCGGTGGTGGCCGCGGCCCCGTCACGTCGCCCGAATCCAGTGCCCGAACACGTCTGAAACACGCTCCGACAGAGACCCGCACTTATGACGCCCGCCTCAACCGCCGCCATCGCACCGTCCATGAACTGCCACCTCGTCGTCGCCGCGGCCACAGCCCTGCTGGAGCAGTGTCGTCAGATCACCGCGATTCTGCCGGTAACCGTTTACGCATCGGATTCTCGGACGCTGGCGGGCGGAACGATCGGCAAACACCTCCGCCACGTGCTGGACCATTTTCAGGCGATTGTGGCGGCGGCCGACTCGGGTGAAGTGGTTGACTACGACCGTCGGGAACGGAACGTGCCGATGGAAAGCCGGCCCGAGGTGGCGGTTGAGCAATTGGGGTTGATGCTCGCGCGGCTCGCGACGTTCCGCAGCGCCGAGGCCGATCTGCCGCTGCGGATCCGCATCATGGTGTCGGCCGACGGCGGGCAGGTGGACGTCGCTTCGACATTCGCGCGCGAACTGGCGTTCGCGACTCATCACGCGGTTCATCACCAGGCGATGATCGCCGCGATCGCCCGTGAATTTGGCGTTTCCGTTGACAAGGCGTTCGGGAAAGCACCGTCCACCGTGGCCCACGAGGCCGGGGCGGCGCGTTAGGCCCGGCTAGAAATTAAAGTCCGCAAGGAAGCGCCATGTGCACCCTCTCCATCATCCCGTTCTCCGAGAATGACCGTACCGGCTATCGGATGGTTTCCAGCCGCGATGAGAGCCGCGCTCGGGCCGAGGCCCAACCGCCTCGCTGGCGTGAACTTTCGGCGACGCTCCGCGGCATCTGGCCCACCGACCCGGAAGGCGGTGGTACGTGGGTCGCCGTTGCCAACTCGGGACTGGGTTTGGCGGTTTTGAACCGCAACCCGGAACCGCCGATCCCGATTCCTCCCAGCGGAACGCTCGTTTCGCGGGGCAAACTCATTCCAAAGTTGATCGATGCCGACTCGCTCGCGGAAATCGGGGAGCGGCTGGGACAGATGCCGTTGGAACGGTTCGCCCCGTTTCGGATCGCCGCGACCGCCTTGGAAGAGGGTGGTGTGCGCTGTCTCGAGGCGATCTGGGATCGCACGGAACTAGTCCTGAAGCCCTTGGTCACGCCTCCGGTTTGCCTGGTGAGTTCCGGATTGGGCGATTCGCGGGTTGCGGCACGGATTCCGTTGTTTTCGGACTTGGTGTCAGCGGATCCCACGCCCGCCAGTCAGGATGCATTTCACGGTCATGTGTGGTTGGAACAACGCGAGATCAGCGTGATGATGGCAAGATCAGACGCGACCACGGTGTCGATCACCACATGTGAAGTATCAAGGGCCTCGGATCGACGGGTGAACGTCCGGATGGCGTATACGCCGGTCTCGCAGCCGCTGGCCCACGCGGTCGGTCGGTTGGTTCGCGGTGGGGCCGGCGTCTAATATCCCTTCCTTGCCGCCGCGCTTGTCCGGTGTGGGGAGTTTTTTGTCGGTGCCGGGAGCCGCGCTGTGCGGGATTCGTGGCATGGGGGTCGAACGGTCGTTGTTTCAAAGTGAGCCGCCGGCGTGACGCCAGAAGTTGCCCTTCGCACATCCCAACCACTCACGGTTTCGTCACTGCTCAACCCGGTGGTGATGTGGTCAGACCTTTGGCGGCATCGTGATCTTTCGCGGCAGTTCGCGGTCCGGTACTTTCTGACGAGGTTCCGAGGCACCTACCTGGGTGTTTTGTGGGCGCTTATTTTTCCGCTCCTGATGCTGCTGGTGTACACGTTCATTTTCACGTACATCTTTTCGGCCCGGTCTGGGAATGAGACCCGTCCTCAATACGCGGTCTGGCTGTTCTGCGGGATGGCCGTTTTCGGGCTTTTCTCGGCGAGCGTGATGCGGGCTTGCGGGGTGGTGCTGGAGAATCCGCAGTACGTGACGAAGGTGGTCTTTCCGCTTCAGATACTTCCGGTCGCCAACCTGGGTGCGAGCCTGATGTACACCGCGATCGAGCTCGTGCTGGTGACAGTGGGGGTGGCCATATTCCACTCGACGCTGAACGCCTCGGCCCTGTTGACGCCGGTTGTGTTACTGCCGCTTCTGGCGATGAGCTTGGGTGTATCGTGGTTTCTTGCGTCGCTGACGGTCTTCGTGCGGGACGTGTCGAACGTGGCGGTGATCGTGGTTTCGCAGTTTCTGTTCTTTCTGACACCGATATTCTGGAAGAAGGAGGAGTTGCTCGGCAAGATGCCGCAACTCTCGTGGCTGATCGATTTCAACCCGCTCGCCGTGATCGTCGAGAACGCGCGGCGGTGCATCTTGTGGGGGCAGATGCCCGACTGGCGGGGTTGGGCGATCGGGATGGCCATCGGGCTGATCACCATGCAGCTGGGCTACGCCTGGTTCATGAAGAGCAAGCGGGGGTTCGCCGATGTCCTCTGACGCCGCGATCATGCCGGACACGATGATCGAGCACGCGCCGGCACGCGGTGGCGGGGGCGGAGCCCAGCGGGGCGACCCGGTGATCCGGCTGCGCGACGTCGGTAAGTCGTACCACGTCTATCCGAAACCCGCCGACCGGCTGAAGCAGGCGTTCTTCCGGTGGCACAAGACGTATTTCAAAGAGTTTTGGGCGTGCCGCAAGGTGAGTTTTGAGATCTATCCCGGTGAGGCGGTCGGGATTTTGGGTCGCAACGGGGCCGGGAAAAGCACGCTCCTCCAGGTGATCGCGGGAACAATGGCGCCGACCGAAGGTTCGGTTGAGGTGCGGGGCCGGGTGGCGGCGATGTTGCAGTTGGGTAGCGGCTTCAATCCGGAATTTACGGGGCGTGAGAACGTGTATCTGGGCGGCGCGATCCTGGGCATCGGTCGCAAGGAGATGGACGGACGCTTCGCGGACATCGAGTCCTTCGCCGATATCGGTACCTTTATCGATCAACCGTTGAAGACCTATTCGAGCGGCATGGCCGCGCGGCTCGCGTTCGCGGTCTCCTTTTCGGTCGAGCCGGACCTCCTGATCGTCGACGAGATTCTCGCGGTCGGCGATATCGGGTTCCAGCACAAGTGCGTGGCCCGGCTTCGGCAGATGCGTGACCGCGGACTCACGATGCTCTTTGTCAGTCATTCGCCGGATGCGGTGCGCAGTTTGTGCCAGAAGGCGCTCTTTCTGGTGGACGGCCAGCCCGCCTATTTCGGCCCCGCCGACCAGGCCGTGAATCTGTATCTGGGGTACATCCGCGAGCAGACGAACAAGGACGCGTTGGAAGAGCAGAAAGACCTCACGAAGCCGGTGGCGTTCGCAACGGCGGTGAAGGGTGCCGCGCGGTACGGCACCGGGCATGTGCAGATCGAGGGGGTTGAAATCCGCGACGAATCCGGCGAGCCCCGACGGGCCTTCCGCTTCGGCGAATCGATCACGCTCGAGGCGACGTTTGTTCCGCACGTGGACTCGCCCAATGTCTCGGTGAGTTTCCTCATCCGCGACATGACGGGCATCGACCTGACGGGCACCACCACCTTCGACGAAAAGGTGATGATCGGGGTCAAGGCCGGGCGACGTTTCCGGGTCCGCTTCCGGTTCGCGACCCAGTTCCGCGTCGGGAATTACGGGGTGTCGCTGGCGGTCACGCGGGTCTCGCAGCGCGACTACTCGGACGTCGTGCTTTTCGATCAGGTGGACGGTGTCGTGGCGTTCGCGGTGATGGGCGACCCGGAACGTCCGGTTCACTACAAGTTCCATTGCCCGACGACCATCGAATGGGAGACCGTGGCATGAGCCCCGCGGAATCCATGATTGAGAGTAAGTCGGCCATACCGGGCGCCTCGGCGGAGCAAGCCGGCGAGCCGCGGGCCCAGGGCCAATCGGGGCCGCCAGCCGAGATCGCGGAGAATTATCAGTACTGGCGGGAGAACGGCGGGACGTGGGCGGATGAATATTCCCGCCGCAAGACGTGGATGGTGTTGTACCACATCCAGGAGATCATGCTGACGGAATATGTGCTCCGGCACGCCGAGGGCCGCAAAACCCCGCTGCGGGTGCTGGAGTTTGGTTGCGGCGTCGGTCGGCATCTTCAAAACCTGAGCCGGCTGGCCAACGTCGAGGTGCACGGTTTCGATCAGTCGGCTTCGATGATCGAAGGATGCCGCCGCTGGGCGGATTCCGATTTCTTGCGCGACCGCGTCACAGTCGGCCAACCCGTGGGGCCGCTGCCGTATGCCAACGGTTCATTTGATCTGGTGTACTCCGCCGAAGTGCTCGTGCACGTGCGGCCGGAGGACATCACGGGAACGCTCACCGAACTCGTGCGGATCGCGCGGGGCCACGTTCTACATATCGAGCCCAGCCCCGATTTCACGGTGGACGGCACCGTCCATAGCGGCTGCTGGAACCACGACCTGCCATCGCTCTACCGGGCAATGGGGCGTACGTGCGAGTCGCTCGGCCGGGGTTACTCCGCGCACGCGGCATGGCGGACGGTGGTCGGCGGCACACCAAAGTTCCGGTGGAAGCCGGAGTTGCTCGAACTCTATCAGAAGATGGAGATCGACATCGACCGGGGTTTCTCGGTAACCGACAACGCCAAACGTGATGCGGAGTCGAAGAGCCAGATATGGCTGGATCGCTCGACCGTTCTCGAGTCGGACCTTCGTCTGTCGCTCGACAGCCTCCGGATGAGTTCCGCCGGCCTCGAGACGACGGGAGAGTCGCTCCGCATCGCCCAAGCCACGATCGCCCAATGCGTCGCGGCTGAAGCCGCGCTCCGCGCCGGGCACGCTTCGGCGGAGTCCGCTCACGCGGCCCGCATGGAATCGCTTGCCGCCGCGGCCGCCGCCGAGCGTGATTCTCTCACCACTGAGCTCGCGGCGGCGCGGGCCGCCTTGGAAGCCGCCGAGCGACACGCATCGGAGCGGATTCTGGCCGCGGAAGAGGCCGCCGCGACGGGAATCCGGACCGCGAAAGCGGAATCGGAGCGTGAGCGATCGGAACTGGCGGAGGCCGCCGCCGGGCTTGCGGCCCGCATCAGGGCGCTCGAGCACGAGCAGTTGGCGGCGCGGTCGGCCCGCGAACGCGAACGGACCGCCGAAGCCCTCGACTCTCAGACGCGGGCCCGGGCGTGGAGCCTGGCGATGGACCGCCTGCGTGCGGACGCGGAGGCGGCGAAGGTGGAACTGGTGTGGGCGAAGGAGCGGCACGCCGCGTTTGTGGATGGCGTGAGGGCGCACGTCCGACGTCCGTGACGATCGGAAGTGCGGCGCGGAAGGGTTGCAACCGGAGGAGCGAGTGTGGGCACGAGTAATTGGCAGCAAATCCCGTTCTGCATCGATGCGTTGATGAAGATCGCGCCCTCGAGGGTGCTGGATATCGGCGTGGGATTCGGTCGCTGGGGGATCATCACCCGGGAGTTCTGCGACGTGTGGTTCTCACGCATCTTCAAGGATGAGTGGCGGGTGCATCTGGAAGGCGTTGAAGGGTTTCCCCGCAGCATCACGGACTACCACCACAGTTTTTACAACAAGATACACATCGGGGACGCCGCGGAAATTATCCCGACGCTCCCGGGCCCGTGGAGCGTCACGATCTACGGCGACGTCCTGGAGCACTTCACGAAAGAGAAGGCCCACGAACTGCTCTCGATCAGTCTCGAACGGTCCGAGTATGTGCTCATCAATATCCCTATCGGTGAAGAGTTCGAGCAGGGAGAGGCGTACGGCAACGTCTATGAACGGCACCTGTCGCAATGGGAAGTGGAGGACTTCCGCCCCTTCGGGCTGGTGAACCACGCGCTGCTTCAGGATTTTCAAGGGCGGCCCTATGGCGCGTTCGTGCTGTCACGGAACGACCCCAACGACCTCAAGTCCGGGCTGTTCTCACGGTTTGCGTCGTATCCCAAGAGCCTGCCCGCATCGGCGGACATGAACGTCGACGCTTCCACGTCGAACGGGCTTGTGCGACAGGTGGCGGAACAGGCGTTCGAGTTGGAGTACATCAAGCGCTCGCACTCGTACCAGCTCGCCCAAAAACTGCGGCGCAACGGCGTGCTCCAGGCCGCCAAGCGCCTGACGAAAGGCCCGACGCCCAACACCCTTCGCGTCCGCGCGACCGGTGAGCCGGGGAAGGAGTCGCAAGGCACCGAGGTCTGGCTGTTGGCGGTAACCGGGCGGCCCGACGAGCCCGCCACCCCGTGGGACTTCGTTGACTTTGCTCCCGGCTGGCACCCCCGGACGATCGACGATTGCTCGTACGGCCGCTGCTTCATGACGCTCCGCGGCGAAGCTTCGGTCGTGACGTCGGCCGACCCGGAACTGCGGTTCATGTCGCACCCGTGGAGCGGGACCGTGGAAATTTCGTTCGCGGGCCGGACGGAAACGATCGACCTCTCCGCGCCCACGAGCGGACATTTGCTTGTATACCCCGGTCGCTCCCCGATGGTCCCGCCGTCGATCGGCCCGGGTCCCCTCACCCCCGGGATCGAGATCAAGCCGCTGCCCGGCGCGGAGCATCCGCCACAAGGCGCGGTCCCTGGGCCGCAGGCCGACGGTCGCCGCGACGACCCTTCGGGCCCGACGCTGCAACGCGCGACTCCCGGTTTCACCCCCGCCCATCGCGACTTTCTAGCCCAGGTGGCGAAGTCTGATCGGCGGGTCATCGCGGTGCATTGCCCCAAGTGGCTGGGGGTCACGAGTTCGACGCGAATCCTCTTCGAGCACTGCTACCCCGTGCCCAATTCCGTGTCGGAAGATCCCTTCACGCTCACCGATGACGACATCGAACTCCACGCCTCTCTGCTTGCGGAAGCCAACGTGGCCCGCGTGGTTTTTTCTGGGGGCGACGAGTCGCACCTGCGGATCGCGCGCCGGCTGCGGCAACTACGCCCGTCCACGACGGTGGACATGCTCTGGCACGGCTCGTATGTGCAGTTTTCAGAGGACTACGTGTGGCACATCACGAAAATGTGGATCGAGGCCGCGAAATCCGGGGTTGTGCGGTCGATCTGCACGGTGAAAGCCGGGATGGAGGATCTGTTCCGCGCGCTCGGGGTTCCGTCGGCGCTGGTCCTCAATTACGTTCCCGGCGACGTTCAGGCTCCGCCCGTTCTGAGCGACGACGGGCACATTCACGCGGGTATGTGGATTTCGGGAGCGGTGTATCGCAAGATTCCGCACGCGATGCTGGCGGCCGTCAAGATGGCCGGGAATGTCTGGTTGCACGGGGCCGGGCTCGACGCCCGCGCGCGCGAGGTGGTGGAAGCGTTCGGGATTCCCGCCGGTGAGTTGCACCCGGCGCCGCTGCCGCACGACCGGCTCATGGCGGCGATCCGGCGCACCCATCTATCGTTGTATGTGACGTTCAGTGAGTGCTGTCCGATGCTGCCTCTCGAAAGCCTGCAACTGGGCGTCCCTTGTCTGGTAGGGCCGGTTTCGCACCTGTTTGAGGACAACGCCTTCTTGAGCGAGCGGCTGGTGGTTCCGCAACCGGATCGCGCGGATGTGATCGCCCGGTTCATCGAGCGGGCCTTCGCGGAGCGGGAGGAGATTATCGCGGAATATGCGCGGTACGCGCCGGGCTACAACGCTCTGGCCCGCCGCAGCGTCGAGAAATTTATTGACGACGGCGGCACGCTGGAACGTGGCGTCTCGCCCTGGCAGCCCGCGAACACGCACGACGCCGCGCTGCTCGCATGACGACCAGCCGCACGCTCTTCGTTTCGTACGAAATTCATCCGACCAACGCCGGTGGGTGCGGTGTCTTGCTCCACCACGCCGCCGACGTGCTGCTGTCGCAAGGCCACCGCGTCGGCCTGCTGCTCGACCTCCCGGCCGACTATTTCGCGACATTTGTCGAAAAGGATCGGCTCGGATTCGTTGTCCCGGAGCGTCTGGAAGCCTGGCGGGTCGATGATCTTTGCCACGACTACCCGTTCACGCAGGCGCAGGTTCCGTGCGTGTTCCAATGGAAATCGTCGCGCTTTGCACACGCTCTCGCGGCTCTCACGCGGCGCGAACGGTTTTCCGGCGTCGAGTTCTTTGAGTACTGCGGACCCGGCTATTACGCGTGCGTCGATCGGCTCTTCGCCCCGCCCGTCGCGTCGGACGAGGGTGCGCCGCACCCCGGTTCGCCCGCCGCGCCGGTGCTCTTCACTCGCCTGCACGGCTCGATCGAAGTTCTTGAGCGGTTCGGTGCGGGGCTGTGCCGCGACGAAGGGCAGTTCCGGCAATTCGCGCTCGAGCAACGCTCGCTGTGGCTGAGCGAAACGGTGCTGACGCCCACGAAGGCGTATTTCGACCGATATTTCAAGGACCTGTACCGCGTGGAACCCGAGCGGGTGGTGGTCTCTTCGCCGCCGAAGCAGCCGTTCGCCCGGGTCGCCGCGCGCCCGGACACGGCCGGTCCGTTCAGTATCACGTTCATCGGCCGCCTCTTCCATCTCAAGGGCGTCGATCAACTCGTTCACGCCGCCGTGATGCTGATGAAGGCCCGGCCGCATCTCGCGTTCACGGTGGAACTCATCGGCTACGACTCTAGCGAGACCCCGGCGTGCGCCACCTACGGCGAGTATCTCCGCACGCTCATCCCCGAGCGATTCCGATCCCGTTTCCGTTTCCGGGGGCAGGTTCCGCACGCCCAGATCGCGGACATCCTGGAGCACACGCTGTTCGGTGTCTTCCCCAACCGGATCGAGAGTTTCTGCTACGCGCTGCATGAGGTGTACGACGCGGGTGTGCCGGTGGTCGTCAACGACCTGCCGGCGTTCAGCGATTTTTTTACCCATGACCGCAACTGCCTGGTGTACAACGGAACCACCAAGGGCCTGTTCGCGCAGATGCTCCGGATGACGGACGACCGCGAACTCCGCGACCGCATCACCCTTCCCTATCCCGTGGCCGAACACCCGATCGGTGATTTTTACGCTGCCCCGTTCGCGGCCCGCGCACTCGACGCGGCATCAAGCGAGCGGACGCTGCGGTCGCTCGTGGTCGTTCTCGCCGAGGCCGACGGGCGTCCTCCAGCGCTCGACGCCCTCGCGGGTCAGACGCGAACGGCCGACGCCACGCTTGTCCTGCGGCCCGCCGCGCCCGACGGTGAGGAAACCTTGTGGTGGCTGGGGCGGGCGTGGCACATCCGCGACGCCGATGGGAACGCGGTCGAACCGTCCGATGCCCTCACCGCCGACGTCTTGGTTGTTCTCAATCACTCTGACCGGCCGGAGCCCACGTGGCTTGAAACCGTGGCCCGTCCGCTGGAGCGTCGCACCGATGTCGGGTTCGCAGGGACTTGGCGGCGCATCGGCGGCCGCGCCGAGGCTGACGATCTCGACCTCATCCCGGAACTCTACCCGTTCGTCAAAGGCGAGCGCCTGCCGCGGATCGCGGTGCGGAGCGCCCCGGACTCCCTGCTCGCCGAGATCTTTGACCCATCACTGGGCGGCCTCGGGTTGATCGGCCTCGTGTGGGATTGCGTCCGTGTGTTCGGCCCGGGCCTGCTTCTCGACCGGGCGATGCTCGACGCCGAACCCGACGCGGTCGCTGTTGCCCACCCGCAGCATCTCAAGGCGCTTATTATGCGTCACGGGGGCCACTTCGCCGAGCGACTGTCGTGGATCGCGGCGTTCCAGGCCGATCGTGCCGCACGGGCCGAGGATCGGGGGATTGAGGCGGCGGCGGGCTCCGCCAACACGACGACGTGGCCGCTGGTTTCGCCGATCTCGGTGGGCACCAAGATCGCGCTCGCCGATGAACTAGGCGGGACGACGCTGGCGCGGCTCGCGTGGAAGAAGTTGAAGAGCCGGATCCGTGACAGGCTGCCCGGGAACGGGTGAAGCAGCGACACGGGCGTCGGCGGTGAATGTCCACGGAAGGCAGCCCGGCCTTCGTTGGTAACGTGAGTGTCGGCCTCGGCCCCTGGGCGCCCTGCGCCGCGAGCGAAGCGACCAAACGCCAGACTTTCCGGCGGAGCGCGGTCTCAATGCCCGACTTGGGTCGACCATGGCCTACCCCGCGCGACGCCCATACACTTCGCCCAGGTATGCGCCTCAGCTGCGGTCCATTCCGGCTCATCGTCACTCTGCTCTTGGCGGTAGCGTTGCCGTTCTGTTGCTGCAACTTCCATTCGTTGCTGAGTGTGTGCACGCCGTGCGAAGCGGCGACGCACCCAGCGGCGGCAGACACAGCGGTCCATTGCCATGCGGCCGGCTCCGCTCACGAACACGACGCCGACCATCACGCCGAGCATGCAGCGGATTCGACGGTTGGCGGCGAGCCCGGATCGTCGCCCTGCGGACCCGGTCATGATGAGAACGACTGCTCCTGTGGCAAGCAGAACACCTTGACGACGGTCGCCAAGACAACCGTTGACTTCCCGACGCCCGTCTTGGTAGCGGTTGTTTCGTTCCCCACCCTCGTTGGGTTGGGCGTTTCAAACCCGTTCCACACCCTTGGAAGGGATTCGCGGGTGTCTGCTCGACCGCCCACCACGCTTCTGTACTTGCACTGCGCGCTCATCGTGTAGCAACACCATCCGGACTGGTGCCTTCCGCTCGTTCCCCTCGCTGCATTTGGGCGTGGCGGACAAGCGGTCGTTGGCATCAGTCTGTTCTGACACGGTGTTTGCACTCCAAATCCGACCGAACCGAATTGACTTCCCAACCGGAGGTTCCTCATGGCATGTTCACGCGTGGCCATAGCCGCGGGCGCACTGGCGCTCGCGGCTGTGGCGATCCTGATTCCTGTCTACGCCCACGAAGGGCACAACAAGTCCGCCGGGTCGACGTTCGACCCGAACGCTCCCAAGAAAATCTCCAAAGCGACCGCGATGGCGATCGACCTCAGGAGCGCCGAGGTGGACTTCGGCCAGGTGGAAGAGGTGGTTCGGTTGACCGGCATCGTGCGTGCCCGACCGGACTCGATCTTTGCCATCGCGCCAACGTACGCCGGGGTCGTTCGCTCGGTCGCGGTGCAGCCCGGTGACCGCGTGACCAAAGGCATGGTTCTCGCTGAGATCGATTCGCCAGAGGTTGCTCGGCTCCTGTACGACTTGAAGCGGTTGGAATCCGAGAACGAACGGCTCTTGTCCGACGTGACGAGGGCCGAGTCGCAGGTCGCTTCGCTTGAGATCGAGGTTCCGGCGCTCATCAAGAGCGCCGAACTCGCCGAGGGCGAGGTGCAGCGGCTAACTTCCGCCGGGGAGGCCGTGTCGGCGAACGTGCTGGCCCAGCGCAAGTCCGAAGCGATCAAACTCCGGGCCGATGCGGGTCTTCGCGCGGTAGCGCTGTCCCAAGCAAGTGCCGATGTCGATTCGGCGCGGCGCCAAGCGGAGACCACCCGTGCATCGGCCCAGGTGCTTCGCGGCACGCTCCCATCCTCCACCGACGGAGCCGACGCTGAGTCGAGCGCCGACCCGGCACGCCCGTCGGGGCGGGGGGGACTCGTCCGGTTTACGTCGCCGATAGATGGCGTCGTGGTCAGTCGCGCTGCAATGTCCGGCGAGGGCGTGGGCGCCGGCACGGCCATTCTCACCGTCGGTAACTTCAGCGCTGTGCAGGTCGCGGGCGAACTGCCGGAGGGGCTGATCGATCGTGTCGCCTCCGCCCCCGGCGCCAAGGTGCGTGTGCGCCGCGGCATCGGTGCGACCGGTGACGCAATCGTCGAGGGCACCGTCCAGTTCATCAGCCCCGTGATCGACGCGACCAAGCGCACCGCGCACCTGCTCGTTGAGGTGGACAACCCGTCCGGCGCGTTTCGCCAGGGGCAGTTTGTTGACCTCTCGGTGGTGCTCAGCACCAACGAGGCCGCGGTGGTCGTGCCGGTCTCCGCGATTGTGAAGGAGGGCCCGCTCCAGTACCTGTCTCTTATACACATCTCCGAGCCCACGAGACTAAGGCGAATCTCGTATGCCGTCTTCTGCTTG
>ENA-ORBV01005605-ORBV01005605.1-microbial-mat-metagenome-genome-assembly--contig:-NODE-5605-length-22950-cov-4.206794_pt1 | contig 22950 bp, 17 predicted proteins | sample MGYA00237777_ERZ505514 | MGnify/ENA primary metagenome ERZ505514 (study PRJEB26160, sample SAMN06269048) | microbial mat metagenome | isolation source: Oligotrophic lake microbial mat | place... | reverse complement strand
CGATGGCGAAGCCTGCCTCGCCTTCAACAAGCCGCTGGCCACCGGCGACGTGAAATACGCCGACTACGTCCGTATCGAGCCTGAGGTGAAGTCGGCATTGCGCGTGGTCGACGACCGCCTGTGCGTCGGCGGCCTCGCCTATGGCCAGGACTACAAGGTCAAGCTGCTCCAGGGCTTCCCCGGCCGCGACGGCGCCAAGCTCGAGACCGAACGGACGGTGGATGTCGCGATGGGCGCGCGCCCGGCCGTCGTGACGCTGCCCGGCAAGGGTTTCATCCTGCCGCGCGGCTCCGCCGCCGGTCTTCCCGTTACCACCATCAACGTCTCCAAGGTCGGCTTCGCCGTCTATCGCGTCAACGAACGCGCCATCGAGCGCTTCGCCGGCGACCGCTACGACGCCACCTTCCCCGGCTCGGAGCCGATCACCGAGTCGTGGTCGCTGCGCTCGTGGCTGAACGGCTCCAACGGCGTCCGGCTGTGGCGCGGCACCATGGAGGTGCGCAACGTTCCCAACCAGCCGGTGATCACCGCCTTCCCGATCCGCGAGACGATCAAGGACTGGAAGCCCGGCGCGTACTTCGTCGTGGCCTGGAACTCGGCACGCCCGCCGTCACAGAACGACGACGATGACGAGGATCAATCCAGTTCCAGCGCTTCGGGCCTCTGGGTGATCGACACCGACATCGCGCTCACCACCTTCAGCGGCGACGACGGCCTCAACGTTTTCGCCCGCTCGCTGCATAGCGCCCAGCCGCTGGCCGGCCTCGAGGTCGTCCTGCTGTCGCGCGGCAACGAGCCCATCGCCAAGGCCGTCACCGCGGCCGATGGCCGGGTGAACTTTGCCGCCGGCCTGATGAAGGGCCGGGGCGCGGCGGAGCCCGCCGCCGTGATGGCCTCGGACGCGGCCAAGCAGGAATTCTCCCGCATCGAGCTCAGCAAGGCCGGGTTCGATCTCTCGGACCGCGGCATCGATGGGCGCGCCCAGCCCGGGCCGGTCGATGCGTTTCTCTACACCGAACGCGGCATCTACCGCCCCGGCGAGACGGTGCAACTGATGGCGCTGCTGCGCGACGCCGGCGCCACGGCGCTCGCCAGCATGCCCGTGACCCTGATCGTGAAGCGGCCCGACGGCACCGAGTTCACGCGCTTCGTCCATGCGCTTCAGGCCGCGGGCGCCGTGCACCAGGCGATCGACCTGCCGAAGTCCTCGCGCCGCGGGCGCTGGTCGGTGGCGGCCCACATCGATCCCCGGGCCGCGCCGGTCGGCCGCGTCGATTTCTCGGTCGAGGATTTCGTCCCTGAGAAGCTCAAGGTCGAGCTCACCTCCGACCAGGCGATCCTGCGCCTCGGCCAGGCCAACGGCTTTGCCGTGTCGGCCGACTTCCTCTATGGCGCGCCGGCGTCAGGCCTCTCGGTCGAGGCCGACATGCGCGTCACCGTCGACGAGCAGCCCTTCCCCGCCTTCGCCAAGTACCGGTTCGGGCCGGAGTCGGAGCGCGAGAAGTTTGAGCCGCCGTTCATCACACTGACGGCGCCGGAAACCGACGACGCCGGCAAGTCGCGCCTCGAATGGGGTGGCGATCAGGTGAAGGACACGGTCCTGCCGCTCAAGGCGCAGCTCACGGCGCGCGTGTTCGAGCCCGGCGGCGGCCGCGCCACCAAGGCCGACAAGATCGTGCCGATGCGCAGCCGAGACGCCTATCTCGGGATCAAGCCCGCGTTCGAGGGCCGCTACTCGCGCGAAGGCATCGATACCGAATTCGACATCGTGGCCGTCGATGCCGCGGGCGCGCAGATCGCCCGGCCGAACGTCGAATATCGCATCGACCGGATCGAATATGCCTACCAGTGGTACCAGGTCGACGGCCGCTGGCGTTGGCAGGCGATCCCCAACGAGCGCCTGCTGATTGCCGACACGATCGCCCTCCAGGCCGACGCGCCGGTGCGCCTCGCACGCCGCCTCACCTGGGGCCCGCATCGCCTCACCATCACCGACAAGGAAAAAGACACGTCCAGCAGCACGACGTTCTACGTCGGCTGGTATGGCGGCGGCACTGCCGAGGAGACGCCCGACACGCTCCGCGTGGCGAGCGACAAGCAAAACTACGCCCCGGGCGACACCGCGCGGCTGCGCATCGAAGCGCCGTTTACCGGCGAGGCGCTGATCGCCATCGCCACCGACCGCATCGTCGCGACCTACGCCGTCCAGGTTCCCGCCGGCGGCACCACGATCGACGTGCCGATGAAGGCCGAATGGGGCGCCGGCGCCTACGCGCTGGTGACGGCGTGGCGGCCGCTGTCGGCGCCAGCCGACCGCACGCCGACGCGCGCCATCGGCGCCGTCTGGCTCGCCCTCGATCCGGCGCTGCGTACCCTCGGGGTCCAGATCGGCGCGCCCGAAAAGGTGACGCCGCGCCAGCGCATCGAGGTGCCGGTGCGCGTCGCCAACCTCAAGGGTGAGGAAGCCTTCATCACCCTGGCGGCGGTCGACGAGGGCATCCTGCAGCTCACGCGGTTCCGCACGCCTAATCCGGCCGAGTTCTACTTCGGCAAGCGCCAGCTCGGCATCGCCATGCGCGACGACTACGGCCGCCTGCTCGACGGACGCGCCGACGATCTCGGCCGTATCCGGACCGGCGGCGATTCCGGCGACATCGGCGGCCTCGATATCGTGCCGACCCGCACCGTTGCGCTGTTCAGCGGCCCGGTGAAGCTCGACGACAAGGGTGAGGCCAGGATCGCGCTCGATATCCCCGACTTCATCGGCCAGCTCCGGCTGATGGCAGTCGCATACGGCAAGACCCGTGTCGGCTCGTCCGAGCATCGCCTGTTCGTGCGCGATGCCGTCACCGCCGACGTCGTGCTGCCGCGCTTCCTGGCACCGGGAGACAACGGCCGCGTGGCGCTGTCGCTGCACAATGTCGAAGGCCAGGCCGGCGACTACCGGGTGACGATGGAAGCCACCGGCGCCGTAGCGCTTGAACGCCCTTTGGCCGAGACGCGACGGCTCGCCGCCAACCAGCGCGATCTGCTGACCTGGACACTCCGCGCCGGCGATCCCGGCTTCGGCAAGGTCATGGTCTCCGTGGCGGGACCGGGCAACTTCGCCGTCAAACGCGAATGGGACATCCAAGTCCGGGCGGCACAGACGCCCAGCGCCGTGGATACCGTCGCGCAACTCGAGCCCGGCCGCGAACTGACGCTCGACCGCAACGTGACGGCGGCCTTCGCGCCGGGCACGGCGGTGGTGAGCGTGGCGCTGTCGCGCACGCCCGGCATCGACGTGCCGGCGCTCCTGCGTGCGCTCGACAAGTATCCCTATGGCTGCATGGAGCAGATCACCAGCCGCGCCCTGCCGCTGCTCTACTACAACAACGTGGCGCTGCTCGGGTACGGACCGTCCGATCCCCGGATCGGCGACCGTGTCCAGGATGCGGTCTACCGCATCGTCGACATGCAGATCTCCGACGGCTCGTTCGGCATGTGGGGTCCGTTCGGCAATTCCGCCGCCGAATGGCTGCAGAGCTACGCCCTCGACTTCCTGCTGCGCGCCCGCGACCAGCAGATGGCGGTGCCGGCGGCGTCGCTGCAGCGCGGGCTGACATGGCTCAACCGCACGGCCGACAAGCTCTCGCCCAACGCCCAGGCCTATGCCTGGTACGTACTCGCCAAGGCCGGCCTCGCCGACCCCGGCCGCGTCCGCTACTTCCAGGACACCAAGGGTTCCGAGATCAAGGGCGGCCTTGCCTGGGCCCAGCTCGCCGCGGCGCTCAACCAGGTGGGCGAGCCCGGCCGGGCTCGCCTCGCTTTCGGGCTTGCGCGGCAACGCGTCGACGAGCGCGACCCGAACGACTATTACGGCTCGCCGCTGCGCGACCGTGCGGCCCTCCTGGCGCTTGCCTCGGAAGCCGGCGGCCGCGAGGGCGTGGCCCAGGTCGTGGCCTCGGTGCGCGAACGCCTCACCGCCCGGATCGAGGACACCACCACGCAAGAACAGGCCTGGCTGGTGCTGGCGGCGCGGGCGCTGGCCGGCGGCGGCGAATTCGCCTACTCGGTCGATGGTGAGCCGCGCAAGTCGGCCAACGAACCGGTCGTGATCAATCCCGACCAGGCCGCGATCAACCGCGGGCTCCGCGTCAGGAACGACGGCGACAAGGCCGTCTGGATGCAGGTGACGGCACGCGGCGTGCCGCGCGATCCACAGCCGGCCGGCGCCAACGGCCTCAGCGTCACCCGGCGCCACCTGACGTTCACCGGCGAACCGGCCGATCTCTCCAAGGTCCGCCAGAACGACCGCCTGATCGTGTCGGTGAGCGGCCGCAACCTCGAGGGTGGCTACCACGAGGTGGCGCTGCTCGACCTGCTGCCGGCCGGCTTCGAGATCGAATCGGTGCTGAACGAGGAGACGGCGAAGTCCTTCCCGTTCCTGTCCAAGCTCACCGTGCCCAGGATCGCCGAAGGTCGCGACGACCGCTTCTTCGCGTCCTTCAACCTGGGCGACCGGACCTACCGATCCTGGTGGGACAGCGAAAACCGCTTCGGCAACTCCTACCACGTGGCCTACATCGTCCGTGCCGTCACCCCTGGTACCTTCGCGCTGCCGGCGGTGAACGTCTCCGACATGTACGCCCCGCGCGTCTATGCCCGCAGCGCCATGGGCCGCGTCACGGTCGCGCCGCGCTGATCCCATGATCGGTCGGCGCCTCTTCGTCGGAGTTGCCCTCGCCGCCGCTAGCCTGGCGGCGGGGTTTCTGGCACTCGACCGGCTGTTCCCGCCCAACCTCGGGCGCTACCAGGAACGATCGACCGAGATCGTCGACGCCAACGGCCGTCTGCTGCGCGCCTTCACCACACCCGACGGCAAGTGGCGGCTCAGGACCACGTCCGACGATGTTGATCCGCTCTATCTATCGCTGCTGAAGGCCTATGAGGATCGCCGCTTCGACCAGCACATGGGCGTCGACCCGCTGGCGGCGGCGCGTGCGGCTGGCCAATGGATCGGGCGCGGCCGCATCGTCTCGGGCGCGTCGACCCTCTCGATGCAGGCCGCCCGCCTGCTCGAACCGCACCGGTTCCAAGCAGGGGCACGCAGCCTGTTCACCAAGACGATCCAGTCGGCCCGCGCGCTGCAGCTCGAGTGGCGCTACTCCAAGCGCGAAGTGCTGGCGATCTATCTCACGCTGGCGCCGATGGGCGGCAATCTCGAAGGCGTGCGTGCGGCCTCCTTCGCCTATTTCGGCAAGGAGCCGAAGCAACTCAGTGCGGCGGAAGCGGCCCTGCTGGTCGCCATTCCGCAATCGCCGGAGCGCCGCCGGCCCGACCGCGCCGCCGACAGGGCCCAGGCGGCACGGGACCGCGTCCTGGTGCGCGGCCTGGAGCACGGCGTCGTCGATCAGGCCGCCTACGACAGGGCGATCAGCCGGCCGGCGCCGGCGCGCCGGCTTGCCCTGCCAATGCAGGCGCCGCATCTGTCGGCGTGGCTGGCCGGCCAGTCGCCAGGCACGGTGGTGCCGACGACGCTGCGCTTCGAGCTCCAGACCGCACTGGCCCAGCTCGCGGCCGAGGAGCGCGGCCAGTTCGCGGACAAGGCCGAGATCGCCATGGTCGTGCTCGACAACCGCACCGGCGGGGTCGTGGCGTGGCTGGGCGGCTCCGATTTCTTCAGCCGCACCGGCCAGGTCGATCTGGTGCGTGCGCATCGCTCGCCGGGCTCGGCGCTGAAACCGTTGATCTACGCCATGGCCTTCGACGATCGCACGCTGCATCCCGACACGCTGGTCGAGGATGTGCCGGTGCGCTTCCGTGACTGGCTGCCGCGCAACTTCGACCGCGACCATCAGGGCGCCGTCACGGTGCGCCGCGCACTGCAGCAGTCGCTGAACGTGCCGGCCGTGCTGGCCATGGAAAAAGTCGGCCCGCAGCGCTTCCTCTCGACCTTGCGCACGGCAGGCGTCGCGCCCGGCCTGCCGCCGGGCGATGCCGGCAACTCGCTGGGTATCGCGCTCGGCAGCGCAACGATCTCGCCGCTGGAAATGGCCGGGCTCTACGCCGGCCTCGCCAATGGCGGCAGCTTCGCCCCGCCCATCGTGCGTCGCGACCGGCCGGTGCCCGCGCCGGTCCGGCTGATCGGCCCGACCGCCGCCTGGTATGTCGCCGAGGTGCTGGCCGATGCGCCGCTGCCCGAAGGCTTCGCGTCGCTGCCCGTGGCACTGCGCGACCGTCGCATCGCCTACAAGACCGGCACCTCCGCCGGCTTCCGCGACGCCTGGGCCGCGACCTACAGCGCCAACTGGACGGTCGTCGTCTGGGTCGGCCATGCCGATGGCACGCCGCGTCCCGGCCAGCTCGGCCGCCTCGCGGCGCTGCCGGTCGCCCTGAAAGCTTTCAGCCGACTGCCCGCCGAGGACAATCGCGCCACCCCGCCGCCGCCCGACGTGCTGCGCGTCGCCTCCCACCGCGAGCTGCCGCCGCGCATGCGCTCGCTCGCGCCGGCAGTCGAAGGCCCAAGCGAAAACCGGGGCGGGCCGCGCATCGCCTATCCGCCGGCCGATGCCCGCATCGAACTGGGCGCCCGCGAGGCCGTGCCGCTGCACGCCCTGGGCGGCGAAGGCCGCCTGCGCTGGCTGGTCGACGGCCGCCCGCTCGACAGCGCCAAATGGGTGCCCGACGGCCCCGGCCAGGCGCGCGTGGCCGTCGTCGACGAGGCCGGCCGCTCGACCTCGGTGACGGTGCGCATCGTCGAACGGCGCTGATCATCTATGCCCTTGTCAGGCGGGCCGAAGTCCTGATTTATGGGCGTGGCCGCCTACCGGCCGGGACAGGAGCCTTCCAGCAATGGCGTCAAAGAGCCTCGTTCTTATTTTTGCGACGGCAATCGCGTTCGGCCTTCCGGTACGGGCGCAGGAAGTCGCGCCGAACGCCTGGCGGGTCGAATGCTCGGGCGACGGCAAGACGATCGATTGCCGCGCCGTGCAGCAGCTGGTCGCCCAGGAGAACAAGCAGCTCGTCATCCAACTCACCGCGCGGCTCGGCCCGGACAAGGCGCCGGTGCTCGGCCTGCAGCTTCCCCTCGGCATCAACCTCGCCGAGCCGATCCAGCTCAAGGTCGACGCCGGCAAGGAGGAACGCTTTCCGGTGCAGACCTGCACCACCGCCGGCTGCCTGCTCAGCATTCCGCTAAAAGACCCGCTGCTGGCGTCCATGCGCACGGGCACACTGCTCAAGGTCATCGTCTTCGACGCCAACAAGCGCGCGATCACGATCGACGTGCCGCTCCTGGGCTTCGGCCTCGCGTTCGACAAGGCCACGAAGTGAAGCAGGCCTAGGCGGCTTTTGCCTTGAGGGCCTGCGCCACTTTCGACGCCGGCTCACGCCCCAGCGCCAGGCAGATCTCGCGGCCGGCTTTGGCGATGGCGTCGAGATCGACACCGTGGGCGATGCCGAGTCCGTTCATCAGGTAGAGCACGTCCTCGGTGCCGACATTGCCCGATGCGCCTTTGGCGTAGGGGCAACCGCCGAGACCGGCCACGGCGGTGTCGAACACGGTGATGCCGCGTTCCATCACCGCCATGATGTTGGCCAGCGACTGGCCGTAGGTGTCGTGGAAATGCGCCGCGATCTTTTCCCGCGGCATTCTTGCTGCCACGGCATCGATCATGGCGACGCAGTCGGCGGGCGTGCCGACGCCGATCGTGTCGCCGAGTGAGACCTCGTAGCAGCCCATCTTGAACAGCCGCTCCGACACCTCGGCGACTTTCGCGGGCGCCACCTTGCCGTCGTAGGGACAGGCGATCACGGTCGAGACGTAGCCGCGTACCTTCATGCCGTGCTTTTGCGCCGCCTCCATGACCGGGGCAAAGCGCTCGAAGCTCTCGTCGATCGAGCAATTGGTGTTCTTGCGGCAGAAGGCTTCCGAGGCCGCCGTGAAGATCGCGATCTCCTCGCATTTGGCCTCGACCGCACCGTTCATGCCCTGCTTGTTGGGCACCAGCACGGGATAGCTGACACCCGGCTTGCGCTTGATACGGGCCATCACCTCGTCGGTGCTGGCCATCTGCGGCACCCACTTGGGCGACACGAAGCTGCCCGCTTCGACGGCGGAATGGCCGGCAGCCGACAGGGCGTCGATCAGGGCGACCTTGGCCTCGACCGGCACGGGCCTGGCCTCGTTCTGCAGGCCGTCGCGCGGGCCCACTTCGACCAGTCGCACCCGCTTGGGATAATTCATCGTCGCCTCCCGGACTTCGCGCGATCCTACGCGATTCCTCGGAGCACGAGATACAGGCCGAGCAGAAACAGGCCGGCAAAGAACACCCTGCGGAATGTCGCTGCGTCCAACCGCTGTCGCAGCCCCTGCCCCAGCCACATGCCGAACAGTGCCGGTGCGAGCGCCAGCAGCGAGAGGCCCGCCGATATCGATGAGAAAGCCTCCATCCGCAGCAGGCCTGCCGCCAGCGCCAGCGTCGAGACGGTGAAGGAGAGGCCCAGCGCCTGCACCAGCTCGCCCTTGGCGAGGCCGATCGCCTGCAGGTAGGGCACGGCCGGCAGCACGAACACGCCGGTAGCGCCCGTGACCAGTCCCGTCGTTGCGCCCACCAGCGGCCCCAGCCAGATCTCATGCCGGTGCGCGACCACAAGTTTTACGCCAGCCAACCCAATCAGGGCGTAAAGCACCAGGGCGACGCCTAAAGCGACCACCGCGAGACCGGCATTGTCGCCGGCCAGGATGCCGGCCCCGGCAAGAGTGCCCGCGACGACGCCCGCCATCATGCTGCAGAGCCGCCGGAACAAGGCGGCTGGATTGGGCCCGGCAAAGAGCTGCCAGACATTCGTTACCAATGACGGCACGACCAGCACCGCCGCCGCCTGCGCCGGCGCAAGCACGAGCGAGAGCAACCCCATGGCGATGGTCGGCAAGCCCATGCCGATCACGCCTTTGGTTAAGCCCGCGACCACAAAGGTGAGACCGGCGAAGATCCAGACAGGTGCCGCGAATTCCATGCACCGACCCTGGGGTGCGGTGCACGGGAGCGACAATGCGGAAGGCCCGGTGTCAGCCTCAGGCTTGGCCGAAGGCTGCCGGCACTCTATGGAGAGTCATGCGCTTCGATCTCATCGACCTTCGCCTGGTCCTGCACGTCGCCGACGCCGCCAGCATCACCCATGGCGCCGCGCGGGCGGGCATGGCGCTGGCCTCGGCCAGCGAGCGCATCCGCGCCATGGAGGAAACGCTGGGAGCGGCGCTGTTCGAGCGCAAGCGGCGCGGCGTCAGCCTCACCCCGGCGGGCACCGCCCTCGTCCATCATGCCCGCGCCGTCACCCGCCAGATCGAATTGATGCGCGGCGATCTCGACCAGTACGCCAAGGGCCTGCGCGGCCGCATCCGCGTCTATTCCAACACCGCCGCGACGCTCGAATTCCTGCCGCGCACCCTGGGCACCTTCCTGGCGGCACATCCCAACGTCGACGTCGACCTCGAGGAGCGCCCGAGCACCGAGATCGTGCGCGCAGTGGCGGGTGGCCGCGCCGACATCGGGATCGTGGCAGATGCCGTCGATGCCGCGGCCGAGCTGCAGACGTTTCCCTATGTCGAGGACCGGCTGGTCCTGGTCGTGCCGCATCGGCATCCGCTCGCCAAACGCCGCCAGATCGCATTCCGCGAGGCGGTGGCCTGCGACTTCGTCGGCCTCACCGCCGGCAGCGCGCTCCAGGACCATGTCGATGGCCACGCCGCCCGTGCCGGCCGGCGGCTGAAACTTCGCGTCCGGTTGCCCGGCTTCGACGCGGTCTGCCGGGTCGTCGAAAGCGGCATCGGGGTCGCCGTGGTCTCGAAAGCTGCCGCCGAGCGGTGCCGCAAGTCTATGGCGATCCGTCTCGTCTCGCTCAGCGATCCCTGGGCGCGCCGCCATCTCCGGATCTGCGTCCGCGACCTCAGGTCTCTGCCCGCCCACGCCCAGCGCCTGGTCGGGCATCTCGGCGGGATTTCCACGGCCGCCCGATAGGCTACAATCGGCGCCTGTTCGTACGGGAGATATGTCATGGCGCAGCAACTCAGCAATCAACGCATCGCCTGGTTCAACGGCAAGTTCGTGCCCGAAGGCGATGTCGTGATCCCGTTCCGCGACCGCAGCTGGAAGTACGGCGACGGAGCCTTCGACATGACGCGCACCTTCAACGGCCAGCCGTTCCGCCTGAAGGAGCATATCGACCGCTTCTACCGCTCGCTGCGCTACCTCGAGATCGATCCCGGTCTCTCGCCCAAGGAAATGGTCGCCCACAGCGAGGAAGTCGTGGCCCGCAACGAGCACCTGCGCGCCGAGGTCGGCGACTGGTGGCTGGGCCAGCGCGTCAGCCGCGGCGTCGATGCCGTGGGCGACGAGGGCTGGGAACACACCGGACCCAACGTGGTGATCGAGATGACGCCGCTGCCGTTCGCCAAGCGCGCCAAACAGTATCGCGACGGCGCCGAGGTCATGACCACGACGGCGCGTCGCATCGCACCGTCGATGCTGTCGCCGCGCGCCAAGACGCACAACTATCTCAACATGATCATGGCCGAGAAGCCGGTGAAGGCGCTCAACCCCGATGCCTGGGCCCTGCTGCTCGACGAGAACGGCAACCTGGCCGAGGGCATGGGCAGCAACATCTTCATCGTCCGCGAGGGCGCGCTGTTCACGCCGTCCGAGCGCTACGTGCTGCCGGGCGTCAGCCGGCAGATGACGATGGACATGGCCAAGCGCATCGGCGTCACCTGCACGCAGGGTGACATTGACATGTTCGACGCCGCCAACGCCGAGGAGATGTTCCTGACCTCGACCAGCCTCTGCATCCTGCCGGTGAAGAATTTCAATGGCGCCCAGGTCGGCGACGGCAAGACGCCCGGCCCCATCACCAAGCGGCTGATCGACGCCTATTCCAAGGATGTCGGCTGCGATTTCGTGGCCCAGTACCTCAAGTTCCTGCAGTAGCGCCCCGCCTGCAACAGGCGTAGACTCCGCGGTGTGGTAGATCGCGGCGACGTCGCGTTTACGACCGGCTCGCGACCTTCGAACGTTTCGTTCAGGAGGAGGCAGTCATGGCCATGCAGGACCACGTCCGGAACCCTTTGGAATGGGCTTGGGATTATCTCAAGCAGACGGGCCACGCCGTGGAGGCGACGGCCCATACGATGGAGGGCAGTTGGGAGGACCGCGACGCGGCGCCGCCCAGGGTCCGCCGCATCGACGCCTCGGACATCGGCGACGCGCTGGCCCGAGGCTTCAAGGATTTCGGCGCCTGCCGGACCGACGTCATCTTCCTTTGCCTGATCTATCCCATCGCCGGCCTGATTATCTCCCGCATGGCCTTCGACTACGGGATGGTGGCGTTGATCTTCCCCCTGGTGGCGGGCTTCGCGCTCATCGCGCCGCTGTTCGGCGTCGGCCTCTACGAGATGAGCCGACGGCGTGAACTCGGCCTCGAGACGGGCTGGATGGATGCCTTCAGCGTCGTGCGTGCGCCCGCGATTGGCGCGATCCTGGTGATGGGTCTGTTACTGCTGGCCCTCTTCTGCGTGTGGCTGTTCGCCGCCAATCTCATCTACACGATGACACTGGGCCCTGACCTGCCGGTATCGGCCACCGCTTTCGCCCGCGATGCCCTGACGACACCCGAGGGCTGGACGATGATCGGCGTCGGCATCGGCGTGGGCTTCCTGTTCGCGCTGGTGGTGCTGATCATCAGCGTTGTCGCGTTCCCGTTGCTGCTCGACCGCAACGTCGGCGTCGGCACCGCCATCGCCACCTCGGTCCAGGCCGTGCGCACCAATCCCGGCCCGATGGCGATGTGGGGGCTGATCATTGCGGGCTCGTTGCTCTTGGGCGCGATCCCGTTGCTGGTCGGCCTCGCCGTCGTGCTGCCTGTGCTGGGCCACGCGACGTGGCATCTCTATCGCAAGGTTGTGGTGCACTAAAGAAACAAGACAGTATCATCGCGGGAACAACCCGCGATGATTTGGGGGGAAAGATGTTGAGCTGGACCGTGAAACAGCCGGTCGACGGCATCGTCGTTGCGCCGAACGAGCGGCTGCCGTGGCCGCAGACCGTGGCACTCGGCATCCAGCATGTGGTGGCGATGTTCGGCGCCACCGTGCTGGGGCCGCTGCTGATGGGCTTCGATCCCAACGTCGCCGTGCTGATGAGTGGCGTCGGCACGCTGATCTTCTTCGCAGCGGTCGGCGGCAAGGTGCCGAGCTACCTCGGCTCCTCCTTCGCCTTCATCTCGGTGGTGGTCGCCGCCACCGGCTATGCCGGCCAGGGCGCGAACGCCAACATCGCGATGGCGCTGGGCGGCATCGTGATCTGCGGCGCGCTCTATGCGCTGATCGGGCTCGCCGTGATGGCCACCGGCGCCGGCTGGGTCGAGCGGCTGATGCCTCCCGTGGTGACCGGCGCCGTCGTGGCGGTGATCGGGCTCAACCTCGCGGCCGTTCCGATCAAGAACATGGCGCCGACCTCGTTCGACTCTTGGATGCAGGCGGTCACTTTCACCGCCATCGCGCTGGTCGCCGTCTTCACGAGGAGCATGACCCGCCGGCTGCTCGTCCTGGTCGGATTGATCCTGGCCACGATCGCCTATGCCGCACTGACCAACGGGCTGGGTTGGGGCAAGCCGATGAGCGGCGCCCTGATCGCCGGCGCCGCCTGGTTCGGCGCCCCCGCCTTCGTGACCCCGGTGTTCGACGCCAGGGCGATCGTGTTGATCGCGCCTGTCGCGCTGATCCTGGTCGCCGAGAACCTCGGACACCTGAAGGCGGTCGGCGCCATGACCGGCCAGGGTATGGAGCGCTACATCGGCCGGGCGTTTCTGGGCGATGGCGTGGCCACCATGGTCGCGGGCGGCGTCGGCGGCACCGGCGTCACCACCTATGCCGAGAATATCGGCGTGATGGCGGCCACGCGCATCTATTCGACGGCGCTGTTCGTGGTGGCCGGCCTGTTCGCCATCCTGCTGGGCTTCTCGCCCAAGTTCGGCGCGTTGATCCACACCATTCCGCTCCCCGTGATGGGCGGAGTCAGCATCGTGGTGTTCGGCCTGATCGCCATCGCCGGCGCCAAGATCTGGGTCGACAACAAGGTCGACTTCACCGACAGCCGCAACCTGATCGTGGCCGCCATCACGCTGGTGATCGGCACTGGCGACTTCACGCTGAAGTTCGGTGACTTCGCCATGGGCGGCATCGGCACCGCAACCTTCGGCGCGATCATCCTCAACGCGGTGCTGGGAATGGGGCGGCGCTAGCTCAGGAGGCCTCGAACTCCACCAGTTCGGCGCCCTCGGGCACCTGCTCGCCGACGGCATAGCGCACGCTCTTGATCGTACCGTCGGCAGGAGCCGCCAGCGTGTGCTCCATCTTCATGGCTTCCAGCACCAGCAGGGGCTGGCCCTTGCTCACCGTGTCGCCGGCCTTCACGCGCAGGTCGATGATCTTGCCGGGCAGCGGCGCCCGCACCGTCGCCTCGGCGGCACCGGCCACCTCGTACATCGAGAGGTCGAACGGATCGACCAGCCTGAGGCGCCGGCTGCGGCCATCCGAGAACAGCGTGTAATCGACGCCGCCGTCGGTCGCGATACGCCGTACTGCCGTCGCCACGAACGTCTCGCCGCCAAGATCGATCGCCAGCCGGCCGTCGTCGGTGCGCTGTACGCGCGCCGCCTGCGTACCGCCGGGCAGTTCGAGGCTGACGCCACCGCCCCGCAGCCGCCGAGCGATCACGGTCACGTCGCGGTCGCCATCCTTCCAGCGCACCTCGTCGTGGCCTTCGTCGAGCAGCCTGAAACCGTTCTGCTGGTTCCAGGGCGAATGGGGATCGCCCGCCGTCGGCTCCCGGTCCTGCCACTCGACCAGCCGCGCCAGCGTGGCGATGGCAAAGGTGCGGTCGTCGGCCAGTGCCGGGGCGGGAAACAGCGTGTCGCGATGGCGCTCGATGAAGCCGGTATCGATTTCACCGCCGACGAAGGCCGGATGCGAGCACAGCGCCTTCAGGAGCGCGGCATTGGTGGCCACGCCCACCACCTCGGTCTCGCCCATCAGCACCGCCATGCGCCGCATCGCCGAGGCGCGGTCGCGGTCGTGCACGATCACCTTGGCGATCATCGGATCGTAGAAGGGCGTCACCGTATCGCCCTGGCGCACGCCGGTATCGACGCGGACGTGCTGATTCTCCTGTGGCAGCTTCAGATGAACGAGCGTGCCGGTCGAGGGCAGGAAATTCCGCGCCGGATCCTCGGCGTAGAGCCGGACTTCGACCGCGTGGCCGAAGATGCGGAGCTGGTCCTGCGTCAGCGGCATCCGCCCACCCGCCGCGACAACCAATTGCCATTCGACAAGATCCTGGCCGGTGATGGCTTCGGTCACGGGATGCTCGACCTGAAGCCTTGTGTTCATCTCCATGAAGAAGAACGTGCCGTCCTGGTCGGCGATGAACTCCACCGTGCCCGCGCCCTCGTAGCCGATGGCCTTGGCCGCCGCGACCGCCGCCTCGCCCATCGCCTTGCGTCGCGCCGGGTCCATGTCGGGGGCCGGCGCCTCCTCGATCACCTTCTGATGGCGGCGCTGGATCGAACAGTCGCGCTCGAACAGGTAGAGGCACGAGCCATGTCCATCGGCGAAGACCTGGATTTCGATGTGGCGCGGCCGCGTGAGATACTTCTCGACCAGCACGTGGTCGTCGGCGAAGGCGGCCTTGGCTTCGCGCTTGGCGCCGGCCAAAGCGTCGGCGAATTTGTCGGCAGCCTCGACCACGCGCATGCCCTTGCCGCCGCCGCCGGCCGACGCCTTGATCAGCACGGGAAAGCCAATACGGGCGGCTTCCTTCGCCAGCAGGTCGGGCGACTGGTCGTCGCCGTGATAGCCCGGCACCAGCGGCACCTTGGCCTTTTCCATGATCTTCTTGGCTTCACTCTTGGAGCCCATGGCGCGGATGGCAGCAGGCGGCGGGCCGATGAAGACCAGTCCCGCCTTGGCGCAGGCCTCGGCGAAGCCGGCGTTCTCGGAGAGGAATCCGTAGCCCGGGTGAATCGCCTCGGCGCCGGTGCGCCTGGCCGCGTCGATTATGCGGTCGGCCAGCAGGTAGCTTTCGCGGGCTGGCGACGGGCCGATATGGACGGCCTCGTCGGCCATCGCGACATGGCGTGCGCCGCGGTCGGCGTCGGAATAGACCGCCACCGTCTTGATGCCGAGCCGCCGCGCCGTCTTGATGACGCGGCAGGCGATCTCGCCACGGTTGGCGATCAGGATCTTGGAAAACATTGGCACCCTATTTTTTCATCGCCGGCCAGAAGTCCGTGCACGGCGTCTCGATCCAGCGCGTGTCGTCGCCCAGCGCCCGCACCCAGCCCATCCAGAAGATGAAATCGTCCAGCGCCTCGCGCGGGACATCCGGCCGTTCGCGCAGGAACGCGGCCTTCGCCTCTTCCGTGGCGGCGCCCGGAACGAGCACCATCTTCCACGGCACGCGAGCGCAATAGGCAGCGGCGCCCTGGGCGCGCGCCTCGGCGGCGCGGGTGCCCAGGAAGGCGTCGTAGGCGAAGGTGCCGGCCAGCGCGTCGGGCTTTTCCGTGATCTGCTTCCAGCCCGCGTCCTCGGCGATGCAGCGGGCATGGCGACGATCGATCGCCGTCGCGACCTTCTTCCAGGTGGCGACATCGCCGGCACCGCAAAGCTCGACGGCGATCGTGGCCTGCGCCATCGCCGGCCCCACCATCTCCAGAACCTTGCCGGCCGTGAACAGCTTCTCCTCCGGCTGCGCCCAGCACGGCGTGGCGAAGAGAAGCGACAAGGCGAGCAGGAACCGCATCACGGCGCCCACTTCGGCCGGCGCTTTTCCAGGAACGCGCTCATGCCTTCCAGCGCCTCCTCGGTGACGCATTGATGGGCGACATGCTCGCCCAGGAGATCCGCCGCCTGCGAATCGTGCGTCAACGCATCGACCTCGGTGATCAGCTTCTTGACCAGGGCCTGCACCGAGGGCGCGCCGCGCATCAACTCGGAGGCCAGCGTCGCCACCGTCTCGTCGAGCGCCTCGGCCTCGACCACCTGATCGACCAGGCCGACACGGAGCGCAGTCGCCGAATCGAACAGGCCGCCATGCATCAGGAGCTGGCGCGCCACCCGGGGGCCCACCGCCTGGATCAGCACGGGAATGGCGATGCCCGCCAGCAGACCGTTGCGGGCCGAGGTGAGGCCGAAGCGGACGCTCGATGCGGCGATGGAAAAATCGCAGGCCAGCATCAGGCCGACGCCGCCGCCGACCGCGGCTCCATGAACACGGGCAATCGACGGCTTGGGGAAGTCGTAGATCGCCTGCACCGCGCCCATCAGCGCGTCGGAGCCGACGCGGCGCGTGATGGCGTCGAGGGTGGGCCAGGTCAGCACCCAGTTGAAATCACCGCCGGCCGAGAAGACGGGCCCCTCGCCCGCGACCACCAGCACTCGCACGGCGGTGTCGGCGGCGAAGCCCTCGACCGCATCGACGATGGCGCGCGCGGTGTCGGCGTCGAGGGAGTTCATCTCCTTCGGCCGGTTGAGGGTGAGCGTCGCCACGCCCGCCTCGACCCCAGTCTTCACGGTTGGCGTCATGATGAAAGAAGTCATTCTCCGATTACATCCGGAAGACACCGAACTTGGTCGGGCCGATCGGCTGGTTCATCGACGCCGAGAGTGCCAACCCCAGCGCCATGCGCGTATCGACGGGATCGAGGATGCCATCGTCCCACAGCCGCGCCGTGGCATAATAGGGATGGCCTTCGCGCTCGTATTGCTCCCGGACCGGCTGCTTGAAGGCTTCCTCGTCCTCCATCGACCACGTCCCGCCCTTGGCTTCTATATTGTCGCGCCGGACCGTGGCCAGCACGCTGGCCGCCTGCTCGCCGCCCATCACCGAGATACGGGCCGAGGGCCACATCCACAGGAAACGCGGGCTGTAGGCGCGGCCGCACATGCCGTAATTACCGGCGCCGTAGCTGCCGCCGACGATCACCGTGAACTTCGGCACATTCACGGTCGAGACCGCCGTCACCATCTTGGCGCCGTCACGGGCGATGCCGCCGGCCTCGTATTTCTTGCCGACCATGAAGCCGGTGATGTTCTGCAGGAACAGCAGCGGAATGCCGCGCTGGCCGCAGAGCTCGATGAAGTGCGCGGCCTTCAGCGCCGATTCGTTGAACAGGATGCCGTTGTTGCCGACGATGCCGATGGGATAGCCCCAGATGCGGGCAAAGCCGGTCACGATCGTGGTGCCGTAGAGGTGCTTGAACTCGTCGAGTTCGCTGCCGTCGACCAAGCGCGCGATGATCTCGCGGATGTCGTAGGGCGTGCGCGTGTCCATCGGCACCACGCCGTAGAGCTCGTCGGCGGCATACTTGGGCTCGCGCGGCGCCAACAGCGACACCGAGGGGGATTTCTTCCAGTTGAGGTTGGCAACGATGCGCCGCGTGAGGCCGATGGCGTGGCCGTCGTTCTGCGCATAGTGGTCGGCAACGCCCGACGTGCGTGCATGGACGTCGGCGCCACCCAGCTCCTCGGCGCTCACGATCTCGCCGATCGCGGCCTTCACCAGCGGCGGGCCGGCGAGGAAGATCGTGCCCTGCTTGCGCACGATCACCGTCTCGTCGCTCATCGCCGGCACATAGGCGCCGCCCGCCGTGCACGAGCCCATTACGACGGCGATCTGCGGGATGCCCTGCGCCGACATATTGGCCTGGTTGTAGAAGATGCGGCCGAAGTGGTTTTTGTCGGGAAACACTTCCGGCCATTGCGGCAGGTTGGCACCGCCCGAATCGACCATGTAGATGCAGGGAAGCCGGTTCTCCATCGCCACTTCCTGGGCGCGGAGGTGCTTCTTCACCGTCATCGGATAGTAGGTGCCGCCCTTCACGGTGGCGTCGTTGCACACGATCGCGCATTCGACGCCGCTCACCCGGCCGATGCCGGTGATCACCCCCGAGCCCGGCGCCTCGTTGTCGTACATGTCCATGGCCGCCAGCGGCGACAGTTCGAGGAACGGCGAGCCGGGATCGAGCAGGGCCCGCACCCGCTCCCGCGGCAGCAGCTTGCCGCGCGAGACATGGCGCTGGCGCGACGCCTCGCCGCCGCCGAGGCGGACCTGTTCGGTGCGGCGGCGAAGATCCTCGACCTGGGCGCGCATCGCCTCGGCATTGCGCTTGAAGGTGTCGGAGCGGGTATCGACTTCGGAGGTGAGGATTGTCATGGCCGGGCAAAACTGCCCGTACCGGGCCTCGCGTGCAAGGCCAGTGACGGGAGGCCAGTGACGGGAGGCCAGTGACGGCCAGCGACGGCCAGCGACGGAAAGATCAGGGCAGCTGCGAGAGCCTGCGCCAGTTGGCGCCCTGCGCGACGAAGGCGCGCTGGTTTGCAAGCGCCGCGGCAAAATCCGGATCGCGCTCGGCCTGCTCCCTCAGCACCGTGCTGGCGTGCATGCGAAAGGCCGCGAGCAACTCCGGCGACCACTGCTTTATGACGACTCCCGAAGCGCGCAACTTCTCGAGCGCCAGCCCCTGCACATTGGGCGACCGGCTCAGCATCCACACGATGTTGGCCCGGCAGGCGGTTTCGATCTGCGCACGCTGCGCGGGAGACAGCTGCTCCCACTTGTCCTTGCGCATCAGGAAGTCGAGCACCGCCGAAGGCTGCTGCCAGCCCGGCATGTAGTAGGGCAGGCCGAGCTTGTCGAAGCCGAGCGAGGCGTCGATGGCGGGCGTCGACATCTCGCCGCCGTCGACCTTGCCCTGCTGCAATTGATAGAAGAATTCGCCGGGCGGCAACGGCACCACGGTGGCGCCGAGCCGGGCCACGACCTCGGCCGCGAACTTGCCGAAGCGCAGCCTCTGTCCCTTGAAATCGGCGACGGTGTTGAGGTCGCCGCGAAACCAGCCGCCGCCCTTGCCGCCCTGCATGCCGCAGGGAATGCCGGTGACGCCGAGCTTCTCGTAGGCGTCGCGGTGGATGCGACCGCCGTCGCCTTCGAGGATCCACGAGGTCATGTCCTCGGGGCCGGGGCCGAACGGGATGGTGGCGAACACGCCGAACACCGGGGCCTTGGCGGCGGCATAGCCCGACCAGGTGAAGGCAGCTTCGAGGTCGCCCGCGATGACGGCGTCGAGCATGTCGGCCGTCGGAACGATCCGACCCGGCTCGACGATCTTGATCGCGAGGGTGCCGCCCGACATCTGCTTGACCGTCTTGGTGAAAAGTCGAACCCCTTCACCGGAGCCTGGAAGCGCCGGATTGAAGGCAGTCTGCATCTTCAGGATGCGCGCCGGCGGCGGCCCGATGTCGGCGGTCTTGGTCTTATCCTGGGCGAAGGCGACATTCGACGCCGCGAGAATCGCTGCGGCGATGGCGAGAATTTTCGAGACCTTACGGCGCACGACCGACCATCCGTCGCCCGGCTCCCCCTGTTCCCCCGGCCGCTTATGCGGCCTTCTTCACACCCGCTGAGTTTCGCATGCGGATGGGCAAGGAACAAGCGAAAGGCGGGCCCTACAAGGCTGCCAGTCCACGGCCGATCAGGATCCGCTGGACGTCGCTGGTGCCTTCGTAGATCTGGCAGACGCGAACATCGCGCCAGATCTTCTCCACCAGGTAGTCGGAAACGTACCCGTAGCCGCCGTGGATCTGTATCGCTGCCGAGCACACTTCCTCGGCCATCTCGGAGGCATATAGCTTGGCCATTGCGGCCTCCGTGAGGCATTGGCGATCGGCATCGCGCAGGGTGGCGGCATGCCACACCATCTGCCGGGCGACCGCGATCTTGGTCGCCATGTCGGCCAGGCGGAACTGCACGGCCTGGTGGTTGATGATCCTGGTCCCGAACGCCTCGCGCTCGCCGGCATAGGCCCGCGCGGCCTCGAACGCCGCCCGCGCCATGCCGACCGCCTGGGCCGCGATCCCGATGCGGCCGACCGACAGGTTGGCCAGCGCCACCCGGTAGCCGCCGCCCTCCTCGCCCAGCATCGCGTCGGCGCCGACGGCGCAGTCCTCGAAGGCGATCTGGCAGGTGTCGGACGATTTCTGCCCGAGCTTCTTCTCGACCGAAGCGACCCGGTAGCCCGCCGTCCCGGTCGGCACGATGAAGCAAGAGATGCCGCGTTTGGGCGAGGCCGGATCGGTCACGGCGAAGACCAGCGCCATGCCGGCGGTGCTGCCCGAGGTGATGAACTGTTTCACCCCGTTCAGCACCCAGCCATTGCCGCGCCGCTCGGCCCGGGTCTTCAGGTTCGAAGCATCGGAGCCGGCGTGCGGCTCGGTCAGGCAGAAGGCGCCCAGCACCTCGCCGCGCGCCAGCGGCTTTAGCCACTTCTCCTTCTGCTCCGGCGAGCCGTAGGCCAGCAGCGCCGCGCAATCGGGCGAGTTGTTGACGCTCATCACCGTCGAGAGCCCACCGTCGGCCGCGGCGATCTCCTCCAGCGCCAGCACGTAGGAGATCATGTCGGCGCCGGCGCCGCCCCATTCGGCCGGCACGCACATGCCCATGAAGCCCATGCGACCCATCTCGGCCAGCAGCGGCCGCGGGATCTCGCCCGCCGCCTCCCAGGCGCGGACATGGGGCAGCACCTGCTCCTGCGCGAAGGCGCGGGCGGTGTCGCGGATCAGGGTTTGCTCTTCGGTCAGCAGCATCGGCGGCCTACCAGGGAATCTCGCTGCCGTCGTAATTGAGGAAGCGACCATTGTCGGAAGGCTTCAGGCCGTCGATCACCTTGACCATCGCAGGCACGCTTTGATCAATGGTGAGCGTGGCCTGGGCCCCGCCCATATCGGTCTGCACCCAGCCGGGATGCATGACGACGCAGATGAGCTTCTTGTCCGCCGTATCGACCGACAGGCCCTTCCATTCCATGTTGAGGGCGGTCTTGCTGGCGCGATAGGCGTAACGTCCGCTGTTGCAGTGGGTGATGCTGCCCAACCGGCTCGAGATCGCAATCAGCTTCCGGTCCTTCGAGCGTGCGACGTGATCGATGAAGGCCTCGGCCATCATGAGCGGCGCCAGCGTGTTGACCTCGAAGGTCTCGCGCCAGGTCGCGGGATCGATCGAGCCCAGCGCGGTCGCCGCCGCGCCCGAGATGCCGGCATTGTTGATCAGCACGTCGATTGCTTCGCCCGCGAGTTTCTTGGCCAGCGCTGCCACCGCCTCATAGTCTGTCACTTCAAGTCTATGGGCCTGGATGTCGCCCTCGATCTCTTTCAGGGCGTCGGGTTCGCGGGCACAGGCATGCACCCGCCACCCCTTGGCGGCATATTGCTTCACGAAGTCGAGGCCAAGGCCGCGCGCAGCGCCGGTGATCAGAACGGTGCTCAAGCGGCGTCCTCCCGTCCTTAGGTGCGGTTGAGCAGGCGGCTGCGCTGACGCTGCCAGTCGCGCTCCTTGATCGTGGCGCGCTTGTCGTGCGCCTTCTTGCCGAGCGCCAGCGCGATCTCGAGCTTGGCCCGGCCCTTTTCGTTGAAATAGACCTGCAGCGGCACGACGGTGCGGCCCTGGCGCTGGATGGCGCCGATCAGCTTGTTGACCTGACTGCGGTGGAGCAGCAGCTTGCGCGGCCGGCGCGGCTCGTGATTGAAGCGGTTGCCGCTGTGATATTCCGGGATGGTGGCATTGACCAGCCAGGCTTCGCCCTCGATCGCCGTGACATAGGATTCGGCGATCGTGCTGCGGCCGCCGCGCAATGACTTGACCTCGGTCCCCGTCAGCGACAGGCCAGCCTCGAAGGTTTCCTCGATGAAGTAGTTGTGCCGCGCCTTGCGATTCTGGGCGACGACGGTGTGGCCCGGCTCCGGTTTCTTCGCCAATGTCTACTCGGGCAGTGGATTGACGGGCGAAACGATGAGCGCGCCCGGCGGAGTAACCTCCGCCTGAGACGCGCGCGGTCCGGCAGAGTCATGAGTCTTCTGGACCGCGCGCATCCTGCGCGCCTCATGCTCATGAGCGGACGGTCGGATTTCAGTCACTAGTTGATCAGGCCGGCGTGGATCATCGCTTCGCGCACCGCCTTCTTGCTGCTCTCGGCGATCGGCACCATCGGCAGGCGCATCTCCGCACTCGCCTGGCCGATCAGCTCGGCGCCGAACTTCACCGGGCCGGGGCTGGTCTCGCAGAACATCGCCTTGTGCAGCGGCATCAGCCGGTCCTGCAGCTCGAAGGCCTTGTCGAGGTCGCGCTTCTTCCACGCATCGTGCATGTCGCCGCACAGGCGCGGCGCCACGTTGGCCGTCACCGAGATGCAGCCGTCGCCACCCTGGGCCAGGAAGCCCAGCGCGCTCGCATCCTCGCCCGAGAGCTGGATGAAGCCTTTCTTTGCCTTCAGACGCGTGAGCGTCGGGCGCGCCATGTCGTAGGAGGCGTCCTTGATGCCGACGATGTTCTTCACTTGGGAGAGGCGGATCACGGTCTCGACCTGCATGTCGCCGCCGGTGCGGGGCGGCACGTTGTAGAGCAGGATCGGGATGTCGACGGCCTCGGCCACCGCCTTGAAATGCTGGAACAGGCCTTCCTGGGTCGGCTTGTTGTAGTAGGGCACGACCAGCATGGCGGCGTCGGCGCCGGCCTTCTTGGCGTGCTGGGTGAGTTCGATCGCCTCGGCGGTCGAGTTCGAGCCGGTGCCGGCGATCACCGGCACGCCCGAGCCCTTGGCGGCGGCGATGCAGATGTCGATGACCCGCTTGTGCTCTTCCATGCCGAGCGTCGGCGACTCGCCCGTCGTGCCGCAGGGCACCAGGCCGTCGGTGCCTTCCTTGATCTGCCAGGCCACGAACTTCTCGAATCCCTTTTCGTCGACCGAACCGTTCTTGAACGGGGTGATCAGCGCCACGAGCGATCCGGTGAACATGGTTTTCCTCCGATTCTTCTTTGAAAATCCAGTCTAGGCCCCACCCCCTGCGCCCGCAAGGTGAGCAAC
>ENA-ORBV01005604-ORBV01005604.1-microbial-mat-metagenome-genome-assembly--contig:-NODE-5604-length-22952-cov-5.780240_pt1 | contig 22952 bp, 22 predicted proteins | sample MGYA00237777_ERZ505514 | MGnify/ENA primary metagenome ERZ505514 (study PRJEB26160, sample SAMN06269048) | microbial mat metagenome | isolation source: Oligotrophic lake microbial mat | place... | reverse complement strand
GGGGGTGGATTGGGTACCGACATCGATTGATCTCCATGACAGCGCGAACACTGTGCATAGCATCGCATCAAAGCGGGGCGGGCAATACAGGGTGAAGCAGGGGGTATTCCCGATCCGACTTGGGTTTGGAACGGGTGGGTTTGGGATAGAGGGCGGCATCATCCCCTAGGTTTAAGATTGCTTTTTAGCGCTCGGCATTTCTCCCTCAAAAATACACGCAAGTCGCAGAAGGAGCTTTTGAGGCGATCCAGCGAGGAACTGCCGGAGGGGAGTGTCTGCCAGCGCTTAAAAAGAGGGTTTGGGGCAGGGTAGTTACCCGAAGATGAGAGAAATGAGACTCTTACGGAACTGGTGCCCGCGAGCCGGTAAAAACACCATGAAAAATGGGCGTAAAACAGAGGAATTAACACGATCCAAAGAACCATGTACAGCAAAGTCAGTTGAGGCGTCTTCCCCTTCGGGGGATTGAAGCCAGTGCCCCGTAGGGCACTCGCGCAGGGGTGAGTGGTCAGTTGAGGCGTCTTCCCCTTCGGGGGATTGAAGTTTTTCATCTTCTAAGGTATCCATACACGCATGGTTGCAACCCCTTCGGGAGATTGAAAATGGTGACTGAGTTGTGTTCCGTGGTGTTTGTGCTGCGCCCGGCGGCGATGTTCCCTCTTCACAAAAAATTTATGGGGCGGGCAGCACATCGGTTGTTCCTGGTCATGCTGAATCACGCGGGTTTCCCAGAACTCGCCCAAAAGCTGCACGACCTCAACGGTGCGCTGCCGTTCACCCTCAGCGAATTTTTTCCCCACAGCGATCACCATATTTGGATGCGTGTCACTGGCTTGACGCCGGAACTCTGCCTTGCCCTTGAGCAGGTCGCCACCAGTTTGCCCGGTCGCGAGATTGAGCTGCCCGCTCGTGAAAACACGGATGAAGCCGTCTGGTCGGTGCGGGTCGAGGCGGCGCTCTTGTCTCATCATGAGTGGGCGAGCCGCGCCACTTATGCAACCTTTATCCATGATGCGTGGCGCACACCGCCGGAGAAACGGATCATGCTGGAGTTTGTCTCGCCGACGGCGATCAAGAGTGTGGGGGTATATCGTCCATTTCCAGAACCCGCCTTGGTATTTCGCTTGCTGTACGAGCGCCTCTTGAAACTGGGAGCGCTCACCTTGCCGTTTCAGCCGGAGGTAGCGACGCTGGAAGCGTTTGCGGAGTCGCTGCTTGAGGTGCGCGGGTACCAGATCGAGTCGATGATGACGGCGCATAAAGGCAGCCAGATTCCGACTTTTTATGGACAAGTCACCTATCAGGTCTTGGGGCACAACAGCGATTTTCAGAAACGTGCCGAAACCCGCGCCGCGAAACAAGGCGACGTGGGCTTGTTGGCGGCATACCACGATCATGGGGCACACCGCGCGCAGTATTTGTGCTTGCTCCATACCCTCGCGGCGTTCGCTTTTTATAGCGGACTCGGCAGCTACACCGGGCAGGGGATGGGGATGGTGCGGATGGGGGGTTAGCTGCCTAGCTCGGCGGTGTCGAGTACAAATTGGTAGGCTTTGGCACGAGTGTAGTGATACATTTGTATATGCCAGAAATTATAGAATTGCATCCCAAGAGCAAAATTGAGCGATGCAGGAATGCCATTGAACAATTGTATCGTCGCCCCCCCACGCCCCACCTGCTTAAGAATTGTCGAATACACCGTATGAACCGGATCAAGCCAATCTCCATGAGGCGCGTCGTCAGGGCTATCGGTCAGGGTATAAATCCCATTTTGCTCATGCCCCGTGAAGTGGAACATAAAGAAGGGTGTTGTTGGTTGAGTCGGTAAGAGATGTTGATAAATCTTATCTAGGGCAGTCTCATCTCCTGCGGTACCCAAAAAGTCTAAATACACCTGTATTGTCTTGGACTTATGCGCCTTGGCAGCGTTGAGACTCATGTTTGGAGAGGCAATAACCCGTCCTTTACAATAAACCGATTCGACAATTGGCAGTGCCACCAATGAGGGGATTTGCAGGAGTTGCGTTGCCCCCTGCGCACTCAATGGTAAATTAGGGTCAAAGGGTAAACTTTTGCGATAGCGGTGCGCTGATAGTTTTGTGGCAAGGCGTTCGATATCGCCGATGGCGCAGTTTACGACTTTATGAGCACTCAAGTTAGTGAGATTTGAGGGTAATGGTGTATCATCCAGCCATACGGGGATGACCGATAAATTATGAGTCATCTTTTGACTCAATGCTTCTTCGATTTCTTTACTCACAAAATGCGATCCAGCGGATTGTTTTGACCACAAAATTAGCACGGCGGCGGCAGTGCGAATCCCTTCTAAAATCTGTATTGGAAACGGTGCGCCAGCAGGAATATCATCCTTATCAATCCAAATTTTGAACCCCTGCCCCTCTAATATGCGTTTGATCTTATAGGCACATGCGGCGTCTTGACGACTGTAACTGATGAAAATGTGGCTCATGATTAATTTCTCCGTGCTTTGCGTTCTTCACGTTCAGCTTCGTTTTCACGGCGGCACCAATAGTAAGTGGTGCCGCCATCTTTCTCAATAGCCTCAACGATGACGTTTTTCACCATCCCATTGTTGATCGTGATCTTGGCAGGTGGCACGGCGGCAAGATGCGGGTTTTCGGTTCTGCCTGACGTGATTTCGAACCACAAATAATCCTCATCAGAGTTTTTGAGATTGCCACTCACCCGCTTACCAACCTCGACCGGTCGAGAGGCACGACGCTGCTGTTCCGCTTCATATTGAAGCCTTCGATACGCCTTATCAACGTCTTGCGGCGTGGGCAGGATCGGTCGCTCTTTATACTCATTATCGGTTTGGGGTCGCCCATTTATGACGATCTGCTGACCACGCTCATCCAAACGGGGACGCTCGACCTGCATATAGCCGAAAAAGTCAGTCAGCGGATCGCGCAATTTCAGCATGACCGCTAACGATAGGATACGCTCATGGTCAGCAAAGTTCAAACCAACATACTCAGACACGTACTGCGTGAAAGGCTCAATCACATCGGGAAGTGCTGCATCATACGCTTCACTGTCCCCGGTTGCCCACCCGTCACCATCGAATAATGCACTGTAGCGAGTCACTGGATTTCGCAAAATGAGATGCGTTTCTAAATGAACGACCCCCATGCCAAACGGTTTGCCCATTCCAAGCATATGCCGCGCTTCATCCCCCATACCGGATAACGTCAGCACCCATGCCAGCGCGCCAAGCTCAATCCGATTCAGGTTCTCAAACTCGACGCGGAAGTGAAATCGCTTTTGGGGATTCACTGCCCGTAATCTCGTTAACTGTGTTGCCTTGTCGGTTGGTGCATTACGCTTTGCGCCGGGAAGTTTTTCCAAGTCTTTCACGCGCTGCCGCCAATACAATTTTTGCCCCCGCAGCTTGGCGCGTGGCGTATCATAGTGCTTGCGATTATCCTTACCGGTGCTGCCCGTTTGATCGAGATAATGCTGAAACGTGGTCGGCTTGGGGGAACTCAAAATCGGCGGGGTGATTGCGCCCTTTTCGTCTAATACATCCGTTTGCCCGTCGATCAACCGGGCGTCGGTGACAAACACACGCCCCGCCCGCGCTTGTGCTGTGCCGTCCATCGCTTTTTTCTGGCGAACGAACCCGAACACGGCTTCGGTCATATCGATTACATCAGTGTCGGTATGCGCGTTAGGGATCAGATCATGCGGTGATGTGCGATAGGGCAGCCGGAACATCTGCGCTCGCCCGAAGAAGGTCAACTCACCATTTTCGACCAAATAGAATACCGGTTCACCCGGAATCGATGGATTGCGCTGAAGCCATCCCTTTTTATCTCGGGATTCCTTGCCCGGTTTGTCAACTGCGAATGCTTCTTGCTGCCAACGGGTAATCTGATCTTCATCGTGAAATCGTTTGATCTTCTCATCAGAAACTTTGACAAATTCATATTGTTGCTCTGATTCTGGTAGTAAGAAAACAAATTCATGCTTCTTGCCTTCATATTTTCTGGTTTCACGATTTGTCTTGTCAATATGTCCACTCATCACGAATATCGCTTTTTTATAGCTAGGATCAATAGCAGGCATAGCCGTTTGAATATCACTTACAAAACGTCGATTGTCAGAAAGAGTCACCCATACATCTCGATATTGATGCCATGCGCCGTCCCACTTAGGAATTAGATTAGGCTTTTTCCCAGTGAAAAGTTCCAAACCCACTTCATTGCCCACAAGTTTCTCATGATGGACAAGAGCATAGTCACATTTAATAATTTCCCATTCATCCCCTTTATGGTGTAAAAAGCCAGCTTCAACTTTTCGCTCACCGTTTTCTTGACCAACCATACGAGAACGATAGTGTTTACCAATGGCAGTATCATCGACGGTACGGAAAAATAAACGTTGTGCGCTCACTCGATCCATCTTGCTAAACGTGACAATTTCAAACAACGACCGCAGCATTCCACGTAAACTGCTGCCGGGAATCACAGGGTCATTTTCGTTTTCGACGTGAAAGAATTCAGGGTCATTCTTATGCTGTTCACGGTCTTGATCGCTCTTACGCATCCCGCGAATGTACAGCGGTGTTTCCGTTGTTAGCGTCACATCGAAATAACCATGATGCAAGTTGGGATCGTACACCCCAAGCGAGGGAAGTTCGCCATTCTCGAATGTGCTGCGCCCATCGATTACACTGTCGGACAGCGGAATAAAGTTATAGGGCGCGTGGGCAGACGCTTGATCGCCGTGATTTTGGGTCATGAGGATGCTCCGTTTTCTGCTTTGGGGCTGGGATCAAAGTCAACAAGGCGGCTGGCGGAAATACGAAGTGCGCCTGTATCCGGCAGCGCTTCAAGATAATGCCGCACTTTCAAAGCGAGGTAATGGTGGGGTTCCGGTTGGTTGATATATTTGTCAATATCATCGAACGCCAGCGGGACGAGATGCGCCAATCCTTGCGAAACATCCGCTAGACGGGTGAAACTGTCGCCTGCATCTTTGGCGCTGTTCCCCCACAGTAGGTGATTTTCATCCAATGAGTATGAAAATGTCGCTTCTGTTTCCTCGGTGGAGTCGGAAATTGTGCGCCCTTGCCATTTGCGATCCCCATCGCGCCACAGGTGAAACTCGTAATTTTTGTTGAATACGCGGATTTGCTGCCAGAGATTGTCCTGTCTGGGCTGGTCAACCGTTGCCGAACGCAAATTTACTTCGCCTGCTGCGTTAATTCTGCCCCATATCACGCCTTCATCGCTGTGAATTAGCACGTAAGCGTGTGGGTATCCTTGAAACACTGTGCTCACCTCACCTTCCGAAATGTCACTGTAGCGTTGGAGCCATGCGTAACGGGTCTCTATTTTTCGTGTGGTCATTTCTTCGCATCCTTCGGGATAAACTCGTTCACATAGGACTCAAGGGTCTTCCCTTTCCCTGTAATCTGTAGACGATTACGCCCTTCAATCGTCCACTCGCTATCCGGTGTTGTCAGGTCAGCTTTGATACCTTGCAATCGTCCGCGTCCGATACTGCGTTCACCGCCAATCGGCAAATCACCCGTCCACAAATCTTTCAATGCCAGCAGCAGCAGCCCGATCTCACCCGGCTCTGGGTTAATCAGCCGCAGATTGAGTGTCACGACCACGCCATTCACGCCGAAAATTGGTTTTTCGGTGAACAATGCTCCATCGAGCGCGCCGCCAGTGAACCGATCAATTGATACCCGCGCTTGCACCCAATCGGGCGGTGTACCCTCAATCAGCGTTTCATCCACTTGAACGCGGCTGGCTTGAATGCCCCCTTCGCGCTGATTATCAACCTCTGTTCCGAATAATTCTGTAATCCACTTCACCGCTGTCTCATCCCCGTGCAACGTGGCTGCGATTTTGTGCATCCGTGAGCGCAGCGCCCCAGCGAGACTTGTCCCACTGACAATGGGCGCTTCAACTGTTCCGTGTATCGCCGTCAGGTGAACGGCATGATCGGCTTCGTATTGGCGGATTAAAAGTGACCCATCAATCGCAAACGTCGCGTTGAGCGTGGCAATTTGCCGTTCACCCAACTCGTAAGCAGGAACATCCTCGAATAATTTAGGAAGTTCTGAGCCCGTTTTCACACCAGCGGCTTTGGTGAGGTTTTCTTTGCCTAAGCGCAACCACACGATCAAATCAGTCGGCTTTCTCAGATCAAATTCGCGTACACGCCATGTTTCAACGCGAAGTTTGCCAAAACCGCGCTGCTTGCGCGCCCCAATGCGAATGCTGCCGTCCGCCAAACCATTCAGCGCCGCGACAAATGCAGCAATCATTTCAGGACGAATCTCAAGATCGGTTTCATAGATCATCAATTCGCAGTGAATCGGAAAAACCGTCCCCGCATTCCAGATTTCATGAGTATAAAGGAATTTATCTTCCGCCGTATGTGTTTCGCGAACTAGCTTTACCCCGCGCCGAACATCCGATGCACTGATCGCTTGATCCCAGCGCCCAATCGAATCATTGACGATGACTCGGCTTTGAAATAGCTTGCGATTATCAGGCTTATCATTGTGAATGCTGCCAAACAGCCCCTCGGCATGGGTATCGGTCTGTTCTATTTTGCGATAGCCAATTTGCTGTGCCAGCAAGTGCGCTCGCAGCGCCCCCGCAATTGATGCGCCGGGCAGCAGCGGCGAAATTTCATCATACGGATCGACCAGCAACGGGATCACGGTATCCTCTGGCGAGTCGCCGCTGCCTAAGTGCGCAGGGGTATCAAGAATTACATCCATTTCGACCACCACACGGACGGCAATCTGGCGGGCAGACTCGGCGCTCCAGCGTGGTGGCTTCGGGTTTTTGCGAAGGTCTTGTGCCATTATCGTTTACTCTTTTCCACAGTGCGAACTGCACGCGCCACGACCGCATCAATCAAGCATAGTGCAGTTTTTACGTCGGTTTTGTCCCCATCTCGTGTGATATCCTGTTCAAGTGTACCGTTCAGCACGCCGCGCACCCATGCCATGAGCGAGTACCCGTTGACACGCGCTTCTTCAAACTGGGTTCGACTAAAGTAGCGATCGTCTGTGCTAGTCAAGAACATGAGAACCGGCTGCACTGACGCGGGAGTGTGACGTATGCCAGCAGCAACAGCTTCACGAAGGGCACTTAACTGGGTGTGGCGCGGTGCTTTTTTGATCTTGAACCTGTCCATATTTGCCCGTTCCTCAATCGTGTAGCGCTGGCGTTCGCGCTGAATACGATCTCTGATCACGGACACAGTAGTTTGATCGGCTGTATTTAGAAGTGCGGATGTAGTTTCCTTCTTAAATTGAGTTTTAAAAGCTTCATCTTGTTCTTCCCCGTCCTCATTATTTGGTTCGGGTTGAATCGTAAATGTATCGGTCTTTTGACGATAAACAGCGATTCGTCCGAACCCATCAATGCGGCGTTCGCCAATACCGTCATGTTCCAATGCAGCAGCATTAAACTCCATTGGCAGGTTAACTGCGATCATACTGCCCGCGCTGACGGCTAAGGATTGTGGCAGCGGCAGCCCCCATTTGCGATTGAACCCGCCAATCAACTCACTGTCGATGACACTCTTCGCAGCAGCATTGGAAATACGCAGATGCTGCAAAATCGTCGCCTCATCAGCAGCGTACTGTCCATTGATGTCACGCAGGAGTGCAGGACTGAGGAATGCGATCACCCATTGCTGCCCATCGGGTTGATGATGCCGGTGTTCACACCATTCGTTGTCGCGTGCGATCAATTTCCAAAAGCTACACCCATAACCCGCCGTCCGCGCCCCACCGATCCACAGGGTGAACGAGGGTTTAAGCGACTTTTCAAAATACGCCGCATCTTCCGGGTGATCGCATAAAATCACCCCTTCAAACGTCGCGCCTTCTGCAAGCGAGTCGTAACGATACACTTCACCTTGATCGCCCTGCGGCACGCCAACACGACTGCGTTCAATATGGATCGCAATATGATGATCGGGCGTATGCAGCCACACGCGATCCTCATCGCGCTGATGAAACATTTCTTGTACGCGCTTGCGCTTGATACTCGCATCGGTTTTAGCGCCCAGGAGATCATCCGCCACGAGATTACCTTGCTTGATCCATGACGATGGCGTAGGCAGCATTCGCTGATCGTTCAATACAGGGTAAGCATTCAAAAAGCGTGTGCTATTCTCAAAAAAGCGACGGCGGGTCACTTCATCGTGGATAACTGGCTGCTTCAAAACGCGCCCTATTAGCGCACCGCGCAGCACGCTGCCGGGTAGGTAATCGAATGCGACCGCGCTGTTCGGATCCCCTTGCAGCGAGGTGACCAGCACTGGTTCTTCTAAGTGGACACGATAGCGAACAGCGATCATGAATGCACCCCCACATAAGCCGCGAACCGATCGAGATAGTATGCTTGCTCCTTGACGCTGTTAAGGTATATGTTCACCCAACCGCGCCCACGATTGCGTCCCGCCCCCGCACGCCGCAACGATGCCGCACATGCCGCAAGCAGCGCGCACGCTGTCTTTTGCACAGCGTCATCGTCGGTAAGTAGTTCTAGTTGTGCTTCCAGCGTGATCCCATGCACCAGCACCCGCATCGCCCGCAAACTGCCTTTTTTCGGTGCACCACTGGCGTTATCGACAGCAGTTTGGCGACGCACCGTCGTGAGTGCATTGAAAACTTCGGTGGGCTGCACGGCGTGATGCTGAATATTGGTTAGCACCGCCGAGCGCACCGCTTGGGGAAACTGGGCTTTGCCTACACGCAAAATTCCCTCTTGGTCAGCGCTGCTGCCGGTCGTGCCGAACAGCTTTTGCGCGATGCTCACTAAATTACCTGGTGAACCGGTTGCGTACAACAGTTCAGCACATTCTTCTACCAGAAGTCCTTTCAAGCGCCGCCCGTTCACGGACGGCAATCCGGTCTTTTCGTCGTGTTCAATTTCGACATCGACGGTTCCGGCACTGCCTTCGCCGCGCCCAAATGTTGTGTCGCTCAAAAGTTCAAGATAGAGGGTCAGGTTCATGAGTTCTGCTGCTCCAGCGTACCAAGCGGAATGTATAAATCGAGCAGTTCGAGCCCGTCGGCATAGCCACAGACCCTATCGTGCCAACCATTATTTTGAAAACCAGCACCAGCAATGGGCAGGGACGGTAATTTCGCGCGGTACGTAGACAGGAAAGTTTCGACCGCGTGCGCCCCACGATATAACGCATCATGCAGTGCCTTTTGCTTGTTGCGCTTGTTTGCCCATGTCGGCTGATAAAAGCCATCGAGCGCTCGTTCGATCATGTCCCAGTCATGAATACCTTTACCGTCTACCGTGAGTGGACGCAGCGTCAAACTTCCGTCCCGGTTCGTGTACTCGCGCTGACGAATGGTTTCTAAATCACTGAGCAACCCGCTCAGAGCAAAATGCCAGTCGAGCGCCAATTCGGTGCGCGTGTAATCTTTTGCAGACTTGACCAGTGCTTCCGCCATACCATAGGCACGCGCAAACGGATAATGCGCCTTGACGATGGCGACTCCAGCCGCCGCTGTGCTGGCGAAACCCTGTTCATCTGTGCGCGTTTTGAACGCCCGCAGATACGCCAGCGCCAGCCCGATTCCTAAACGACCGTCGCATACAAAGGTGACATCATCACCGCCAAACACAAGCGGACGGAAGGGCAGCACAATCTTGCCCTTCTTTTCGCCGAAATCTAAGCCGTGGTCGGGCAGAGATGGGTGGAAGATATGCAGCGTCGGCTGTGTAACATCAGGCAGAATATGCGCCAGTGTATCCTTTAAAGCGTCCGTAGAGGCTTGTGCGATATGTTCGGAAAAGCTACGTATCACTGTGATATAATCTCGCGGCACTGGATTGTTGTGGCTAATCTCCCTGACTTTCGCCCCCATGCCATTGCCATCTGCGTGAACGACCGCGATAAAACTACTTTCGCCACGTGTGCGTCCGAGATCATCGAGGTCATAGGGAAACATATACCGCGAGTCGTGGCTCAAAAACTGGTTGTTCAATCGATCATTCGCCCAGGTGGAAGCCTCCCACTTGGCGGCAACTTCAGCAGAGATCGGCAGCGGGTCATCTTCAATACGATCTGAAAGCCGCTGCATAATTACGGTAGGAAGGGCAGTCGAACGACACATCATCGTCACGCCCAAACCCGCAACTGGCACGTTCCCCGGTTGGGTACTGCGTGCTTCGCGGAGGGCATTGAGCGCGTCACTCATAGCATCACCGAGCGATTCGCCCCACATATACGGCTGATTGTGGATGAACAATTGCAAGCCTGGAGCGTATTCGTGTGCCTGTGTAGAAAGCGCCCGCCCAAAGGTTTTTGCTTGATCTAGGTCACGGAACAAGACGACAAAATTGCCGCCCGCCGCGTAGATCACCTCGGCAGGGGCACGGTCTTCTATTCGACGTTGTGTCTCAAATGATGCTGGAAAAGGCGGAACTTGACTGTCAGACATACCGATGGCGGTTTGTACTGACTGCCATGCCCATTCGCCTGTCACCGCATCGACCAGATACGATGCGCCGATGTTTTCTCGCAGGCGGTTGCTCCCGAAAATATATTGTTGAATGTGTGCCGTGTTGACAACGACAAGCCGAAGCAGTGAGTCCATGTGCGACACCCTCTATTTCGAAAATAGAATTTTGTGAAATATAACAACGCTTAGCGCCGTTTGCAAATATTCTGCGTGGTATTTCCTCACGCTTTTCAGTCTGATCATGCCATACGAGGATGGGGTTTCACTTCAGTAGTCCTACTGAAATGGTGGGAGATAAATTGGGGATGACTGGTGAGACTGCCGCACACGAAAAATTCAATCCCCTGAAGGTGAGTACTTGCGCTGAAAGCCCTAAAAAGTCAACAGCTACAGGTCATTTTAACACACGATCAGGACAATCCTTCTCTCAAGAAGTCGATCAACGCCTGCCGTTTATCTTGAATCTGGTCGCCAAAATCGACATAACTGGCGAGTTTCGGATAAATCGACAACAGTTGCGATTCAACCGTGCGCCTAGAAACATGACGCATCTCGGCAAGCTGTTGATTGCTGGCGTAGCGGTGCTGTGCTAGCAATTGGGCGGTTTCCCGTTCGCTGGGTGTGAGAAGCTGCAAAAAATTCTCTTGCGCCTTCGCTCGCTGCCGTGTCAGGGAATCCACGTTCAGCGTGGCAGCATTGAGGCTGCCGGGTAGAATGCGAGCGGGCATTAGCGGCAGTTCGACCACCTGCACTTGGTCGCGCATTCCCGGCGGCGGATGAAAACCACCACGCTTTAGCACCTCATCACTCGACAGCACTGCCCACAGGCGATCTTCCCCGCCGAACACCAACCCCGCCGCGAACGAGGCATACAAGCTCATCGCTTTGCGACCGCCGCTGATCAGAAAGTGGAGCGTGTAGTAATCGCGCTTGTATGCCGCCAGCGCCACGTACACGCCGCGAAAGTATGCCATCGCGGACGCGGCATCGAAGATATCGATGAGTGGTGCTCCGTTCTCATAAATTAATTCGTGCCATGTCACGGGCAATTTGGGGTAATCGCGCCGGCACACACCCTCCAGTGCGGCGGCGGCAGACGCAATCCCCGACACGCTGCGATCCGTCGTCAGCACAATCATCCGTTCAAACGTATAGCGTTCGCACAGGCGATCATAGGCGCTGGTGATCGCTTCGGGGCGCTGTCCTAAGGTAGCAAAGAAAAGGTTCGTCATGAGGCGCTCAATCTTCCATATCAGCTTTTGCCTTGTCTGTCCTGCTTTTTGGAGTCGTATTAGGCTGGTTGTAAGGAGAAACGGGTTTATGAACTATTTAACCTCAATTTGAGCTTCCATTCCAGCATTAACAATCAGCGCGTTCGCCTCTGAAGTAAGCTTCAAACCAAACGTCATTTCGATTGTATTGGGCTGATTTACAACCTTAAACGAAAGTATCGTGGATGCGGTGGGCTTCGCCAAGCTATAGATGGTCGCCATTGCGCTGTTGAACGCTTAAGCAATCTTTTGAGCGAGTTCTTTTTCATCATCGCGCGCAACATCAACGACGCCGCGCCCACCCTTCAATTCAACCAAAATTTGAGCGTCATCATCGATTGTGATTTGTGTCGGCATTGCATTAGTCTCACTTGATCAGAATTTTGCTGAGGTCAAGTAGAAGTAGAATCTTTTTGAAGTTTCTTGGTGAGTTTTTCGACGGACATTGTTTTCGGTTTATGACACAGATCACCAGGCATGTTTCAGCCCTTCTACGGCTTACGAACTCACACACTCCGCTGACGCGACCGTGTGCATTTGGTGCGCTTTCATTCCGCACTGTAATGCAGCACCCCACGCCTCACAGCCGCGAGCGGCTGCAGCTACATGCGCGCGTCTGGCTTGTGCCGGGCGATTTGCACGCAAATCGCCCTCATGCGCGCCCGTGCCGCCCTACGGGTGAAGTGTGGGGACCCCGCTGCATTTCTATTCGTGCGTAAAGCGCACTTTAACAAATGCACAGCGGGTCATCGTTCACACGGATGTGTGGTGTAGTGGCTGCGTTAGCTCGAAAGGGCGCGCTGTAAATCCTGCCCAACGCCGATGTGCGTTGACGACCTCCTACAGGTGACCGCTCTGATCCGTCTGTGCCAAACGCCCCCGAACAATTCGGTTCGGATACCACACACCGTCGTGGATGGGAGAAGCTAAGGCACGGCGAAAAAATAACTTACCTCAGTGCAGTGAAGCCAATGGTCTGGCGCAATAATTCCATCGGCTTAAATAATCATCAAAAGCGATGTGCATTGTATCTCTGAAGTCATCAGCCACTTTGCGTCCAGTTTGATAGGTCTTTTCGATGATATTCACGACAACCTTCAATCCGGTGCGAGTAGTGGCTCTTTCCAAGAGAGTTTGAACTAATTTGTGAGTGGTGAGAATTACTCCTTGCATGGCCCGTGTCAAATGCGGAAAAACGCGATGTTCAACTGGATTCCACTTGGAACAATAAGGGGGATAATGGGCCATCCGAATTTCGATGGACAAATCATCTGCCAATTTCTCCAGCTCGGACTTGAAGATAAAATGGCGCGATGAATTGCTGCCTCCGCCATCTGCCAGTACCAGAAAGGCTGTCGCACCAAGATAGAGTTTGCTTCCGTAGTTGAACCACCAGTGACGTAAGCAGTCGCAGACAAATTCAGCAGTATCTTTGCTGGTACCCAGATATACATAGGCGCGATTGTGGCGAATGTCGTAAATGGTATATGGAATGACAACCCCATCCGCCAGATAAGGGAAATCGTGGTCGTAAACTCGGATAACTTCCTTCGTATATAAGTGCCCATCTCGATACAGGTTGCCCAAAAGCTCTTTTTTCTTGGTGTCTATGCTGATGATAGGCAAACCAGCCGCGGAAAACTCTTTTCTGATTTTGGCAATATTCTTGAATTGTTCATCTCGGAACAGAGAAACGCCCAAGTTCTTGCTTTTGCGAGCCTTGCACCGCTTGTATTTGTGGTTTTTGAGCAGTTGTTTCATCCATTATGGCACACAGGGGCAATTGTGATGGCTGTCTTCTCCCGCCAGATTGTCGGTTAGTCGATGAGCGACCTTCAACAGACCGCCCTCGTCGAGGGTGCGCTTCAGATGACCTTGGCGCGTCGCTGCCCGGAAACAGGGTTGCTCTATCACTCGGACCGCGGCAGTCAGTACGCCAGTCATGATTACCAGAAACTGCGGGCGAGAGAACACATCCAGGTGAGCATGAGCCGAAGTGGCAACTGCTACGACAGTGCGCTGATACGAAGTCACCGAAGGTATGGAAATCTTTTTCGCCACGCTCAAGTCTGAGTGTGTTAACCATAGCTATGCCACTCGTGCTGACGCTCGGAGCGCAATCTTCATCTACATCGAGCGCTGGTACAACCGCCGTCGTCGCCATTCGTCACTGGGCGATCTCAGTCCTGCCGCGTTCGAGCAGCGCTTTGCCCGTGACAAAATTGTTGTCCACTAAATCCGTGTCAGTCCAATGTCGGCGCGGGACACGCCGACGGACAAGAGAAGGAAGGCGGACGGCACGAGCAGCAGCGGTTTCTGGAGACCGAAGAGTGTCGTGTTGCGGCTGAAGCCCGCGCCGCTGTGTTCGACTACATTGAGGTCTAGTACAACCGCCAGCATCTGTATTCGTTGCTCGATTATCTCAGTCCCGCTGCTTTTGAGCGGTTGCACGTGGTCTAACAGGTTCTCTGTCCACCAAACCCTTGCCAGATCACACGAAACCGGGTTGGTCGTCATATGCAGCCATGCTGTCTCCTAATGTTCTGTGTCTGGACGATCAAAGTGCATTGATGTAAGGGTCTCAGCGATTTCTTCCCATTGATCAGCGACCTTCTCGATGGAACTACCCCCCTTGAACCGCCGACGTTGGGTCCAAGCAGAGATTGTACTTACGCGATAATTTGGCTCAACGGTTCCAGCCACCCATCTTTCATACACCGCAATCCAGAGAACTGCTTCGCGCAATAGAAGTAGTGCATCCGTTGAGGGGATGTCTGCTGAGCCGCGTGGCAAGTCGCGTTCTTGCCATGCCTCAGGAGCCAGATCCGTCTGTGGTATCCACCGGACGCGAAAGCGATCTCTGCTGATAAATAAGCTGCCACGTTCAGGTGCAGCTACCCAAACTCCCCACCCCCACAGCGTCAGCGCGCCGGCGGGGACCGCTCCATAGAGAGTGTAAGCGCTGTGGTAGCGCGGCTCAGGGGAGGGACGCTGCTGGCAGCCATACGCCAGCAGCAGATTGCCGTCAGCGCGCCGCACATCACAGCCCCAGCACCACATCTGCTGATCGATCAGCGCCGCACCCTGTCTGGACAGAACGGCGGGCAGCTTCACCGTTGGCGATAGGTATTTTTTAAGATGCGTCTTTCCCATGTCAGCGCCGCGCCCGGAGCCATTCGAGAACACTGTCTTTGATGCGCGCCATCTCGGATATGGGCTGATTGATGACCAATGACGCCTCGAAACGCTGACGCAGATCGTCAGGTGCGACGCCGCCATGTTCGCCGATGATCACGATCTCACTGTAAGGTGCGGTATCCCCCCACAGTTCGCCAAACGTAAGGCTCACGCGCTTACCAACAACGTGCAGCACTCCCTTGTTGTCGGGCATGTCCGCCAGGAAAACAAAGCCTTTTGCCCGATAGATCGTGAGCGGAAGCTCTTCAATCACGCGGCGCAGTGCCTTGAACGCCAGCGGTTGAGTCGTCGTCCAGTGCCAAGTCTCGAAGACGAGGCTGTGATCGGGCGCATGGTCGTGTTCTTCGTGATCATGGTTGTGAGATTCATGATCGTCATGGTCGTGCGCATGTCCGTGATCGTGATCGTGGTCGGTCGGCACACCCGCCTCATGCACATGGATATCTTTCGGCGTGACTGCTGCTAAACGTTCCGGTGCATAGGCTCCGACACCTAATACCAGCTCCGGGGGTACTTTGCCGTGCGTGGTTTCGATAATGCGTGCGCGCGGGATGATCTCACGCACCCAATTACGAATCTCCTGAAGTTGAATTGCATCGACCAGATCGACTTTGTTGATCACGACAATATCGGCAACGCCGACCTGAGTCATGGCGAGGAAATATTGATCGCCCTCCAGCGCATCGCCGCCCTGCTCGGCATCGATCACTGTCAGGATGCTGTCCACACGCACGAACGGCTTGAGGTCTGCCATCATGAACGTGGTCGCCACGCTCGCCGGGTCGGACACACCGCTCGTCTCGATGATGATGTATTCCGGCGTATCCGTGCGGTGGATCAGATCGACCATCGCTTTGAGCAGATCGCCGCGAATGGTGCAGCAGATGCAGCCGTTGGAGAGGCTAATCATATCTTCCGCTTCGCCTTGCACCCCGACGATCAATTGCGAGTCGATGTTGACCGCACCGAAATCATTGACCATGACCGCCACGCGCAAGCCGTGATCGCTGTGCAGTAGGTGATTGAGCAGTGTGGTCTTGCCACTGCCGAGGAACCCGGTCAGGATAGTGATCGGGATGGGAAGTCGTTTTTGTGATGTCATCATGAACCTTTATTTTTGAACGAAGTTTGCCACGACGACCACGCCCTGATCGTCGCCAATGGCAAGCGCACGGTCGTCGGGCGACCAGACGATGTGCGAGACCGCACTGAGTCCGGGTAACCCATCGAGGGGATTCTCTTGCTTACCGGGCAGCCATGCCAGCACCGTCCCGTCAGCTGCGCTTGATGCCAGAATGTTTCCCTTGTGCTGAAACGACAGTGCGGTGAGCAAGTCCTGATGCCCGACCAACTGAATCGGTTTTGTGCCTTCAGGTCCCTTGCCGCCGAACTTCCACACGATCACCGTTTCACTGCCGCCCGTGGCGAGGTATTTGCTGAAACGATCCCATGCTAGTTCGCGGACTTTGGTCGTGTAACCCCACATCATCGACGGTTCCGGTTTACGCCCGTCCCAAAAGACGATGCTGGAGTCCTGCTGTCCCGCCGTGAGGATGCTTCCGTCCCGACTCCAGCACAGACGCAGCGTCGAACCCTGCCAAGTCAGCCGACGCACCGGCTGGTCCTTGTCCGCCTTCCAGATGACCGCGCCGCCATATGCACCGACAGCGATCTGATCTGTCCCCGGTTTCCACGCCATATCAGTGACCGTGCTGGCGTGATCGGTGAACTCGCGCACCTGTTCGCCTTGCCCATTCCACAAGCGCACAATCCTGCCCGCCGCCGTCGCCAGGAGATCGCCTTTGGGTGACCACAGCGCGCGTTCACCCCAATGCGCGCCAACCGGCAAGACGTGCAGCCGTTCGCTCGTCTTTGCGTTCCAGATGATGGCTTTGCCATCTTGTCCGATGCTGGCGAGGCGCGTGCCATCGGGATGCCAGTCAATAGCGTTCGTCCCCATCGTATGACCGGGAAACGTCGCGCGGATGCTCCCCATCTCCCCATCAAACACGCGGATCGTCCCGCTCACAGAAGCCGCCGCCAGCAGCGCGCCATCTGACGACCACGCCAGTGCGATCACGTAATCGTCGATCTCAGTGCGCCAGCGCTCGTTGAAACGGGCAGATAGCGCGGTACGAGCGCGCGTTACGCCAGACATGCCCGGAAACTTTCATTGAGCTGCGCGCGGTCGAGGTTGCGCCCGATGAAGATCAGCGCGTTGTGACGCAGTTCATGCCCCCACGGGCGATCCGGGCGACCGTCGAACAGCATATGCACGCCCTGAAAGACGAAGCGCTGTGCTTCGCCTTGGATACTCAGCACACCCTTCATGCGGAAGATGTCTTGTCCCTGGGTGCGCAAAAGCTGGCTCAGCCAGCGATTGAGTTTGTCGCCATCGAGATCGCCCGGGACGGTAATGCCGACCGAGGTCACTTCGTCGTCATGTTCATGATCCGGCTTGTATTCGCGGGTGTGCGCTGCTTCAAGGGCGCTATGTTCGCCATGCAGCGCCGCGCTGAATTCGTCCGGGTGATGCTCGGTGAACAGGGTGTACAGTCCGGCGTGCGCGATCTCGACCGTGAAGCGCGTTTCGCCGCTGGCGTTCAGCACAAGTTGAGCTAGCATTTCGCCCGGTGTCAGCGTGCCGTTGCCGCTCAATTCGTGTTCTTCATCACTGAAGGTCAGCACGGCGCGTTCAACCAGTGCTGCGCGGGCGGCTTCATCGGTGCTGGAGAGCCGCAACAGCGCCACTTGCATCGCTGGATCGGGACCTTCACCCATCACCCAGGTATACGCACCGGGTTGAAGATCGTATACGCCCGACCACTCGAACGGGTATTCCGGCTCCATGAACTTGGGATCGACTTCCATCGCGCGGTCTAGGTTGAAGCCCCCGATGTTCAGCACGTGATCCATGTCCACAACCGCGTTTTGCGTGCGATAGATTTTGGCGGCGGCGTTCATGTGATGCAACCGTGCTTCTAGGCGTTCTAGGTCTTCCGGTGCAACCAGATCGGTCTTGTTGAGCAGGATCACGTCCGCGAACGCGACCTGTTCCTTTGCTTCAGTGCCTCCTTTGGAGGCTTTGTCATCGATATGTTCCCAGATGTGCTTGGCATCGACGACAGTCACGATCCCATCGAGACGCAGGAAGCGCTCGATCTCGGCATCCATGTAGAAGGTCTGCGCGACCGGACCGGGATCGGCCAGTCCGGTTGTCTCGATCATGATGTAATCGAACTTATCACGGCGCTTCATCAGATTGCCGAGGATGCGGATCAGGTCGCCGCGCACGGTGCAGCAGATGCAGCCGTTGTTCATCTCGAAGACTTCTTCATCCGCGCCGATCACTAGTTCGTGATCGATGCCGACCTCGCCAAACTCGTTCTCGATCACGGCGATGCGCTTGCCGTGCTGCTCGGTCAGGATGCGGTTGAGCAGAGTGGTCTTGCCACTGCCTAGAAAGCCCGTCAGAACGGTCACGGGAACACGGGTATCAGTCGTTTGCATCATCTTCTTCAATCCTTTCAAAAACTGTTATCGACAGCATAGACAATCAAAGCGATGGCGTTTTTTCTGTAGCATAGTGGACGGCGCATTGGCAGATGCGGCGGCGGTACCGCGCAAATACGCCGCCACACTCAAGGCACGCTCGGTCAGCAGGCTGCCACAGTCCGGGCAGGGCGCTAAGTCGTTCGCCTGCTCATACGAACGCCGCTGCTCGAAGCGCGTTCCGCATTCATCACAGTCATAATCATATAAGGGCATCGATCACCTCCTGCAACTCACCCGCATCGCGCAAGGTATAGTCGGCATAGCTGATCAAATTCGTGGCGAGATAAGGTGCCCGTCTCCAGAGCGCATCGCTCACCAGCGCCAACGTGGTGATCGAACAGTTGGGCGCGCGCAAACTGTTCAAAATCATCGCCAGCGCATCCGGCGCGGCACTGCCCGACACCGGGATGAGCGCGTAGTCACAGTCGAGACGGTTGACCAGCTCGATCAGCCCGAAAGCCAGCGTACAGCACGCGCACCCGCCCGGCAGCCGCCAAGTTGGAAAGTCGAGCCGCAGCGCTTGATCGGCGTTATCGATGATCTGCACACGCGCCCCACGCACGATGAACGCCTCCGCCAGCCATTCGACTGTGCGGCGCTTCTCGGCGTGATCTAGTCCAGTAATGGCGATCAGCTTCATCGCGCTTAGCCTACCGAGTCGAGCGGCAGGTAGGCTTGGTCACCGCTCAATGATGCGCCCCACGCGAAGCCGTTGAAGACCAGCGCGCTCAAAGGGGCAGCAGGCAGCACGAATGTATCCGCGCTAAGGAGGGTATCGATATAGTCGTACACCGCACGGATCAGGCTCTCATCATTGATTGAATGAAACCAGATCGGCTGTCCGTCGAATTGCAATAAGATGACATTCGCCAGCGAACACGGTCCCAGACAGCCGCTCTGGGTCAGGTGCACCTTGTTGCGCAGCTTACGCTGATCCCACTCGTGGTGATACAAATCCTGTGGCACGGGGTCGAAACCCTTATCGGTGCGCCCACAGCAGCAGCCGAGCGAACACACGAACAGATGCCCGCGTTTTTTGACCACGTTGATCCGCTCCCCATCCGGGCGCGTCACGATGGCGATCCGTGACTCCTTCATAAAACTGGCTCCATTTGTGTTTCATCGATCTCTTCATCTTCAGGCTGACGTGCGCGTCGAACACTATGGATGATCCACGCAGCGCCGAACAGGGTGGTGGCGGTCAGCACAATCGCCGCGCCTGACGAGACATCGGCATAGAACGAGGCGTACAAGCCGACGATCCCGGACAAAATCGCGATCACGACGGCGATGACGAACATGCGCGACAGCCGCTGCGTGAGTAATGCGGCGGCGGCGGCGGGGGTGATCAGCAGGGCGCTTGTCATGACCACGCCGACGACCTGAATACTGCTCACGACCGTGAACGCCAGCAGGATGAGCAGCAGATAGCGCAGCGCATTGGCACGCACCCCGATCACCTCCGCGTGTGTCGGGTCGAACGAGGTCAGTTCGAGTTCCTTATGAAACAGGGCAAGCAGGATCAGCGTCATGACTGTGATACAGGCGATCAGCACGAGTTCGTCCGGGGTCACGCCTAACACATTGCCGAACAGGATGTGCGTCAGATCGCGGAACGAACGCACGGTGCTGATCAGCAGGATACCCAGGGCAAACATCCCGGTGAACATGATGCCGATGGCGGTATCCTCGCGGATCGCCTCGCGCCGCGACAGCCAGCCGATGCCGAGCGCCGTCACCACCCCCGCGATCAGCGCGCCGCCGAACAGGTTCCACTGGTTCAGATAAGCGACGACCAACCCCGGTAGGACGGTATGGGCCAGTGCGTCACCGATGAAGGCCATCCGGCGCAGCACGACGTACACGCCGATGCTGGCGCACGACAGCCCGACCAGCACGGCGGCGATGAGCGCGGTCTGCATGAAGCCGTAGCGAAACGGCGCGATCAGCCATTCGATCACGTTCACACACTCACCTTCTCACCCACAAACGCGTCCGGCGGGGCGATAATTTCGCGTCCATCCGCCAGATAGACGGCACTGTCGAAGTCGGTTTCCAATCGTCCCAAATCGTGCGTGGCGGCGATCACGGTTTTGCCCTGCCCGCGCAGATTCGCCAGCACAGCGCTGATGATCGCCCGCGTATCGGCATCGACGGCGTTCAACGGTTCATCGAGCAAGAGCAGATCGGCTTCCTGCGCCAGCGCCCGCGCCAGCAGCGCCCGCTGCTGCTGCCCGCCAGAAAGCTGAGCGATCTGCCGCTCCGCCAGATCGCTCAGGTGAAGCTGATCGATCACCGCCTCGACAATCGATTTATCATGCTGAGACGGACGATTCAGCCAGCCGAGATGCACGTAGCGTCCGGTCAGAACCAGCCGCCGCAGTGTGATCGGGAAGCGCCAGTCGATGTCGCCGCGCTGCGGCAGATAGGCGACGCGGTGATGACATCCGCCGGGTGCGTTGCCATAGATGTAAATCGCTCCAGAGCGAATCGGCAGCAGTTTCGCCACCGCCTTGAGTAGGGTCGATTTGCCTGCGCCGTTCGCGCCGACCAGCGCCACGCGCGCCCCCACCGGCACGATCAGGCTCACATCGCGCAGCGCCAGCCGCTTCGTCCCCGGATAGGCGACGGAGAGCCGCTCGACCACGAGCGCGGGCGCGCCGGGGATCGGATCGTGATGATACCCCCCGCTATAAGGCAGCATGGGTTCGCTCATAAAACGGAACTCTCTGATTCCTCGACGATCCATTCTGCAAACGGATCCTCGTAGCGCCGCCACTTCGCCCAGCCACGCGCCATCTCGGCATCGGTGAGCAGACAGCCGTCGAGCGTGTGCCGCACCCCCGCTTCATCCATCTCGATGCCGATCACGACGAGTTCCTGCCGCCGATCGCCGTACTCGCCCTCGAAAGTCGAATGAATTTCCGCCAGCAGCACCGGATCATCCGGCATTTCGTCAGCGGGCGTATTGACCCACCAGTCGCCGCCGTAGTCGAGCGTGATCACGTCGCCCGCCTGTGACCACACCCCGACCCTGTTGTGCCGCGTTGCCAGCCAGACAAAGCCTTTCGAGCGGATCACGCTGTCGAGCGCGTCGCTCTCCAGCGCCGCCATCAGCCGCGCCGGATGGAAAGGACGGCGGGCGCGGTAGACGAAACTGGTCACGCCGTATTCCTCGGTTTCCGGGGTATGCGGTTCGCCGGATAGCCATTCGGCGAAGGTAGCGGCGCGGTCGAAGTCGAACCGTCCGGTATTCAGGACTTCGGTCAGCGGTACGCGCCCGCGTTCGGCGCGGATGATCTTCGCCGACGGATTCATCTTTGCCAGCAGCGCTTCGAGGCGGTGCAGCGCGTCGGGTTGCACCAAGTCGGTCTTGTTGATGATCAGCACATTGGCGAACTCGATCTGATCGACCAGCAAATCGACGATGGTGCGTTCGTCATCCTCGCTCACGCCGATGCCGCGTTCTGCCATCGTATCCAGCGACTTGAACTCACGCATCAAGTTGTGCGCGTCGATGACCGTGACCATCGTGTCCAGTCGCGTGATCTCGGACAAGCCGCCATCATCGTCACTGATCGGGAAGGTGAACGTTTCCGCGACCGGCAGCGGCTCGGAAATACCAGACGACTCGATCAGTAGGTAATCGAAGCGTCCTTCATGCGCCAACCGTGCCACTTCTTGCAGCAGGTCATCGCGTAGTGTGCAGCAGATGCAGCCGTTGCTCATCTCGACGAGACGTTCTTCGGTGCGGCTGAGCGCTGCCCCCCCATCGCGGACGAGCTGCGCGTCGATATTGACCTCGCTCATATCGTTGACGATGACGGCGACGCGCAAGCCTTCACGGTTGTTCAGGATGTGATTGAGCAGGGTCGTTTTGCCTGCGCCCAAGAAACCAGACAGGACGGTGACGGGAAGTCTGTTCATCATGCTGGCACGCCATTCGTTTCCCAGCGCGGAAAAGGATCACTAAAGCTCGCCCATTCATAATGGGTGAGCATCATTTCTTCATCGGTGAGCAGGGCGTCATTCAATTGAAGCAACATCACGTCTTTCGACATGTCGATGCCGATGAAGACGAGTTCCTGACGGCGATCCCCGAACGGTTCCTGCCAGTGCTGCGCGACGTATTCGTCTACTGCGAGTCCGTGGGCGCGCTGTGCTTCTGGAACACTGGCGAGCCAGCGTCCCGCCGGAGCGACGCGGGCGACATGCCCCGACAGTGACCAGTTGATGCCGACCTCGTAGCGAGACGCGATCCACAGGAAACCTTTCGAGCGCAGCACTGATTTCAGCAAGTCACTCTTGATAAAGCCCATAAGTCGCTCTGGATGAAAAGGGCGACGCGCTTTGAAGACGAAACTGCTGATCCCATATTCTTCGGTTTCGGGGATATGTTCACCTTCCAGTTCTTTCAGCCAGCCGGCTGAACGCTG